>JAESGJ010000080.1_pt1 | contig 183890 bp, 173 predicted proteins | sample 9266241 | NCBI WGS metagenome assembly JAESGJ01 (sample SAMN14514841, study PRJNA621669) | algae metagenome | isolation source: Brasilonema octagenarum HA4186-MV1 and co-occurring heterotrophs from wet... | place: USA: Manoa Valley, Hawaii | collected 2009-07-20 | reverse complement strand
CTGTGAGGCACGTACCCCTGAATCACTCGACCAAGCAATGGCTCTTGCTGTAAATTACATTACCGAAGATGATGCCTTCGGTTGGTTCAACCACTGTGGTCTATTTACCTGAAAATTGCTGTAAGATAATTGCACAAATGTCTGCGAGGGTGCAGGAAAAGGCGATAAATCTAGCTTGGAAACTGGCTTTCGCAGATATTTAACCACACCTAAGTCTTGATTCTCTGGGGCAGCGAAGTATTTAATCGGGTCATCCACTTTGCCTTTGTCATTTGCGACACTAAAATGGTACAAACCACGAAAAATCATCTCCAAAGAAATGCGGTCAAACGGTAGAGATAATTCGTCAGCAACCCCATCTCCCAAGTCAACCAAAACAGCATAACATAACCAAGTACCCCAGACTTGTAGCTTGATACCATTAATAGAACCAGTCCATAAATAAGATAGCCCCAGCAAGCGTTTTACTGTGTAGAAAGCTTCTTCAACTCTCCATCTTCGGCGGTATAAATCTGCCACAACATAAGGAGGTAAAATTTGTGGGTCAAGGACAGAAGTAATGTAAGAATAGCTAGTTTTACCAACTTTCAGTAGACCGAAAACTTTTGAAAGTTGACGAAAGAATAAGGATTTCAGCCGTCGTTTTGGAGGCTGGCGATCGCTTATGGTCGCGATGGCTATGCGCGTCCATCCAGAACAGAGGTGCTTGAAAGGTAGATTAGAAGCTAATTTCGACTCCTTGCATTTTTACCGGAAAATGAATGAAGGACGCTTAAAGCTTCTGGAAAACTTTTCGGTCTACTGAAGCTATTTATGTATGGTTCATTTTTTTCACAACTCATTTAGGATTGCTATAGTAGTGTCTCAGTTTGAATTTCAAAATTCGGTTGATTCCGACCCTTCCGCTTTGTTGCTATACTTGGCGAAGCTCAGTGCCGCTGTGATGCGCTGAGTCGCACGCTCAACTATAGGTCGAGGAAGAAAATAACGAATGGTAAATGACGATGGCACCAAGATAATTTCCTGGGGAACGCCAGAATCAGCGGCGATGTTGGCGAACGTCAAACGAGCGATGGCGATAACCGCCAAGCTTAACCGTTTGACGTTCAACGATGTAGACGAAATCCGAGCCTTGTTCAGCGAACTTATCGGCAAAAAAGTAGACGAGAACTTTTTACTGCTCCCGCCATTCTATACTCTCGGCGGGGACGAAATCCGTGTCGGGCGTAACGTCTCCGTAAATCAGAACTGCACTTTTTATGACGTTGGCGGCCTCGACATTGCTGACGATGTAATGATCGGGCCGAACGTGAGCATCATCACGACAGGTCATCCCCTTGAACCTTCGCAGCGCCGCAAAGTCACAATCGGCAAGCCCATCGTAATTGAGAGAAATGTTTGGATCGCAACAGGCGCAATAATTATCGGCGGGGTGACGATAGGCAAAAACTCGGTTGTAGCTGCAGGTTCGGTAGTCACCAAGGACGTTCCCCCCAATGCCCTTATCGGAGGAAATCCGGCGCGTGTCATTCGTTTGGTTGCCGAAGTGGAGCATCCGGCAGAAGCCATGAGCGAAAATTCAAATTGAGACACTGCCGTTGTGAAGCCAGGGTAAACGCATCTTATTTACTAATAAAAACTAAGAAAGATTTAAAAATGACATAAATAATTGTAAAATTTGAGGAAATGATAAAGAAAACAACTCACATTTTTTCTCAAACTGTGAATTAGCTTATATTCATCTGAATGGCTATTCAATAATACTAAAAATATTCAATTAAGGGGGAAATAAAAGCATATTTCCCCTGAGAATAAAGAAACATTTAATGTCAAATACTTAACTCAAGTTTTGATGTACTGTTTGAAGCTAACGCTAAAACATTTAGTAAATAGTTGTTATCCATCGCCGCGAGGAACTGTTTATTTTTGATTCCTCATTTCACACGCTTTTCTTTACCTAACTGGAGTAGCGCAGATCGCTCTAGTAAAGAAAAGCTAATTCTTCATACTTTCACAACCTTTAACGTTCTTAAGCTTGTATCAGCACAACCACTAATAAATCCACCCAACTCTTGAATGTGTTGTAAATACTCTAAAGCACATGGAGAAATAACTTCTCCAGGCATCAAGATGGGAATTCCTGGTGGATATGGACAAATGATTTCCGCACAAATGCGTTCTGAGGTTTCTTGAAATGGCAAGGTTTCTGTAGGAGAAAAAAAAGCTTCACGGGGCGAAAGATGTATGGAATTTCCTGTGATGCTAAACAAATCCTTTCCTTCCCTCATTAATAGGGAGTAGGCAGGAGATGGAGTTTTTCGATACTCTTTACTAAGGGTAAGAAAAGCTTGCACAAGTTGTTCAATATCCTTTTGGGTGTTACCGAAACTGATGATGAAAGTCAGATGTTGTAGTGATGAAAATTCAGCCGTAACGCCCAGCTTGTCATTCAGAATTTCCTCAGCTTCAAAGCCAGTCAAACCTAAGCTAGAAACAGTGACGGTTAATCGGGTTTTATCTAAAGCAACAAAACCAGGTGATGTCTCATGAAGAGGGATTTCCAAAACGGATAAACCAGGGATTTGACTAATACGAGTTCTCGCTTGTTGGGCTAGTTCTAATGTGCGAGACATCAACTCTTTACCATCAAGCGCCATCTGCTGACGTGCTGCATCCAGAGAAGCTAAAAGTAAATAACTAGGACTAGTTGATTGTACCAGTTGCAATGCTTTACTCACACGGTCAATATCTATCTTGTTACCTTGAACATGCAGCATTGATGCTTGAGTCAATGCACCTAGTACTTTGTGAATAGATTGTACGCTGATGTCAGCACCTGCGGCTAAAGCTGGAGTGGGTAGTTGGGGATGAAAGGCAAAGTGTGCACCATGTGCTTCATCCACAATTAAGGGGATATTGTATTGGTGGGCCAGAGAAGCGATCGCCCTCACATCTGAACACACACCGTAGTATGTAGGGTAAACCATAAATAGTGCTTTCGCATCAGGATGCTGTTCTAAAGCAGCTTGTACAGCGCTGGGAGTGATACTGTGAGCAATATCTAAAACTGAGTCATATTCTGGATTGATAAAAATTGGGATAGCGCCGCAGAGAATTAAACCTGCGATCGCAGAAGAATGAACATTCCGAGGCAGAATAATTTTATCTCCTGTACCGCAAGTTGCAAGAATTGCCGCTTCAATTCCACAGGTAGAACCATTGACAAGAAACCAAGTCTGTGAAGCGCCAAAAGCTTCAGCCGCTAGCTGCTGCGCCTGCTGAATAACGCCACTTGGTGCAAAAAGGTTGTCTAATTCTGCTAATTCTGGCAAGTCAGCACGAAACACTGCTTTGCCAAAAACATCAGTTAAGGATTTGGAAATTCCTTGTCCTCGTTTGTGCCCTGGGGTGTAAAAAGGAGCGTGAGGACGTTCTGCACTGGCTTTTAAGGTGTCTAATAAGGGTATTTGGTTTTGATTGAGCATTTTGGCAACGGATTTTGTCGCGGATGTAGTGGATGAGTTACTTTGTAAGTCTCACAGATAATCTATCCGTTACATCAGTTATTTCATCCGTTGCAAATAGTCATATTGGAAGATGTCAGCAGCATCTGTTGTTATCTAGGTTGGTAAGGTCGAATGATTTCAGTAAAGATACTATGATTTATCCCAATCCTGGACAATTACCTGAACCACAGCTTCCTCCTCCATTACCAAATCCCGAACCATCACCGGAACCAAGAATTCCACAACCCATACCAGGACCGGTACCAGAACCAGTTCCTGCTCCGATTCCCCAACCAGTTCCAGCACCTATTCCCCAACCTGTACCGGCACCTATTTGAAACTCCTTGCGAGTAGTTTTGTTTTAAGATAGCGTTTGGTACCAAATCCAAAATTTCAAATCTAAGATGCTACGAGCCGGAATTGTCGGACTCCCCAACGTTGGAAAATCGACTTTGTTTAATGCCGTGGTTGCCAATGCCAAGGCAGAAGCAGCCAACTTCCCTTTTTGTACTATAGAACCGAACGTCGGCATTGTCTCTGTGCCGGATGAGCGGTTAAATGTTTTATCGAAGATTTCCTCCTCAAAACAAATTGTTCCGGCGCGTGTTGAGTTTGTAGATATTGCCGGTTTGGTCAAAGGTGCTAGCCAGGGGGAGGGACTGGGTAACCAATTTCTCTCCCACATCCGGGAAGTTGATGCAATTATTCATGTCGTGCGATGTTTCGAGAATGATGATATCATTCACGTTGCTGGTTCAGTTGAGCCAGCACGAGATATTGAAATCATCAATTTAGAGCTTGGTTTAGCCGATTTGGCACAAATTGAACGACGGATTGAACGCACCCGTAAACAAGCTCGTACTAGCAAAGAAGGACAGATTGAATTAGCTTTGCTGGAAAAATTAGCTGCTGCATTAAATGAAGGGAAATCAGTACGGCAAGTTAGTTTGACCGAAGAAGAAGCCGAGATTATTAAACCACTAGAACTGCTCACCAATAAACCGATCATTTATGGTGCCAATGTGTCTGAAGATGAATTGGCAACGGGTAATGAATACGTAGAAAAAGTGCGAGAAATTGCATCAGCTGAAAATGCACAAGTTGTCGTCGTTTCTGCCCAAGTTGAATCGGAATTAGTTGAATTGCCAGAAGAAGAACGGTCTGAATTCTTGGCATCTTTGGGTGTAGAAGAAGGTGGTTTAAAATCTTTAATTCGCGCTACTTATACTTTGTTAGGTTTGCGTACTTACTTCACAACAGGAGAAAAAGAAACCCGTGCTTGGACGATCACAGCAGGAATGTCAGCACCACAAGCAGCCGGTGTGATTCACAGCGACTTTGAACGAGGATTCATTCGGGCAGAGACTGTTGCTTATAAGGATTTATCCACAGCAGGTTCAATGAATAGTGCCAAAGAAAAAGGGCAAGTTCGCAGTGAAGGAAAAGATTACGTCGTGCAAGAAGGCGATGTGATGTTGTTCCGCTTTAATGTGTGATTTTGTGAAATTGAAGTAATTATAAACCCGGTTTCTTCAAGAAACTGGGTTTCTTAATTAGGCTTGAGAACTATAGCTATTCTTAATCCCCGGTTGTACGCCCAATGCAAGAGTTGCTGACACGCGGTGCCATGTTTAATTCGGAAGTTCTGTAAAGAGTTTTGGAGCCGGAACTTTTCCCTTTATAATTGAGTTTTAGTGCTTGAAAGTTCTAAAATTCAGCACCAAATTTTTGAAATTGTTCCGACACTAATAAAACTGGGAACTTCTATCTCTTAAAACCCAACCAATAACGCCCACTAGCCGTTTTCTTTTTAAGATGCCTGTTCGTTACATACATTAATTACATAGCGTAAGAAGCGTACTGCCTCAACAGCCCGACTCACTTTGCTGCGATAGGAGGAGCCGTGCCGAATTTCGCGGAGATTGATTGCTTCTTGGATAAGCTGATGCCACTTTGCTGGAAGATGCACCAATGCATATCGGCCAGCCTCCGTTTTTGAGGTGATATCATGCTCTCTTAAAGTGTAAAAGAGTCGCACAACGCCAAGCACAGCCCACTGAATACCACTATCCGTTAGTAAATATGCTACTTTACTTGGTGATCGTGTCCAACTCACCCAATAGCTGTTCAAATTTTCCTTCATCTTTATTTGCAACAGATTCCAATCTACTGCAAATGCAAGCATTTGTGATGGAAGTCCAATGATGGAAATGCCTCGATGTTTTAACACCCACCAGGTGACCAGGTTCACATCATGATAACCAGCAGAACGCAGGACGCGATCATGGTAGTAGGGATAGGGAGCAATTTCTTGTTGCGAGCGCCCAAGGTCTTCCCATTGCAAATAACTTCCTTCTAGTTTCCACTGTGGATAGATCAGTTCTAGCTCTTGATGGACGGCTTTTAGATTCTCTACCTCTTGTGCTGTAGCTCGTCGTGTGAGGATAGTAATGAAGTCAATGTCACTCAAGTGTGGGTTGAACGCACCAAGTGCAATAGATCCATGAATATAGCAAGCATCTATAAGATCAGGTAGTTCGGTTCGTAATGACAACAAATAATCAGCTAATATTGGACGAATACATTCTGGTATGCGAGTATCCATACTCCACTCCGTAAATTTTTGTTGTTCAAAGGCAGTAAAAATTAAAAGCCAATCATAGCAAGGTATGAGCGCAACTTGGCACTCCTACCGCAGCAACTCTTGCCATACCCCTTGTAGTAGATCTAGTGAGGAATGTGAGCATTTTCCCTACACCCGCAACCCGTGTGAGGCGATAACCGCGCATCATTCAATTTAAGCCGAATTGTTTCTGCAGTTGGTAACTCTTCGTCTTTATAACTAAATTTCTCTATTAGTTCTTCTGCCTCTACTTGTAGAATCTTCAGCGAATTTAATTCCTCCGCCAATCAATTCAAAATTTCAAATTCAAGATACTTATTAGTCATTATCAAATAACTAACAAAAAATCACAAAATATTATGGTTATGATTCCAATCATTGATTTTCATCTCTTCACTAGTAGTGATGCAACAGACAGGCAAACTGTCGTTCAACAAATCTATCAAGCTTGCCATCAAATAGGATTCATGTACTTAAAAAATACAAACATATCAAATGACTTAATTCACCAAGTACTTAAACAAAGCAAAAACTTCTTTGATTTACCTTTAGCAGAAAAGCAACAGTTAGCTTGGAGTGATGAATTTAGCAATCAAGGTTATGTTGGTCTTGAAAGAGAACGTCTTAACCCCAATAACCCAGGAGACTTGAAAGAAGCGTTTAATATTGGTAAACAAAAGTTAACAGATATAGCTCTCACAGATAAATTATCTTCTCCTGCAAAAAACCCTCATATTCTCAACTTTTACCAAGCTTGTACAGAACTTGCTAACAATGTGTTGCAAGCGATCGCTTTGGCTTTAGAATTACCAGAAGATTTTTTTGCCACAAACCATAACCAGCAAAATCATACTTTGCGGCTGCTGCACTATCCATCTTTATCCCAGCCACCCAAACTACGACAAGTTCGCGCTGGTGAACACTCCGACTATGGCAGCATTACCTTGTTATTTCAAGATGAAGTTGGGGGATTAGAAGTACGAACAGCATCAGGAAAGTGGATTGCAGCTGCACCAACTCCTGATACCATCGTCGTCAACACTGGCGATTTAATGGAACGCTGGACAAATCACGTGTTTTGCTCAACTAAGCATCGAGTGATGATTCAAAATGATGATACACTCAACCAGTCAAGATATTCTGTGGCATTTTTCTGTCATCCCAATGACGATACAGAAATTGTTTGTCTAGAAAGCTGTCAAAGGGACAAATCACCTATTTATCCTCCTATTCTTGCAGGAGAATATCTTTTAAGCCGTTTACAGGCAACTTATTAAACGGTTCTTGAATAAACCTACCACCTACAAAATCTCTGCCTTGATGTTGGGTGAGGAAAACCAATGAATACCGGATTTCTTCGTTCTCACTCTATCAGCTCGCCCATATTAAAATCTATTCTTACCCAACCTTTGAGTCTTCGTAAATTGTCGAGAATCAGTAAGGGAATCTGCCAGTGATGTACGAGCAGAAAGGGTAAGGGATCACTTACCTCAAAAATTGCTTCTTTCCCCCGCAAAATGTTTCTTACCCAAGTTTGCAGTTGCTTAAACGATCTAATCTCATTCAGCCGCCAAACTTCGTGGTACAGCCAGTAGGTTGGCTTACTATCAGCAAGAGGCTGCAAAGATTCAGCCAGAGGTTCTTTACCAAGATAGGCATTCGCTACCCCTGGATGATTGTAAAACATAGTAATGGCGGAGTGAGTACGGGGGTTACACTCAATCGCGTAAACAGTTCCGTCTTCTGCCTCGATGAAGTCAAAGGAAAGTTGCCCGGTTTTTCCCAGTTCTTTGGTAAAGTGACTCGCCCATTGCATAATTTCTTGCTGATCAACGTTTTCGTAGTTGACTTGAAAGGCGGACGACTCACAGCAGCAGTACATTCTTGACTCTCCATCTCGCGCGGTAGTGTGAGTGCAGTATTCCTTTCCAGGGATGAATTCCTGCATAATCCACGGGTTTTCCTCACTTATTGGCAGACTCTTGACAAATGCTGCTGTTTCTGCTGGTGCATCGCAAGGTAGCTTGGTGAGATTCAAGCGACGTATTTGATCGTAGGGGATGCTTTTAAGAATGTATTTGCGCTTCTCCTGAGAAAAGTCAAAGTTGATGACTTGTTCGGGATCGGTAATTTTGAAGGATTTGGGGACTGATAAACCGAACGATCGCGCTGTTTCGGCAAAGGCAAATTTGTCATCCAGGATCTTCGTGACATCAGCATCGAAGTGGAAAAACTCTACATCGTCTGGTAATGGTGGCTTGCCGTGATCGTAGTGGATGACAGAAAAAATGGCTACAGGGATAAAAAAGTCGATCTTTTCTTTTTTGGCGATCGCGTGTAGGGTTTCAACGTAGCCTTCTAAGTCTTTGCTTGGATCGGGAACGGTATAAAAGCCTGCAACAGAGTTAGAATATTTATTACCACTTGGCCAGAATTTTTCGATGTCAATTATAATCACCCGATGCCCAGCAGCATGAAATGAACGCGCTAGCTGAAGAGTTTTCGTCATTCTCGCGCCAGCGATCAAGATATTTTTGGAATTGGGGTTGACAACAATTGACTTGCCAAATGGTTGCTTGAGAAAGTTCCACAATAGCGAAGTCAAAACGACGATGCAGTTTAAGGGAAATGCGATCGCCAGTAATATAAGAGTGCCTAAGTTTTGGAAAACTACAAAAATCTGCTCCTTCATACTTATAATTGTGACATGATAGTGGAATCAGTGGTTGGTCACTTGGAAAAATCAAGCGGGACAAGCAGATGCAGTTCTGCCCTTGCTTCTTAGCTTTCCTAAACTCGCATATATGATCGTCAAGCCATCTCGAATTGGTAATAACACTTGCTCAAATCGAGAATCATCTTTGACGATGCGATTGAAAAGTCTAAACTATTAAAAACCCTTAGACGAATAGGATGTGCCATGCCGACCTATCGATCCAAAACCTCCACCCAGGGACGCAATATGGCGGGTGCCCGTGCGCTCTGGCGCGCCACCGGAATGCACACTGCGGATTTCGAGAAGCCAATCATTGCGGTCGCCAACTCTTTTACCCAATTCGTACCCGGTCACGTTCACCTCAAGGATCTAGGCCAATTGGTGTGCCGTGAGATTGAAGCTGCTGGTGGTGTAGCCAAGGAATTCAACACCATCGCAGTGGACGACGGCATCGCCATGGGCCATGACGGGATGCTCTACAGTCTGCCCTCGCGCGAGATCATCGCCGATTCGGTCGAGTACATGGTCAACGCCCATTGTGCCGATGCCCTGGTCTGCATTTCCAACTGTGACAAGATCACCCCCGGTATGTTGATGGCAGCCCTACGTCTCAACATTCCCGCAGTATTCGTCTCCGGCGGTCCCATGGAAGCCGGTAAGACAAAGCTGTCGGAGCACAAACTGGACTTGGTGGACGCCATGGTGGTTGCTGCGGACGACAGTATCAGCGACGAGGTTGCCGAGGAATATGAGCGTTCCGCGTGCCCAACCTGTGGCTCCTGCTCTGGCATGTTCACCGCAAACTCCATGAACTGTCTCACCGAAGCCATTGGCCTTGCCTTGCCAGGTAACGGCACTGTGCTCGCAACCCATTTCGACCGCAAGGATCTGTTCCTCAACGCCGCGCGAACCATTGTCAGTATTACCCGCCGCTACTACGAGCAGGACGATGAATCAATTCTGCCACGCTCCGTGGCCAGTTTCAAAGCGTTTGAAAATGCTATGATGCTGGACATCGCCATGGGCGGATCCACCAACACCATTCTGCACTTGCTAGCCGCAGCTCATGAAGCTGGTGTTGATTTCACCTTGACCGACATCGATCGCCTGTCGCGCATAGTTCCACAATTTTGCAAGGTGGCACCTAATACACCCAAGTATCATATAGAGGATGTTCACCGTGCCGGCGGCATCCCCAGTATTCTCGGCGAGCTGGATCGTGCCGGACTACTCCACACGGACGTGCCGACGGTTCACAGTAAGACGCTAAAGGAAGCGCTCGATCACTGGGATGTCATGCGTACCGATGACGAAGCGGTCCACACCTTCTTCAAGGCTGGCCCTGCGGGTATTCCAACTCAGCAAGCGTTCAGTCAATCGACCCGTTGGCCCTCACTCGACCTGGATCGGGAAAACGGCTGTATCCGCAGCGTCCAAAACGCCTTCAGCACTCAGGGCGGACTTGCTGTGCTATACGGCAACCTGGCTGAGCGCGGTTGTATTGTTAAGACGGCAGGCGTAGACGAAAGCATTCATGTGTTTGAAGGTCGGGCGCGCATTTATGAAAGTCAGGATGCCGCTGTTAAAGGAATTCTCAGCGATGAAGTGAAATCGGGTGATGTGGTGATCATTCGCTATGAAGGTCCGCGTGGTGGACCTGGCATGCAGGAAATGCTCTATCCGACCAGTTACCTTAAATCCAAGGGTCTGGGTAAGGCTTGTGCCTTATTGACCGACGGTCGCTTCTCAGGCGGTACTTCGGGTCTCTCGATTGGTCATGTTTCTCCGGAGGCGGCGGCGGGCGGCAATATTGCTCTGGTCAAGGGCGGCGATCGCATCGTGATCGACATCCCCAATCGTACCATCAATGTGGATCTATCGGCGGAGGAATTAGCCAACCGTCGTGTTGCCATGGAAGCGAAGGGCAAAGATGCCTGGAAGCCGGAGCTACCCCGGCAGCGTCGGGTGACTCCCGCGCTCAAGGCTTATGCACTGCTGGCGACGAGCGCGGATCAAGGCGCGGTACGAAACCTGGAAGTGCTCGAGTAGAGAAATACAAAAGACAGAAAAACGGGGGTTGTGTCACTTGCAACAGGTCAATGGTAAGGTGGGAAAGCCTATCCTTGCCTCCCCACCCTATTTTGGATTTGGGTAAAATTTTTGCCATCAACCGAACATCAGCGATTTCTAGCTACACCAGTTACAGCCATTTTCAGGTAATTGAACCGCAAACTACGGTAAGGTAGACAGAGAGTGATTGTTTAATTAAATGCCAGTATCTTATTCATTTGTGATCAAGCCAATAAGTAGCTATCATGAGGGGCGTACACCCTCCGGGTTCGGCAGTTGCTTCAAGTCGGGAAACCCGCCCAACGCACTGCCTCACCAGGACACATGAAAATTTCTCTTTTCTTCTGAGTTCTGAGTTTGGTAGCTGAGCCTTGTCGTTCGCGTAGCGTCTCCGGAGGAGATAGCTCTAAGTTCTATTTTCAAGTCAATCGTGATGAACTGCGTTCACTCCTTCCCTCCTTATTTTCAAGACAGGCTTACTATCACTTAGGGGTTGCAGAGGTAGAGGTTTTATATCTTACGTCTTCTCCAAACTGTATGAGTTTCCCGATGTTGAAATCAATCCTCACCCAAGTTCTTAGGGAGCGCAAACTATCAAGTAATAGTAAAGGAATGTGCCAGTGATGTACCATTAAGAACGGTAGTGGGTCGTTAACTTCAAAGATTGCATCCTTTCCTCGCCAAATATTTTTAAACCACATTTGCAACTGCTTTAACGATCTAATTTCATTAAGTCTCCAAAGTTCGTGATAAAGCCAATAAGTAGGTTTACTATCACTCAGGGGTTGGAGAGGTTCAGCTGGAGGCACTTTACTAAGATAGGCATCCGCAAAACCTGGATGGTTGTAATACATTGTAATCGCAGAGTGAGCGCGAGCGTTGCACTCGATCGCATAAATCGTCCCATCTTCCGCCTGAATGAAGTCAAAACAAAGTTGTCCAGTCAGTTGTAATTCTTTGACAAAATGACTCACCCACTCTTGAATTTGTGGGTGTTCAACGTTTTCGTAATTGACTTGAAAAGCAGATGATTCACAGCAGCAGTGTACTGTTAATTCACCGTTTCTCACGGTATCGTGAGTACAGTATTCTATTCCGGGAATAAACTCTTGCAATATCCAAGGGTTCTCTTCACTAATTGGCTTACTTTTAACATGAAGCGCCATTTTTTCGGGAGAATCCATTGGTAGCTTAGTTAGATCTAAGCGTAAAACAGAGTCATAGACAATACTTTTGAGAATGTATTTGCGCTTTTCGTTAGAAAAGTCGAATTTAAGAACTTGTTCGGGATCTGTAATTAAGAAGGTTTTCGGGACAGATAGCGAGAGTGAGCGTGCTTTTTGGGCAAACGTAAACTTGTTATCCAGCATACTCATTGTATCAGCATCGAAGTGGAAATTCTCGCAATAGCCTGATAACACTGGCTTACGCTCGGAGTCAAAGTAGCTGGCAGCAAAAATGCCTACCGGGACAAAAAAGTCTATGTTTTCTTTTTTAGCGATCGCACGCACGGCTTGAGTATAGCCTTCTAAGTCTTCGTACGAGTCCGGAACTGTGTAAAAGGCTGCTACAGAGTTGGAAAATCGATAACCACTGAACCAGTATTGGTCGAGATCAAATAAAATAACTCGATGCCCAGCAGCGTGAAATGATCGCGCCAGTTGAAGGGTTTTGGTCATTCTACCACCACCGATCAAGATATTTCTCGGATTCTCGTTCAAAACCACTTGTTTGCTGAACCGTCGGCTGAAAAAATTCCACAGCAGCGATGCGAGTACGACGGTGCAGTTAAAGGGAAATGCGATCGCCAGTAATGCAAGAGTGCCCAAGTTTCGGAAGATTGCAAAAATCTGCTCTCTCATAGTTGTAATTGTGACATGATAGTGGAACCAGTAGCTGGTGGCGAGTCAGAGGTTAAGCGGACAAACAGATGCGCTCCTTCCCTTGTTTAGACGACGATGCAGTTCAGAGGTTAAGCGGACAAACAGATGCGCTCCTTCCCTTGTTTAGACGACGATGCAGTTGAAGGGAAATGCGATCATCGCCTCCCCATTTTTGACTTGCTCCTGTGGTCGCAAGTAAACTTGCCCTGAAGCAACGTGTTGTCCACACAGATCAATCTGTTGGCAGACAACAAATTGTCGTCTATCAGTATTTTAAAGTACTGCACATATTCAGTTTTTTTAGCATCAATGGACACCAAGTCAAATGACTGCTCTGCTGCTGCTAGCTTGTAGAGTGTTTCTAATGCTGGTGCCAATTCTACACGAATTTTGCCACTGTGAGGGGCGTTAGCAAAACGTTGAACATTCAAGTAGCTCTTGAGCGGTTGTTGAAGAAACTTCTTGCAAAAGTCAAATTTATGAAAGTCAAACCACAGATAAGTAAGTAGGCGTGAAAAAACCAAACTATGTAAAGATAAGTAAATACGGAGAATGCATCTACCGAGGTGATTGAGATATGGGCGCTCGTTTAAGGGTATTTCTAACTCGTGAGGAAGATAAAACCCTGTTAAATCTGAGAACTGCGGATGTACCACACAAAGTCAAAGAACGAGCAGACGTAATCAGGTTAAATGCACACGGCGCTTATGTAGAAAAGATTGCTGCTCACTTTAACTGGGATACACAAACAGTTAGAGACGTTTTACACAAATGGAAAAAGCTTGGTATACAAGGACTTTGGGAATTGCCAGGTAGAGGTGGGAAATCGAAGTACAAGGAAGAGGACATAGTTTTTTTGGAAGAATGCCTAAAAAGGGAACCACGTACATATAACAGTCTTCAGTTAGCCCAAAAGTTAGAAAGCGATTGCCTACGGCAGAGCTACGCTTAACGCTCTATTACAGCTATTTTCAGCTATTTGAACCACAGATTTTTGTAGAAGTACGGCATGCTGTGCCTCTACCCGTGGTTTATTTCCTTGAAAAGCGCTGTAAATTGAGTCCCGACAGATTAAGACGGGTGCTTAAAAAAAGGGGATCATTTGGAAAAGAGGTTTGAAATTGTCATAAAGGGAAACAAGACCCAAAAATCAGAGAAATAAAGCAAGCAGACTTAGATATGCTGCAACTGGAGAAATAGACGTAAAGTATTTGGATGAATCAGGGTTTTGTGCATGGAGCGAACCTGGTTATACCTATTACCAACGAGGAGAGCAAAAGCGCCTAGAACAAACAACGCGTCGTGGTCGTAGATTAAGCATTATTGGGTTTCTTCAACCTTTAATCAGTTTCATTTACGGTCTGGTAATCGGAGGTGTTAGTCGTAAATCTTACATCCAGATGATGGAACATGAAGCCCTTGATGCTGAGAAGGCTGGCCGTATCAGAGTAGTAGTGCAAGACAACGGACTAATACATAGATGTCAGGATGTTCAGCAGTTATGGACAAAGTGGGAACGTATGGGTTTGTATGTCTTCTTTTTGCCCAAATATTGCTCGCAAATGAACCCAATTGAATTGGAGTGGCAACACCTCAAAAAAGATGAGCTATCAGGACAGGTGTTTAACGACGAGTTAGAGCTTGCTTACGCTGTAATTAATGGGGTTGAAGCTAGAGGGGAAAGAAGAAATTATAGTACGCAACGTATTAAATTTAACTCTAGCTTGATTAGTTAACATTTCGTTACATAGCGATAAATTTTCACGCCGACTTACTTATAGCAGTCGCCAGGTAGATTAGGACACTAACTAATGAGAAAACACGCTCACCAAGAGACTTGAAAGTCTGTTAAGCGTTAAGCGTTAAGCGCAATGCACTGCGCCGCCCTGAGCTTGTCGTAAGCGCAAGCGCAGTCCGTTCGCGAAGCGTGTCCGGAGGACACAGGACTCAGGATGGAAGTGTTCTCTGCTACAAGTACAGATAAATTATTTGCGTACCGCTCATAAAAATCTGTACAAAGCTACTCACAAGTAGTCAAAAATAGACATTTACGTTTGTAGTCTTAGTCCAAAGTGCTAAAACTACAGGGATAAACGGCAATGGTAGCACATAGATATTTGTTTTGCTACCATGACTCAAATTAGTTTGCGTTTATCTCAAACAGAAAAAGAGCATCTACGAAAGTATTGCGAACTAACAGAACGCAATCAAACAGAGGTATTGAGAGAGTTTGTTCGTAGACTGTCAATCAAAGGGACATTGAGTCCCCTTGATTGAGGGCGCAACCTCGCCCACCGCACTCCTGTATGGGGAATTCCGTCCAAATGCGTTAAAAGGTGAAAGTGGTGCGGAGTACGCCTACAGTTGTTGTGTCATTTCTACTGTTGCCTTCGGGATTAAACAGGACAAATGCTCCTGGAGTAATGCTGATATTATCACTGACTTTAAAACGATAGTAAGCTTCTAAATGATAAGGAACCGCCCGCCGCTCACCAGCAGGAGTCAGTCTAGCATCACCATCTGCAGAAGTCCGATAAAGTGGCTGTCCAAAAAGAATCCCCGCATTGTTTCCTGGTTTGAATAAATCATTGAAGTGCAATCCCGCCATCCAACTTGTGAAGGTGGTAGAAGCATCAACACGACCCGAAGAATCATCAACAAACATTGCTGCACCGTAGCCAGATAAAGCAACTTTTGGAGATAAACGCCAAGTTACTGTACCGCCAAAAGAGTTTAGTTCAACTGGTGTTCCCAATGAAACACCAGCCAAAGCACCGAAATCACTACTGCTTAATCCTGTACCCAGGATGTTGATTTCGTGATAACTGTGGGCATAGTTGAAAGCAATATCCAGGGAACTACTTGGTCTAAAGGTTAATTGTGTCGCCACGATACTACTACCTCCAAACACACCTGCTCCCAAAGGTGTGTTAGAAACTCCCGGCAGACCCGGAACATCAGCAGCAGAAGTAGGAATATTGGCATTTGCGCTCGCATAAAAAGCTCTTACATCAAACTGCTTTGATATGTCAAAGATAAATCCTGCAGCCGATGCCAAACCAGTACCCGAAGTACCACCGGAGACACGCACCACGGGGTTCAAACCTGCAAAGCGAGAAATCGCTTCTTGTCCTTCACCATAAAAAGGTATGATGCTACCAAAGGCATCCGATGATTCCACTGCAGTTCCAGCAAACAAAGTTAATTTTTTAGCAATGGGAAAGATATAAACCAGCTTGTAAAGCTCAACGTCATTGCTACCAGTGCTCGACAAAGTTTTAGGATCGACGCCAGGAAATTGCGGTTCAAAACTGACACGAGCGCTACTGGCACTAAATCCTGACGGAGCTAATCCCAAAGATTCTTGAAGGCTACCGCGACCATCCAAACCACCTAAAAAGTTATGAGCTTGCAAACCAGTAATCAGTAAGTCTTTGCCTGTAAAACTGGTGTTGAGATTCAACCGCACTCTATTTGTCAGGATAATATTTGGATCATTCCTACCAGGAGCGCCTCCTGTAGCACCAATAGCTGCAATAATAGCTTCACCACTTAGTTTAGTTGTTGTGGAAAACTGATTTGCCTGCAACTCTGCTGTGCGAGCTTCTACAACATCTACCCGACCTCGCAGTGTCGCAAGTTCTGCTGTGAATTCTTGTTGCAGTCTCTGCAAGGTGGCTAAATCCTCTCTTTTTACCAAATCAGCAGTCGCTGTGGCAACAAGTTCGTTGACTCGATTGAGACAGGCATTTAAGCCAGCAGCAAATTCATAGCGAGTCATCGCGCGATTGCCTCGATAAGTACCATTCGGATACCCAGCAATACAACCGTAACGCTCAACCAGGGATTGCAGTGCTTGAAACGCCCAGTCCGTAGGCTGTACATCAGATAATTGCGATACGGATGTCACTTGTGCTATCACATTTGATGCGGGGACTCGATTTGGAAATTTTGCAGTTAGCCCTAAATTGTTGCTTTCCTGCTTCTGATTCAAAGCAAATGAGTTTTGTTGTTTGCTATCCGCAGATACAATGAATTTTTCCTGAATCTGACTACGTTTTTTTATAGAATGAATCTTACTTTTAACTTCAATGAAAGTACTGTTATTATCTGGTAATTGTTCCGCTGCATCATTGATTATATATGTGTTATTAGCAATATCTGGATTCGGTATTACTTGTGCAGATAATGGTCTAGCAATTAAACATAGAAAGCTGGCTCCGCTAACAGAAGCTAGTAAAAATCTTCTCATGGCAACCCCCACACACTTAAATAGAGAAATTTAGACTGCGATATGGAAAAATAAAGATTAAATAAAATCAAGGCAAACTTTGCAACACTATGTTACTTGCCTCGCTTTCATGAATCCTTATGAAAAGAGTCTTTTTTAGTGAACTTGCTAATTACTTTATGAGTAATTACCGCAAGTGCTTAATTATGATAAATCTATTTACATCAATAATGCAAATAAGCTGTTCTTTGTAATTTCTATAGTAATCATTTCACCAAGTATTGCTTTATTTATCATAGTGTTAGAGTTTGTATTACAAAATACAAAACACGACAACACCTGCTTATGACAAAACTTTACTGTATATTTGCGGTATTTTTTTGAGTTAAATTGTTAATTTTTATTAAGCGTTGATAAATCTTTGACAAAAAAATGAGTAAAGTTACTCTAGTCAGAGTATAAGATATAACTTAAGCTTCATGCACAGGGATCGGGTGAATATCTATGTATCATTTTTTGATACATAGATAGATTTTATGTAGCTTTCGTAAAAGTAGCCTGAGAATTACGGAATCGCGATCGCTCCTTTTGTATCTCTTATCAAGAGTCTCGCAACACAGAGAAGCAAACTAAATATTAAGAGGATTTTATGAAGCAATATCTGAAATTTGCCAAGCGGTTTAGGCTACTGTTTACCCCCTTGGTAGCGACTTCTGTGCTTTTCACCTCACCCTGTCAAGCTGCTACTTTTGCTTTTTCTGATGGAGAATTAAGTTTGACAGATTTCAATGGAATTCTTTCCACAGAATTTAACAGCCGCAATCATGGTGAGACTGAAGGTCTTGCTATGGGTAAGAACAGTTTTGTAAGCTTGGAAAATTATCTAACCGTAGAAACGTCAAATTCTCCACTCAGAGCATTTACTGATGTTGCTAGTTCAGTCAGTGGTGAAGGTAGAAACTACACAGGGCTTGTACAAAGCGATTCGGAAATTGTTGCTAATTTTGATATAGATGCTGGTAAAACCTTTTCTTTCAATTTCTCCTCTTTTCTAAATCTAGGGACACAAATAGATGCATCTCCAGTAGAAAATGCTCAAGCAAAAGGGGATATTGCCTTTTATCTGTTCGATACTTCAGACATACCAGAAGAAACTCTTTCTGATCTTCTTATTGATTTATTAGACAATCCAGACAGCATCAATAAAAGTCCGCTTTCTTTCTTTTCTCTTGTTGGAAATATCAATACTCTTGGAAATGATTATCTAAACTATCAGAATAGTTCAGATATTACTTTAACCGAAAATTATAAAAAAACTGATGTTGAAGGAAATGAAGAACACACTTTAGTTGAGTATGAGGGCTTTTTCCAACGCTATTTTGAAAAACAAGCAAATCTTACTTTGATTGTGACTAGGAGAAGTCAGGCAAGAGTGACAGCACCTGAACCTTCAACGAGTTTAGCTTTACTATTATTTTTGGGATTACTAGCTATAGTTCATAAAGGTAGATCGCGAGCAAAAAAATTAAAGGACTCTTCTGGAATAATAGTGGTTAAATTGTAGATATAAATGACGTCAAGATCTATACTAAAAATTTGCAAAGAGGTTTTTTCATGGCTACTCCAAACACAATTACTTCTGAACCCTCCGTGTCACCTACTCAGGCGGCGACTTCTGCTCTTTCTTATGGAGATTTCTTTTTAACAAACTTGAGTCAAAGCTTTTCCACTGTCAATAGTAATAATCAGGCTGATACCTCAGCTCATGCGGATGGTGGTACAGCGACTGTTTACAATAATGCAGTCGTAGAAACTGACGATACAGTAGTATCGACTTTTGCAACTAGTTCAGCTTCGGGTGAAAATAGAGATTATTTTGGATTCGCAGAAACTAATGCAACTATTGTTGGTAATTTCTTGATAAACGCAGGAAATACTTTCTCTTTCAATTTTACATCTGCCTTAGATTTAGAAACCTTAATAAATGCTTCACAAAATATAGAGAATGTTAGCGTTCTTAGAGAAGTTTCCTTCTTTTTATATGATACTTCTGATATACCGAAACAAACTCTTCCAGACTATCTTGCCAATTTATTATCCAACCCAGATAGTATTGGAAAAAAACCTTTAGTGTTCTTTTCTCTATCTGCAAGTTTAAACACGTCCGGGAATGATAACTTTTTGACAAGCAAGAAAAACGAAAATGTGACAATCACCTCTGAATTGAAAGATTCTAATTTTGCCGGAAGTCAAAAATTTGCTAGTACTTTTGTTCGTGGTTCTGTAAAACGCTCTTTTAAGAATCAAGCAAATATCACTTTAATAGTTTTCAGAAAAGGTCAAGCCAGAGTCGCCGCACCTGAACCTTCACCTACCTTAACTTTAAGCTCAACGAAGCCTAAGTTACTGAGCGTTCCTACCCAAGCAAGACGTCAAAATGCGACTTCAAATCGTTCTTCAGATAGAAAGACTATGAAGGTGAGTGTTGGCAAATAATTGCGATAGCATAATAATCTCATAATTAAATTGGTTGGAGTTGGAGTACCACTAAACACAGAGAATATCTTTTAAGGCTCTTAATAAAAATATTCAATGAAAACCTACGACTGGATTGTTGTTGGTGCTGGTATTACGGGTGCTGCACTCGCCTACGAACTGGTAAATAAAGGCTGCAAAGTGCTTTTACTAGAACAGTATGCAACACCACACAATGCAACTCGTTATAGTTATGGTGGTTTAGCTTTTTGGTCTGGTACCACTCCACTCACTCGCCAATTGTGCGACGAAGGTATCGCACGTCACCGCATTCTGTCACAAGAGTTGGACGCTGATACTGAGTTCCGCGAACTGGATTTATTGTTGACGATTTCTGCCGATACAGATCCAGCAAGCGCAGCGGCGTCCTACACTCGTTTTGCGATCCCTCCCAAATTGCTTAGTTTGAAGGAAGCCTGTGAATTAGAACCTCTGTTGAATCAGGAGGCTATAGCGGCTGCTTTAACTGTCAAACACGGTCACATCCATCCTGGAAAAACCACCCAAGCTTACATTAACGCCTTTTTGCGTGCAGGCGGTGAAATGGCGATTACCCAAGTTGTGAAAATACTGCCAAAAGCAGTGACAACAACAAAAGAAACATACAACACTGCTAATACAGTAGTGTGTGCTGGTGGATTGAGCCGAGAACTCCTTAAATCATCAGGCATTTCTATCAAGCTGTATTTCACTCACGCAGAAATGATTGAAACTCCGCCTGTAGATATACAACTGCGTACCATAGTCATGCCAGCAAATCTAAAAAGATTCCAATTAGAAGCAGATTCCACTAAAAATGACGAATTGTGGAACCAATCAGGTCTTGAGCTAGTAGCACCTATCTTAGATGCAGGCGCAGTTCAATTTCAAGATGGTAGTCTTCGCCTTGGGCAAATCAGCCGCGCCATCACAGATCCTCACACCAATGTTGACTCCAAGCAAAGCGAAGCTGAGTTAAGAGCAAGCATCGGAAAAACTTTGCCAAAATTAAACAAATTACCGGGAACTTGGCATCATTGTTTGGTGTCATTCACTAATGATGCACTTCCCTTGATTGGTCTGGTTCCAGAGCGCGAAAGCGTTCACGTTTTTTCTGGTTTTAGCAATCCCCTTGTGATTGTGCCTCCTCTGGCACAACGTTTTGCTAATTGGGTCTTTGGAATGAAAGACGAAATTATTACCAAATTATCCCCTGTTCGCTTTCAAAACTTGTCCTAGGGCTTATAATAAAAACTAATGCTTAAGCCACTTGCTACAAGTACTCAGCAAAACAGCAATTCCTTTTTATAACACTCACAACCTTAAATGTAGAATCTGTTGGTAGTGTTTGCTGGGATAAGATCCTGTTCCTCTACCACGGCTTTGACTGCATCAGACGCAGCAAGAGCTTCGACACCAGCCGCAGAAATTTCAACAGGAATTGTCCCTAAAACATCAGGACTTTCGGCTAACTGTGTGCCTCCAAAGTCCTGTATAATTTTGCGTATGTAATCTAGAGCTTGCTTGGCTGAGTTGCGTATCCCTTCCATCGCTGCTTTGCGTTCAGCACGTGACTGCCGCAAGCTTATTGGCTTATCTAAATTTTCTAGCTTTAAAAATACAATAACGCTAACCTTCTGTTGAGGCGCTAGATTATTTAGCCGACATGCAAACTCAGAACTAATCTTGTTTTTGCCATTATGATACATGATGCACTTCCCTGATAGTCCTCAACTAAGAGCACTCAAAGCTTCCCAAGGTTGGAGTAAACCCCAACCCCACCTATTGTCAGGACGACGACCTGATCCCCCTGGATGTTTTGCCGTTTCCTTGAGTACATTCATGATATCTGTTACAGTTGCTGTTGGCTTAGCTGCCATCAGTAAAGCCGCAACGCCTGCAACATGGGGAGTTGCCATAGAAGTGCCATCCATATAGTTGTATTCGTAGGTTCCGTGAGGTGTTCTCGTCGGCGGTATGCAGGAGTAGATTTGAGCACCTGGGGCAACAACATCTGGCTTTGTTACCAAAACGTTTGGAGCGTCTCCTGGAAACACCAGACTCGCCCCGCTACTAAAGAATGCGACATCAACCTTGTCTAATGGCAGTTTTTCTATTGCACCCACACTGAAGGCATTATAAGCATTGCCAGGTGAGCTAGTGTTACCGTGGTTTTCGTTGCCGATCGCGACTACAGGTAAAATACCATACTGCATCACCAATATGTCAAGTACCTCAGCAAACAAAGGTTCGTAATAACTTAAACCAAGGGACATGTTGATAATATCAGCCCCTTTTTCGATCGCCCAAGAAATACCTTCCAACAAGGTTCGTAAAGTCGTATCTCCGATCAGAACACCACCAACTAGCAAATTAGCTTGCGGCGCAACGCCAATAGAGAGACCTTTTGGGGTTTTACCTCCTCCTATCGTCCCACAAACATGAGTCCCATGCTGTCCAGAGTCAAAAGCTGGCTTGGCACTAATCCGCCGACCGAGTGGATCAATGACCACAAACTCTTTGACTCGTTTTTCGAGTGCTGGATGGGCAGCATACACCCCTGTATCTAGTACCGCCACATTGATGTTCTCGCCGGTGGTTGTCTCCCATAATTTAGGAATTTCAAGCTGTTTTAATCCCCAAGTGACGTTATCTTTGTTTTCCTCGGTGAATAACTCAGAATACTCGACTTTCCGGGGTTGGATGAGATGAATTTTTTGATTTGGCAGAATAGCAACCACATTAGGTTGTTCCACCAGGGCTTCTAGCGTCTTGGCAGTCACTTCAACTGTTGCCATTGGCATTGCGCCAGAACCGATAGTAGAAACCTCTAGAGGTTCATTTTGATATCCCATGTCTTGACTTGCTTCGTGGTACTCATCAAAAAGCTTTGCCGCTGCTTGATTAGCAGCCCGCTTTTGAACCTCAACCAACCTATTTTTTAGTTCACGCAAACGACCTCGTGGCGGCAAACCTTCAACTGGTGGCGCTTTGTAGATCACAATCGCATCGCGCTTGTCATCCCGCCCCATCTCGGCAAGAAATGGCTCGAAAGCTGGCGATATCTTATTTTCTGGATTCATTGCGATCTACCTCTTCTTCAATTTATTTTCATCGGCTTAGTTTTTTACCATAGTGTGATTGCGGAATTTTGACTCTATCTTCTGTATTGTTTTTTCACAAATTTTTTCCCGGCTCAGGTATACTGGCAGGAAAAAATGTGCAAACTCTCTGCCAATAGAGCTCCGCTTTGCCAAAAAGCCACTATGGAGATGGACGAAATTCTCGTCCATGTGTCTCTCACCTGCTTATAAAAATAGCAAAAATTTAAATATTATGAACTTTTGACGATTTTTTCCGATTTGTGTCGAAAATGTGTTATTCATTAACTAATTAATTTTGCTCTCCCAAAATCAAGTTTTTAAATATATTTATAAATTTTAAGTATAAAAGTGTTGAGGGTATGCGCCGGCAGCGCTGCCTCACCCCAGCCTGTCGCTACTCAGTTTTACTTGGGGTTTAAATCTTCAAATTGAAAATATCTTTCATTTGAAATTTTGTAGAGTGCAAGCAAGCAGTCCATTTTGAATTGTTATTTGCCACCCTTTATTTGATATAGTGCTGCATTTGTGCTTCTGTATCAATTTTTTCTGAAGCCAAAAGCTCTGCGGCTTCTTGTAAAAGGTGATTTTGTTCTTGTTGAATTTCCTCTAGTCGAGTAGAAATCTCTACCAATCTTTGTTGCTTATCTTTGTGAATTTGTGGAGAGATTGTAGGTAGTACAGTTGGTATAATATCAGTGGTTTTCCTATCGCTCAGTTGCTTAAAGGCCAAGTTACCAAGTTTGGTAAATGATACAAAGCTGAGCTTTGCAAGAGCTTGGAGTAATTTCAAAGGAACTTGCAAAACTGATAAACTGGCTGACTCAACGATACGACCAATTGCTTTGATCACGCTCCAAGTAACAGCAAGGGCAAAAAGCAGAACCACTAAACTGATGATTGGGTGGTTAGCCGCCCAACCAAGAATTTGAACCAGCCGCAAAAGTGTAGGATGTTGCTCAAACCAATCACTCATAGCAGAAGAAATAGCTGTTTGAACAGCCACCGTTGTTGTATTTTTGACTTGCTCTGCTGATTGGAATGTTTGTTCAACAGAAACTTTAGCTTGCTCAAGGGTTGTCGTCACTGTATCAACAGTGCGATTAGTTGCTTGAGATGCTCTTTGCTGCCAAGACTCGCCAATGTGTTGTGCTGATGTCGTTAAAGAGTTAACGCTGTGGTTAAGAAAATCTTTCGTCTGCTGAAAGCCTAGACTGATATCTTTATAGAGTTCGACTAGAAGTGTCATAGAGTATTTCACAACGGACACTGAAAGCAAGATGATGAATTGATGAACTTGATTCTATGTAAGCAAAAATTTATCCGGTTCATTGTAAACTTTAGGGGATAATGTGTTCTATCCCTAGATAGAAGTGCATTGATAATAGCTGTTTGTCTTTGTACTTAATCTTTACTCGTAAGATTATTGTCACAGTCTCGTGAAATCATTGAGTAGTCTCAAGAATTAGTGCAGTATATCTTTAAACAGATTGAATTCTCTACTGAGACAAAAAAATTACAATTTTTTTTTTAATGATAATGAATTATCATTCCTAGGTTAGAAGCTAAGAACAAGTACTATTTGTTACAAATTAAGAAGAGATGATTTGAAATAGCAAGCGTTAAGCGGTTGTAAACACAATACCCATGTACTTAAGCGAGGAGTTTTTTTTAGGGAACACCGACCTTAGCTTTTACGTCAAAATACAAGAAACACATACCCCAGTCTTTTACCAAACTCATATGCCTTAGTAAAATCTTTTAACCTGCTAATAAGCAATTTCTGCTAATTCATGCAAATTAGTAAATTTTGTCTTTACTAAGATAATAAAAACATACTGTTACACAGATAATTAAGATAATCGTCTTCCATGTGAAGATCTACAACCTTGTCTACCCTAGCATTTGAAATGTTATGAGTATGACACTTTAGCAAAAAGTCTTATATTGCCTATTTTTAACTAGGGAACACTTTTTTTGAGCTATACACTGTCACAAACCCCATGAATGTCATTACCCGTTCGCTGAGTGTATTCAGCCTGTCTGTGTTTGCGTTAGCAGCCATACCATCTGTTGCAGGAGCGTTGGAAACTCCAACAACTCCCAAACAGACAACAACACAACAAAATATTTGTTCTTCCGATAGGGGCGAGAAATTACCGCCTTCAGCAGTAGATAAGCAAAGCCCTTCTCCATTTTATAACCTTGCAAAGGCAGGTTTTACACAGAAGCCAGATGGTTCCTGGGTTTGTTATGTCAAAGATCAAACAAAACAGAAGCGCTATTACACTTTGTTCAAAGTGCAACAAGTCAATGGAGCGCTTGTGGCTAGTTCATTTCTAGAAAATGGCACTCTGAGCGAGGGACAGGATGTTCGCAGCTTGGACTTGTTCATGAGCCTGATTTCAAACTATACGAATACAAATCAAGGGGATCGTCAAGGTATCCAAAGGTATTTAGAATCCTTTATAACTCTCGTCAAGCAAGGAAAAGTGCCTGCGTCAGGTCGAGGGTATCTTTTTGATGTAGCAAGCCGTGGATTTGTGCTATATCAGCCCATTACAGGACAACTTCAGGGCACAGCAATCACGATTAACATCAACTCGCCTCAAAATTTAGATTCTTCTCCGGTTTCTCAGGCGAAATCCCTTGGAGGGAGAGTGTAGAAAAATTCAACATTCAAAACGAAATTAAAAAAACTCTCTCAAATAATCTTTTTGAATTAGAAATTGGTTTTCTCTCAGTCCCCTATTGCCTTATTAACTGGAGGTTCATCTTGTTTAAATCTCGTATTACAAAAAGTCTTATTGCGTTCTCATCCTATATGGCGGCAATACTGAGTGGACCTCAACAGGCTTTGGCTCAGCTCAGTATTGGCAATTACGGTGTCCAGCCAGGACTAGAGTCAAATTATCTCCGGTATCAACTCTCCGGCCAGGATTTGAGTAAAATGCGAGTCATTCCTGGATGTGACGTGGGATTTGGTGCTGCTTGTAATAAGTCTGGAGCAGTACTACAGCAATTAGTGGAATCTAATAACGGACCTACTTACAATGACCTCTTGACCCGAGCCGCTGGAGGGCAGCAAAACTTTCAAAATTTTGCCTCTTTCTACGGAAATAATCCTAATCTTGAAAAGATACCGTATACCTCATTCTGGCAAAACGACAGTCCTTATATTATGGATGGGTATCGGTATACTCTTGGGCAAACAGTTGGTCGGACACCCCAACCAGGTTTGGGACAGGTTACCAAGAACTTTTACTGGGCACCCGAAGGATCTGGAAACTCGCTTGATCCTCGCAGTGGGTTATTGAACCTAAAATACTCTTATGGGCGTTTGCTGTTGCAAGAGGTCGCAAAAATTCCCAATTGGAAGCAGCAGATTCAGGCTCAAGATTTGCCACCAGAGGTCAAGCAATATTATGTGAATAATGTCTCTCAAGGGTTGCGTGCGCTCAATAGTGGCAATGAGGAGCAACTAGAAGGAAGGCTTCTTAATGTCCTCTCCTCACCATACTCTCCAGAAGGAGGTCCGTTCAATCGTCCAAATGCTGGTATTCCTCCAGAGTTTGACCAGATTGCTGGGCAAGGTGTTCCAGGAGACGTCGTTGCAGGGGGAGTTCCAATATTGCCTGGGGGAGACGTGATTAGTCAAGAATTTGCTCCTATTCCTGAAGCAGATGTTGTCACACGAGCCGGAGGTGGGGGTTTCCCATACTGGGCACTCGCTGGTATTCCATTAATTCTTCTACCTTTTCTTTTGGGTGGTGGAGATGATAATTCCTCAAGAAATGTAGCTCAAACTCCTCCTGGCGGGGGCGGTGTAACTCCTCCGGGCGGCGGTGTAACTCCTGGCGGGGGCGGTGTAACTCCTGGCGGGGGCGGTGTAACTCCTCCGGGCGGCGGTGTAACTCCTCCGGGCGGCGGTGTAACTCCTGGCGGGGGCGGTGTAACTCCTGGCGGGGGCGGTGTAACTCCTCCGGGCGGCGGTGTAACTCCTGGCGGGGGCGGTGTAACTCCTCCGGGTGGCGGTGTAACTCCTCCAGGTGGCGGTGTAACTCCTCCGGGTGGCGGTGTAACTCCACCACCTCCAGTACAGCGTATACCAGAGTCATCAACCTTAACGCCTCTTTTGTTGCTGACAATGATCATGTCCATCCTCAGCTACAGAAAGTGGCTCAAGCCCGGTGTACGGATGTAAAAATTAAAATAAATTAAAATCCGTTAGTGCACTTAGACTGCTGGAAGATACCAACTTGGTATACTTTACCAGCACAACTCTGATGTAACGGGGTGGAAGTGGCTGGCAATTGGCACGACGATGGGCTAGTTTTTCGTCAGATATATGTAAATGTAGTGAACGAGCATGGGCATCAATGGTGATGGTATCGCCTTCTTTAACAAGAGCGATCGCCGCGCCCCCAACTGCTGCTTCTGGCGCAACGTGATCTACACTTGAGGGATACCACCCACTTTGTGTAAATCTGTAGCGAGATATCGACCACTAGGTTTTAAATCGCACAAAAGCGGTTTATATTGAATCAGCGATGACTTCCCGTGAAACCAAGGAATATTTCATCCCTTCAGTTCCCATAGAAACGCCATCGCTGATGGTAATTGTGCCGAACATTTGCGTCATTGCCTTGGCATTTTTGACGCCAATTTCTGCTATGGAGTGCTAATTTGTTGATCCCCATATTGCAGGGGGTAATAGTACTATAGCCATTGGCTATACCAACAATAGCTTTGGAGAAATCCTCATCTTAAAAACCAACGGCAAACGGCACGCAGCATTGATCACTTAGGCGTTAAGCGTAGCTCTGCCGTAGGCAATCGCTGCACTCCTTGCGTTACAACTTGGCTTCTTAAATTCTCTGAGATTTTGATAATTTCCTTGCGCCGTCATCTTTCTCTTGGCACATTTCCTTTGTAATTATCTCAACATAATCAGATACTTTAGAGCTGATGTTCACGCGTTTATCGAAATATGATAGCTACCGTAGCTAATTATTGATTTTACCATCTGGCATAATCGCACCCTGCAACAGAGTACCCATCATGTGTGCCCCGTACAGATTAGCTCCCTCTAGATTTGCAGCGGTGAAATCTGCATCTATCAAGTCTGCCATTTTCAAGACTGCTCCATCAAGGATAGCTCCTGTGAGCTTTGCTTCATGAAGATTTGCTCCACTCAGATTGGCTTCAGTGAGGTTAGCCCCCGTAAGGTTAGCTCTCACTAAAGATGCTTCTGTCAAGTCAACCCCAACCAAATTAGCTTTACTCAAATCAACTTCACTTAAAGAAGCTCCTTTTAAACTTGCTCCGCTGAGATTGACTCCATTTAGGTAACCACCTATCAGGTTTATACCTTTGAAATTTCTTTCTCCTGTCTGATAGCGTTTCAACAAATCATCAACGCTCATTGCACGATTTAACAATACTTCTTGCATGCAGTGTGCCTCAAAGAACAGACTAAGTTGAGTGAATTGTGTGATCAAGTCGAGTTGTGAAAAATTCTCTCATTAATAGATAAAATATCATGATGATAATCCAAACTAAGTCATTGGTAAACAACTCACAAATAATAGTTTGTTAGGGCGTAAACACTACCACCAATTAAAGTTGTATATTAGACAATTTGTGTTCATTATTGTTTGTCAAGTTTTTTGACTTAATGAGTGTAGTTCTCTTACACTTCATATATAATTCCAACCACGACGCAGTTAACTTGATTCTTCACAGAGGAAGCTAGATGTGATATGGCAGTCTTAAATCATAAGCCCTACGTGTACGCTACAAGGGACGTGAAAATCTCTCTTTATTCTTCTGGTGGTGCGTACTCTGCGCCTGGTGCAGTTCAGTGAAAAAGTAATTTTCACAAATCAGAGAAGCAAACATAAGCGGCGATTTATAAACATTCCCATGCTGCTTGAAAAAAGTCTCGCTCACATAACATGGCATAACGATAAGTTGACTCTACCAAAGTCGTGCGACTCGCATACGAATCAACCAAATCTTCTAATTGTTGCGTTAATGGTTGAAAATCTGCGCCGCTATAAGTACGAATCCAATCCGCATATTGATGATTGGGAATGTTATCACCAGCTAATTGTTTTCCTAAAAAAGCATATAAACCCATACAGGGAGACATCGCTGCAGCAGTTAAACCTACATCAGCACTCCAAGCAGTAGCTAACAGAAAGTCGGTATAGCGACGGGTAGTCACTCCAGGTTCTACAGAATGTAAACTGACTCCCCACTTTGCTGCATAACCCTCATGAAGTTTCAGTTCTTGTAAAACTCCATCAGCCAAGGAGTGAAATGTCGTAAAGACTGAGAAATCTGGTGCTTTAGCTGCAGCTATGCTGTAAGCACGAGCAAAGGCTTCTAAGAAAAAAGCATCTTGTCCGACATAATAGGCAAATTTTTTCTGCTCAAGAGTACCATCAGCGATACCTTGGACAAAGGGATGTTCAAGACAAGCCTGGGCTATGTCGTGATTTGCTTGCCATAGTTCTTTAGAAATACTCATGAGTCATAAGTTATGAGTTGTCATTCAAACAGTGAGCAGTCAACAGGGAACGCTTAACAGTAACAACTGATAACTGATAGCTGATACTGCGGGTACTTGATCAAATACTACTATCCACTGACTACTAATCACTAAAATGGCAAAAACTGGAGTAGTAGAGAGCCAACACTTCCTACAAAATCAATGAAATCAGGTTTGGCAGGTTTTACCTTAGTTTCGTAAGGTGTTTGCAGTTCTTTGATAAAAGCTTGTGCTGTTTGTATTCCACTGCTATTGTTTTGGGATCTAAACAGTTTTTCAGCAACTTGAGCGTCTTGAAATGCACCTTGTCGATCAAGTATTTGGTAACGAGCAACACCACGAGCTAGATAAGCACCTGCATAATCAGGGTTCATGACAATAGCCTGATTGAAATAATCAATTGCTTGCTGTTGATTGCCTTTTTGTGCTTCGGTAACACCCCAAGCATAAAATTTCTCATGTGTAGCAATTTGCGATGGTATGCCGATTGCTCCTTGGAAATTAATCCCATTAAGATTCACACCATCTAATTGAGCGTTAACTAAATAGGCATGTCGCAAATCAGCATTCTGCAAATTTGCCCCACTAAGATTGGCTCCCGTGAGGTTAGCACCAAATAAACCAACACCACTCAAGTTTGCACCCCTCAAGTTAGCACCACTCAAGTTAACGCGGCTGAGATTCGCACCTGCAAGATTGGCTTTAGTTAAATCCGCTCCTGATAAATCAGCCATCACCAAACCAGCCCCGGCTAAATCACAGTTTTGACACTGTTTGCTTGCTAGTAACTGTCTGACATGTTCCAGATTTGCTGCTAGAACTGCCTGATTTAAGCCGATAAGCGTTAAAAATACGCTGGTGGCTAAAATTCGGCTTTTCATTATTGGCGTCACAATGTCTTTGCCTGAAGGCTCAGTGTTTCCATAGACATATCTTTTTATATTTTTTTATTTTCCTAGTCATATCACTGTTGCTATGGCGTATAATTCTTGTTATCGACGTAAAGTAACAGTGAAAGCTGAGAAATCAGAATTTGTCCTGTTTGTGGCTGTACGGGCTGAAGAAAACCAGTTCAGTTCTGTAAACAAACTTAAGGCAAATGTCAGAGTAACAGCTAGTAAAAGTTTTTCTCGCATAAGTTATTCCTCACAACTGCCAAGTAAGAAATCAGTACTTGTAGTCTAAATACAAGAATGATTTGTCTTCCCTCCCAAACTAAGAGATAAACAAATTTGGGGAAAGTGATAAGTATCAATTATTTAAGTGATGCTCGTCACTTACATAGTATCATGTACGTGAGTCGCTTACCTAGAGCCAACTCCCTAAGGCATAATTGTGTTGCTCAGGTTTACACCTTCTAGAAGAGTTCCTCTCAAAAGAGCTCCCTCTAGGTTAGTATGATCAAGATTGGCACCCCTCAAGTCGGCGCGACTGAGATTAGCACTGCTCAGATTCGCATTTTCAAGAATTGCACCACTGAGATTAGCACTGCTCAAATTCACACCACTCAAATTAGCATTTGCAAGATTTGCACCACTCAAGGTAGCTCCACTCAAGTCAACACCACTCAAGGTAGTGTTTGCAAGATTCGCACCACCTAAGTTAGCATTACGTAGCTTCATGGTGCGTAAGTCCTTTCCTTGCCAATCAACACCACCTAGGTTTTTTCCTAGTTCGTTTGGCTGTTCTTGAATTGCTACGACTGGTGTGTCTTGTGGTGATGAAACCAATGTGTCTTCTGGAGGCGGAGTTAATGTATCGACAGGTGCTTGTGTAATGTCTTCTTCTGTGCTTGCTGTTTGGTTAGGTACTGCTATTGGTCTTTCCACGCCTTTGAGCACTACGTAGATTCCAACTCCAGCTAAAAGAGTTGCTCCAGTCAGTATAGCCGAAAGAGTGAAAAGCAAACTTTGGCGTTGTTGGTGATACATTTGTGCTGGTTGAATTGTATAAATTTGGGCTTTTGCCTACTATTTATAGCAGTTCTTAATTGAGTAAAGTACCTATTTAAAATAACGATGTGCAACTACGATCGCTTATTTCACAAAATTGAAGAATTAGTCATGCATCATTCTCCCAGTGGTGCAGAAACAGAAATTAACCAATTCTTGATACAGCAATTTGCGGCACTAGGAGTGGAAGTATGGTGCGATCGCGCTGACAATATCATTGCTAAAATTCAAGGGCTAGATTCCACTAGACAGATTGCCATTACTGCTCACAAAGATGAAATAGGCGCAATTGTGAAAACAGTTGGCGAAAAAGGTCGAGTCGAAGTTCGCAGGCTAGGCGGCTCATTTCCGTGGGTTTATGGCGAAGGAGTGGTAGATTTACTGGGAGATAACGCAACACTCAGCGGTATTCTCAGTTTTGGTTCCCGTCACGTTTCCCACGAATCACCCCAAAAAGTTCAGCAGGAAGACACTCCTGTCAAATGGGAAAATGCCTGGATAGAGACAAAATGTACCACAACCGAATTGGAAGCAGCTGGTATTCGACCAGGTACCAGAATGGTTATTGGCAAGCATCGAAAACGTCCAACACGGTTAAACGACTACATTGCCAGTTACACCTTGGATAACAAAGCTTCTGTTGCTATTTTATTAGCACTTGCCGAAAAGGTAAAACAGCCACCAGTCGATGTGTATCTAGTCGCATCAGCAAAAGAAGAAGTGGGAGCAATTGGAGCACTTTTCTTTACTCAAAACCAGCGCTTAGATGCTTTGATTGCTTTGGAAATTTGTCCTCTCTCATCAGAATATCCCATTGAAGACGGGGAAAGCCCTGTGATACTTTCTCAAGATGGATATGGAATTTACGATGAAACGTTAAATGGACAACTGCGTCACTGCGCCAAGCAACTAGATATGTCAGTACAGCTAGCAACAATCAGTGGTTTTGGTAGTGATGCTTCTATTGCGATGAAATTTGGTCATGTTGCTCGCGCTGCGTGTTTGGCATTTCCGACACAGAACACCCACGGATACGAAATTGCGCATTTAGGAGCAATTGCTAACTGTGTTGAGTTGTTACAAGTCTTTTGTGAGACGGAATTTGAGTAATTATTCTTCTTCCCCTACTTCCCGATAAGTAACAATGTATTAACGTGATAAGCTTAACACCCACAATTCTTTACAATAAACCAGGTAGATTAATAACAAAGTGACAGCAAGCCAATGCCTAAAACAGTTGCCGACATCATGAGCCGTGATCCAATCGTCGTCCAACTAGAAACTCCTCTACAGGAAGCGATAAAAATCCTGGCAGAACGACGCATTAGTGGACTACCAGTTGTGAACGACGCTGGGAAGTTAGTCGGTATTATCTCAGAAACGGACTTAATGTGGCAACAAACTGGTGTAACCCCTCCGGCTTACATTATGTTTCTTGATAGCGTCATTTATTTGGAAAATCCTGGACATTACGAACGTGACTTGCACAAAGCACTTGGGCAAACTGTTGGCGAAGTCATGAGCAAAAACCCGATCACGATCACTCCTGACAAAACTGTCACAGAAGCTGCTAAACTCATGCACGATCGCAACGTCCACCGCCTACCAGTACTTGATAGCGAGAGCCAAGTTATTGGTATCCTCACCCGTGGTGACATCATTCGAGCAATGGCAGCGAGTCAAGATCAGTGAACAGGAAACAGTAAACAGTGAACAGTAAACAGTGAACAGTTATCAAGCCAAAATGAGCTGATGAGTGATAACTGATAACTATTTTTTGAAAACATTTTTGAAAATTAGGATAATTAAATGAGCATTACTCCTGAATCTGTCAAGCAACTGCTGGAATCTCAAGATTTAGGCGATCGCTTGCGAGCAGTCAACCAAATTCGTCAATTAGAGCCAAAGCTAGGTTTTGAGTTGGTTCAAAATGCTGTAAATGATAGCAATTCCCGTGTGCGGTACTCAGCTGTGAGTCAGTTGGATACGCTGGGTAAACAAGATTTAGATTTATCTCTAAACATATTGCGCGATCGCTTGCTCAATGATCCCGAAGCTGATGTTCAAGCAGCCGCAGCAGATTGTTTGGGTGCTCTTGGGCTGCGTGAGGCTTTTGACGATTTACAACAACTTTACCAAACCAGCAACGAGTGGATTGTACAATTTAGCATCATCGCTACACTCGGAGAGTTGAACGATCCAAGAAGTTTTGAGTTGCTAAAAACGGCACTTTCTTCAGAAAATGATTTAGTCAAAACTGCAGCCATTAGTTCTTTTGGCGAATTGGGAGACTTGCAGGCTATTCCCTTGTTGGCTCCCTATGCAACAGATCCAGATTGGCAAGTGCGTTATAGGCTGGTACAAGCCTTAAATCGTTTAGGCGGTACAGATGCAAAATCGATATTGGAAACTTTGGCGAATGATGAGGTAGAAGCTGTTGCAACTGAAGCCAAAAAATCTTTACCCGAAGCTTGAAGCATCTGTCTTTAGCATGACTCAGTGAACCGTATTGCTCCATACCATTAAAAATTTGTTCATACTGAGCTTTTTTCCTGTTTACAGTTTGATACATATACTTATAGCCTCTTAAGTTTCTAACTCAGGAGGCTAATTATCTTATTTTGTGTAATTGACATCTTGCACTCAATGAGGTAGAGCGAATATAATTCATTCTTACCTAACCTGAAATACCCTAAAGAAACAGGGTTTGTGGGACAAGAGCGCAATAGCTTCTGTCTACATTCATGTAGTTATGTAACAATTACTACATTTTGAAACAGCCCGAATCTCAAACTAGGGAAAACTAAGGCAGTTTCTCCAAAAAAAAGGGTTCAAAAACCCATATTTTCCCGGAATCTGCCTCACCAGACTTGGGATCTATATCAGTTGGCTTAACAACAAGGTGTCACAACCGAAAAAATACCCATTAGGGTATGGGCAATTTGTCAAACTATTGTTATCGTTCGTAATACGGAGGTAAAAATATTTTGGACAAATAAAAATTTAGCTATATACCCTATTAGTTCAGCCGACGGCTATATCACCTTTACTTTTTCTTTTTAGGAGTTCATCATGAATCAACCAATCGAATTGAGCCTCGAACAGCAATTCAACATTCGCTCATTCGCCACTCAGGTGCAGCATATGAGCCATGACCAAGCTAAAGACTTTTTAGTTAAGCTCTATGAGCAGATGGTACTTCGGGAAGCGACTTATAAACAGCTTCTTAAGCACCAATGGGGAATAGACGAGGGATCGACCTGGGCCGCATAGAGTAGTAGCGCCGCCGTAGTAGGCGACCTCCTTCTCTAGCTAAGTTCCAAGGAGGAAATGAGCTGGGGATGCCGGGGCGTCAACTAAGAGGATCAACTACGATTAGAGATTTTACCAACGATCATTCATCTTTTGCAAGTGAGTTTCACTTTGTGACGTATATCGTTTGGCTTAACATTGGGCCACACTCGCTTTATGCATCTACGACACTCCGCTGCTACTAAATTGCAGGTTTGGAGGATAAATGCCATTGCACGTGTTTTCCATTAACTAGCGTTTAACTCGTCTAGCTCATGTAAACTCCAGTCATTAGTTTACTCTAAATTGCATTATTCATCCTCTTTGTATTTATATTTCTTATAACTTTGTTCATAATTGTATACATATTTTTTTAAAAAAAGTTTACAAAAGGATGGAACGATGGTGTATAAATCACATGGATGAGCAGTATATTCCTTTCAGCCGAAAAGGTCAAACGAGGAATCTGTATCCATTGCTTGTATCTTTGCCAAAATATGGGGTTTGATCTTTTCGTACTCAGTTTTAAGTAAAGTTTTACTAAATTGTGGTTCGGCAGAAGAAACCAGCTTGTTGCTCATCGTTACCCAGTGATGTAACCACAGGCGTTGTGTAGAAGCAATACTTGAGAGTAATACATCAACACAACGATTTGGTGTCTCGCGAGTAAAGAATAGTATCGGGTAGTAACCTGTTTGTCTGAGTAGGCGAGTGATTTTTTGCCCGAAAGTTGTCTTCAGATCAAGGTAGTATGTTAGCCATTTTGCACCATGCATAGTGTTGTAGATCAGGGTAATCCATAGCAGCATGGGGTGAGGAGAAGTTATAAAAAGAAATTGATTATAGCGTTTACAAACCAAACGCTTTTGAATTTCCAAATGCGGTAGCATCACCCACAAGGCGGGTAGTTCCTTACCATTCAAACCCAGAGGACTAGGAAAGACGATATCGGCGATCGGTTTATTCGAGGGCCAACAAGCTTGCTGTACAATTTCCTGTATCAATCCAGATGATAGCGTCACTGCTTGGCTGTTGTCGTCATACTGAGTTGAATTCAAAGATAGTAGGTGGGATGACGATGAGGAAGGAGCAAAAAAGCGAGGAAAGGATATTTTTTCAGACTCCCACACTCCCACACTCCCTAACTCTGTGAGTCTGTGAGTCTGTGTTCCTCCCCCATTTCTAAATGCTATTTCTGAACGCAACTTGGTATCAACATCTGTTTTGATTAAGACACAGACAGTTGGAGCTTGATCTATATTTGGCAAAGTTTCACTTGCGCGATCGCCCGAAAGGGGCCGCGCGAGAGGAGCATCGCCCTGTTCTAAAGATCGCAGAATCTGAAGAATTTCGTTTATACTTTGGGGACGTGAGCTTGGTGTCTTGGCTAAACAACTCATAACCAAATTTTTCACACTCTGTGGTAGTTGCAGATTGGGTGCAACTTCAGAGAATGATCGTGGTTGTTGATAGTGGTGTACTTTGTACCATGCTCCAAAAGAGTTGGTTGATGCGACTAGGGGAATTTTGCCTGTAAGCATCTCAAACATCATCACTCCCAAACTATAAATGTCAGCACGGTTATCTAATTCCTGACCATCTATCTGTTCGGGAGAAGAATAAGCAAGAGTGCCTAAATAGTAGTCAGTATAGCTGCTATCGGCATGTAGTAACTTGGCAATACCAAAATCTAGAACTTTGACTAATTCGCCGAAACTATGGTCTTGAATGACCACTATATTACTGGGCTTAATATCGCGGTGAATAATTGGACATATTTTGCCTTCTACAAAGATACCATTATGAGCGCACTGTAATCCCAAGCAAATTTGACGCACCAAATTCAAAAATCTTGGTAAACAGGGTGGTTGGTGGCGAATGATATTGCTCAGGCTGGTTCCTTGGAGGTATTCCATAACATAGAACGGAGTATTATTCTCGTCTACGCCATAGTCCATGACTCGGACAATGTGGATGCTTTTTTGTCCAAGAATGGCACAGGTTTTTGCCTCTTGCTCAAAGCGTTCTTGCACTCGCAGATTTTGATTTTGGGTGGATAAAGCCAGAAACTTCACAGCAACAGGTACGCCACCCAACAAAATGTCCTTAGCACGATAGACTCTACCCATTGCTCCAGTACCAATTATCTCCTGGAGTTCGTAGCGTTTGCCGAGTAAACGACCAATGTTGGGATCTGACATAAATCGATTCCAAAGTTTAATAGTAGAGAACCCAGCTTTGCTGACAACTTGTAAGTTAATAAAGACAAATTTACTAGTGTTTTCACAAAAAAATAAAGTATAAAAAAGTTAATCTATATTAAATTATACTCAAAAAAGACCAAAAAATCTACGTTATACGTGTAATAAATAGTGCGAATCAGCAGCGATCTTAAGTAGAGATAATTTCCAACAGCCTTGCCCTGCAGATGATACAGCTATACGGAAACGCAAACAGCGAATGTGTAGTCTATAACTAAATATCCTTTTTGTGTTAAAAGTGTCACACCATGCCAGTCATCACGATTCGGGAAGAAGAGAAAACCGACACCGGCTTTGAGGTAACTCTGAGATTTGAAGGTGAAGAATATTCACTTACAATCACTAACCCATTCACTTTTAAAGAATAAACAGAACTGGAGTGGTATTTTGAAGAGTGGTTGGAGTTTCCCTTTAGCGACACGATCATAGCCGAGAGGGCAGCCGCCAGTATTAAAAAGTATGGGGAAAATTTCTTTAACCAAATTTTTAGAGATAGAGATGCTTACAGTCAATATCAGCGGCTACGCAAAGGGCAAAATCCCCTACAGATAGAAATTGTCGGGAAAACTCCGGACTTTCAAGCACTGCACTGGGAACCTGGCTATCCGCGACCATTGGCGGTAGACTGTGTGATGGTGCGTAAGAGTGTTAAACGTGGGGCAAGGCAAGCGAACATTGCACAGTCACCCGTGATTAATTTGCTGGTGGTGACAGCACGACCAAATGAAGAACAAGATGTTGGTTATCGTACCATTTCGCGACCACTGATTGACGCAATTGAAAATAGCCAATTGGCGGTGAATGTGGAGTTACTGCGCCCAGGTACTTATGAAGCACTCGCAAGACATCTGGAAGAAAAAGGCGCGGGGTTTTATCACATCATCCACTTTGACACCCACGGTGCGCTGATGAAATATGAGGATATCCAAAAGGAAACCGCAAATCCTTATGCTTATCAGTTGAGATGGGGACGTAATGATTTGCAACCCTACGAGGGAGTGAAGGCGTTTGTGTTTTTGGAAGCAGAAACCAAAGGCGATGCCGATCGGGTGGAGGCGACGGAGTTGGCGAATCTGCTGACGGGTAAAGAAATTCCTGTGTGTCTTCTCAATGCTTGTCAGTCGGGGAAACAAATTAAACCTACCTTTGCAAGGGGGGAAGGGGGGGATCTCGACAATGAACAATCAAGATCCCCCCTTCAAAACGGGGGAACAGGAACAGAAGATTACAGAGAAACCAGTCTCGGAAGTCAGTTGATGGCTGCGGGGATGCAGATGGTAGTGGCGATGGGGTATACCGTCATGGTGGATGCTGCCAAGCTGATGATGCAGCAAGTGTATGCTCATCTATTTGATAATAAGGATATCAGCGAAGCGATACGGCTGGGAAGGCTGGAACTTTTTAATGACAAGAAGCGCAAAGCTTATTTCAACAAGCACATTGATTTGGAAGATTGGTTGCTACCTGTGGTTTACAGCAATCAAGCCGTCAAGTTGAACCTGCGACAGTTCACGCCACAAGAAGAAGAGGGATTTTGGCAAACTGAAGGTGAAAGATATCGCTTAACGTCGCCGGAATATGGATTTTTCGGGCGAGATTTGGAGATTCTCAAAATTGAAAAGTCATTGCTACGACACAATATCTTGTTGTTGCAGGGAATGGGGGGAACAGGTAAAAGCACTCTGCTAAGATATTTGCGCCAATGGTGGCAGAGGACGTGTTTTGCAAAAGATATCTTTTATTTTGGGTATGACGAGAAGGCGTGGAATTTAGAGCAAATTATCTGGGAGATTGGCAACAAAATTTATGATAGGTTTGACAACTTTCATCGGATGCTGCCAGAAGCGAAAAAGCAAAAGTTACTGAAAACACTCCGGGCTGAATCTTATATTTTGATTCTGGATAATTTGGAGTCGGTGACTGGGCAACCCCTGGCGATTCAAAATACTCTACCAGAAACAGAACGCAACCAAATCAAAGATTTTTTGACGCGCTTAGTAGGCGGTAAAACGCGGGTGATTCTGGGTTCCCGCAGTCGTGAAGATTGGTTGCAAGCAACGACTTTTAAAAACAATATTTATGAATTGCAAGGGCTAGACAAAGAAGCACGTTCTGACTTAGCACAGGCAATTCTCCAACGCCATGTTACTGAAAAACGTATTCCCGCTATTCGCCAAGACGAAGATTTTCAGAAGTTGATGAAACTGTTGGCGGGGTATCCTTTGGCGATGGAAGTCGTGCTGGCGAATTTGAAAAATCAATCGCCCAAGGAGATTCTTTCGGCGTTGCAGTCTGCTGATGTGAAGTTGGATACGGGAAGTGAGGACAAGACGAAAAGTATTCTCAAATGTGTGGAATATTCCCACAGCAATCTTTCACCAGAGGCGCAAAAGTTACTGTTGTGCTTGGCTCCTTTTAGTGGTTTTATTTTTCGCCGCGCTATTCCAAATTATATCGAACAATTGCAAACACTCGAACCATTCAAAGATTATCATTTTGAGAAATTTGATGAGGCGATTCAAGAAGCAATTCACTGGGGCTTGCTTTCCTCAGATTCAAATTTACCTGACTTGCTGACAATTCAACCTATATTCCCCTACTTTTTGAAAACTAAGTTAGAGACTCTTGATGAGAAAACTCGTGCCGCTTTGCAATCGGGATTTAAAATCCACTATCAAGATTTGGCAGATTATTACAATCAGTTGATGGAATCCAAGGACGCGCAAGAGCGGCAATTGGGTATATTCTTCTGTCAACTAGAGTATGAAAATCTCTACAACGCGTTGCAAATCTGTTTGGAGAAGCAAGAAAGTATCAGCATATATTTATGCTTAGACAAATACTTTGAGTTGATTAACGATAACCAAAGTAAGCTAAAGTTGGCAGAAATGGTTTGTCAACGTTTGGAAAAGTATCCACCTGCATTCATCAAGGGAGAATTAGGTTATCAGATACCATTTGCAATTGAGAGACTGGGCGCATGTCAACTGAAAACAAAGCAGTACCAGCAAGCAAGAAAGTCCTACGAAAAGACTTTGGAAATTAATGATGCACTTGGCAGTGAAGAAGAAAGACAAAAACAACTTTGGAAAGCTGTCACCTACCACAACTTGGGAATAGTTGCCCAAGATTTGCGAGAATTTGAAGAGGCAAGACGCAATTACCAACAAGCTTTGCAAATCAAAATCGATTTTGGCGATCGCTACTCTTGTGCAAGCACCTACCACGAGTTGGGAATAGTCGCCCAACAATTGCGAGAATTTGATCAAGCAAGGCGCAATTACCAACAAGCTCTGCAAATCACTATCGATTTTGGCGATCGCTACTCTTGTGCTCGCACCTACCACAACTTGGGAATAGTCGCCCAAGAATTGCGAGAATTTGATGAGGCAAGGCGCAATTACCAACAAGCTTTCCAAATCACTATCGATTTTGGCGATCGCTACTCTTGTGCTCGCATCTACCACCAGTTAGCAAGGGTAGCCCAACAATTGCGAGAATTTGATGAGGCAAGGCGCAATTACCAACAAGCTTTCCAAATTTATATCGAATATGGCGATCGCTACTCTTGTGCAAACACCTACCACCAGTTGGGAAGGGTAGCCCAACAATTGCGAGAATTTGAAGAAGCAAGGCGCAATTACCAACAAGCTTTGCAAATCAAAATCGAATATGGCGATCGCTACTCTTGTGCAGGCACCTACCACCAGTTGGGAATGGTAGCCCAAGATTTGCGAGAATTTGAGGAGACAAGGCGCAATTACCAACAAGCTTTGCAAATCAATATCGATTTTGGCGATCGCTATAAGTGTGCTTACACTTACGCGCAATTAGGATTGCTTGCAGAAGCAGAGGAAAACTACGCGGAGGCGAGGGCTAATTTGCAGAAAGCTTTGGAGATATGTGTTGAGTATAAGGATGAATATAGGGCTGAGTTAGCACGGCAGGATTTAGAGAGATTACCAAAGTAGTTGGAAATCAGGCTTGATGAGGTGCTTCAGGATTAGTTTTTTGGCGGTTGGTTTCCCGAAGCATCAGCATCTGGTTCAGTATACTCACAAAATATATCGATGCCGACATGGACAATGTACAACACAATAACAGTCGCAATAGTCGGATCGAGTGGCAATCCAGTCATGCCTAGCAAAGAAACAATCAACCCTGTGAGTAACGGCGCACTTGCTGGATTTCTTTTGTATTCCTGCACTTTGGTACGGAAACTATCATCAGCGCCGCAGAGTTCTTTGCGCAACCGCTTCAGTGTCACTTCCCGCAGAGATTTTTGATAGTCTCTCGTCGCACCGAATTTATCTAACAAAATCTCATCTAAATAAGAGTCAATGTCGCCGTTGTGTTGTTCGAGCTGAGTCAGCGCTGACTGGAAAGATGCATCGTTTGGCAAAACTTCGCGATATTGCTCGATTTCAGTGGTAGAGAGTTGAGTCATGCTGAACCTTGGTTGTTGAAGATTGTAGGGACAAACAAATATAGATTACATTGGCGGAGGTTGAGATTACGGAAAAAGTTAGCCAAACGGATATGCGCGTTGCATTAATGACTTACACCTCACCCTGCCCTGTCGGGCATCCCTCTCCTTATTAAGGAGAGGGAAAGATTTTAGCGCCGTTAAGAGCGAGGTTGAGGTTACGCAAAAAGTTAGCCAAACGGATATGCGCGTTGCATTAATGACTTACACCTCACCCTGCCCTGTCGGGCATCCCTCTCCTTATTAAGGAGAGGGAAAGATTTTAGCGCCGTTAAGAGCGAGGTTGAGGTTACGCAAAAAGTTAGCCAAACGGATACGCGCGTTGCATTCATGATTTATACCTCACCCTGCCCTGTCGGGCATCCCTCTCCTTATAAAGCAGAGGGAAAGATTTTAGCGCCGATTCAAGCGAGGGTGAGGTTACGGAAAAAGTTAGCCAAACGGATATGCGCGTTGCATTCGTGATTTCTACCTCACCCTGCCCTGTCGGGCATCCCTCTCCTTAGTAAGGAGAGGGAAAGATTTTAGCGCCGATTCAAGCGAGGGTGAGGTTTAAGCTTTTTTATCCCATTTGCCATGAACAAACAAGAACCCCGACAACTCTTACGAAGTCGGGGTTCTGAATGGATGGCTATCATTCAGTTGCTCACGGATTTGATACCAAATAATCTTCCAGTAAAGAGACGATCGCCTCTGGATGAAGATTCTTATATTCTTTTGTCCCAATTTGCAAAATCAAATTCGGTGCGTTTTTACAACATTTTAAACAACTAGTGCGCTCAATGATGACTTGATCTGATAAACCGCGAATGGACAAAATCTTTTCTAATTCTGACAAGTAATTTTTTGCACCACGCTTGACACAGCCAGATTTTTGGCAGGTTAAAATCTTTGCCTTAAGAGCACGTTTGTGTTTTTGAACGGGTGTTTTTTGAGTCGAACAAAAACCAAGTGGTGCGATGCTGAAGGCTTTTAGTTTGACTTCGCCTGTTTGGGTGTCTAGCTTACTGATACCAAATACACGAATTTGCTCGCCAGGAACTAGAGATAAATTGAGGTGTTTACGTAATTCTTTAGGAATTTTGATTTGTACATCTTCGGATTCTAACGCCAGTTGTAAGTATTTGGATTTGCCTGGGCTATCACCAACAAAGCTCAGGAATTGTCCTTCGAGGTTAAATTCAGATAATTTCAAGTAATGATGACCCATGTTTTTTTAATCAGTGGATTTTTTGTGTGGGTTGTCTTTTTTAAGTAAGTGGAAACAGATAATCGTAATACTTAGATCTTGCTTTCTTATTTTTGTCCACCAAGAACGCCAAGAAATAAATTTCTTGGCTCAAAGTCCAAGTCCGTTAAAACGGACTGGGTAAGTCTTTGAGTCCGTTTTAACTGACATTTTGCACTATTCTCAAGAACGCAACCTCGTCCGCCTCGGAATCAATTGGGAGGCTCACACTTCAAGTCTCTTAAAGTAGACTCAAAGGCTTATGCAGTCGTCTAAAGACGACTTTGACTATGAGACTAGGGTTTAAACCCTAGGCGGTTGTTGGCACAAGTGCAAGATCTCAGCCTTAAACTCGTACGCGGTTACACGCTGGCAACGAATGAAAGAAACACTACCTCCCTTCTTCCCTATTCCCTCTTAATTTTGCAAGAGGCTTGGTGCTAAGCTAGGAGAGGCGTTTAGCTTCTACAGTCTGAGGTAAATCTACCAATTCTGGCAAGTTAGTAAATGCTAATTCCCAGCCATTTGCTAAGGTCAAAATTTTGCCTTCTGGTCCTTCAGTTTGTTTGACAACTTCTTCTTCAAGGTCTTTCTTGGCAACGTAGACGACCAAGTTTCCAGCATCATTTTGACGCAGCATGACTTTCATAAGAATTTTACCGCTTCCTAGTGTTGAGATTAATGTATTTGAGAAATGTCTGATTTTCTGTTCAGAAAAATAAGTTTATGAGACTTACTCAGTCATTTCTTGCCCTTTCTCAACAAGTTCTAATTCTTTTTTGAGACAACCTATGACAAATCCTTTGTCCAAAAAATGGACTGCATAGATATAGGATCTTTGTAAATAAGTGCCTATACTAGCAACGTAGCCAGTATCTCCTTTTGTCGCTAAGATAACTCCAATCTCTTGACCAGGAAAAGTGCCATCGTTCTTAATAACTTTACGCAATCGGACTTTATCACCAATGTTAAAAGCTGGTGGTTCTTCTAGTTCTACTTCATCTGATGGTCGCATGTGAATACCTCTGTTGTTCTTGTACTAAATCCAACAGTTCTTGCACGGTTAAACTGCGTTTTTTCTCTACTGATTCTTGTCTTACCGCATCTAAAACAGATTGAGTTTCTTGTGAACTCAGAAAAATACCATGCTCTTGCAGGATACTAGATAATAAATGCCGACCAGAATGCTTACCCACAACCAAACGCCGCTCCCAGCCTACTTCTTGGGGAGCAAACGGCTCGTAAGTGGTGGGGTTTTGCAGTACGCCGTGAGCATGAATACCAGCTTCGTGGGCAAAGGCATTCTCACCAACAATTGCCTTCCAAGGTGGTACATGAGATCCTGATGCAGCCGCAACAAGTCGAGACAGTTCTAATAAACGAGGGGTTTCAATACCCAAATTAACGCCGTATATACGTTTAAGAGCCATGACAACTTCTTCTAAAGCTGCATTTCCGGCTCTTTCGCCTAACCCGTTCACTGTAGTATTGACTGATAAGGCTCCAGCTTTAAGACCAGCAAGAGCGTTGGCAGTTGCCAAGCCAAAATCATTGTGAGTGTGAATTTCTACGGGAATGACTAAAGCCGATACTAATCTTTTGACTTTAGTGTATGTGCTGAAGGGGTCGAGAATGCCTACTGTGTCACAAAAACGAAACCGTGATGCACCCCATTCTTGGGCATATTGCGCAACATCGAGAAGGAAGTTTTCATCAGCTCTAGAAGAATCTTCTCCTCCTACCGACACCCAAAGACCTTTATCAAGAGCAAAGTTAATGCTATCTCTCAATTGTTGCAGAGTGACTCGCCACTGACCATGAAATTTAGCAGCGATTTGGATTCCAGAAACGGGAATAGCGATATGCACTCGCTTCAAACCGCAAGCTATGGAAGCTTGAATATCAGAAATGACAGCGCGATTCCAGCCAAGCAGTTTGGCTTGCAAATCTAACTGAGTAATTGCTGATATCGCTCGTGTTTCTTCCTCACCCATCGCCGGAATACCGACTTCCAACTCATGAACGCCGATGGTATCGAGAAATTTGGCGATCGCGACTTTCTCTTGTAAGTTGAAGGCTACTCCTGCTGCTTGTTCGCCGTCGCGTAGTGTTGTGTCATTTACCAGGACTTGATTCATCTTAAAAACCTCTGAGAAAATGATGAATGATGACAAGCATTGAACTCAGACTAATTGGAACCAGAACCGAGAATCTTTTTTTGGTGATTTCGGTTTATCTGGAATCCAATGCAAGTAAATTTACACGGAGATGAATCACTCTTGTGTTGTCAAATCTATTCCGTGAATTTTAGGAATATTCTGATTTTTGTATTTTGACTTTTCGCCCAAATATTACTATTCATAGTTGATAATTCTTGCTCTATCTGTATGCCATCAAACAAGAATTTGGTATCAACTACAAATTGTTATTATCTGGTGGGGTTTCTGTCTCACCAAATAGCATATGACTGAGATACGTATTCGCAAGTCCGGAAAACACTAAAATGCTCAATCCGGCTATTAAGGTAGAAATCATCGTCACATCCTCCTAAAGTTATTCAGGATTTGTAGATCGTCATTTTGACCGCACATTGGAATTTATACAGTCTTCTTAAGTTTTGAATATTTTAATGATTGGTGCTGATTTTTATCAGCTAAAATTTGAATTGTTTAACTTTGGTCTTCTAGCCAATCTAAAATGCGCTCTAGCTGTTCTATATCAACTAAGCCATACTGCCAAAGAAGCATTGATAAAGGACTATTATCTAACTCATGTTTACGTAATGCTACAGAAATGTCCATAGTTGAAAGTGCAAATTCCTTTTCTAAAAAATCAATAAATTTTACATGAGTTTGATGGTTTGCCATAAGAAAAAGTTTTACCAAAACTATAAAGTATAAAGGTTTAAGGATAAAGGATGTAGACGCTACAGATACTTTCCCAGGGCGGGAGAAACCCCCGTACCGCTGGCGTTCGTCAAAAGTCAAAAGTCAAAATGCTTATGATGTAAGCTTTTGGTTGATTTTGTAGACGCGGAGCGGCTTCCCGCAGGGTATGGGTGCTTCATTTCCGCGCCCCGTGTACTAGTAGGGTAAAAGAAAAATTTTAACATCTGAACGTCAACCTAACCCTTCATACTTCTTTTCACACCTCACGCCTGTTTTCAGGCTTGCTGATCTCAAATGAAAATCGTCAAAAATTTAAACCTGCCAACATTTTTCTAGCCAATCGATTAATTCTTGGCGACTTCCCATAAATTGCAGTACGGTACTGCGGACAAGAATAGCTGTCAGACAACTATTCACTTGTACCCGCAAAGAACCATCAGGATGACACCAACAGTTGATCATTAATTCTTGCAAGCGGTGACAGATTTGCCTGCGATCGCTCACGGGGATCTGCACAATATGCTCGCCTGAGGCTTGGAAACTACACGATTGCAACATAGTTAACGTTCCTTTATCACCAATTCTTTTTCCGTTTTCTGATTTGTAAAGGTTTCTAGCTTTTGTTCGAGTTGCTCAATACGTTCGAGCAAAGAACGAATGACACTCGCTTCTAAATCGGGTAGTTTTGCGTGTTCTAGGGGAGAGAGCTGTTCATTTTGCTTGCGAGAAACAATCCGTCCTGGAACTCCCACAACAGTGGAATCTGGTGGAACATCGCGTAAAACAATGGAACCTGCACCGATGCGGACGCGGTCGCCAATCTCAATATTGCCCAAAACTTTTGCACCCGCCCCTACAACGACGTTTTTCCCCAAGGTAGGATGGCGCTTACCACTTTGTTTTCCTGTTCCACCAAGGGTGACACCTTGGTAAATCAGCGTATTGTCGCCAACGATAGCAGTTTCGCCAATGACAACACCCATACCGTGGTCGATAAACACACCCTTGCCAATCTCCGCACCCGGATGAATTTCAATTCCTGTCAGAAACCGTCCTAAGTGAGAAATCAAGCGGGGGATAAAAACCACTCCACGACTGTGCAACCAATGAGCAAGCCGGTGCAAAGATAGTGCATGGAATCCAGGGTAACAAAACAGTACCTCCAGCCAATTGCGTGCTGCTGGATCTCGCTCAAATATGATGCGAAAATCACTTAATAACGCCTCAAAAGAAACGCCAGAAAGCATAGCAAAAAGCGGGTGGGAATCGCCGCCCAGCATTTTTGCAATTTTTAAATTCCTGATATAGTCGAGGGGCTGTTGCATCAGTTTTGCAGGAATGAAAATAGCGGTGTGCTATATTCTCTGCTTATATCAGGTGTTTGCAAAGATGGCTGTGTCTCTAACGCCGATTGAATTTATTGAATTGATTAAAGCTGTACTCAAGTGTGTGTGAACCTTGATTTAATGCAAATTTAAAATTTGTCTTGGGGTAGGGGTACTAGTATTTCCAGGATCGGGGTACTTGAATTTATGGGGGAGAGGACTAAGTATTTTTGTACTCAATAGAAATTGGCTTGCCATAAGACTTTTCTGCTGTTTAGGCAAGATATTTTCGCATAAATTAACAAGATTTCATCTGTACTCAGACATAAGACGAAAGAGCTATATACAAAAGTTCTGTATATGCAATTACTATTTATTATAATATTCCTACAATTGAAAAAAGACAAGTTTTACTATTTGATCTGATGGTTTTTATCTGTAAGTACAGATACTATTTTGTGTATGTAGAATTGTAGTTTGATTAACGGTTAAATCTATTTTATCCCTTTAGATAAGAATTTTGAGTGTTTTATATAAGAAAAAGCAATATTTTTATGCATTTTCTGCATCTTCTCGAAATGAAAAAACCTGCAAATGCAGGCTTATCTAGTACAATTTTCGACTGTTATTTTAAGAATTCCCACAAAAGTTCCACACATTAATTGGCAACAGTAATAGCAATTTTACCTACTGCTCGCTCTGTTTCGCTATATGTATGAGCGGCGGCGAGTTCTTGTAGAGGGTAGGTGCGATCAATCACTGAGCGCATTTTACCAGTCTCAATTAACTCTTTTAGGTAAACTAAGTCCTGAGTATTAGGTCTTTCAAGGATAAATTTTGCTTTTTTACCAGGAATCAGCGCTGTCAAAATAATCTGGACAAAGCTTTCAAGGCTGGGGAGTGTCGTCACGTAAATTCCATTGGGTTTTAGAGCTTGTTTACAACCAGAAAAGGACTGCTTAGCAACTGCATCCAAAATGATGTCGTACTGCCCTAATTCTTGGGTGAAGTCTTGTTGTGTATAGTCAATAATGCGATCTGCTCCCAAAGATTTTACGAAATCAATGTTTTTTGTACTGCAAACTGCGGTTACTTGTGCACCATACGCCTTAGCAATTTGTACTCCAAAAATACCCACACCACCAGAAGCGCCATTCACAAGAACGCTTTGATTTGGCTGAATCTTCCCCAAGTCTCGCAGCCCTTGCAGTGCAGTGAGTGCTGCTACGGGGACAGAAGCTGCTTCTTCATAAGTCATGTTTGTTGGTTTAAGAGCAGCATTATTTTCTGGAACGGCTGCAAATTCTGCATAAGCTCCTCCCAATGGACTAATAGAGCCGTATATAGCATCTCCGGACTTAAATTGCGTAACTTGAGAACCAACTTCTATCACTTCTCCCGACAAATCAAACCCTATAATCATGGGAAATTTGTTACCCGTGATAAATTTCAACATTCCTTTGCGCATTTTCCAATCAACAGGATTAACGCAAGCCGCATGAACTTTGACAAGTAACTGATTCGGTTTAATTTTCGGAGGTTCTACATCTTCGTACTCAAACACCTCAGGGGAGCCATATCGACGGATAACCACTGCTTTCATAGTTTTACTCTTGGTACCCTGATTTTTGGGCAGAATTAGGACAATATTTTTTCTCAGTGTAACGAGAGTATGGTGTTGGTAGCTTTTCACCCAACATCTATTAGGCATTCTCTGGCGAAGCCAAAGAACGAGAAATGTCTTGTAAAAACTGCCTGACTGCTTTTGGTGAACGCAGAACTATAACTTGCGATCGCGGTGTTAGCTGGCTCAGTTTTTCCAAAATGCCAGGACGACTCCAGAACCAATAATCATGATTTTCTTGACTTAAGACCAAGTTATGTTCAAAGATATCTTTATTCCAGATTCCACTTGTTCAAACTCCGTTAGTTGAGATATTATTCTATTAATAGGTCAAATCAACTGGGTAAGAAACCTTATTTTTCTTGATTACGCCTGAAAGCTAGCCAAATTCATCAGGGAAAGCCTATCAATATCTAGTAAAGATCAGCATACCAACTAAATATTAAAAAAAACTTAAATAGCATTTTTTCTTCCCAAAGAATGATATTCTGTATACAGAATTGAATTTCGCAAATTTCTGGAGTAACGCTCCTTGATCTGCTCCAGATTTCCAAAATCCGAATTTTTTTCTCTTCAGGCAGTGCTCTAGCTATTATTTCACCACCCTTTGAGTACAAGGTGAAAAACCGAAAAAAAAGCTAAGATTGCGCTCAAGTCCTTGCAGGGATTGGTTTTTGTATGAGTACAGAAATACTTGTCCCCACTTCCATAAATACTCGAACCTCAACTGAAAAATTCTAGTACCCCTACCTGGAAAAAAATTTTGTGACTCCTCAAATGCATAAAGGGTAAAGGTTTGTAGTATTGAGTACAAGTCTAATCAATCCAATAAATTCTATCCAGAACACAAGCGCTGCCCTTATTCAAGACAACTGATATAAAACTTATATCGCCAACACTTAAAGCGCAAACAAAAAACAGCGCAGTGAGTGAGTGGAGGGATGAGATAGCACCATGCCCCTGTGAACAGAAGTCGCGCCTTTACGCGATCGCCCTTAAGTCAAAAAGCGTTGACACACTACCAGCCCTTGAAAACTTTGGGTAAACAGCGCAATACAAGACGCGGCTTCGATTCTTAACTCAACAGAGTGGCTATGGCATCTTCCACGGTGGCAACGTTAGTACCTGACCTTTTGCGAAATTCAATGACACAACAGTTTACAGGACTCGTTACGCCAGTAGTAACAGAATCCACTCCAACCAAAGCAAAATCCAGCGGTTGCGGCGGATGCAACGATGATAGCAGCGCCACTGTGGAAATGGAGGAAAAGCTCAAACAACGGATTGCCCAGCATCCCTGCTACAGTGAAGAAGCCCATCACCACTATGCAAGGTTGCACGTTGCAGTTGCCCCTGCTTGCAATATTCAATGCAACTACTGCAATCGTAAATACGACTGCGCTAACGAGAGTCGTCCTGGAGTGGTGAGTGAATTGCTGACCCCAGAAGAAGCAGCACACAAAGCTTTAGTAATTGCAGGCAAGATTCCTCAATTAACCGTGTTGGGAATTGCAGGTCCTGGCGATCCATTAGCAAATCCAGAGAAAACTTTCCGCACTTTTGAGTTGATTGCAGAAAAAGCGCCAGATATTAAGCTTTGTCTGTCAACTAACGGTTTAATGCTGCCTGAGTACGTTGATCGCATCAAACAACTCAACATAGATCATGTTACTATGACTATTAACATGATAGACCCAGAAATCGGGGCAAAAATTTATTCTTGGGTTCACTACAACCGCAAGCGTTATAGAGGCATCGAAGGAGCAAAAATTCTGCACGAAAAGCAGATGGAAGGATTGCAAGCCCTTAAAGAAGCTGACATTTTGTGCAAAGTCAACTCGGTGATGATTCCGGGTATTAATGATCAGCACCTGACAGAGGTGAATCAGGTCATTCGCTCCAAAGGCGCATTCCTTCACAATATTATGCCGCTGATTTCTGCACCAGAACACGGCACCCACTTTGGATTAACTGGTCAGCGCGGTCCCACACCAAAAGAAGTGAAGGTTGTGCAAGATAATTGCGCTGGTAACATGAAGATGATGCGTCATTGCCGTCAGTGTCGTGCTGATGCAGTCGGTCTTTTGGGTGAAGATCGCAGCCAGGAATTTACTAAGGATAAATTCATGGAAATGACTTCAGAATACGACCTAGAAAAACGTCAAGAAGTTCATGCAGGCATTGAGAAGTTTAAAGAAGAACTCAAAGCAGCCAAAGAAAAGGCTCTCACTGCTGTAGAAACAAGCAATGGCGCATCTGTAGAAAGCAGTCCAATCTTAGTTGCAGTCGCCACTAAAGGTGGTGGATTGGTTAACCAACACTTTGGTCATGCCAAGGAATTCCAGATTTATGAAGTTGATGCCAATAAAGTTTCTTTTGTTGGACATCGAAAAGTTGACCACTATTGTCAAGGCGGATACGGCGAGAAAGCCACTCTAGAAAATATCATTCAAACAATAGCTGATTGCAAAGCAGTATTGGTCTCTAAAATGGGTGACAGTCCCAAAGAAAAATTGCAACAACTCGGAATTCAGACGGTTGAATCCTACGATGTGATCGAGACAGTTGCTTTAGAATTTTATCAGCAATACCTTCAGGAACAAGGGAACTAAAAGACCAAAAGCATGCCCTTGAGTGAAGCCTAGACGTCGTTGGGCAGCTTATTGAAGGATAGGGTCGAAAGTCAAAAGTTAGAAATCTGAGGAATTTTTAACTTTTAACTTTTCACTTTTCCTTCTCCCCATTACCCAATATTTAGTACTCACTACCCAATTCCCAATCCACAATTTATAAGATAATAAGGGGAATAGTCATGACTTATAAAATTACCAGCAAGTGCATTTCCTGCAAATTATGTCTTTCTGCCTGTCCCACTGGTGCAGTCAAAATAGTTGACGGTCGTCACTGGATTGATCCTAACCTATGCACAAACTGTGATAATACGACTTACAGTGTCCCTCAGTGTGCGGCTGGTTGTCCCACCTGCGATGGTTGCGTCAAAGAACGTGGGGATTACTGGGAGTCTTGGTTTACCACTTACAATAAACTCATAACAAAACTAACAAAAAAAGAAGAATATTGGGACAACTGGTTTAACTTATATTCCCAAAAATTTTCTGAGCAAATTCAGAAACGTCAAACATCAAAAGTCTAAGCTTGAACCAGTAAACAGTTATCAGTTTGAAGAAGAATTCAGCAATTCTGAATTCAGTATTCAGAAGCAAGAAAAAAAGAATTGCGACTTCTGACTCCTGAACGGCAGGCGCTACCCTGCGGGAAGCCCTCCGGCGTCTACAAGCCGGGAAACCCGTCCAACGCGCAGCCTCCTCCTGACTCCTTCACTGTTCACTGATAACTGTTCAACGGATATCTTATACAGATTTTCAGAAATTTTTGGTTGTAATCAAATTAAATTGGAAGCAATGCACAAAGACTGCATATATCTAGACAATAACGCCACCACCAAGGTAGATCCAGCAATTGTAGAGGCGATGCTGCCCTACTTCAGCGATTATTACGGCAATCCCTCCAGTATGCACACCTTTGGTGGGCAAGTTGGTAAAGCAGTAAGACTTGCACGAGAACAAGTGGCTGCTTTGTTGGGTGCTGAGGAATCAGAAATTATCTTTACCAGTGGAGGAACTGAGGGAGATAACGCCGCTATTCGTGCAGCGCTTTTGGCACAACCCCAAAAGCGACACATTATCACGACACAAGTCGAACACCCAGCAGTGCTGAATGTCTGCCAACAGCTGGAAACTCAAGGTTATTCTGTCACCTATCTATCAGTGAATCGTCAAGGGCAGTTGGATTTAAATGAACTGGAAGCCTCATTGACAGGCAATACTGCCCTAGTGACAATTATGTATGCCAATAACGAAACCGGTACGGTTTTCCCAATTGAGCAGATTGGGTTGCGCGTAAAAGAAAGTGGCGCACTCTTCCATGTCGATGCGGTGCAAGCTGTGGGTAAAATTCCCATGAATATGAAGACGAGCACCATTGATATGCTCACTCTATCTGGTCATAAAATGCATGCACCCAAAGGAATTGGTGCATTGTATCTACGACGCGGAGTTCGGTTCCGTCCCATGATTATCGGCGGAGGACAACAGCGCGGTAGAAGAGCAGGAACAGAAAATGTTCCAGGAGTTGTTGCTTTAGGCAAAGCAGCTGAACTAGAATTATTACATCTTGAAGAAGCGACAGCCAGAGAGAAGCAGTTACGCGATCGCCTTGAGCAAACTCTGATCAACACAATTCCCAACTGCGAAGTCAATGGTGATCCAGCAAACAGATTACCAAACACCACCAATATTGGTTTCAAATATATTGAAGGTGAAGCAATTCTCCTCCACCTAAACAAACACAACATTTGTGCCTCATCCGGTTCTGCTTGCAGTTCTGGCTCTTTGGAACCCTCTCATGTTCTGCGAGCAATGGGCTTACCTTACACCATTTTGCATGGTTCGATTCGCTTCAGCCTTTGCCGTTACACAACAGAAGCCGAAATTGATGCAGTTCTGGCAATTATGCCTGATATTATAGAGCGTCTACGTGCCCTCTCACCCTTCAAGAATGATAATGTCGGTTGGCTGCAACAACAAGAAAAATCAGTGCTTGGTGTAGGCAGATGAGGAACAGAAGGGAGAAAACAGGAAGCATGGGAACAGGGAAAACCCACCAGAGGGAGAGGAAGAATCCGCCGGACATTAACTCTTTATCTCCCTTGCGTCCTGCCTTTTCGAGAGAAAGCTCCCTACCCCCCAACTTTCCAATAATCCAATCCAATGTTCAAAATCAACAAATCTGAAATCGGCTATGTGGGACTATACAGATAAAGTGATGGATCTCTTCTACAATCCCAAAAATCAAGGGGAATTAGAAGACTCTACAGAACCTGGAATCAAAGTTGCTGTTGGAGAAGTCGGTAGCATTGCTTGTGGAGATGCCCTGAGACTACACCTTAAAGTTGAGGAAACAACTGAAAAAATCCTCGAAGCTCGTTATCAAACCTTTGGCTGTACGAGTGCGATCGCATCTTCTGAAGCTTTGGTAGATTTAATCCAGGGTTCAACCCTAGACGAAGCCCTCAAGGTAACTAACAAAGAGATTGCCGACTATCTTGGCGGATTACCACAAGCAAAGATGCATTGCTCGGTGATGGGACAAGAAGCGCTAGAAGCAGCTATCTATAATTACCGAGGTATTGCTCCCGAAGTTCATGAAGACGATGATGAAGGAGCGCTAGTTTGCACTTGTTTTGGCATTAGCGATACAAAAATTAAGCGTGTGATTAGAGAAAATAATCTCACCACCGCCGAAGAAGTCACAAATTATGTCAAAGCAGGTGGCGGATGCGGATCTTGTTTGGCAACGATTGATGATATAATAGAATCTGTACGGCAAGAATCTGCTGCCCCTTCAGGTAATTCCTTGAAAAAGAATACGGCTAGTCAGCAAGCCGAAAAACCTCTGACACCAGTGCAGAAAATTGCACTGATTCAAAAAGTCTTAGATGAAGAAGTCAGACCCGTTCTCATAGCCGATGGCGGAGACGTAGAACTGTACGACGTAGATGGTGATTCTGTAAAAGTTCTGCTCCAAGGTGCATGTGGTTCGTGTTCTTCTAGCACAGCAACACTTAAGATTGCAATCGAATCTAGATTGCGCGATCGCGTGAGCAAAGACCTTGTGGTAGAAGCGGTTGAGCCATCATTGCTTTAAGACTTACGCACTTTACAATTCTACTGTAATATGCATTACCCTGAAACACCAAGTAGGATTTGACTCATATCATTGTCTTCCTTATCAACCCTTGAGTTCTACTAAAAACTGACAGCTAAATTCACTAGCTTTGAGTAACAAGAGTGAAGGTTTTTAGCGCTCAAGTGCGCGAATTTCAGTATCCAACCAACTCGCTTCAAAGGAAAAGGATATGAGCACATTATTCGACCAACTTGGTGGACAACAGGGTATTGAGCAAATAGTGGATGATTTCTACAAACGCATCATGGCTGACAACACCCTTAATCACTTTTTCGCTAATACAGATTTGGACAAGCAGCGTCGTCATCAAGCTGCTTTATTCTCTCAGATCTTTGACGGTCCAAACCAATACACGGGTCGTCAAATGGAAAAAGTACACACGGGTATGAATCTACAGCAACAACACTTCGATGCGATTGCAAAGCACCTTGGTGAGTCACTAGCTCAGCGTGGAGTGTCGTCAGAGGACACAAACGCTGCACTTGCTCGCGTCTCAAGTTTGAAGGACGCTATTTTGAACAAGTGATGTCAAAGCTACGAATTCAAAATTCGCTCCTTCAAAAACAGAACTGAATTTTGAATGTTTGAGTAGCGAGGGTCAAGTCTTACTTGGTGTTTCAGGTTTATGCATATTCAGACGCATTTGTAAAGACAATCCTAACCAAATTTAACGAGGATAAATGATGTTCTTGCTTTGGATAGTTTCAGGGGTAGAGCGATCGCCACCGGCGGGCACATAGTGCCAATGCCACCTGATTCGTTCTACACACAGTCAACGCTGTAATTCTAATAGGCGTGACTCACAAAAAGCAAAGACCCACCAAACCAACCAATTAATTAGCAATCTAATTGCAGGAGAAAACTCATCATGTCCGAGGATAAAATCAGACAGATAGCATTCTACGGTAAAGGCGGTATCGGTAAATCTACCACCTCCCAAAACACCCTTGCCGCTATGGCAGAAATGGGTCAGCGCATCATGATTGTGGGTTGCGACCCAAAAGCAGACTCTACCCGTTTAATGCTGCACAGCAAAGCCCAAACCACCGTGCTTCACCTCGCCGCTGAGCGGGGCGCAGTAGAAGATTTAGAAATCGAAGAAGTGTTGCTCACCGGCTTCCGTGGTGTTAAGTGCGTGGAATCTGGTGGTCCTGAGCCTGGTGTAGGTTGCGCCGGTCGTGGTATTATCACCGCCATCAACTTCTTGGAAGAAAACGGTGCTTACCAAGACTTAGACTTCGTCTCCTACGACGTGTTGGGTGACGTTGTCTGCGGTGGTTTTGCTATGCCTATCCGTGAAGGAAAAGCACAAGAAATCTACATCGTGACCTCCGGTGAAATGATGGCGATGTACGCTGCTAACAACATCGCTCGCGGTATTCTCAAGTATGCTCACTCTGGTGGCGTGCGCTTGGCTGGTCTGATTTGTAACAGCCGTAAAGTTGACCGGGAAATCGAACTCATCGAAACCCTGGCGGAACGGTTGAACACCCAGATGATCCACTTTGTACCTCGTGACAACATCGTTCAACACGCAGAATTGCGTCGGATGACCGTCAACGAGTACGCACCTGACAGCGACCAAGGTAACGAATACCGCGCATTAGCTAAGAAGGTCATCAACAACACCAAGCTCACCATTCCTACACCTATTGAAATGGACGAGTTAGAAGCCCTACTCGTAGAGTTCGGTATCCTCGACGACGATAGCAAGCACGCAGAAATCATTGGCAAACCTGCAGAAGCTACTGCCAAGTAAGCAATGCCCTAGGGTGGGCAAGCAGCCCACCTTTGAAGACAGAAGAATAAAGAATGAAATATAAATGGTTCACTCTTCACTCTTCACTCTTCATCCTTCCTTCTCATCAGTAATTCACCAGCAAGGAACACTATGACATATACAGATGACAAAAAATCTTCCGAGCAAGATCCAAAAGCGCTCGTAGAACAAAGAAAACAAGTAGTTAAAGAAGTTCTAGACGCTTACCCCGACAAAGCTAAGAAAAAGCGGGAAAAGCATATAAACGTATACGAAGAAGGCAAGTCCGACTGCGGCGTTAAGTCCAACGTCAAATCTCTTCCTGGTGTGATGACCGCTCGTGGTTGTGCTTACGCTGGTTCTAAAGGTGTGGTCTGGGGTCCAATTAAGGACATGATCCACATCAGCCACGGTCCTGTCGGTTGCGGTTACTGGTCTTGGTCTGGTCGTCGTAACTACTACATCGGCACCACAGGTGTTGACACCTTTGGCACCATGCACTTCACTTCTGACTTCCAAGAACGGGATATCGTCTTCGGCGGTGACAAAAAACTCATAAAACTAATCGAAGAACTCGAAGTACTCTTCCCCCTCAACCGTGGTGTCTCAATTCAATCTGAATGTCCTGTCGGTCTGATTGGGGATGACATTGAAGCTGTCGCCAGAAAATCATCCAAAGAGATTGACAAGCCTGTTGTTCCCGTGCGTTGCGAAGGCTTCCGGGGTGTTTCTCAATCCCTCGGTCACCACATTGCGAACGACATGGTTCGTGACTGGGTGTTCACCAGATCTGACAAAGAAAAAAAAGAAGGCAAGCTGCAATTCGAGTCTACTCCTTACGATGTCGCAATCATCGGTGACTACAACATCGGTGGTGATGCTTGGGCTAGCCGCATCCTGTTAGAAGAACTCGGCTTGCGCGTAGTCGCCCAGTGGTCAGGTGATGGCACCATCAACGAGATGATGCAGACACCAAACGTCAAGATGAACCTGATTCACTGTTACCGGTCGATGAACTACATCAGCCGTCACATGGAAGAAGCTTACGGTATACCCTGGTTGGAATACAACTTCTTTGGTCCTACCAAGATTGCTGCATCCTTACGGGAAATCGCTTCCAAGTTTGACGAGAAGATCCAAGAAAACGCTGAGAAGATCATCGCCAAGTACCAGCCAGTGATGGATGAAATCGTTGCCAAGTATCGTCCAGGCTTGGAAGGCAAAACTGTTGCCATGATGGTTGGTGGTTTGCGTCCTCGTCACGTCGTCCCCGCTTTCCAAGATTTGGGAATGAGAATGATTGGTACAGGTTATGAGTTTGCTCATAATGACGACTACAAACGTACCACCAACTACATTGAAAACGGTACCATCGTTTTCGATGACGTTACTGCTTACGAGTTCGAGGAGTTTATCAAAGCACTCAAGCCCGACCTCGTCGCTTCTGGTGTGAAAGAGAAGTACGTCTTCCAAAAGATGGGTCTTCCTTTCCGTCAAATGCACTCTTGGGATTACTCCGGACTTAGCGATGGCGCAGAAAAGTCAGGTAAAGAAAGGTTTTTTAGCGTTAAGACCAAAAATAATCTATTTTTAGCCTAAATGTGAGCTGTAGGGTTATCTAGGAACAATCTTTTTTTGATGCTTCAGACAATATAACTCTTATCGAGTCTGGTTTTAAGGATTTGCTTGAATTTTGCTTACATCAAAACTGTTAAATTAAAAACTATTTTCAATGAGATTTTTTTAGATTAAATAAAGTGATGGACATTCAAAAAAATCTCCATTTTACATTCCATAGTATTTTGCACTAAAGCCTACCGTTAAAGGAGCTTCATCATATAAACAAGAAACACTTATTTTTAGCTTTTTTCTATGATCATAATAAGTGTGGAAGTGTGTCTGCTTTCGTACAAGCTCTAGTTCATACGGATTTATACTAAGCGAGCCAAGTATTGGTACTGAGTCAAACTCTTGTGTTTGCAAATGAGGTGCTGTTTTCTTCAGATCAATTTCAACATAATTGATGAAATTACCCTCAGCTTCAAGGAGCATATGACAATCATCATTATCAATAATTATATTGCCGATTTCATTCGGTCTTTGCCCCACAGCAGTTGAGGCGGAGGCAATGCTCATACCTATATATTGGAATGGTCTGTGAAATGGCTTACTAAATATAGGAAGATTTATGATCGCAGCTTTGTTCAATGCTTGCCCCAAGGTAGCAGCAGTAAGACTGCTTTCAAGAGCATTTTTATTAAACACAACCTCAATACTACGCACAAGTTTTTCAAAAGCATCTTCATACCGAGACTCTTCGGTAAAATCAGCATACAACTTACCAAGTAAAAAATCCGGTAATTCACATTTCCGATACATAATCGGAAGAACTTTAACTCTTTTCCTCATAATCTCTTGGTTCATAGCTACATCCACTTCTCGCTGTACCCAAGACGAAGCAATTGAATTTGGAGATAAAATAACAGCAACATAGTCTACTTTATCCAAACCACTTCTGATTTTTCCTATTAAAGATTCTCCAACTTTTATTTCAGCTTCATCAAGCCAAATTTTAACGCCGTGGTTGTCCAAATCTCTTGCAAGTTTCCTGACAAAAAGTTTGTCTTCCTTGTTGTGGCTAAGAAATACACTTACTGTCATTTATGTGCATACTCCATTTAGATACTAAACTAGTTACTAGACTGACATTTTCCGTCTCATACTTAGATTAGAATACTATACAAAAAGTTTCCGTCTAATTACCTAATTTGGGGTGGTTATCCAGAAATTTTCCATCTAATATTCCTATTTGGACATTAGATGGAAATTGTCCATATATTTACCCTAATTGAGTCTGTAATTGAAACAGTATCAGTTTCTTAGAGCAAGTTTAACTGCGTTGGCGCAGTCCGTCGTATACATCGCCTAAATCTTGTCGATTTAGGGATTGTGTGTGAGACGCACAAGAAGTAAACCGTTGTAGCGATTGCCTACGGCAGAGCTACGCTTAACGCCTTCGCTCGACAACACGCTACTGCATATTCATACTGGATGAAGTTAAGAGATCGCCTCTAACTCAGGAATTTGTTCAGTTTCATAGTTTTCGATTAAGACACCAATGACTTCCATTAGAGACGCCAGCGGATGGCTTTCATCTTCACCAACTTGATCGATAAGGCTATCAAGCATCTCGACCAAGCGATCATATTCCTCTTCGGTGTGAGGAACAAAGACGTTTTCGGCAATGGACGACCAAGCAATGATGGTTTGATCAAGGTTGAAACTTTGCATTATTCTTTCCACTTTCCTTCGTCATATTCTGAATGCGTTAACACAGCCCGGATGTAGACTTTTTGGCGGTTGTAGTGAATTGCGGCAATGAGTCGAACTTTGTTGCCGCCAATGTTAAATACAGTCAATTTACCGACTTGATCTGCTGATGGAAACATTTCACGGAGTTCCACAAATGAGGCAAACTGATTTTGCTTCACCAATTGATACCATTGAGCCAGAGCGTTCTTTGTATCTGGATAGAGTTTAGCAAATTCATTGAGTCGTTTACGAGTAATCACATGCATGTGAAAATCCCTGATGTCTTAATAATTCTGTCATCTATCTCACTCCGCTTCCATCGCTAATCTTGTATTTTAATCATTTCTCTTTTTACTTTTTACTTTTATCTTTTGACTTTTTAATTTTGTGGTTCAGTCTGGGAAAGCTGCACCAGTCATTGGATCACGGATATACAGCCCTAGTGTCAAACTACGCATCATTTCATCCCAAACAGATATTAGCTGCTCTGCTTGATCTGCCCAATAATCGAATGTTATCAAGCACTGAACATTCGACCCTAAACCAATGCAAGTCCGCGAAAAAGCTTCGCGTGGCTCTGCTTGGGTGTCGATAAATTTGATTTCTGTCCACACAATCCTGGCGGTTTGGCGCTTGATGGTAAAGATTTCTCCCGATTCAATGACGTTACGACTATCGTCTTCTATGACTTTCTTCAAGGTAGATTTTAACGGAAACTGGCTCCAGTCATTGGGTGGTAGGCGATTGAAAGATACTTCCAGGCAGCAATCATCGTTGGGGGGTTTTCTATCGAGGAACTTGAACGATTTTTCTTGTGGCTCAAAAACCCAATTCTGGGGAACATTGAAGCGAACAACTCCCCGATCTGCTACAAAAATCTTGTAACCTGATGGAGATTCCCAACGATGATCGGGTTTTAGTTCAAGCGTTTCTTTAATCCACTGGAGATTGCTTTTTTTACGCTTTGCCATAGTGTTTTTGCAAATTTGCTGATGAGGGCGATCGGCTTACAGCAGTTTTCACTTATTTAGACCACATTATTGCGTTCTTATTTGCACTTTTGCGCCTTTGCGTGAGGCAAAAAATGTGGTTCATTTACCTGAAAATAGCTGTAAGTTGGGTTGTAGGCGATCGCCCACTTTGTTAATCGTATCAAATTGCTAGTAAGGTGCGTTGCGCTTTGCGACAACGCACCCTACGCGAGGGATGCGATCGTACTGCGTATTTAGCAATTGTGGGTAAGGTGCATTTTTGTTGCAGTTGAAAATGTTATTTAGCCAAGGTTTTGCCTCGGTTGCATCCAAACCAACGGCTTTCAGCAGCCTGCTGCAACAAGGTTGTTGTGCCGCTTTTCAGTAATCATAGTCCTCGTCCATCCAATCTGGCGAAATCTCGCCAAAATCAATGACATCAGGGGCTGTGATCTCAATTTCAACATCATCCACTTCAACCTCCGCCCCGATTTTATCCAAATCTCCTATGAATGAAACTAAGATATCTACGTCTAAATTAGTTTGAATATTTGCACTACCACTCCCCATTGGAACATCGTCTTTATCTATAGAGTCGTATACGGAAAATGAAAAACTACACTCGATATTGACATCAACGCCTAGCTTTGCTTCAACTACCAAACCATCATTATCAAAATTAACTGGTCTAAATATTAGGTTGGGAGGTTCAAATAACTTAAACTCAAAGCCATTAAAGATTACTTCTGTCGAGTCTTGTTCATAAATGTAAGCAGAACTTGCCTCTGGATAAATTTCAAGCTCGCCCATTTTATCCTCCAAGGCATTAGAGATGGCTTCTTTTACATCCTCTAGTTCACCCTTCTCATATCTTTCCGACAAATCTCTACAAATATCGTCGGCATTTGGAAGTTGAAATAGTCCTAAAGCTCCTGCAAAATCATCAATAGCAATAAGCCTTTCAGAGCTTTTGCAAAAGTTTTTCCAATCATTATCAGATGTGACAACAATAACTTTTGTTTGGTTTTCATTAGCCCATGTCTCCAAAGACATTAAAGCAATAGCATCAGGAAATTCGTTTTTCTTTTTCCCTGTCTCTGAGAATGGTGGTCTGGCTTTAAAGTATTTTTGTATTAACTCCCCAACCATTACATAGTTTTGAGCCTCAACTATCTCTAAAGATGTAAACTTTACAAACTGATTAAATCGCTCAAACGCAATTTCCTGTGCTTCACGCCCACTAAAAACTATTTCTTTTATGTCTTCGATCTTCTGATTCTCAACCTGCCAATATTCCTTGGCTTGTTTCAGGGATTTCTCAATTTCCTTTTGGGCGTCTCTTGTTTTCTCTATTAGATGTGATAAAGTCTCTTCCCTGACCACTTCGGAAAGAATCAGTCTTGTAGAACTATCTCGAAATTGTTCTAATTGCTTAAACAATCCTGACTCTAACCTCAAACCTTGAGCATGAAAAATTGATGTATCTAAGGTAATAGCCCCAAACTGCCCTGTTCGGACAAGATTTTTCAGTTCATTTAAGTCCATCTGTGTAACTTAAGTTAAGACAATTCAAAGGAGGCATAACATTGAAAACTAATAGATGATTTTAGGATACCTTTTTACCTATCACCCAGCGGCATAACTATTTATGAGACGGAAAATTTCCGTTTCATTACCCGATTTGGACAGTTATTTGCAATTTTTTATTTTACCCACATTTAGATATTATACAAAAAGTTTCGATTTAATTACTTAATTTCGGGTAGATAGTAGGGTGCGTTGTCGCAAAGCGCAACGCACCACATCAATTATGGGCATCCTAAAAAAAATGCCATCCCCTCACCCCCATGCCGAACTACCGCAGATCTAATATTCCTGGTGGCACCTACTTCATCACCCAAGTTACCTACCAACGACAACCCTGGCTTTGCTCTGATGCTGGGCGTACTGCTTTACGCGCTGCCCTTCAACATGTCCGACAGAATTACCCTTTCTCTATTGATGCCTTTGTTCTACTGCCTGATCACTTTCACAGCCTATGGACTCTGCCTGCGGGAGATAGCAATCTATCGATACGAATGCTTTTGATCAAACGCTTTGTAACTAAATATTACGGGCATGAGCTAGGACTTGATGTCGGTATTTCCCGTTCGCGAGAAAAGCGAAAAGAAGGAAATCTATGGCAACGTCGTTTCTGGGAGCATTTGATTCGAGATGAAGTTGATTTTGCCAATCATTGCGATTACATCCACTACAATCCTGTCCGGCATAACTTTTGTGAATCACCGCAACAATGGGCTTTTTCGAGTATTCATCGTTTTATCCAACAGAAAATTTACCCGTTAGATTGGGGTGGCGGTGGTGAGGCTCAGCTTTCGTCAAATATTTGGGATGTTTGAAATTGTGGTGCGTTGCGCGTTGCGACAAGGCACCTTACATGATCGAGCGATCGCGTTTCCTTCTATATGTATTTTAGCTGATTCATGAGTGAATTTAACTCCGCTTATAAACCAACTCCAACTTCAACATTTCATTCTCCAACTTCAACATTTCATTCTCCATCCTCAGCTTGGCATTCTCCTCCTTAATTAACTCAATTTCATTCCTCTTACTCAAAGCCTGATTAATCGCCAACTTCCGCATATCTAGCGAGAACCAACGCTGATAAGTTTGAGTATGAACTTGCACACTATGTCCCAAATTATCCGCCGCTGCTTTGATTGGTATTCCTAGAATATGCGCTCGAATTGCCCAAGCGTGACGTAAATCATACGGCTTAAAATCCAATCCGATTTTCCGGAACCACCAACTCACTCGTTGGGTTAATGCTGTTATCTCTGCATGTTTATTCTTGTCTTTTTTACTAATTGCTGTTGCCAGCATTTCTAAATATTTAGGATTTTTTAAATCAAACTCCTCAATCCATTGTTTCTGTAATGGTAATGCTTGTCTTTCTCCAGTTTTACAATCTTTATGGACTTTCCATGTCATATCTGCATTCTCTTCGCTTAACCACCAATCGATATCAGGATTGATAAAAAGCTCCCGTGGGCGTAAACCAAAAACTGCTAACATTCCATAAGTCCAGCGCCAAAGTTGCCAACTATCTTTCACATCTGGATTAACTTGATTACCTCTGTTATTCAGGTAATCTGCAAACTTGATAATTCCTGCGGAGATTTCCACATCGGTTGGTATCTTCCGGGAATTATTCTCCGGCATTTTGGAATATTTAGATAAATCAATTTCAATTTTGAATGTTATGCAAAATGCAGATATAGCTCTTGTCGCGTTATATCTAGCCCATTCTTTATCGATTTTCTGAATAGAATTTATCAAATTTTCAGAATTTGCTAAATCTTGAGAATTAGTAAATCGCTTTGTTCGGGAATAATAATAAAAAAAAGTATGTTCACTTTTTGTTGTTCGTTTATGATTTTTAAAATATTCTTCTTCAAAGTTTTTGAGTAATTCTCCTATTGTTTTTAATTCTTTTGGATTTGCCTCATTTCCCAAATATTTCTCATTCCATTCAAAGGTTTTTCGAGCAATTAACTTTCCTAATTCGTAGGATTCCTCCTCAGCCGTCTTGAGTCCATCCAAGTTAGCGGGAATATTCAAACTGATATTGTATTGCTTTCTCCCAGTTCCATTTGTGTCTTTGTCTCCCGGTTTAAGTGGTAATGTAGCACGTAACTGCAAACTCCCATTTGATTCCCTAATTGTCACTTTTGTCTTTGCAGACTTCAAACGTTGATTAACTTTCTCTAATTCTTGTAGTACTTTTGTTCTCATATGCTCTCTTTGCTGCTGGGCTTGCTGACTGGAGCCAAGGAAACTTCCATCTGTAGATGAAACTGGCTCCAAATCTTCAAAGGCTTGCTGATACTTGTCTTTACTCTGTTTTTCCATTGCAGTCTTTTTAGCCTAAAATTAGCCTAAAAATAAATGTGTTATCAACGAACAATGTCTAATTATTACATTGCTTGTTATAAACATTAGGCGATTTCAAGCTCTTGAACCACCAAAAGGATTACTCCGGTCCTTATCACGGTTATGATGGCTTCGCTATCTTTGCTCGCGACATGGATCTAGCACTCAACAGCCCCACCTGGGGATTAATCGGCGCTCCTTGGAGCAAGAAAGCTAAAGCTGAGGCTAAGGCTGAAGCTAAGGCTGTCGCCTAAGGAATACCTCGTTACCAGGCTAAGCCTGGTGACGCATTCGGGGAGGCTGTACCTCCTCCGTAGCAAACAAGATTCGTGAGGCTATGCCTCAGCCTAGGCATTCCCAGGCTCAGCCTGGGAACTAAACCACAATTAACCAACCCACTAGCTCGCTTGGAGATAGAGAAATGCCTCAGAATCCGGAGAAAATTCAAGACCACGTGGAGCTATTCCACCAGCCAGAGTACCAACAGCTATTTCAAAACAAGAAAGAGTTTGAAAACGGACACGACCCTGAAGAAGTAAAAAGGGTTGCAGAATGGACCAAGAGTTGGGAGTATCGTGAAAAGAACTTCGCTCGTGAAGCATTGACCGTTAACCCTGCTAAAGGTTGCCAACCATTGGGCGCAATCTTCGCTGCTGTTGGTTTTGAAGGTACTCTACCTTTTGTCCAAGGTTCCCAAGGTTGCGTTGCTTACTTCCGCACCCACTTAACTCGTCACTACAAAGAACCGTTTTCTGGCGTATCTTCTTCCATGACAGAAGACGCAGCGGTATTTGGTGGACTGCAAAACATGATTGACGGCTTGACAAACTCCTACCAACTGTACAAGCCGAAGATGATCGCTGTCTGCACCACCTGTATGGCAGAAGTTATCGGTGATGACTTACAGGCTTTCATCGGTAACGCTAAGAGTGCTGGTGCAGTTCCTCAAGATTTCCCAGTACCTTTTGCTCACACTCCTAGCTTTGTGGGTTCCCACATCACAGGCTACGACAACATGATGAAGGGTATTCTTTCTAACCTGACTGCAGGTAAGAAGAAAGAAACCAGCAATGGCAAAATCAACTTCATCCCTGGTTTTGACACCTATGTTGGTAACAACCGGGAAATCAAGCGGATGTGTAATCTGATGGGTATCGATTACACTGTGTTGGCAGATAACAGCGACTATCTGGATTCACCCAACACAGGTGAGTTTGATATGTACCCAGGCGGTACTCCCTTGGAAGAAGCTGCAGATTCAATTAATGCTAAAGCAACAGTTGCTCTACAAGCACACTCTACTCCCAAGACCCGCGAATACATCGCCAAAGAATGGAAGCAAGAGGTTGTCGTTTCTCGTCCTTGGGGTATTAAGGGTACTGATGAGTTCCTGATGAAACTCAGTGAATTGACTGGTAAACCCATTCCCGAAGAACTGGAAATCGAACGCGGTCGGGCAGTCGATGCGATGACTGACTCTCATTCATGGGTTCATGGCAAGCGCTTCGCTATCTACGGTGAGCCTGATCTCGTGTACTGCATGGTCGGCTTCATGCTGGAAATGGGTGCTGAACCCGTGCATATCCTTGTTCACAACAGCAATGAAAACTTTGAGAAAGAACTCAAAGAGTTGCTGGATTCTAGCCCGAATGGTAAGAGTGCTACTATTTGGCCTGGTAAAGACCTGTGGCACATGCGTTCTCTGTTGTTCACCGAACCTGTAGACTTGCTCATCGGTAACACTTACGGTAAGTACCTGTGGCGCGACACCAAGGTTCCCCTCGTGAGAATTGGCTACCCCATCATGGATCGTCACCATCTGCACCGCTACTCTACCATCGGCTATCAAGGTGTAATCAACTTGCTCAACTGGATTGTGAATACAATCTTCGAGGAAATTGACCGCAACACAAACATTCCTTCTAAGACAGATATTTCCTACGACTTGATTCGTTAGGAATTGTATTCACCTGCGACGTGCTAACAAAGGAAAAGGAAAAGGCAGAAGGATTAAGGTATTGGTTAGTGGTTAGTAGTTAGTAGTTAGCGGTTATTTTTGCTCAAAAGAACTAACAATTAACAACTAAAAACTAAAATGCTCCCACCCTCAATCCCTAATCTCTCTTACCAATTCCTTTTACCTTTTTCTTGAGTTATGGAGTAATGTAATATGAAAACTATAACTCACACTCATAATCACCAGGAACACCATTCACCTACTTCTAGAAAACCAGGCTCATTTGATATTTTATATCCTTTGCGTCGTCTGGTGGATGGGTTTAAAGTAAAAAATGCTCGGCTTGCTCATCTTTGTTGCCAAATAATTCCTTGCTGTTGCCCCTTTGAGCGAAATCTGAGATTATTTGGACGTACTTTTCATATTCCGCCACTGTGTAAACTCAATCCTTTGTATGACAATTTTGTCGGATTGCGTTTTCGAGCATTATCTTACTTATCTGATGAGTGTGGAGAAGATGTAACAAAATACATTTGCTAATGAGTTCAAAATCTATATTTTCTAGTTAATACTCAACTAATTGAGTATTAACTATTAACTAAGTATTACCCATTTTCCATCCCAATAAAAGAGAAAAATGAAAATCACCCAAAGTAAAATTAACGAGTTGCTCACTCAGCCTGGGTGCGAACACAATCAAAGTAAGCATGGAGACAAGAAAAACAAGTCCTGCGCACAACAACCTAAGCCGGGAGCTGCTCAAGGGGGTTGTGCCTTTGATGGTGCAATGATTGCTTTAGTACCGATTACTGATGCTGCTCATTTGGTTCACGGACCGATCGCCTGCTCTGGTAACTCTTGGGGAAGTCGTGGTAGTCTTTCCTCTGGTCCTGTGCTCTACAAAACAGGCTTTACCACTGATTTGGATGAAACCGATGTCATCTTCGGTGGCGAGAAAAAGTTGTACAAAGCGATTCTGGAAGTCGAAAATCGCTACAAACCGACTGCAGTTTTTGTCTATTCCACCTGTGTCACTGCCTTAATAGGTGATGATATAGATGCCGTTTGTAGAGCTGCTGCCAAGAAAACAGGAACTCCTGTTATTCCTGTCAATGCACCAGGATTCATCGGTAGTAAGAATTTTGGTAACCGCCTTGCAGGTGAAGCTTTGCTTGATTACGTTGTGGGTACAGCTGAACCTGAATTCACCACACCTTATGACATCAACCTCATCGGTGAGTACAATGTTGCGGGGGAAATGTGGAATGTCGTGCGACTGTTTGAGAAATTAGGTATCCGAGTTTTGGCAAAAATGACAGGTGATGGGCGTTACAACGAAATCTGTTACGCTCACCGTGCCAAGCTCAACGTGATGATTTGCTCAAAAGCGCTGCTCAATATGGCGACAAAGATGGAAGAGCGCTATGGCATCCCCTACATTGAAGAGTCTTTCTACGGTGTAGAAGACATGAACCGTTGTCTGCGGAATGTTGCTGCAAAGTTAGGTGATCCCGATTTACAAGAGCGTACAGAAAAGCTGATTGCTGAAGAAACTGCTGCTCTGGATGTGGCTTTGGCTCCTTATCGCGAGAAGCTTAAAGGCAAGCGCGTTGTTCTTTATACTGGTGGTGTCAAGAGTTGGTCGATTATCTCGGCAGCTAAGGACTTGGGAATGGAAGTTGTTGCTACCAGTACCAGAAAAAGTACTGAGGAAGACAAAGCCCGAATCAAGAAGTTGCTCGGTCAGGATGGCGTCATGCTAGAACAAGAAAGTCCTAAGGAGCTGCTACGGATCATCAAGGAAAAGAACGCTGATATGTTGATTGCCGGAGGTCGCAATCAATACACCGCTTTGAAAGCTCGGATTCCTTTTCTACACATCAACCAAGAACGCCATCATCCGTATGCAGGCTATGAAGGAATGGTGGAAATGGCACGAGAACTGTACGAAGCTGTTTATAGCCCTGTTTGGCAGCAAGTACGCAAACCCGCACCGTGGGAAGTTGGTGAATCTGTTGAGCAAGCAGTTTCTTCCTCTTCTGTTCTACAGGAGGTGCATTGATGGCGATCGTGACTGTGACAAACTCATCAGTTGCTGTTAATTCTTTCAAGCTGAGTCAACCTTTGGGTGCTGCTTTAGCGTTGTTAGGCTTAAAGGGAATGATACCTGTATTCCACGGTTCCCAAGGCTGTACTGCTTTTGCCAAATCCATGTTGGTGAAGCATTTTTGTGAGTCGATTCCCCTTTCTACCACAGCAATGATGGAAGTTAGCACGATCTTGGGTGGGGAGGAGAATGTAGAACAGGCTATTGTTACGTTAGCCGAGAAGTCAAAGCCAGAAATCATTGGTTTGTGTACGACTGCACTGACAGAAACCAGAGGCGATGATATGCCGCGATTTCTTAAGCAAGTCCGCGATCGCCATCCAGAACTCAATCATCTACCGATTGTATTAGTATCATCTCCTGATTTTAAGGGCACATTGCAGGATGGGTATGCCGCTGCTGTTGAGAGTATCCTCAAGGAACTTGCCCAAAAAAGTGACAAGCCAAACCCTTCTCCCACACAAGTCGTGATTTTGCCGAGTTCTGCTTTCACGCCTGGAGATGTGGAGGAGATAAAAGAGATTATCAGCGCTTTTGGATTGAAGCCGATTGTCGTTCCTGATCTTTCTGCTTCACTAGATGGTCATTTAGAAGATTCTTACAGTGCTATCACAGCTTGTGGGACAAGCATAACAGAACTGGGCGAGATTGGTAATTCTGTATTCACCTTAGCTTTCGGTGAGAGTATGCGGAGTGCGGCGCAAATCTTACATGAGCGCTTTAGCATTCCCTATGAAGTGTTTGGTGAACTGACTGGATTAGAACCAGTGGATAGTTTCTTGCAAGCATTGGCAGATTTAAGTGGTACTAGTGTACCAGAAAAATACCGCCGCCAGCGCCGTCAGTTGCAAGATGCCATGCTCGACACTCACTTTTACTTTGGTTGCAAACGAGTGTCCCTAGCGCTGGAACCAGACTTGCTCTGGTCAACAGTTCATTTTCTCAGATCAATGGGTGCTGAAATTCATGCAGCGGTGACGACGACTCGCTCTCCCTTGTTGGAAAAGCTTCCTATTAATAGTGTCACCATCGGTGATTTGGAAGACTTCGAGCAACTCGCACCTACATCTGACCTGCTCATTGGTAACTCCCACACCGTTACTGTCGCAAATCGGTTAGGAATTCCTCTTTATCGTCAAGGGTTTCCTATTTTTGACCGCGTGGGTAATGGTCTATTTACTAAAGTTGGCTACCGAGGCACAATGCAGATTTTGTTTGATATTGGGAACATTTTTTTGCAGGCTGAGGAAGCTAGGATTCAGCACTCTGGAAGTTTCAATATTTTGAGTTCAGAAATTTAACTTGTAAATAAATTATGAGTTATGAATTATGAGTTGTCGTAAATGCTTTTTACTACTCATAAATCATCACTCATAACTTGAGGAGAGGAGAATTAAGTATGAAGATTGCCTTTACAACAAGTGATAAAGTTCATATCAATGCTCATTTTGGGTCGGCTAAAGAAATTGATGTGTATGAAATTTCTGACAAAGGTTACGAGTTTTTAGAAACTCTGACATTTGATGGTGACCTCAAACAAGATGGTAATGAGGATAAGGTAACACCAAAACTTGATGCACTATCTGATTGCAAGATTGTTTATGTTGCAGCAATTGGAGGTAGTGCGGCAGCTCGGTTAATTAAGAAGGGTGTGACTCCAGTTAAGGCGCGTTCTGAAGAAGAAGAGATTGCTGAGATTCTTAACAAATTAGTGCAAACTCTTAAGAGTAATCCTCCGCCTTGGCTGCGTAAAGCATTACAGGCAAAACCCAAAAGTTTTGAAGATGAATTGGAAGAGGAAGCAACAGTATGAGTTTCACTAATAATGTAAATGGAACACGCCCAACCGAAACCTTAGACTCGCCTTTTCTCAAGGCGATTGTCCAACAGTTCCGGGGTCAAGATACTTACGGAACTTATCGTAGTTGGTCGGATGATTTGCTGCTCAAACCATTTATTGTCAGCAAACAAAAGAAACGAGAAATTTCCGTTGAAGGTGAAATTGATCTGATGACTCAGGCAAGAATTATGGCATTTTATCGTGCTGTCGCTGCCTGCATTGAAAAGGAAACAGGTCTTTTATCTCAAGTTGTGGTTGATTTGAATCATGAAGGATTTGGCTGGGCACTGGTCTTTTCTGGTCGTCTTTTGTTAGCTGCAAAGACTTTAAGGGATGCACATCGCTTTGGCTTTGACTCGTTGGAAAAATTAGCAGAAGAGGGAGAAAAGTTCGTACAAACTGGCGTCAGTTTGGCTCAGCGTTTCCCGGAAGTAGGTAGAATTTAAAAAAATCATGAATAATGAAGAGTAAAAAAATTCTTCTCTTCATTTTTGAGGCAAGAAAGAGGTTTGATGGCACAAGCTGAAGAAACATCTACTATTGAGGATCTGAAAAATCAGATTAAACGTCTTAATAGTAAAGCAGGTCAAATGAAAATGGATCTGCACGATTTGGCAGAGGGATTACCAACAGATTATCAACAACTGATGGATGTTGCTTCCCAAACTTATGAAATTTATCGTCAGTTAGACGAACTTAAGCAACAGGTAGAAAAGCTGGAGCAGAGAAAATGACCTGGGATTATGATCAATTCAAAAAACTTGAAGATGCAGAGGAGTATTTTCAGTTTTTTCAACTCCCCTACGATCAAAAGTTCGTGAATGTAAATCGTTTGCATATTTTGAAAAAGTTTTCTCAATTGATCACAGAAATTGATGAGAATTATACTGACCTGAGTATTTCAGATAAGTTAAATAAATATCGTGAGGCTCTCGAACAAGCCTATCAGGTCTTTCTTGAATCAACACCCCAAGAACAAAAGCTGTTCAAAGTGTTTAATCAGAAGCCGAAAAATGTAGTCACGCTGACAGAAATCACATCAGATTAGGAGGTAAAAAGTGGTAGACCTAACGCCTACCGAGTTGGAACGCTACCGTCGTCAAATGATGCTTCCTAATTTTGGCGAAACAGCACAAAAGCGCCTCAAATCAGCGACGGTTGTCGTTACAGGTGTAGGAGGATTGGGCGGTACGGCGGCGCTATACCTTGCAGTAGCTGGCGTTGGGCGGCTGATTCTAGTCCGGGGTGGTGACCTGCGGCTTGATGACATGAATCGTCAGATTCTGATGACGCACGATTGGGTGGACAAGCCTAGGGTGTTCAAAGCACAAGAAACTCTCCAAGCCATCAATCCTGATGTCCAAGTGGAAGCAGTTCATGAATATGTCACCCCGGAAAATGTAGACTCCTTAGTGCAATCAGCTGACATGGCTCTTGACTGCGCTCATAATTTTACGGAGCGCGATTTGTTAAATGAAGCTTGCGTACGCTGGCGTAAACCTATGGTGGAAGCAGCAATGGACGGGATGGAGGCTTACTTGACCACAATTATTCCTGGTGTGACTCCTTGTTTATCTTGCTTATTTCCGGAAAAACCTGATTGGGATAGGCGTGGCTTTTCTGTTCTAGGTGCTGTTTCTGGAACACTAGCTTGTCTGACTGCACTGGAGGCGATTAAGCTCATCACTGGGTTTGGTCAACCTTTGTTATCGCAGCTTTTGACAATTGACCTAACCCGGATGGAATTTGTCAAGCGCCGTTCTCATCGCGATCGCGATTGTCCTGTATGCGGTAACAGTGCGCCTTGGAGATACTCGCAATCTCAAGTCATGGAAACCACCAGTGTTGCAAACAAATAATTGTGATCTTGGTGTCTTCATTCATTCCTCTAGGGTTTGCCATACGTTCGTTTCAAGTCAGTGCAAAAATCGTAAATCAGATATGGCAACTGTTAGCAACATTAATTGCCTTATTTTGCCTGAGTGTAAGCTTCATTTTTTCACCTGTCTGTGCCAATTGAAGTGCTGATTGCGATAACTGTACTCATCACCACTAAACAAATTCACACCTTAAATCACAACAACAACTAATTTTTTCCAATTAGGAGGATTGATGACGGTTACTTTGACGGAAAAAGCAGAATTTCGTCTGCGAACATTGCTGCGGGGTGCGACCTCCGAAACCAATACACCAGCTAAAGGTATCCGCATCTCTGTCAAAGATGGTGGTTGCAGTGGCTATGAGTATGGGATGGAAGTCATAAGTCAGCCGCAACCAAATGATTTAGTCAGCGAACAAGGTCATGTGCTTGTTTATGTTGATGCCAAAAGTGCCCCCTTGTTAGAAGGGTTGGTTATCGATTTTATCGAGGGAGTGATGGAAAGCGGGTTTAAGTTCATCAACCCCAAAGCTACTGATACCTGCGGTTGTGGAAAGTCATTTAGAACAGCTGACTGTTCTTCTGCAGGTACACCTTGTAACTAAACCAAGTTAAAGTAAAAAATTATTTTTACTTTTGACTTTCTTACACCCTTGAAGTCAGAAAACCTAACTGTACCGCGTGTGAGAAGAATCAAAAAATGGCAACATACCAAGTTAGATTACTCAACAAGAAAGAAGATCTAGATACCACGATTGAAGTTGATGAAGAGACAACTATTGTAGATGCCGCTGAAGAAAACGGTATAGATTTGCCTTTTTCTTGTAAGTCAGGTGCTTGCTCTAGCTGTGTCGGAAAAGTTGTTGAAGGTACAATTGATCAATCAGATCAAAGCTTTTTAGATGACGAACAAATGTCTAAAGGTTTTGCTCTACTTTGCGTGAGTTATCCACGTTCTGATTGCACGATTAAGACTAACCAAGAACCATACTTGGTCTAGTTCATATCTTGTTGCAGTCTTTTAAACCGTAAGGAATTAATTTCCTTATTTAGAGACGTAGTATACTACGTCTCTAAATTTTAAAATAAAAGCTAATATAGCAATATTAAATAATTTATAAAAATCCAGATAAGCGGCTTTTATAAGAAGTCAGTCATCTGGATTTTCACGTTTTTATTTGTTCTTTTTTTATAATATGAATTGGAAAAATTCTTCACTATAATGGCTAAAAAAAGGATAAGCAGGAATCATCAAGTTTTGCAACATTAAGGACGAAAAATTTCTCAAAGAACTGATATCAATGGGGATAACACCAAGAACTCCCTTCACTGTAGAACAGCACTTTCCTTGTTTTGTCATCACAGTAGGAGAAAGACGATTGACACTAACTTGGGATTTTGCTCAAAAAATTTATGTCCGCATTGATGATGAGTGAACAAATCAGGAATTCGTCCAATCATGATTGAGAACACCGCCACACGCCACCATCAGAACTTTCTACAAGTCATTCACAGTTACTATCAACTCACAAAGCCTCGGATTATCCCCCTGCTACTCATGACAACTGCTAGTAGTATGTGGATTGCCTCTCAAGGAAATGTTAACCCAGTATTGCTGCTTGTCACTGTCTGTGGTGGTACTTTTGCTGCTGCAAGTGCCCAGACTATTAATTGTATCTATGATCGCGACATTGATGACCAAATGGAACGTACACGCCACCGACCTTTGGTTTCTGGTCGCGTGCAACCGTCCCATGCTTTAATATTTGCGATCGCACTTGCAAGTCTATCCTTCACGCTGCTTGCTGTGTTTGTCAACCTGCTGAGTGCCCTACTAACAATGTCTGGTATTGTTTTTTATGTGGGCGTCTACACTCACTTACTCAAACGCCATAATCCTGCAAACATCGTCATTGGTGGTGCTGCTGGGGGAATCCCAGCGTTGGTAGGTTGGGCTGCGGTAACAGATACTTTAAGCTGGGCTGCATGGCTGCTATTTGCAATTGTCTTTTTGTGGACACCTCCCCATTTCTGGGCTTTAGCATTGATGATCCGTGATGAGTATGCCAAAGTTGGTGTACCCATGCTTCCTGTTGTTGCTGGTAATGTTGCTGCAACTCGCCAGATTTGGGTGTACTCTTGGCTTCTTATCCCCACTACATTTTTACTTTCCTATCCGCTTCAGGTTACAGGTGCTGTTTACACTTGCATCGCCCTTATACTGGGGGGTTTTTTCATCAAAAAAGCTTGGATGCTATTGCACAATCCTGATGATAAACAACTCGCACGTTCTCTATTTCTCTACTCAATTTTCTATATGATGTTGCTCTGCGCTGCAATTGTGGTTGATAGTTTGCCTTTGACTCATCAACTCATAATATCCATTTTAGATTTGATACAATAGAAAAGAAAATCATACAAAAAAACAAAAAGGAAAAAGATAAATATAGGATTTACCTTTTTCCTTTCAAAATTTACCTACTTGCTCATCTCACATCCAAAATCAAACTGAGAATTTGATTGCTCCAGATATTGAGGTTGCAGGAGAAAGCCAGCTACTATCTCTTGCAACTTCAACTATCATGTTAATATTAGCTTTCTCAAAAAATACTTGTCTTCCGTAAAACTACTAGTAACTTGATAACATCCATAACATCTTTTTTTGAATCGAGATTGAGATTATAGAGGACAAAGCTTTTTAGCTTCGTAGAAAATGATTAATTAACGGCAATTATCATATCTGTGATCTTAATCACTCCTCAAACTTGCCTACTTCTGTTTTTTACACGTTGAAACCTAACTTTTGGGAAACCATTGCGTTGCTTTAGTTCCCCCTAAGTGGATGCAAACTCGATCGGGGCTTGGGCGCCAAAAAACACAGAGAAACAAGAGAATTTTGGGAATCCTCTAAGATTGCTATACTATTGTTTCAATCAAAGAGCAGATAATTTTTAGATAAGATCTGCTTCTATCTCTATGGGTTAATGGTTTAAATTCCAAACTTGTATATATTATGTCAGATTTAAACAATTATCAATCAGAAGGTAATGTTTTTGAGCGCGATTGGTCTGCATATTATAATGCTGTTGTGGGTCGTCCGCCACGAGAGACCTTAGTTGAAGCTTTAGCAGGTTTTGATAGTGAAAGTCTTAACCAACACCAGACACCTGTCCCACACTCACGCTTTGCAGTTGATTTGGGCTGCGGCGAAGGGCGAGATACACTAGAACTCTTACGTGGGGGTTGGCGAGTCTTGGCTATTGATGGTGAAGCTGAAGCGATCGCGCGTTTACTAGAACGTCCAGATATTAATCGCCAACTTCTGGAAACTCGCGTTGTTCTTTTTCAAGACGTAGTGCTACCAGAATCAGTAGATTTAGTAAACGCCAGCTTTTCACTACCATTTTGTCCACCGAAGTCTTTCCCTAGCTTATGGGAAAAAATTATTTCATCATTACGTTCTGGTGGTCGTTTCTGTGGACAACTATTTGGTAACCGTGATTCTTGGGCAATTTATACTTCCATGAATCACCATACAACTCAACAAGTAGAAATATTGCTGCAACCTTTTGAAATAGAAATGCTACAGGAAGAAGACCATCCTGGAAAAACAGCTATCGGAGAAGAGAAACATTGGCATATTTTTCATATTGTTGCTCGCAAAAAATAAGGTTTTTATGATATCAATCTGGGTGATGTCAGCCGATTTTGGATTTTAGAGGTTGTTTCAAAAGTAAAAGAAAGTATAATCTTGTCATTCTGAGTGGAGCGAACGCGAGTGCGTGTCCCCTTGGGACTCAGCGTAAGGTTAGCGCAACGTGTCCGCAGGACATAGAATCTAGGGTTATCGACACATACACCAGATGCTACCCTGCAGAAAGCCACTGAGTCGCAAAGCGACACACTGCGCGTTCGCCCTCTGGGTGTGCGCTTGCGCTTACGTGTCTATACTACGCTTGGCTGCGTATGCGCTAAGGCGCAGCGAAGCGAACAGCATGACAACAAAATTCACTTTTAAAACATCCTCTTAGATTTTGGGGTCACTACCGTGCATGGTTTCCCGACAGCCAGACGTCTGGCATTCGGTTGTAGTACGTGCCGTGATTTTGGATTGGTTCGGTCGGATAAATCCGGGGGCTTATACCCTGTGCGGAATTAACGGTCAATTGGTAGGCGAATAGATAATAGTAGATATTTTTTCTCATCTACTATTCGCAATTTACTGCTACTATTCATTCATGAATTTATTGATTCTAGTTTACAGAGTTCAAATTTCTAGAATAATCGTATAATTTGATTCTTTTTTTTTATTCTTTGCGCTTATTATAGGTCTAGTTGGAAATATAAATAAAGGAGTGTGAGGTATTCCTTTTTGGATAGCGGAGATCATCTGGGTGCTATTGCCGCTTCAACTTATCTACACAATAGAGACTTACAATTATTTTGATGTTGATAAACTCGCTCTCAATACGGATTTAGGTATTGAGAATAAAGAGTTTTGACTGCTTATGCCATCTGTTATGAGTTTCAAGCAAGAAAGTCAGACGTTTAAAGCTGAAAATGCCTTTCGTTGCTAGAACAGATTGATTCTTTTGAAGCTCATCAATTATTTATTGAAGATGGTATAAAGCAACTGCACTCCGAGTTTGTAAAAACAACTAGAGTATCCGCAATTTGACTTGTACCAGGGAAGATTTTACCAAATTGTTTGCAACAAACGTCAAATCAGGCGTTTTCAGAAAAAAGTTATCTCTGCAACATTTTTCTGGAATATCTTACACTCAGTAGAAAAAGTAATACCAACAGAGAATTTTGACGAGATAAAGATTTGTTCAGTGAATAACTGAATAAAAGAATATTGCCTGGTTTTAAGGAAAGCGTTTGTGAAAGCAGGTAATTTTAGTCACAAGGTCAGTAACTTGTGTCTTAATTAAGCTTTTGCGAGAGATAGTGCTGTCATTTTTTATTTTATTTCCAACTACAAAAATTATCTAAGTGCAATCTAAATTGCTAGTTTTTTAGGACAAAGTATGTATCGATTCAACAGCTATTGGGATATTCGGTGTAGTAGTATTAGCGCTTTCTATGATGATGCAAATCAGTAGTTTTTAGAAAGACGTACTTTATGTATGCAAAGGTCATTGAAAAATACTGAGAGTAATTGAGAGACAACGAGATGAAGAGGAAACATTTTTTTCACGAAGAAGATTCACACCCTGTCCAACTGACATCGGCAGATATTATCCTGCGGCAGCAACTTGAATATTCTATCAGCAGATACTTCTACGAAGGATGCGATCGCGACATCCAAGATTTATTATCTAATTGTCGATGGTACGTCACCACTGACATCAGTACTTTAACTTTAGTCATTGAGTGTCCAGATCAAGTAACAAATTGGCGTGTGTTACAGAAACTTGTAACGATGGGTGCATTGCTACAGCAAATAGTCAGTAGTGCAAAAATTCGCGTCTGTCCTCCCAAAAATCAAGGAATGCCTTTTGAAATGAGAGTAGATGAACTATCAGTCTACCGAAATTTGGCTTAAGATGACTGTGATTGCATAGCAATGCGAGATTTCGCCCCTTTGGCAAGATAGAAGTAAGCGAACCCAATAAGCATGAAAGAGCCAGATAGTTATGTTATCTGGCTCTTTTGTGTCCAAAAAAACAATCAAGTGAATTCTAAGTTCGGCAACAATCTAGAGCCTACCAAGATTATGTAGCCCTAAAATAACACCAGCACCTAGAATATGACCAAAAGCAGTAGTTGCCAAAAGTGCAGGTACACCAAAACCACCAAAAAAGCTGGGTGAAGGAAGTTCTGGACCAACGCTTTGATACTTAATGCTAGATTTGCCAAAGGCAATGGCAGCGATGTTGCACAGGATCATAATTAGTCCGACTATAGGACTCCATTCCAAGGGGGTTCTAGCGAAAGTGGTTACTAGTAAAGTAGATGTTAACAACTGACTTTCTCCTTAAAATTGTTAATGAGCAAAATCGAAGATATTCATGTAAATTTAATTATCAACAAATTGAATCCGGTGTTTATTTGTGAATTAATAATTAACATTTGTTGTTAATGCTTAATATAAATTGGTTCTGCTCCTCCTGTCTTGAAAATGGGCAACGCTTAACGCTTAACGCTTAACAAATAGGGCATTATGCTCACAACGCACTCAAGGAGCAATTATTGTGAAGATAATTTAAACTCAAGAAGATGTGGATTCATTGTTCCGACCTCTGTTATGACCTCTACCATTGATTCTTTGCCACCAAGCCTTGCTAAAATCGTCCAACGCTTTCAACGGGCTTCTGACCCCAAAAGACGTTACGAACAGCTTATCTGGTACGGTCAGCGACTCAAGGACTTTCCAGAAGCTGACAAACTACCAGAAAACAAAGTTTCTGGCTGTGTTTCCCAAGTTTATATCACAGCAACTTCGGAAGACGGTAAACTTATATTCCAGGGAGACTCAGATTCTCAATTAACCAAAGGGTTAGTAGGGCTTTTGGTCGAAGGGTTAAATGGACTAACCCCTGGTGAAATTCTGCAATTGACTCCAGATTTTATTCAAGAGACTGGCCTAAATGTCAGCCTAACGCCCTCCCGAGCTAATGGATTTTACAATATTTTTAAAACCATGCAAACAAAAGCTTTGGAATTTCAGTTAAACGTTAAGGACTAACATATAGTTAATAGTCAATAGTCGATAGTAGAAAACTATACAACTATAGACTATTGACTGATAAGAAAACTCAAATAGCCAAATCTAATAATAAAATATTTTGTTATGTCAACTAACGTACTATCTGCATCTTCCAAAAGTGAGATTGGTGGAGTTGTTGGAGAATATTTCTGGAAGTGCGAAAACCAACAATTGCGTATTGCCTATGAAATTCTAGGAAAAGGTTCACAGCTATTGCTACTCCCGGCTTTCAGCACCGTTTCGATGCGCTCAGAAATGGGCGAAATAGGCAAGTTGCTTTCTGCTCATTTTCAAGTTGTAGCAGTGGATTGGCCTGGTTTTGGGCAATCTTCACGTTTTGGGGTCAATTATGGACCAGCTTTATATCAGCAATTTCTAGAAGATTTTGTCACATCCATATTAGATACGCCAGTCGCAGTGGTTGCCGCTGGTCATAGTGCAGGTTACGTTCTGCAACTGGCAAATCAGTTACCATCAGTGTTTTCCCGTATAGTTTTGGTAGCTCCAACTTGGCGCGGTCCTTTGCGTGTGATGGGGGTAAATCAGCAAGTAAGAGGGATGGTCAAAGATTTGGTGCGATCGCCTTTCATTGGTCAATTTCTCTACAAGCTCAACACCTTACCTTCTTTCCTCAAGTTTATGTACCGTCGCCACGTCTACGTTGATGGGGCTAAACTCACACCCGACTTCATTCAGTATAAATGGCGCAATACCCAACAAAGCGGGGCAAGATATGCTCCTGCTGCATTTGTCACTGGTACTCTTGATCCTGTAGACAACCAAGCTGATTTTTTAACACTTGTTCAAGGTTTGTCTATCCCGTTGAAGGTAGTCATTGGAGAATCTAGTCCTTCCAAGTCCCGTGCAGACATGGATGCAATGAAAACTTTAAGCGGAGTAGAAACAGTCGTTCTTCCTGGTTCATTGGGAATGCATGAGGAATACCCACAAGCTGTGGTTGATGCGGTTCAGGACTTTTTATTGTCTACATAAAATTATGGCGGTTCTCAATTAAACACACCACAAGCTAAAGGTTCAGATTGCCGACTTTCCTAAGAAGTCGGCAATCTTGTTGTTTAGTTCATCCGTTCGTTACCAATACGCTTCCTTTGCCGAGAAAGAGAAAGTGCGACTACCCCAAGAACACCTAGCCCAATTGTGGTTGTAGGTTCAGGCACTTTCTCCACTTTAAAATCAAAACTGAAAGTGCCAGACTCGCCCAGAGCTGTGCGGTTATTAGTAGTACCGTTATCTATAAGTTTGAATGTCGCTGAGTATGTTCCTAGTGGCGCAGTCGCATTAGTCCAAAATGTAGGATTAAAGTAAAAATTATCACTACTGCCGACAGTGTAAATATCGCCAACAGAGTTAAATAGATTCGACCCTGACTTATCAGTAACATTTAAACCGTCACTAATTGATACCAGTTGCAAACCAGTCGTTGCTCCCTGAAGCGACCCCTGCCAACGCCTATTACTGCTATTAAACAGATACTGGTCTTCTGATTCGGTAGAATTTTTCAGAGATAGCACAGGTTGTGTCTTTAGATTGCTATATTCCTCGTTTGTGGGAGTGCTGACTAAGCGACCACTAAAAACTCCTGTTCCTGGTAATAATGTCAGGGGCGATTGTTGAGTGTATGGTTCAGGAATTCTGTTATTTGTGTTGGTTGAAGTAATAGTCGGACTGTCTTTTGAGCCTGAATAGCTGTAAGCACCGATACCATGGAAATGGTTAGTTGTAGGGTTTTCTTCGCGATGTGCGTATAGAAAGGTCAGACGATTGTAGTTAGGGTTTTCCAATCCAGCGTATGTACCGCTAGTAAGAACCTGCAAAGTATCTAACCCTACAAAATATTCAGTTTCATCAGTGTGAGTGTGACCTTCATCAGCTTGTGCTGATGTCAAGGCGGTGGATAGAACTAGAGGTGTCGTCACTAAAAAGCTCACTGCAATAGACGCAAATGCGTTCCCTGTTTGAGTTTTCTGCTTTAGAAAGCAGGTTTTGTTACTTGCAATCACCACGCTTCTCCATTTGAATGTAATTTCTACTTTGTGATAATGATTATCATAATATTTGATTTTCCAAACATTAAGAATTTATAAAGAAATGCTCAAGCTATTCTTTTGCGCTAGAGTGCTAATAATTAAGTGTATAAAAAATACCATCATTCTCTTGTTATTTTTCCAGAATCTTATTCAGCAACAAGTCGTCATTAAAATATAAAGTGATTAAAATAGGCGATAATGATTATCTATACAGGAAAGAGGCTAGGGCATGGTTGCTGAGGTAATAACAGATTCAGTCCCCGTTACTGTTCTGACTGGCTACTTGGGAGCAGGCAAAACAACACTGTTAAATCGCATCCTCACCCACGAACATGGCAAGAAAGTTGCTGTGATTGTCAACGAATTTGGAGAAGTGGGTATTGATAATCAATTGGTTATTGATACGGATGAAGAAATCTTTGAAATGAACAACGGCTGCATCTGTTGTACAGTGCGTGGCGATTTAATTCGTATCATCGGTAATTTGATGAAGCGTCGTCATAAATTTGACCACTTAGTCATAGAAACCACAGGTTTAGCTGACCCCGCGCCAGTGATTCAGACCTTTTTTATGGATGAAGATATGCGCGAACAGCTAGAGTTAGATGCTGTGGTGACGGTGGTGGATGCTAAGCATATATGGCAGCACTGGGATGCCGATGAAGCACAAGAACAGATTGCCTTTGCCGATGTGATTTTATTAAATAAAACCGATTTAGTGCCACCAGAACAGCTTGATGAGCTAGAAAAACGGATTCGGGGGATGAATGCTATAGCTAAAATTTACCGTACCCGTGAATCTGAGGTATCAATGGATGCTTTGTTGGGTGTGAAAGCTTTTGACCTTAACCGCGCCTTAGAAATTGATCCAGAATTTCTGGGTGAAGACGCGCATCAACATGACGAAACTGTTTTCTCTGTAGCTTTGGTAGCAGAAGGCGCACTCAATGGCGACAAGTTAAATGATTGGATGGGAGAGTTACTGCGTACCCAAGGACCAGATATCTTCCGTATGAAAGGTATTTTGAATATTGCTGGGGAAGATAACCGTTTTGTATTCCAAGGGGTACATATGTTATTTGACGGAAAACCGGATCGTCCTTGGAAAGAAGGTGAAACCCGCAAAAACGAACTGGTTTTCATCGGTCGGAACTTGGACGAAGCCCAACTCAAACAAGATTTTCTCGCTTGCTTGGCGTGAAGAAAAGATGAGGGAGTCCATTCGTGAGAAAGTGAGGAAAAATATCCTTTCCTCCCTCCTTCCCTCATAATCTTCCTCATCCCCCTAATCTTCCATACACAACCATGAACCGCCCAACCCTCAACTCCAAGCAATTTGAACAGCAATATTCGGGGACGCTTTCGGATTATGTTACAGCGATCGCCTGGTCCCCAAAAGGTACAACTCTAGCAGCAACTTCTGCTGCTGGTGAAGTTGTGCTGTGGCAAGATGGTGATCTGACAACTTTACAAACTGGTAAAGGTGAATCAGTAAATTGTGTCGGCTTTTCTAGAGATGGACAATTTTTAGCCGTTGGCGGACAAGATGGAAAGGTAAAAATTTGGCGAGAAAGCGAATTAATCGCCACTTTAGAAAATTCTCCCGCGTGGGTTGATAAGCTAGCATGGAGTCCGACGGACAATCATCTCGCTTTCAGCTTAGGGCGTTATGTTCAAGTATGGAATGCTGATACTCGTGAAATAGTCGTCACCTTGAATTTTGATGCCTCGTCGGTTTTGGGTATTGATTGGCGTGACGATGGAGAGTACTTAGCCATTGGCGGTTACCTGGGAGTCAAGATATGGGACTCTCAAAACTGGGATGAAGACCCGTACATCCTAGATATACCTTCTGTCAGTGTAGCAATAGCTTGGTCGCCGGATGGGAAATACCTTGCCTCTGGTAATATGGACCGTAGCATTACTGTTGTGGAATCACAGATGTTATCCTCTGATGCCGAAGCCCAACCTTGGCTTATGCAAGGTTTTCCTGGCAAAATTCGCCAAATTGCATGGTCAGAATTAGCGACTCAACAAGGTGCACCTCTGGTCGCCTGTTCCAGTGTTGATGGTATTGTTGTGTGGGAGAAGCAGGCGGATGACTCCTTGGGTTGGGAAGCAACAGTCTTAACGAATCATGTTGATATCATTCAGGCGATCGCCTTTGCACCTAAAAGCTTTCTGCTTGCTTCCGCTGCTGCTGATGGCTGGATTTGTCTGTGGAAAAAAGCAAAGGAAGTCTCTCAAATTCTTACAGGTGTTTCATCCGGGTTTTCAACACTCGCTTGGCATCCCCAAGGTAACCAACTTGCTGCAGGTGGTGAAAATGGTGAGTTGTTTGTTTGGTCAAAAACGAAGCGTGGTCAAGGTTTTGGGAATAAATAAACGAATTGGTGAATTCTATTTTCAAGCATCCCTAGCCTGAACGCGAGTACGTGCCGTAGGCATAGCCACAAAGTTTTCAGGCAGCCATCATTATAATGTTAAATTTTTTGCCAAGGGCATTAATCTTTTTTGTGGAATGTTACTTTTCTTTGCGATGATGTCAATATCCTGATCGATAATGATTATTATGTTCAGGAATTGACTCACAGTTGACTCGAATGTTCACCAAAGGAAAGATATATGTCTCTAAACGTGAGTGTGCATCTCATTGAACAAGCAAAAGCAGGTCAAGTTAACGAAGCAGATTTTGTAGCCACCATTAGAGAGTCGTTACCTTATGCTTGGAGTGTGGTTGAGGGTTTGGCTGAACGTTTGGCAAGAGGAGAAGAATGGGCTAATCATGCTGTAGCACCACCAAGTGAGAAAGCACGCGCTCAATTATTGCGGATGATGGGTGGAGATGCTATACGTGGAGCAGTTGAGCGTTATTTTGGTATCAAATTGGCATTTCAGAATTGTCACAGCGTTGCTGTCTTTCACCCAAATAGATTAGATTCTGCTGCTTACCAAGATTTTATTTCCATTAAGAGTCAAATTCTTAACCAAACACCAGAATTAGTAGACTGCTAACACTAAACTTCCTGTAAAAGAACAAAGAACAGTAAAGCTACGATACCCCTTGTTTCATCCTCCACTAAGAAGTTTTCCTTGTTTATCCCGACATGAGGAAATTAGTAGGAGTAGTGAAACAGGGGGGTTTCGTTTATGAGAATTTTTCTATAATTGCCTAAAGGTGCATAATATAGCTGGTAAAAACAACTCCTAAAAGGAAGATACACCATTATTATTGTGTTTGTTCTTATAGAAGTATTTATGTCAAGAAAGTTACAATTAATCCAACCATTACGTGCTGCTCTCGTTGCTTTTACTCTTGGATTGTTTGGGTGTCATAATTTAGGTAGTATGGCAAACACTTCTACTGGCACTCTCAACTCCAGTGAACACAATGCTAATCTTCCTAAAGTCGTAGCAACAACAAGTATATTGTGTGACTTAACCAAGCAAATAGCACAGGAGACAATTAATCTCACCTGCCTAATTCCCCCTGATACAAATCCCTACTTTTATCAACAAAAACCAGAAGATCAAGAAGCCATCGAGCAAGCTAAATTGATTCTTTTCAGTGGATACAATTTAGAACCTAGTGTAGTCAAGCTGATCAAGGCGAGTAAAAATAGTGGGGCAAAAATCGCAGTTGCTCAACGTGCTGTTCCTCAGCCGCTAAAGTTTGAAGAAGAGGAGAAAACAGTATCTGATCCTTATGTTTGGCACAATGCGAAAAATGGTATCAGGATGGTAAATGTTATTAGCAATAACCTGAGTAAAGCAGTTCCAGAAAATACTTCCTTATATAGTAAAAACGCAGAAAAAGTTAAAAATGAACTCACAAAACTAGATGGTTGGATTAAGTCAAGAATTTCTAGTGTACCTGCCAAACAACGCGAATTAGTAACAACTCATGATGCAATGGGTTATTATGCCAAAGCATACGGTCTTTCTTATACATCTGCTCTAGAAGCCATAAGCGATAGAGAAAAACCGAGTGCAACACGAATAGAATCACTGGCTACATACATTAAAGAATCTAAGATTCCTACGCTTTTTACAGAAACAACAACAAACAACTCTAATTGGATTAACTCTGTGACTCAAAATACAAAAGCGAAAGTGTCACAAAGAAAGCTATTTGTTAATAACTTAGGTGCGCCAGGAAGCGAAGCAGACACTTACCAAAAAATGATGGTTGCTAATACTCGCACAATTGTGGAAGGATTAGGAGGGACGTATCTGATTTTTGAACCAACACTCTCAAGTAGCCAACAAAAAAGTGATACCCAGAACCAGTAACTATTAAGGATTCGGTAATTGGTAATGGATAATGGGAAATAAACCCACCATTACCATCTTAACTGGAGTTATTCATGTATTACATGGTAAAGCCCATACCTCATTCCCATGTCATACACCGTATAGGTTTCTCTTCAAATGTTAAGTAATGTTTCGCCAACAGTATCTTGACCGCTCACAATAGAATGATAACCTAGATGTTGAGCGAAGCAGTAAAAAAAGTAAGCAAGCTAGGCAAATAGACCTCAAGAAGGGACTGGACTCTATGAATAACAACCCTCCTACCAATCCTGCACAATGTCCTTTCCGTGGAAGCCGCATTGGCGGTGCGCTCGGCTCCAAGCCGCAAACTGATGATTGGTGGCCGAACCGACTTCAGGTCGAGCTACTTCACCAAAATTTGCCCCAAGCTAACCCGCTGCGAGATTTCGATTACAAGGAAGCCTTCGCGAAGATTGACTTCCAACAGTTGAAGAGCGATATCAAAACGCTACTGACCGATTCAAAGGACTGGTGGCCAGCCGACTATGGTAATTATGGACCTCAAATGATTCGCATGGCGTGGCACGCCGCAGGCACCTACCGGATCGCAGACGGTCGGGGCGGAGCGTCTCAGGGTATGCAACGCTTTGCACCAATCAATTCGTGGTGGGACAATGGGAACACAGATAAATCACGACGGCTGCTCTGGCCAATCAAGCAGAAATATGGTGCGGCACTAAGCTGGGCTGATTTGATGACTCTGACTGGCAACTGCGCGCTCGAAATCATGGGGTTTAAGACCTTCGGTTTTGGTGGCGGTCGCATTGATGCCTGGGAGCCAGATCGCGCGATATACTGGGGGCCGGAGTTCTGGAACGGCGATCCGGTTGACGATGTCAAAGAGCACCCTGGTCATCCTGACGAGATGGTCACTCGCACGATTCGGTGGGTTGGGAAGCCGAACGAGGAATACTATGACCTTGAGAACCCGCTAGCAGCTTCGCACCAGGCGCTAATTTACGTCAATCCAGAAGGCCCAAACGCCGAAGGCGACCCCTATGGCTCAGCGCGAGACATTCGCGAGACGTTTGCGCGTATGGGCATGAATGACGAAGAAACTGTAGCGCTGATTGCAGGTGGTCATGCTTTTGGCAAAAGTCACGGCATGGTCTCGCCGGACAAGATCGGTCCTGCGCCGGAAGCCGCGCCGATTCAGGCTATGGGCTTGGGGTGGCAGAACCCTGAAGGCACTGGGTTTGCCCAATATACGATGACGAACGGGATTGAAGGATCATGGACTCCAAACCCAACCCAGTGGGACAACAGTTACCTAACCAATCTTTTTAAGTACGACTGGGAACAGACAAAGAGTCCAGTAGGTGCCATTCAGTGGAAGCCGAGCAATCCTGATGCGCCAAAGACACCGGATGCCCATCAACCGGGCGTCGAACACTCGTTGATGATGATGACTTCGGACATTGCCTTGAAGGTCGATCCGGTCTATCAGGAGATCTGTCAGCACTTCTTGGATGATTTCGATTACTTCAGCGATGCGTTCGCACGCGCCTGGTATAAGCTGATCCATCGAGATATGGGTCCGAAAACGCGCTATCTCGGTCCGGAAATCCCAGCGGAAGATCTGATTTGGCAAGATCCAATTCCAGCACTGGATCATGAAGTTGTTGATGTCGCCGATATCAATTTTCTCAAGGATAAGATTTTAGCGAGTGGAATCTCTGTTTCGGCGCTCGTGTCAGCCGCTTGGTCAGCAGCATCGAGCCACCGCCATTCCGACAAGCGCGGCGGCGCAAACGGGGCGCGCGTTCGCCTCAATCCCCAGAAAGACTGGGAAATGAACCGCCCGCAGGAACTCGGCGAGGTTCTATCGATCCTTGAGCGAATTCAGGTGGACTTTAACGGTGCTCAGTCGGGCAGCAAAAAAATCTCGATGGCGGATCTTATCGTCCTCGGTGGCTGTACTGCGATCGAGAAAGCCGCGCAAGACGCTGGGGTTTCTGTTGCCGTCCCGTTTACGCCAGGTCGGATGGATACAACTCAGGAACTTACAGATGTTGAAATGTTTAATTGGTTGAAGCCAGTTTCGGACGGTTTCAGAAATTATCACAATGAGGCGGTTGGCTATAAAGTGAAGCCGGAGCGTATCTTCCTTGATCGGGCGCAGCTCCTTACGTTGACTGCGCCCGAGTGGACGGTTCTGGTCGGCGGACTTCGCGCCCTCGATCAGAATTGGGACTATTCAAAGCACGGTAGCTTCACTGATCGACCCGGTGTTTTGACCAACGACTTTTTCCGTGTCCTGACCAGTATGGACTATGAGTGGAAGCCGATAGACAATCGCGAGATGCTTTTTAACATCTGCGATCGCAAAACGGGTGAAACGAAGTTCACCGCCACACGTTGCGATCTTATCTTCGGTTCCAACGCGGAGCTTCGTCAAATTGCTGAAGTCTATGGCGCTGGTGACGGTCACGAGCGTATGGTCAAGGACTTCGCCGCGGTCTGGAACAAAGTGATGATGCTTGATCGCTTCGACGTTTGCGCTTAACAGACTAGTGCAGCCTCACAGCTTATTTTTAGGGTAGGCAACCTGAGTTCGGGATAAGGAAAGGGACAGGTAGTAAGCTGAAAATAACGTCAAATCCAGCACCTGTCCTATGTTTAGTTTCTGGAGTTTAGACTAGTTAGGAGTGCGAAACTCTTTTTGACCCAAAGTTGACTTTCATTAAGCTGAGATAGTTGAGAAAAAGCAACGTTTTTTTTGCGAATAGCTTCTAAGTTTCGACTTCGCTGGGTCAACATCATGATAGTGCATTTGTTCTATTTTACGTTTAGCACCGCGAACTAGTCTAAACTCCAGATCTTAAGTCTAATTAAGTAGAGTGGACATTTCAATACCCAACGCCCTTCGGGTTCGCCAGTCGCCTAGGTCGGGAAACCCTCCTGCAGCGCTGGTCTCACCAGATGCCTAGGTCGGGAAAACGACAGGTGCTACAACGGTCAAAGCTCGCCGCTTGGGTTGCTTCCCCCGGCAGACTTTGGGGGAACCCCAACGCCAGGTCCCAACTGAGGGAAACCCTCATCAAGGACTGGCTCCGCAAGGCGCTGCTCTGAGCAACGCACTGGCTCCCCTCCTGTAGCACAGGCTCCCCTACAGTACATGTGTATTTCACTCAATTGAGAAGCGCTATAGCAGCTACGCAGTACGAAAACGCGCCAACTCCTCACCTGTCTTGGCATCATGCGCGTGAACAGTACAAACTAAACAAGAATCAAACGATCGCGCCACATGACCGACTTCCACTGGATCGGTCGAGTCAAAAATCGGTGTCCCGACTAAAGCTTCCTCAATCGGTCCGCGTATTCCTTCTGCATCACGTGGTCCGATATTCCAAGTACTCGGTGCCATAATTTGGTAATTCTTAATCTTACCGCCCTCAATCTCCAACCAGTGACACAGGGAACCGCGCGATGCTTCTGTTGCACCCCAACCGCGCCCATCTTTTTCTTTGGGTTTGATATACCAGGTGTCATTCAGGCGGAACTCGCGCAAGCAGCGTTCTGCTTGTCTGTATAGCTTGACAATTTCGTGGACTCGTGCTAGCTGTCGTATATGAATACTGGCACCACCCAACTCTTTGAATGCATCTAGAATAAACCCATCGTAGTGCTGCCAAGACTCGCCATGTTTACCACCAGCCACTAACTGACGTGCGAGTGGTCCTGCTTCCAAGCGTCCTAAGTCTTTGTGACGTACTGCCGTTGACCAAGTGTATTGCCCATTGAAGTCTTTGACATTATTTTTGCTTGGTTTGGTTACGCGGTCAAAGGGGTGAATGTCTGATGTCAGTTCCTCATACCAGGAGTAAGTTGTATTTTCCCGGACAAAACTCTGATCCATAAGAGTGTGGGTGTCGCTGAAACTGTCGTAGACTCCACTCTTCATAATCACGGCTGCATTTCGCCCTTGTATTGTTGGTTTCTGGTATTTTGCTTCATGAGGTAAATATCCCCAAGTAACATATCGACCTACACCAGCACCATATTTATCTAGACCTATATCTAAACCCATGCGCCAATAAAAACCTAAGTCAGAATTGGCATGACTTGGGCTTTCGTCTAGCCATTCCATGAAGTCTTCATAAGTCTGAATTTGTTCGTAGCGTTCTAAAGAACAACCTAACCACACAGGTTCTAACCAATTGGTGCGGAAGTATTCTAGAATTGACCACGCGCGAGTCACGTCTGTTAAGGTGGGGGCGCACATCACGCCACCAGGAACCATATAACTGCTGTGGCAACTGGTGGTATCCTAAAAATGTTCCTGAGTAACTTGTTGTGTAAAGTCATTTTGCTCGGCAATAACATTTTATTTTCACGATTTCAGTTTATAAATAAGGGAATATTTAGGGAATGAGCGGACAAAATCTAAACCAGGATGATTGCGTAGGCGTAGCCCGCCGCAGGCATCGCCAAAACTTAATGTCGGGGACATATCCAACATCTACACATGAGTATGCAAATGAAGACTCAACCGACTTGTTCGCCGATATTTTTGCAGATTTTGAGCCGCACAACACCACAGACGGCAGTTATAGAGGAACAATGGCGAAAATTAAAGCGACGGAATTACACTATCAGGAAGTTTTTGAGCAGAAGTTAGTCGAAGCCAATACTAATTTAAAAAGGGATAGAATTAGAGTTAGCATTAAACAAACTGGTAATTCTCTTCAGTTACGAGCTACCCTACCGTTAAAACCAGGCGATAGCAGCGTAGGTAAGGAAAAAAAGCAGTATGATTTGTCTCTAGGGATACCAGCAAATTTAGAGGGACTGAAAACTGCGATTGAGGAAAGTTACGAGTTGGGTAAATTAATCGCTCGACATACTTTTGAGTGGAATGAGAAGTATTTAGGAATAAAATCTAGAGAGAAGCAAGAAATAAAAAGCTTTGGAGAATTATTAGATACATTTGCGGAAAAATATTATCAAACCCGTCAGAAAACTCTAACTAGTCAAAATACTTTTGCTAACTATATATCTGTTATTAAAAGAAACTTTCCTTTAACCACTTTGGCAACAAAAAATAATTTTGAGGAAATTATTAATTCATTTCAGGGAAATAAAAAAAATGAACTGATTGCGGTAACTTCTGTTTTTATTAAAACCTTTCAGATGGGATTTTCACTTGATGTGACACGGGATAATGTCACCCCAGCCCATCGAGAAATTCCTGACGATGATAAAATAGTATGTTCTTTTGACCTATTTGAAAAATTCGCCCTCAACCGCAAAAATACAAACATTAGTGATGAAATCGACACTTGGGAAATGTGGCGTTGGGTATATGGAATGTTGGCAACCTTTGGGTTAAGACCAAGGGAATTATTTGTGCAACCAGATATTAATTGGTGGATGTCTTCCCAAAATATCGACCATACATGGAAAGTGAATAAAAATACAAAAACTGGATATCGAGAAGTTATCCCCTTTGTACCTGAATGGATAGAATTCTTTGACTTACATAATCCCAAACCATTAAATATTTTAGAAAAAAAGGTGACAAAAATTGCATCTGTGCAAAATATTAATTGGATGCGGAGAGATATATCCAGATGGTTTAGAAAAGTGGGAATTGAGTTTCAACCCTACGATTTGCGTCATGCTTGCGCGATTAGATCGCATCTTCAGGGAATACCCATCAAAGCCGCAGCAGACAATTTAGGTCATACTGTTGATGAACACACAAAAACCTATCAAAGATGGTTTGGGATTGAAAACCGGAAAAAAGCCTTTGGTGAGGTAATTAGTCAAAAGTCGTTAATTGAATTGCAGAAGAATGAAATATTGGTGCTACGGATGGAAAATGAAAGGTTGAAGTTGGAATTTGAAAAGTTGAAATTCTCAGAGAATATTTAACAATCCAGAGGACTGCGAACAGCTTTACCACCACAGTTTAGAACGTGGGTATAAATCATGGTGGTTTTTACGTCTTTGTGTCCGAGTAATTCTTGAATGGTGCGGATGTCGTAACCATTTTGTAATAGATAGGTTCCAAAGCTGTGGCGAAACGTGTGCCAACCCACCTTTTTTTGAATTCTTGCGGCTCGAACTGCTTGTTTTACGGCTTTTTGTAAACTGCCGTACAAAATTTGGTAAGCAGACCGCATAATTCCGTCTATTACCCGAAAAAGGATGATAGCCAGAAACGTTCTTGCTATCCAGCCAGATTTAGGTAGTTATCTGGAAAAATTCTGTATAATAGGTGGATATTAACGATATCCGTAAAAATTCTTGATATTATGACTAAATTATTATGTAATACTTGATTTGACTGATTTTTTTTTGCTCATCAACGGAAACTTTCGGGTTAATAAATAGTTAGCTGACCTCACTTTAATCGACTGACTGAATTTTGAACTTGGGCTAAAATTGAATCTATACCATTAGTGAAAAACCCTAGTATGTAGATATCCTTGATGAGTATTGGGACGTATGAAATACGCATTAGTTAATGGAATTAAGCAAGAACCTACTCCAAAACTTAAAGGAGTGTGTTGCAATTGCGGAGCTATTACACAATCTAAATGTGGAACCAGAAAAGTCTGGCATTGGGCACATATAACCCTTCAACATTGCGACTCTTGGTGGGAAAGTGAAACTGAATGGCATCGTTTATGGAAGGGATATTTTCCTTATCAGAATCAGGAAGTCATTCATTTCGATGATGCCACAGGTGAAAAGCATATAGCTGATATCAAGACAGACAATGGAATGGTCATAGAGATTCAAAATTCACCTATGAATGAAGCAGAGATGTTTTCGAGAGAACATTTCTACAGAAAAATGATGTGGATAATCAACGGTGAAAAATTTAAGAATAACTTTACGGTTTTAGGGAAGCTACCAGAGCCAAAATCCAAGCTAGCTCAAGACGTTTTTTTCCAGCAACCTACTTCTGATTCTTGGTATGTGAGACAACAAAAAGCTGAAACCAATGATGAGCAAGCGAAACTAATTGCTGATAGGGTAAACTTCTTTTTGAGATCTGAAAACCCAGCCTATGAGGAATGGTTAAGATCGAGGACTGATTTGGGTGTTATGATTAAAATACCTGATATAGAAGATAGAAACAGGGTATTAAAAGAAATTCAATCTTGCTATGTAGGACACCATTTATTTTTATGGAAAAATCCTAGAAGCATTTGGTTTAAATCTGAAAAACCAGTTTTTATTGACTTCGGTGGAGATGAGTTATGGCGTTTAATGGATTATGATTCTAGAGGATTGAAATGTGCTAGAAGAATAAGTAAAGCAGCTCTTGTTGAGAAAAATGGAGGATGCTATATCCCTAGTAAAAATGTCTACAAACTCCGCCGCTAGTACAGCATGGCGGAAATAAACCCACCATTAGGATCCTTGAATAAATTGCCATTTGCAGCCTTTGAAAATGGTAGGCGTATTTACGCCGCACGGTACTAGTGCGATCGCAATATAAGCGTAGGTTGGGTGAAACGGAGTGGAACCCAACATAAAATCTCTTCATTTACCGAGATTATCTGTATAGAAATCATATTACAGTTTTATTACCATTGTGCGATTGCCCAAAGGGCAGACGCCAAAGGCGTATCGCTCAATATCCAAACAAAGAAATCAATAATTCAAAATACTCACGCCCGAATCACAGTTAATGGAATGTGACGCACCTTATTACTGACTTGGACGCAGTTCCAATTTTTTAGTGCGATTATGAGAGGGCAAGCAATGATGAATTTTCATCTTCATAAAATAATTTGATCGTGCTGAACTCCCGACGCAGTAAATTTTCAACTTGTAAGGTAGAACAGTTTCCAAGTCTAAGCCAGATGACTTTTGGGGGATTCCCAAACAGTAAACTCAGATCGTGCATATCAGCATCTTTTGAGACGATCATATAATCATTATCTTTTGCATAATTCCAAACTATCGGGTCTATTGTTGCTTTCATACCTACATCCCGAACATGAAGCGAGCCTGAAAAAAGATCGCTCAAACGAGTGGATAATTTAGGGGATAAGTTTTCATCAAACAGTAATTTCATGCTGATAATGGAGAAATCATAAGCCGACGTTCACGGTCAGCCGCATAAGCAATACAAGCTTTTAAATCTTCTCGCGTCAGGTCGGGAAAATCATCAAGAATTTCCGCTTCGGTCATCTCGGAGGCTAGGTATTCAAGCACCTCATAAACTGTAATTCGCAAGCCACGTACACAAGGCTTACCACCGCGTTTATTGGGTTCAATTGTAATATAGTTTCTGTAATTCATAGGTGGCTTTGCATTTTTGCCAAGTTATCTGATGATACCATGTATTTCTGCTAAAAACTCAATCATTTCACCGTTAAACATCTTTGAGAAAAACGATCGCTAATATCGGTTTAAGGAAAAATTAGGTAATGCTTGAGAAAAAAAAAGAAATTTGAGCAGAGAAAAATAAATAGATTTGCCGCTAGATGCCACCCCAGAACTGCCTGATTTAAGGAAAAGCTAGGGAATCATTGCACCTATACTTACAAATCCTGACTATATAAGCAATTCCCCAATTTCTTGCCATATAACTGCTGTGGGGCCATTGACCGCCAAATAGGGCGTAAATTTCGACAGGTTTAGCAGAAATTGTGATGCCAAGTTCGTAAGACTTGCCTGTGAAAGCGGCAAAGCGTCTGCAAGCTTCTAGATAATAAGGGCTGTATTGGTACTTTTTATTGGTTAAATCTATTGCAAATAGACCATAAAAGTAACGAGGTATGCTTTGGATTGTTTCGACAATTTGACCTAAGTTTCTTGCCAAAATTGCATTACGCGGGACTTCTGTTTCCCAAGCGGTGTCTAATGCCCAAGCTGCACTAGTCAGGTGAGAAGCGCCACAAATACCGCACACGCGAGGTGTGACAATTAATCCTGCTTGGGGGTCTTTTCCGCGTAGGATAACTTCAAATCCTCGAAAGAGTTCGGCATGTGTCCAAGCGTTGACGACTTGCCCGTCTTCTATTTCCACTCGGACATCTAAATCGCCTTCTACTCTCCCGACTGGGGAGATGTCTAATGTTTGATTTCCCATTTGTTTTTTGTCCTGTGTCACTCGCTTCGCTCAAATTCAAAATTCAAAATTCAAAGTTCAAAATGAAGCTATTTTTGTAGCTATTTTTGTAGGGTGAGCACTGCCTATCGAAACCGCAAACTCTCATTTTTATGTTGGTAGGCAGTGCCCAACGCCAGATACCTACGGAGGGAAACCCTCCTGCAGTACTGGCTCCCCTACGTTTGTTGAGAATGGTGCAAGATCGACTAAACTGTAAAAAAGTCATCTTCTGCCCAGTGAGGCATTGTGTCTTTCGCCACAATGGAGAGTAGGGCATAATCTTTCTTATTCACTCCTGTGGGTAAGTCTTTGGGAACTCCCATGACGGTTTGTGTCTTAAATACGGTTCCTGGTTTGAGGTCGTAGAAGGGGAATTCGGGTTCGGTGCAACCTAAACAAGGCATCCCGGCGCGGGTTTTGGAGGAGACGCGGTTCCACAAGATGCGGTTGCAGGAAGAACGAGTCATTGGTCCGCGACAACCTAAGTCGTAGAACAAGCATCCTTTACGTTGACCAAAATCGGTGGTTGATGCTTTGTAGGCAAAGTGGATGTTGCGGGTGCAGCCTGTTTGGGTATAGGTGTTGAAGAAGGTTTGTGGACGATGCAACTCGTCAAGGACAATATCGCCAATTCTATTGGTGGCGATCGCCACTAATATTTGTGTGATCCAGTCGGGATGGGCGGGACATCCAGGAATGTTGATCACGGGTAATCCCGATTTTGTCCGGAATTCTTTTCCTAAAAAGCCCCCTTCTTTGCGTTTGAGAAATTGCAATCCTGTCGATTCACTAGGATTAGGTGCCATTGCGGGAATTCCTCCCCAAGTTGCACAGTCTCCCACTGCGACTATATAGTTAGCAACTTGGGATAGGTCGTTTAACCAGTCTTTCATGGGGCGATCGGCAAAACGGTTCCATTCTCCTGTACCATTAGGTGCGTTAATAACTGTGCCTTCAAAAACCAGGATATCCAAAGGAATCTTGCCCAAAAGACAGTCCCACAGCATTGTCTGCAAGTTTGTACCTAATTCCAGTCCTAAAGATGGATGCCAAAGGACGTTTATGCCAAAGTCAGTAACTAAATCACAAGCTGTGGGTTCTTCAGCGTTAAGAAATGACATGGTGTTGCCTGAACATGCACCACCTTGCAGCCATAGTAAGTTAGTCATCAGCTATCTTTTTTTTCTATTGTTTAGCCTGCATGATTCAGGTGACGTTATTTGTCGCGTCTCAACTGTTTTTCATCCTTTATTTTTTATATCATGTATTTTTTAATTCAATTGTTTATGTTTTACAGAAAGAGTTAGATATTTTGAAACGAAATCTCATCTATTTTTGAGAAAACAGTTAACCAATAACCTTTATTTGGAACGATGATAGATAAAATAACCGTCAGATTATGTTAATCTAAACTAAATCAGAGTGTGGAAAAAATCATTTTTGAAAAAAAGTGTCATATAAATAATTTTTCGCTACAAAATGAAAATTTCCAGTATAAAGTAAAATTGAATATAAGTTAAGATATTTTTATCAAAATCCAACAAAAAAATATACTTTTTTCAATTGAAATGTTTTATCTTAAAAGAGCATAGATTTATTCAAACAGTGAACAGTGAGTCCAGTGCGCATGAGGAGCGTTTCCGCTCTCACGGCATCTGGCGTTCGCCTTCTGGCGTGCGCTCTGGGCACACCCGATAGCCGTAAGGCGTGGCGTTAGCCATAGGGTGAACAGTGAGTCCAGCACTGCAGGCGGGTCTCCCGCCGTAGGGGACGGGCGTTCCCGGAGGGTGAACAATTGATAACTGGTAACTGCTAACTGTTAACTGCAACGGGATTTACCAAGACATAACTCATTATCTGCGTAAATAAGCTTGGTTGGTACAACCCAAAAATGCAAGAAATATGCATCTTAAAGGTGTGCGAACTTGAAAGACTCAATTGTCCAACCTGCTATAGGAAGATGGTAATGACCCCCAGCATGACAGATTCTGCGGTGAAGGCGGCAATGGATATGATTGCTTCTTCCCCAGCAACGACACAAGAAAAAATCGAGATGCTGATTGAAATGGCGCAAGGCTTTCAAAAAAAGCCAAAAACTGCCCAAGATTTATGGAATGCAGTTTCGCTATGTCAGCAAGCGTATGATTTATGTGGTGAGGATAATTTACTTTGGCAAGCTAGGGCAAACGTAGGAATGGCACTTGCTTTGAAGGCTATTCCCGATGTTGGGGAACAACTGTTATTAGAAGCGAAACAACGATTAGATGAAGCCCTACCTGTTATACAACAGCTTGCAACACCGGTGGAAGTAGCAGAAACCCAAATGAATTTTGGGTTAGTGTTGCAGTCACTTGTGCCATTCAATTTAGCGCGGGTGACAGATAGCATCCAAGCTTATCAGAAAGCTTTGCAGGTGTTTACCTGGCAGAAATACCCGCAGGAATATGCGATTTTACACAACAACATTGCAATTGCTTACCTCTCGACGCCTTTGACAACACAAACAGAATACCTGCGTCAAGGGTTAGCAGTGCAGACATTTGAGGAGGCGCTGAAGCATATTGAGTTAATCAGCCATCCCAGGGAATATGCGATGTTGCAGAATAATCTGGGCAACGCTTTGCAATATCTACCGAGTTCTCATCCTTTGGAGAATGTTGTGCGGGCGATCGCCGCTTATGAGGAAGCGTTAAAAGTGCGTAACCCCAAAGACACACCCTTAGAATACGCCAACACAATTTCTAACAAAGCCAACGCCTTATTGAACTTACCAGACGACTCAGAAAAACCAGAAGCTGGGAATCTCAAAAATCTCTTGCAAGCGCGTGCCTATTATCAAGAAGCTTGGGAAATTTTTACTCAACATGGACAAATAGAACAAGCGCAAATTCTAGCACAGGTACTGCAAGAACTTGAGACAGAAATTGACAATGGTTAGTAGTTGGTAGTTTGAAAAAAAATAACAACTAACAATTTTCGTGCAGGAGATAAGAATGACAGACTTTTTGACAAATCCTGTTTTAAAAGATTTTTTCACAAGCTTAATGGCTGGCGACTTAAATCTGATGACGGGATTTGTGTGGTTTTTAGTAGCAACAGCCTTATCTATGATTGGCGGTGCAATTGGCGGAATCCTTTTAGCCAAAGAAGATTTAGGCTATGAGTTAGCTGCACTACTTGGTGGATTCTTTGGTCCGGCTGGCGTCATTCCTGGAATAATCTTAGGGCTAATAGTCTTGAATGCGTTGAAAAATTTTTAGGAGAAATCATGTTAGAAATAGGATGGTTCAGCGCTAGGCTATTTTTTAAGGGAAAGCTACTGCGCGACCCCATGAACTTTGTCAAGCAAACTGCAATTGGTATTAGTATAAGTGCATCGTTGTTGTTTTTGCTTGCACAAACTCAAGTTAGCCTTTGGATACCAGTTACTGTCTCTAGCTTTTTGACTGGTATCTTAATGCCATTTCTACATAAAGAACTCAAGATGAAGTAAATGTCAGACAGAAAGCTAAAAAATTATAAAGTTTTCCGTCTCTTAAAATTAACTGAGGCTATTATGAGCCCGGAAGTTTAGTTCTAAACGGCTGAACACGCAAACACATTTCAACTCAGTAATTGCTTTTCGTCTCAAATTTTTTTTAGGCTTTTCAAACAGTAAACAGTAAACAGTAAACAACGGGACACGACACTGATAAACCCTAACTGTTAACTGATACCTGTTTGGAACCCAACGGAACACGACACTGGTAACTGATAACTGATAACTGGTAACTGATAAAACCAGCATTTCTTTATTCCAAAATCACCGATGAACACAGCAACTAAAATGACTCTTACACCTAAAGATGCAACAGAATCGGTAAAAGTTTCCCAACTTTCACCTTTTTTGTCTCAAGGTGCAGAAGTTATTTTAGGAACAACTCTTGATGTGGGTGAACTAGCAACACCTGTCTTACCCAGCAGTAGAGAAATGTTTGGTCCTCGTGGTGCTTGTTTGATATCTGAAACTGGACCATTGTGGGTATCAGACACAGGACATCATCGTTTATTAGGATGGCGGAATGTTCCCACTCAAGATAGTCAACCTGCTGATTGGGTGATTGGACAACCAGACTTTAACCATGAAGGACAAAATGCCAAAGGTAGTCCTGGAAGGACAACACTCAGTGTACCAACTGGAATTTGTGCTTGTGGTGAAGGTTTAGCAGTTGCAGATGCTTGGAATCATCGCGTTTTGATTTGGAAAAAATTGCCAGAAGATAGCAATGTTCCAGCAGATTTAGTATTAGGTCAAACTCATTTCACTGACAACGAACCAAACAGAGGAACTCAACAAGCAGCAGCCAATACTCTCAACTGGTGCTATGGAGTTTTCTATCATCAAGGAAAGCTATTTGTTGCTGACACAGGCAATCGCCGAGTTTTAATTTGGCATCAATTACCTGAAGAAAATGCTCAACCTGCTGATGTTGTTTTGGGACAAAAAGATATGATGTCCCGCGACGAAAATGGCGGTGATACTGCTTCAGCATCGAGTATGCGTTGGTGTCATGACATCACTGTTTGGGAAGAAAATTTAGTTGTAACTGATGCCGGTAATAACCGTGTGATGATTTGGCACGGAATTCCAACAGAAAACAATGCCCCTTGTGCAGTAGTGTTAGGACAAAAAACTTTTGATTCAGTTGAAATAAATCAAGGAGTTTATTTTCCTAGTGCTAATAGTTTGAGTATGCCTTATGGTGTCACTGCTGCTGGTGAGTGGTTACTTGTTACTGATACAGCTAATTCAAGGCTATTAGGCTGGAAAAAGCCAGAATCAATTTTGTCTTTGCACGGAAGCGAAAGTCATGCACTAGTTGGACAAAGAGATTTTAAAAGTAAAGGTGAAAATCGTGATTTTGGGTTAGCCAAACGAGATAGCTTGAATTGGTCTTATGGAATTAAAGTGTGTGGAAATACTGCGGTTATAGCAGATTCCGGAAATAACCGAGTTTTACTTTGGAAGATAACTACCAAATAATGGGCTGCGCCCTTGCACTCTACAGTAACTCCTGAAACACACAAGAAGCTTACGTTGTGTTAAGTCAAATACACAGTTTCCAAATAGATTGTACAAAGCCTTTATCTCAAGACAAGAAATCATTCTGTATTCTGAGTTCTGAGTTTTGAATTCTGTATTCTGAGTTCTGAATTCTGTCTTTAGCATCTACGAAATTAGTTCAAATATCATGTTTACTGAAGAAATCATCAGGGTTCGCGGTATCGTTCAAGGAGTGGGATTCCGCCCCACTGTATATAGACTTGCAAAAGCATACGGATTGCAAGGCGAAGTTTGTAATGACGGTCAAGGTGTCCTCATTAGGGTATCTGGCTGTGAAGAATTTATAGAAGAATTTGTTCAAAATTTACAGAAACAGTGTCCGCCATTAGCGAGAATTGATGAAGTAACGCGCAAGCGTTATGAAGGCAAATCTACCTTTGGTGATTTTGTCATTTCTGACAGTCTCAGCAGTGCAGTGAAAACAGAAATTCCTGCGGATGCTGCGACTTGTCCAAAATGTAAAGCAGAAATTTTTGACCCCCTCAACCGCTGGTATCGTTATCCCTTCACGAACTGTACTCATTGCGGTCCTCGCCTAAGTATCACTCGCGCCATACCTTATGATCGCGACAACACAAGTATGGCTGCTTTTGCTATGTGTGCAGAGTGTGGTCGGGAATACAACGATGTTGAAAACCGTCGCTTTCACGCCCAACCCGTAGCGTGTCAAATTTGCGGTCCTAAAGCCTGGTTAGAACGTTCAGATAATCAACCAATTACATCTTATATGTTTTCTATGCTTGACGATGTTGACGCCGTTTGTACCTTATTACAAAAAGGCGAAATAGTTGCTATTAAAGGGTTAGGTGGATTTCATCTAGCTTGCGACGCCACTCAGGAAAGTGCTGTACAAAAACTACGCAGCCGTAAACAGCGCAATCAAAAGCCTTTTGCTTTAATGGCAAAAGACATATCAGTTATTGAAGAGTACTGCACCCCCAGCGCCAAGGAAAGAGAATTATTAGAAAGTCCCGCCGCGCCTGTTGTGTTGATTCAGGCAAATGCGGGAGACGACGATGAAGAAAGGGGAAGTGGGAGAATACAATTCAAAATTCGTCTTGAAAAATTTGCTACGGAGGGAAACCAACGCCAGATACCTCTGTCGGGAAACCCTCCTGCAGTACTGGCTCCTCCTGGCAACTTTTCGCAAAATTCAAAGTTCAAAATTCAAAACCCAAAATCCAAAATCCAAAATCCAAAATCCAAAATTCAAAATCAAATTGCGCCTTCAGTTGCACCAGGGCAAAACACTTTGGGTTTCATGCTACCTTACACCCCCTTACACCACCTCATTCTGAGGCGGATGAATCGCCCGATTGTTTTGACAAGTGGTAATCTTTCTGATGAACCGCAATGTATTGATAATGTTGAAGCGCGTGACAAGTTAGGAAAAATTGCAGATTATTTTCTTCTGCACAATCGGGAGATTGTAAACCGAGTCGATGATTCGGTGGTGAGGGTTGTTGGTGAAAAAGTGCTAACAATCCGTCGTGCTAGAGGATACGCACCAACATCTATTAATTTACCATCTGGATTTGAAAGCGTTCCTCACATTTTAGCAATGGGCAGCCAGCTAAAGAATACTTTTTGTTTATTGCGAGATGGGAAAGCTATTCTATCTCAACATATAGGAGATTTAGAAACTGCAGCGACTTTCAAATCTTATCAAGATACGCTCAATCTCTACTTGAATTTATTTGAGCATCAACCGAAAGCGATCGCTGTTGATTTACACCCTGAATATTTCTCAACCAAACTTGGAAAACAACTTGCACACAATCAGTACGGACACGGCACAGCCGTGCCCCTACTTCACATCCAACATCATCATGCTCATATTGCTGCTTGCATGGCAGAAAATGATATAAATATTAATTCACCACCTGTTTTAGGTATTGCATTAGATGGCTTGGGTTATGGTGAAGATGGAACACTCTGGGGCGGAGAATTTCTCTTAGCAGATTATCGCCATTTTAAGAGATTGGCGACATTTAAGCCAGTACCAATGATTGGCGGAACACAAGCAATGAGAGAACCTTGGCGTAATACCTATGCCCAGTTAATATCTGCCTTTGATTGGGAAGATTTAAAACAAAAATACAAATACTTAGATATTTTAGAATTTCTTGAACAAAAGCCGCTGAAACTTCTCAATCAGCTTGTCCAAAAAGGAATTAACGCTCCTCTAACTTCATCCGTTGGGCGTTTATTTGATGCTGTCGCTGCTGCAATTGGTATTTGCCGAGAACAATGTAGCTATGAAGGACAAGCAGCAATTGAAATGGAAGCTTTGGCTGATACGCATTTATTAAATAAAAAAGAATATTTAAATTATAAATTTAAATTTAAATTGTCACATAATATTTATTATATAGATTCATATCCAATGTGGCAAGCTTTGCTGAATGACTTACAGCAGGCAACTCCTCAAGCAGTTATCGCTGCCAAATTTCATACAAGCTTAGCTCATACCATTGTAAAAATGGTTAATAACCTGCGTCAAAAAAACGATATTTCTCAAGTTGTCCTCACAGGAGGAGTTTTTCAAAATTGCATTCTGTTAGAGCAAGTTACTCAAGGCTTACAAACATTAGGAATAAATGTACTTACTCATAGCTTAGTTCCAGCTAATGATGGTGGTTTATCACTAGGACAAGCTGTGATTGCAGCTGCTCAACTAATGAGTCAATAGTTACTGATTTTCGAGCGTAATTTGTTATCAAACACTACAAAATTTATTTCAAAAAAATGTGTTTAGGAATTCCAGGTAAAATTATAGAAATCACTGACGTGAAACAAAAACTAGCTGTTGTCAATGTTGGTGGTGTGAAGCGTCAAGTCAATATTGCTTGTATCGTTGATGAACAGCATTCAGTGGAATCATGTGTCGGCGATTGGGTGCTAGTTCATGTTGGCTTTGCGATGAATCGAATTAATGAAAAAGAAGCTATGGAAACACTGCAACTCTTGGAAGAATTAGCAGAAGCAGTAGCAATAGATTCATATAGGAATCCGGTTTGATTTCTGAATTTACTCGTGGAGGTAGGGAACGCTTAACAGGGAACAGAAAGTGTACTGAGTTTTTTAAAAAAATCACATATTATACTATATAGCAGTCCTAAATGATTCGTGAAAAAACAAGAACCACGACAACTTTTACGAAGTCGGGGGTCTGAACGCAATCAAATTTTTCTTCTAATTTTAATATGAAATACGTTGATGAATTTCGAGAACCTAAAAAAGCTGATGCTTTATTCCGCGCCATAGAAAAATTATCTCAACGGCTCAAAAAGCCTATCAAAATAATGGAAGTGTGTGGTGGCCACACTCATTCTATTTTCAAATATGGAATTGAAGAAATTTTACCTGAGACAATTGAATTAATTCATGGTCCAGGTTGTCCTGTATGTGTGATGCCAAGAGGAAGGCTAGATGATGCTATCTCTATCTCCCTAAAACCAAACGTTATCTTCACGACTTTTGGAGATGCCATGCGGGTTCCTGGTTCTAAAACAAACTTGTTGCAAGCGAAAGCACAAGGGGCGGACATTCGTATGGTTTACTCTCCCCTCGATAGTCTACAAATTGCTAAGGACAACCCTCATAAAGAAGTTGTCTTCTTCGCCTTGGGTTTTGAAACAACTGCCCCCAGCACTGCTTTGACTATCTTGCAAGCAGCATCTGAAAAAATTCAGAATTTCAGTATGTTTTCTAATCACGTCCTCGTGATTCCTGCCTTAAAAGCACTTTTAGATAATCCGGATTTACAGCTCGATGGATTTATTGGTCCGGGTCATGTCAGTATGGTGATTGGCAGTGACCCTTATCAATTTATTTCCCAACAATATCAAAAACCTATTGTGGTTTCTGGCTTTGAACCTTTAGATATTATTCAATCCATTTGGATGCTGTTGCAACAGATTGTCGAAAATCGTTGTGAAGTTGAAAATCAATATAACAGGTTGGTAGAGAAGACAGGAAATCAGGTGGCGATCACCACGATGAATAAAGTCTTTGAAAACCGAGAAAGTTTTGAGTGGCGCGGTTTAGGTGAGATTCCCAAGTCTGGATTAAAAATCCGTGCCCAATATGCTCAATTTGATGCAGAATTAAAATTTATCCTTCCCAACCTGCAAGTTGCTGACCATAAAGCGTGTCTTTGTGGAGAAATCCTCAAAGGAGTGTTGAAACCTTGGCAGTGTAAGGTCTTTGGAACAGCTTGCACTCCAGAAACACCGATTGGAACTTGCATGGTTTCTTCTGAAGGTGCTTGTGCAGCTTATTATAAGTATGGTAGCTTTTCTCACATGACTAAAAAAATGATGCTTGACAAAGAAAAACTAAGAGCATAGCAAAATCACAAGTCAAAAACCAAAGCTGAAAAAATCATTAGGGAATGCATATGCCATCTGTTACCGTCAAAATTGCTGAATGTGATTCTATTAGACTTAAGCGGAAACTGGCGCAAGCAGTTACTCACGCACTTGTTTCTACTTTGAACACTAAACCTGAATGGGTGACAGTTCACATAGAGAAATTTGAAAGCGAAAATTAGGCTGTTGAAGGTCTACTACATTCAGATAAGCATAGTGGTAGATACCATCACAAAACCACAAGATAATTCACGCATTCAAAAATGGGATTCTTGATTTTGAATTTTGAGAGAAGTTTGAGCGGAGAGCAGCGCCTTGCGGGGGTTCCCCCCGTTGTGGCGACTGCGGGAGGTTTCCTCCGTTCAAATCTATGCCCTAAGTCCTTACGGACACGCGCAAGGGACGCCCTTGGCGTGCGCTTGCGCTTACGGGTACGCGCTCGTCCCAAGGGGACACGCGCAAGGGACGCTATCGGTGATGAGCGAATTTTGAATTGGAGCGTTTGCGCAGCGCCAAAGTCTGCCGGGGGGAGTATCCCCCCGGCGAGCTTTGCCCCTTAGGGGCTAGGGAGGGTCACTATCAGTGGTAGAGTCAAACCTGTAGACTTTAAGCAAGTGATAAAACTCTACAAAAGCATCTCCATGCAAGTCAAAGCGGACATCACACAACAAAACTCACAACCCCTCCGTGTGCTTATTGCAGGTGGTTCAATAAGTGGTTTATGTGCAGGCTTGGCGTTGCACTGTATTGGTTGTGATGTAGAAATTTTTGAGCGCGCCTCGTACCAAGGGGTAGCGCCTACATTTGGTGGTGTCCAAAGTCACGGTGCTGCTTTTGTTGTGCAGATGGAAATCAATCGGTTTCTGGCAGAACACGGTATTAGTACACCAGAAACGGTGGGTATGACTTCGTGCAAAAGACAATATATCAGCGGAGATGACAGCATCATTTGGGAAGAGTCAACACCCCAAGTCATGATTTCTTGGGATATGCTGTATCATCAACTGCGGAAAGTTTTCCCAGATGAACGTTACCATCAACGAAACAGTGTTATTGGTTTTCAACAGAGTGATAACTGCTTGGTGGTGCACTTTGAAGACGGACGCGAACAAAAGTGTGATTTACTCATTGGGGCTGACGGTATTGATTCAACCATACGTCAGCAACTGATATTGGATGCTATACCTCAGTATGCAGGCTATGTTGCATGGCGAGGGTTGGTAGACGAAAATGTATTTTCATTAGAGGTTGCAAAATTCTTTGCCGAGAAATTCACCTTCTTTCACGGACCTAGCATGCAGACACTGTGCTATCTGGTACCTGGACTAAACGGGGAGTTAGACGAAGGAAAACGCCGCCTCAATTGGCTTTGGTATTTTAATGTCCCAGACGGCGAACAGTTGAATGCAGTCATGACTAACCACCAAGGACGAGTACGAAAGTTTTTCATGCCTCAAGGAGAGGTTCGAGAAGAAGTTGTTCAACAGATGAGAGTAGTAGCAAAGAAATATTTACCAGAAATCTTTCAATATTTGTTTGAACTGACAGACAAACCCTTCATTCAACCCATCTACGACTTATCTGTACCACGTATGGTTTTTGGACGGGTGTGTTTAATTGGTGATGCTGCATTTGTCGTCCGTCCTCACACGGCTGCGGGAATTTCTAAAGCTGTGATGAATGCTATTGAACTCGCGCAAGGGTTACAGGAATCTGGCGGTGATGTGCTGGCGGCGTTAAAACAATGGGAACCAATCCAGTTAGCGATGGGGAATTACCTCAAAGTTTTGGGCGTAACTCTAGGAGATCGTTTTAGATTAGGTCATCCCTTTGGGGAATTCAAAATTATCAATTCCACGGATGAATCCGCTAAAATAACTAAGCAGAATTTGAGATGAACTTTTCCAATTCTCACTCAACACAGTATTCCTTATTTCAAAAAATCGAAAAAATCCGCCGTCAGAAAAATAAAGTGCCAGACACTCATATCACCCTCGCACATGGTAGTGGCGGTAAAGCAATGCGCGATTTAATAGATGATATTTTTATTCAGAATTTTGATAATCCAACTCTCTCTCAATTAGAAGACCAAGCCCGTTTTGACTTAGCAAGTTTTATAAAACAGGGAGACAGACTTGCTTTTACAACTGATTCTTATGTTGTAGACCCGTTATTTTTTCCAGGTGGTGATATTGGAACATTAGCCATCAATGGCACGGTTAATGATTTAGCAATGAGTGGTGCCAAACCATTATATCTTAGCTGTAGTGTCATTTTAGAAGAAGGTTTGCCTGTAGAAACTTTGCGGCGTGTTGCGCAAAGTATGCAAGCAGCTGCTCAAAAAGCTGGCGTACAAGTTGTGACAGGTGACACAAAAGTCGTCTCTCGTGGTGCAGCAGATAAATTATTTATCAACACTTCTGGTATTGGTATTATTCCAACAGGAGTAAATATTTCTGCCCACAATATTCAACCAGGAGATGCAATTATTATTAATGGTGAGTTGGGCAATCATGGCACAGCAATTTTAATTGCCCGTGGAGAATTAGCATTAGACACTGATATTGAAAGCGACTGTCAGCCGTTGAATAATTTAGTTGAAACTATTCTAAATGTTTGTCCTGAAGTTCATGCTATGCGGGATGCAACACGCGGTGGTTTAGCCACAGTGTTAAATGAATTTGCTTTCAGTTCTGGTGTGGGAATTCGCCTAGATGAACAGTCTATCCCAGTGCGTGAAGAAGTTAAAGGTGTTTGTGAACTTTTAGGTTTAGATCCATTGTATTTGGCAAATGAAGGTAAGTTCGTCGTCGTGGTAGGACGCGAAAATGCTGACACTGTTGTCTCAGCTATGAAATCTCACCCAGCCGGAAAAGATGCTTGTATTATTGGTGAAGTGATTCCCTCACCTTCTGGTGTTGTCTTTTTAAAAACTGCTTTTGGTGCTGAACGTATTGTTGATATGCTTGTTGGTGAGCAATTACCAAGAATTTGTTAATTCACCGGAATGCACCTCATCCATAGTATGCCTTGAACTCAAGTTCAAGGCTAACAGCTTAAGTCCGTTAAAACGGACTCTTGTTAGTCTTTGAGTCTGTTATAAATATACTAAAAAATATTTCCAGTTTGAGTCCATTTTAATGGACTTCGCCTATTAGCCTGGGACTTACAGTCCTAGGCGGACGAGAACCAAGTGAAATAAAATGTAATTATTTTGACATTTATGACCAGGTGCAAGTTTTAACGGACTTGAACTTTAAGCCAAGAAATTTATTTCTTGGCGGACTAACATTATGGTGCAAAATCCGAGTTAATTCAATAATTTGTTAATTATGGTACGTTACACTCCAAAAATTGCCTCTACCATTGAAGACTGATGAGGCATTCACTCAACACTTCAATGCATGAATTAGGAATTACTCAAAATGTTGTGGCTATTGTAGCTGAATATGCCAATGGCACAAAAATCAAAAGAGTATTACTAGAAATTGGTAAGCTTTCAGCTATTATGCCAGAAGCTGTACAATTTTGTTTTGATATTTGTACTCAAGGAACTGTTTTAGAAGGGGCAAAGTTAGATATTTTAGAAACCCCAGGATTAGCAAAGTGCCGTCAATGTGGTGCAGAAATTCCTTTAGAAAAGCCTTTTGGAAGTTGTCCGTGTGGGAGTGTGCATTTGGATTTAATAGCTGGAGAAGAACTGAAAATTAAGGAAATAGAAATAGAGGAACTATGTGTGTAACTTGTGGTTGTTCTGATGATGCTGAAGTGAAAATGACTAATCCCGAAACAGGCGAAGTCGCAACAATGGACTCTTCAAATAATACCGACCATCACCATCAGCATCACCATACTCATACTTTACCAGATGGTACTGTCATCACGCATTCCCACACTCATGATGATGTCACAGAATCATCTCATATTCATGCCAAAGTACATAACACAACTTTGGCTTTAGAGCATGATATTTTAGCAAAAAATAACCTGATAGCTGCCCAAAATCGAGGATGGTTTAAGGGTCGAAATATCCTTCCATTAAATCTGATGAGTTCACCTGGTTCAGGAAAAACGACTCTCTTAACTCGAACTATCAATGATTTAAAGCATCAGTTGCCTATCAACGTTATTGAAGGCGACCAAGAAACAACAAATGATGCCAAAAAAATTCAAGAAACTGGCTGTAAAGTTGTCCAAATCAACACTGGAACAGGTTGTCATCTAGATGCAGCAATGGTGGATAGAGGGTTACAACAACTCAATCCACCTCTCGATTCAGTGGTGATGATAGAGAATGTTGGTAATCTTGTTTGTCCGGCTTTATTTGATTTAGGAGAACTTTTTAAAGTCGTCATTCTCTCAGTCACGGAAGGAGAAGATAAGCCGATAAAATATCCTCATATCTTCCGCGCTAGTCAGGTGATGATTCTCACGAAAATAGATTTGCTGCCTCATGTAGATTTTGATGTTCAACGTTGTGTAGAATACGCCAAGCAAGTGAATCCTCAAATTCAAGTTTTTCAAGTTTCTGCGTTAACTGGAACTGGATTAGATAGTTGGTATGAGTGGCTACTGGGTAGGGTTGTTTGTAGCTAGTGCAGGACGGCGGAAATAAAGTTACCTTGATGGGGTAAGTTTATGAATAATTTGAGCCATTCAATCCAGTAGTGCGTTGTAATATCACCGAGGGTGATAGTGATTTCGTTAGTGCCGACATGAAGATAGGACGCAATTTCAAAGCGATCAATAGTATAGTTATCGCTTCGGGGATCGTGGTTAGCAGCTACACACTTGTTATTAACCTCAATCTTTACGGGTGAATATCCTTTCTTACCACCTGTTCCGCAAGAGAGATGGCTTAAGTAAAGTACTGCAAAAGTAGCTGGCTCTTGTAACTCAAAAATAGCTCGGATAAAACTGCGATTTGCGTACAGCAAACGGAGTTTACCATCGAAGGCTTCGGAGTCATCATTATTAAACGTTACAACTGATAAACCCTCTGCAGCGCTTCTCGTTCCTCCTGAAAACTCACAAGTTAACTGACAATTAGTTGCATCTCGGTCAGCTTGTTCTTGTTGCTGCTCAAGCTGAGCGCGTTGGCGATCGCGTTCTGCTGCTTCATCCGCATCTTTTTGCTCCTGAATTAGTTTTTGCTCCATCTCTTGACGGTTGACTCGTACAAGAGTATTGATATCTTGCTTTCGTACAATTGCAGACAGATCAAAAGCAGGTTTGCCAGCTATAAGTGACAGAGTATTCACATAACTGGAGGCTCTTCCACAAATACCTATTGCCACGTATTCATCAGGTACATACACTTCTACCCATTCAGGAGAACCAAATGTCTTAACATAAGATGGCAGTTGAGGTATCAATGGTTCGCTGATAAGTTCTTCATTAGTAACTTGCCCATTAAACCACCTGCGCCAAATCAGGCTGAGGGCATTGATAGCTCCATGTCCGTAGTAATTCACAGTTTGAAAGCGTAAACCTACAAGCACATACCCAAATTGTAGGAAAATATCTCCACCGCCTCCATTGTCTCCCTGCTGCGTCCCAATATAAAGTTCGGATCTAATAGAGCGATCTGCCTCAAGAGGTTGGAAAATTGGCATGACTGCATTAATAATGTCCCCCTTGCGGATTTGCATTCCAGTCATGACACAAGTATGAGAAATTTGTTCAAAATAGTTTCCTGAAGCACCTTGGGGGTTTGGAATTTCCAAGGGTATTAAATTTTTATCAAGCGATTCGTAGTGCATTTTCAATCTTTAAAGATATAGCTTTTATTTAAAAGATAAATTATGCTTGATGTGAATTAGGAGTGACGGGGCGACAAAAGTAAGAAGATAAAAATTACCACTAATATCAAGTCCGGTTGATTACTTATTGTTGTCAAAACCCAAATCTCTTCCTCTGTCCTAATGATAAGTCTTTAGCCGGACACGATATAATTTTACTGCAACTTCCTCATAGTTATGAGCTAGCATTAGTGACCTAGTGCACGCAATCGCGCACTAGATCACCGCAACTCTTGTTTTAAACCGATAAGTTTGTTACCCAACGCTTGACTGCTTCCCGTCCTTGGGCAATTTGGAAATACTCGAAGTGATTGCAGTCTAATACTTCAATTGTCAGCTTAGGGTAGGCTTTGCCCCTGACACCGCGCATACTAGATAACCCGACAGCGATATCGTTTTGCTCCCCAAATAAGTTGTCAAGAGTTCGATCTAGCACCTTCTGGGCGAGTCGGTTGAGACGCTTGCTTTCTGCCTCGCTCAACTGATTCTCTCCTGCGAGCACCAAGTATGGAACATTTGACGGCTCTTTGAGGGCGTTGAGCTTATTCAGGATAGCAGAGTTAACTGTCAGGTCGATAGAGCCAACACCTTCCTGGTAAAGCTGCTCTGGCAACCAATTGAATGCCCCCAACGGTGGAATAACCGAAGCCCGATTGGCAAAAACTGTGAGCAGGTAGACTATTCCCCGACCAAGGGTGGCAAGTGTCGAGCCATTGTTGGGAGGACCTGCCATTACCAACTTATCAACAAATTCGTGACCGCCTGAAAGCTCGATCATGCAGCGAGAAACCAAACAGCCCATACTGTGGGCGTAGACGTGAACGGTAATCTGGTCATCAGGACTGAAGCCACATTGCTGCTGTAAGGCTAGAGCTAGCTTAGCACCATTCTCTTCGACGCTCGTACCAAACGTCTCGTAGTCCCAAGTTAGTAGATGCTTGTAAGGCAAAACCTCATCCTGTAGGAAAGGAGCAAAGGTTTCGACCATCTGTCTAGTGTCTGCGGTGAATCCGTGGACAAAAAGAGCTACCGTATCACCTGATTGGAACTGATTTCGCTGAATATCGTGGTACTGAACCTTGCCATCAACCAGTTCTGCACGCCGCAGACCTATCTGTGGGGTGTAACGACCCATCTTTTTATAAACAAAGAGCTGGATGGTGTGCCCGATGCCGCGCTTAGTGGGAGTAACAGAAGGTGGTAGTTTTTCTACGTTCACAGTATTTGCACTGACTGCATAGCCGACTGGCAGGTAGTCTTCACCATCAAAAGCTATGGCCAAAAGGTCTGCCGCTTCCTCGTTGGCAACGGTTGGCAATTTCAAGGGTAGCGGGTTGTTTAGCGTGATACTCTGGCGCGATGTCTCGTCCACATCAAAGGAGATGACAAACGCTGAAGAGCCAAAATTGCTATCAATACTACGTGTTCCCGAACGTCCAATAGGTTGAAAAAGGTCTGGGAATTGATCAAGACCTGGTGGTAACTTTAAACTGGGGTTCCCTTCGAGACTCCGAGTCGCTTGGCTCAATGTAGTTACAGTAACTTCACCCTGAAAACCTTCAGGCTTCATTAGCGTGAGTTCATTGTTTAAGCTAATAGTTTCGGCTGGGGTATTCAGCGTTGTGGTTTGGAAGCCACGCACGACATTAACAAAAAGAGAAGTTGTTGCCCAGTCTTCTAGATTTTCTGTTTCATCAGAGCCAGCGAAGCGCTTGCCAGAAAGAACACAATCTAAGAGTCGTTCTAAAGGTGAAGAAGAAGCAGCTCTGGTTTTTTGCGGAGGTTGAACGTTTAGCCCTTTCTGCTCCAACCACTTGAAATCAGTGGGGTTAGTTGTAACAATAACTTTTAAATAATCCCGGCAGGAATCCCATCCGACAGGCAAGCGGAACTTTAGCCGCTCGTTCTTATTGTCGAGACCTATGGTAAGCTTGCCACCCTTCGGGTTAATAGCATCTTTTTGACCCGACTGCGGATACTGAAGTTTGATACTGTAGTCAGGATTGAGAAGCAAAAGGTGAGCATAAATGGGTTTCGACGATTCGTTAATTACCTCTAGAACGTACCGATTGGAGTCTTTGTCTTCCGGATCTAAGGTAAGGGTGATTTCCCCACCTGTGCCAACAGTGCCCGCCGGAAGTTCTTGCATATGAGAATCATCAGCACCCGTTACATCATAACGAAGTAGGTGGAGTTTTACCTTGCCTACTAGCTCCGATTCCGACTCTTTATTATCAAGGCTCTGGAGAGTGCGGTAGCGAACAATACTCTCTAGGGAATGAAGTACGGCTATCTCATCACCGCCCCCATCTTTGATGTCTTCTGGAACAACTAGCTGTTCACCCGTGGTGTTGTAGATGTTCAATTTCCCATCAGCAGCTTTAACTCGGAAATTAGCTACTTCACTATTTTCTTGCACCTTCAAGTAAGGTGAACCGCTACCGGAATTTGTATCAAGGATTGCTCGCAAATCTGCGATCGCCTTCTGGTTTTCTTCACCAGAATCTGCTTCTAGAGCTACTGTTTGGCGCAGCCCAGCATAAACTTGTTTGGTGATTAGACCACGGGCGAAAATGGGAATAGAAACAATAGGCGCACCCTGCTTGATGCTTGCTTTGGCTGTAGTCGCTGACACTGAGGTCACTTCAACTGTTGTCAGAACTGCTGGTAAATCCTTCTTAGTTTGCACTTGGGGTGGATAAAGAGTTAGTTCAGTTCCTTCATGCAACCCATGTATCAAACCAGCTTCTAGAGTAACTTCATTCTCGTCTACCTTCTGCACGGTAATGAAGGGATCTCGCTCGATCCGCACTCCTCCAAATATCATTCGGTAGCGATCGCCCTCACACTGGGGCATCTGTGAAGGATATTTTGTATTTACCTTAACTGCTACCTGCTCGTAAAGTTCAGCATAGGTCGTCTTTGGGGTGATGTTGCGAAGGGCTTGTAAAGTAAAGTAGGTCAGCGCACCATGCCATACATTATTTTTATCATTATCACTGCTGAGATACTCGTTCGATAGTTCGTTGTCCCGACAACCTGCTAGGAGGACGTGGGTGATACCTTCGGTTTGCCAGCCACTCGCACCCGTTCCTCGACGGGGTGCGCCTTCTAGGATGCCAGTATCCAAGTCAGGTGGTGGGATGCGATTGTCGGGTTCAACATTGCGGGTTTGAGCCAGATTTGGATCGCGAGTCCCCGAACCGGAATGGCAACAGTCGAGAATTACAGTAATATTATTACCCTTGCGCTCTGCAAGTTTATCCAGCAAACCAGCAAGAGTCTTGTCAGGAATATCAAAAACCTCTGGAGTTCTACTGTCATGGGGAACGAGAGTTTCGTTTTGTCCGTCAGGCTCTTTCGGATTTGGCATCTGAGAACCATGACCACTGTAATGAAAGAAAATTTGGCTTCCTGGTTGAATGTCTGAATTGTCGATGAAAAATTCCTGAAAGTTTTGAAGGATATTAGCGCGAGTCGCCTCTTGGTTGGTCAAGACACGGATCTGATTTTCGGGAACACCCAGTTGATTTCTGAGGTAAATCCGCATTGCCTCAACATCATTGACGCAGCCATTAAGGTTATTAATATGCAAGTATTCATCAATGCCAATTAGTAGCGCCCATAAGGAAGAACCATTAGTGAGATTCGGTTGTTGTGCAGTCATAATTTCTCTCCTGAAATTTGCAAGTATTTTCCGCTGATTTAAGTTCTTGAGTTTGACCGATTTATTTCCCAAAGGAAATGGGTGAAAGCATCTGCAATTTATACAGCTTCTTGAAAGATAGATTGCTTTGCTTCGCCAATTAATGTAAAAGCAGCCCACTGCAATGGAGAGGCATATTTTTGCTTAGTAGCCAGCATCGCTTTTCTTAATGCAGTCGCTTTGTCAAGCTTTTGTTGTAAATTTTGATAAAATTGGGTCATCAGGAACGCCGTGGAATCATCTGAAATCGCCCACAATGAGACAATCACACTCGGAACGCCTTTAGAAATAAAGGAGCGAGATAAGCCGATCACGCCATCCCCGGTTAATCGTCCCTGTCCAGTGTTACAGGCACTCAGAACAACTAACTCAGCTTTTGGCATCTGTAAATTCATGATTTCTGTAGCCGTAAGCCAACCATCATCTGTTCCTAACGGCGTTAAAGCGATCGCTCCTGGTATCTTTGATTCGTCAACGTCATTGAATAACCCGTGAGTTGCTAGATGAATAATCCCTGCTGTTGGCATCCGCTCGATAATAGCAACCTTAGTGGCTTTATCGCCTATAAATGCTTTGGTATTCAACAAGGGAGCGATTTGTTTGGCTTCTTGTTCTGCACCCGGAAGAGGACTCAACTGATGAGATTTAAAAAGCGGCATTGTAGGATTGCCTACCACCAATACATCCTGAAGCTCCATCTTTTGGACTTGTTGCTGGTGTTGGCGAGTTAGTTCTAGAACTTGGATGGAAGGAGCGGTAAGGATGGTGTGCTGCTCAATGAGATATTTACCAGAAGCATCTTGGAGGGCTGGGAAAGGAACAAGAAATAGACTGTTTTGGGGGATAAAAATGACCCGCTCATCTGGATCTTTTGGGAGAAGGTTAGCGATAGGTTCAATGAGAATTTTATAAAGTTGCTGTAATTGTTTGTTGTTTCCTTGAACATCCTTATCACTATCGTTTCCATCCGAGTCAACAAAGCGCGTTCCCCTAACACCAATGGATTCACGGGCGATCTCAACCAGCTTTTCTAGAGATGTATTAAATTCCTGTAATAGGGGTTGGAGGTCAACTTGGCGAAAAGCAATTTTATCTTCATCGGATGGTTTGACTACCCAAATCAATAAAGTACTTGACCACAAAATTGAGTATTCAACCAGTGTGGCATTGTGCTGATGGGCGATTTGTATAATCTGCTTAACAGAGGGGAGAGTGTCTATCTTTTGCTCAGCTGATTGTCCACTTAAACCCTTGTTCAATAATTCTACAAGCGCCCTAGCTCGACCCCGTTCGGCAATTTCCAAAGCAGCTAAGGGTTTCTTCTGGTCAATGAGGGCAGCTTGCAGTAGCTGGTAAGTTCTGGCTTGCTGCTCAAAGATTGATACTTTAAAGTCATCACGGTCTTCCAATTTCCCCCGTACAGACTCCCAGAGCTCAATTCCCTCGCTCAGCTTGCGTTCTGCTTCCTCAATTTGACCTAAGTAGAGGAGAGCAACTGCTATATCAGTTAGAGTACTCGCTTCCCCAGAATAGTTTTTGAGTTCCCTCATGATTTCCAAACTCTGGTTGAACTCATTGAGAGCTTCAGTATATCTGCCCTGTGCAAGATAAATGCTTCCCCGAAAGCCAATAGAATTCCCTGTACCAATCTGATCCTGAAGTTGCTGCTTGAGTGTCAAGCTTTGTTCGTTGAAATCCGACGCCTGATCTAATTTCCCTTGGTTATAGTAAATTCCTGCTAGGGGTTGTAGAGCATTAGCCTTTTTCTGCAGAGCCATGTTCCGAAGCGGCTCATTATTTTTGTTACTAGCAATGTCCAATATCTCCTCAGCAATATCCAAACTCTCTTGGTAATATTTTTCCGCCTCGGCTAATTCCCTCTTCCTTGTGTAATAGCTTCCCAGACCTTGCAAACTGTTTACCTTGAGTTCGCCTCCAACCTCAATATCTAACTTACTAGTGATGTCCAAACTTTGCTGGTAGTGTTTTTTTGCATCTGCTAATTGGTTTAAGGCTTGGTAATCAGTAGCTAGACAAAACAGAGCGCTAGCCTGTAAAAGGTCATTCTTCAAGTCCTGAGCGATCGCCAAAAGCTCCTTGTTTGACTTTATTGCCTCACCATAATTGCTTGTGTAATAATAAGAATCCTGTAAATGATACAGAGCATCCACCTCTTTTTCGAGGTCGCCTGTTTCTTGGAAGATGTCTTTAGCTTGCTTGTAACACTTAATTGCCTCAGGGAAATTCCTCCACTGTCCCGGAGCCCAATAATGAGCTTTTCCTATACAGGTTAGAGCAACTGCTTCTCCGTGACGATCGCCTATCTGCTGAGCAATTCTTAAACTTTTTGTACAGGTCTCTATAGCTTTGCCTAAGTCCCAGCTATAGGGAGGATTATAAGAGTGTCCTAAAGTATTGAGAATATCTACTTGTAGTTTCTTACTTGCTTCGCTATTTATCTGTTCGGCAATCGCCAAACCGCGCTCGTAATTATTTCTTGCACTGTCTAAATCTCTCAAGCCTTGATAATCAATTCCTAAATGGAACAGAGTTTCAGCCTGTAAAAAGGAATTTTTAAAGCTTTGGGCGATTACCAAAAGCCGCTTGCTTAACTCTATCGCTTTGGCATAGTCATTTGTGTAACGGTAAAAGAAACGTATATAGTACAGAAGTATGATTTCTATTTGCTGATAGCTTTTTTGTTGGCAGATGGTCAAAAGCTGATCGTAGTACTTTATCGCCTTGGAAAACTCCTGATTTTCAAAGTTAGCATTTCTCAGAGTAACTAACAGATTAACGACAATCTTTATTAAGCGCTCAAAGGTCTGTATGTCGTTTCTTGTTGCCAAATTGGTTGCATAATCTAGCATGATTTGTACCAACCTAGCATCTATCAAATTTTGGTTGGCGCTGATTATTTTTGGTTCTTCACCACTAGAACAATTTAGCACCGCTTCAATCAGATTGAGATAGGGTTGGCGGCTTTGTTCATTCATGTTAAGTATTAACGAGTTATTCATGATCCTTTGAATATGATTAGAACTTAGACATTGACAAAATATGGCTTGTATGAAAAAAGCCACATTAGATATAAATCACCTGAATTGACTAGGGATTTGAACTTAGAGGACATAAGTCCCTCCTTCTATTTCTTATATAGGTGTAAGTGAAATCAGGTTATACACTTAATTAGAAGGAGGACTTCTATTTCTTATATAGGTGTAAGTGAAATCAGGTTATACACTTAATTAGAAGGAGGACTTCTATTTCTTATATAGGTGTAAGTGAAATTAGCTTATACACTTAATTAGAAGGAGGACTTTTATTTCTTATATAGGTGTAAGTGAAATCAGGTTATACACTTAATTAGAAGGAGGACTTCTATTTCTTATATAGGTGTAAGTGAAATCAACTTATGCACTTAATTAGGATGAAACGTGGATTGTAAATAGCTAAAACATTTTACATACCAGTCCTTTTCAGCCCCAGATACAGACAATGCTTCCCTGACGAGCACGCACAATCATAATCCGGTCTTTTTGTACAGTGCGTAATTTATAGAGGCTTATTTATAATTAAAGTATTAATAAATACAAAATGTACGTAGATTTGTATCTGCGTACATCTGGAGGACACTTACCTCAACAAGAGAGAACCCCTGAGGTGAGTGTCCATTGTTTATCAGTGGTTTCACATTTATCTAACCTGATAAGTGATCACTGTTGAGTGTTATAACCAGTCCCGATAAGCCGATATTTCATTCACGCTAATTTCAAACGGCGTTCCCTTACCAAATGGAGGATAAACGCGGATTCTAGCGCTACTGGCAAACCGTTCTAGCCTATTTCCAATGGGTGCAATATTGCTGACTATATGCCAGTAACTGACGATGTCAGGACAATCAATGACTAGCATGAGGTAGCCACCATCTGTCGTAATATACCACTGACAGTTAGACAATAATGCTCGTGTAATCTGATCACAAGCTTCAAAAAAGCATCTGCCAGTGGAATGTTCGAGTTGCGATCGCAATATTTTGTCAAGGTGCGTCGCTTCTGTTGAAGGTAAATCCTCTGGAGGAAGGAAGGATTTATTTTTCATAGGAACCCCTTCAGGTTGCAAGGTGGGTTTGGAGGAAGTTGGGTTTACGATTACTGCTATGTTGTCAGCCAATGCAAATCCAACCACAAACGTGGATGTATTCGCTTGACATTCGACATAGGATCGCGCAATAGTCGCGTTGCGTTGAGGAAAACTACCTGAACGAGTCCCATATTTTCTGCTAGTTCTCGCAAAATTTCTTTGTGAGTTTGCACATGGGGCATCATTTTTTCAGAGCAATAAATTCCTATGTATCGCAAGCGTTTAGGAGGTCGTCCCCAGTAAGAGGAGATAACTTTCACATAACAGCCGTCTAGTGATTCTCCGACTTTTGGGTAATAGTGAGTGACGACCCTCATGAATTCTTGTGCTAGGATGTCTTCACTAATCATGAAATACTATCATTATGTAAGGATTGTCACATTATTTAATATAACATAATTTGACTATATTTATGCGAATAAATATCCGAAAATATTATAAAATTAAGGGTTGAGTTTTATAAGACAATTTATGAATTATCCTTTAATATCATTAAATAAAAACTAATAAAAAAAGCGTAGAGTATACATCATATACTCTACGCTTTTAATTATAAAACCAGATAAAATGAGTAGTTTTTTACCTCATAATAATCATGTATTGTTTCCATAGCTCTCTGTGTCTTAACACAACTTTAGATTGAAGAGCTTAGTTTGTAATCCTCATTGTTATCGAGCATTACGTTCCGAATACAATACCTCTTCTACCATAAATGGTAAATTATTCGTGTCAATCTCTCTGTGTGAACCATGAATTGGTGAAATAAAAGTGTAATTCGGGTCACACGCTCCAGTATCATAAACTTGGACATACCACCTATCAGGAAATCCTCCGATAGCAAGTTCTACAATGTACCAATTGTCACCAGTTAGGCGAGAGTTAACAATGACAAACCATTGTCTGTCTTCTTCTGAAATATTCCACTCGGCCATCAGGAATTCTAACGCTATGTGTCCCGCGTCCGTTGCAGTCAATAACATTATTTACTCCTTTTCTGAAGTATCAGGGTACAGTCCCAGTTCCTTAGATAACTCACGTGCAACATGGATAAGAAACTGAGCTCCATCTGGATTATTGTTGTGTGCAAATCCACTTGCAACTTGTAACATTGTCTGTATCAAACCAGCATCAAGCAATTCTGGCTTAGCTTCTAAAACTTCTGGTTCTTGACCATTCGGACAACGAAGTAGCTGGTCAATGAGGCTGAAATATAAGTTTTCTCTTTGTTCTGTCATAGTTGGTTTATTGTTCAATTCCTTGTTGCCAAAGTCTTTCTAACATTTCTACTTGTTGCTGAAAAACACCTGCACGATAAATGAGATATCTGTCATATAAAAAAACAAGTAGTCCAAGAATTATAGGAAATAATAAAAGGAACCATTGTAAGAATTTGACAGTTTTGTCTGTTTTTTTATGATTTAGAGATTGCTTGACAAAGTTTGTGACAGAAAATTCTACAGAAGAGCTATCTTGATAGGATTTTTTACCTTCTTGCAGAGCTAATCCAACTTGACTCGTACTATTATGATTCGCTTCACAGGTTGAATTATTTGTTTGTGCTAGCTCCATATGGCGCTCCCAAACCATACTAAATACTAATATCTCTGGAGAAAGCACCACTAAAGTGACTGTACAAACTGTGAGTAATTGAACGAGTCTAAATTTCATTCAGCTATCATGAGTAACTGTTAAGTACTAACTGTTTGAGGACTAAGCTACCGCGCATGTAAGAATGTACACTCTTTGAAGTTATAGACCAATTGCTAGCACCCAACTCCGAAAGCAGTTCCTAAGGCATGAGAAACTCTCATTCACCCTATACCTACAGCACGCGCGGAATGAGACATGGGCACGTTGCTTTGAACAACGCTGTCTGACTGCTTTTGTTGCGGATTCAATCAGCGAATGCGTGAATTGTTTAAGAAGCCCCCCCTCATTCCTAGACTCGCGTCTAGAAGTTTGGGGGGTAGAGGGGAATCTCTGCGTAAATCCTATATCTTTTATATCAGTTGTCTTTGCTCAAGAGAGTTTATCCACCCTGGATTAAGATTATTAAATTAATTAAGGTTGTACTCAAAGCCTGTCATTCTTATCTAATCAGTGTTCAAAAAAAATTTTGGGGTAGAGGTGCTAGACTTTTCATGTAGTGGTACTAGTATTTACAGAATGGGGTTCTAGCTTTCGTGTACTCAATATCAAAACTATATATAGAGCTTGCGATAGATAAGTTTTTTTCACTATTTTTAGTAAAATAAAACTTGTACTCAAAAATTGTATGGTTATGCTAAGAGAAAGTTGAGTATTATGAAAATAAATCAAAAATTTGCGATTTGTTGACTTTGTTCAAAGATAACAGAAGATTAAGAATTATCTTAAAATCATCTAAAATGAAGTAGAGTAACTTTTTTAATTTCAAGATAACTATTCATGCACTGATTGGCTACAGCTTAGTTTCTTGTGACCCACCACTAAAAGGTATCTATATTAGGAGTTTAGTATATGCGGATTGCTCGTGACATAACAGAACTGGTTGGAAGAACTCCTTTAGTTCAGCTAAACAAAATCCCTCAAGCTGAGGGGTGTATAGCCAGGATTGTTGTGAAGTTAGAAGGAATGAACCCAGCAGCTTCGGTAAAAGATCGCATTGCTGCAAGCATGATAAAGACGGCTGAGGACGAGGGACTCATTAAGCCAGGAAAAAGCATTCTGGTTGAGCCTACCTCTGGTAATACAGGAATTGGACTGGCGATGGTGGCGGCGGCGCGTGGCTACCGTTTGGTTTTGACAATGCCCGAAACAATGAGTTTGGAACGACGCGCCATGCTACGAGCATATGGTGCTTCTTTGGAATTGACACCCGGACTTGAAGGAATGCGAGGCGCTATTGCCAAAGCTGAACAAATCGTTGCTAGCACTCCCAATGCTTATATGTTGCAACAATTCCGCAACCCAGCTAACCCCAAAATACACAGAGAAACCACAGCAGAGGAGATTTGGGCAGATACCGATGGGGAAGTGGATATTGTGATTGCAGGTGTTGGTACTGGCGGAACAATAACTGGCGTTGCAGAAGTTCTCAAAGAGCGCAAACCCAGTTTTCAGGCGATCGCCGTAGAACCAGCTAACAGTCCCGTCCTTTCTGGAGGTAAACCAGGACCACATAAAATTCAAGGTATTGGTGCCGGATTTATCCCCGAAGTTCTCGACAAGAAGTTAGTCGATGAAGTGATAAGCGTTAGTGATGATCAGGCGATCGCCTATGGACGACGCTTAGCAACAGAAGAAGGTTTGTTATCTGGTATCTCCTCTGGTGCTGCTTTATATGCTGCAATCCAAGTCGCCAAACGCCCAGGAAACGCAGGTCGTTTAATTGTGATGATTCAGCCTTCCTTTGGCGAACGTTACCTCAGCACTCCAATGTTCCAAGATTTGGCGTTGCAGACTGTCCGATAAACTGAGATCTTGCACCATTACTTTGTAAACCACCAAGACTTGTACTAAACAGTGTCTAAATTGACTTAAAAATTGTATCTCTTTTTAGGAGGCACTGCGTTGCGGGGGTTCCCCCCGTTGTAGCACGTGCCGTTCCATTTTAATGGACTTTGTCTATAGCCTGGGACTTCAAGTCCTAGGCGGACGAGAACTGAATCAAAGAACTGTAATAAGTTTGACATCTGTTTTTCCTGGTGCAAGATATCAATAAAGGTTGTTTCGCATAGACACACTACTACCACCAATGTAGAGACGTAGCTACGTCTCTACAGCTCCTGTGTATTGCACGCAACACCAGAAGCGCTATATTTAGCTTCTTCTCAGTAAATCCAAAAATAGGTAAGCACTAAGGTAATAGCAGTTAGCGGCAGTCCAAATCGCAGATGTTCCCCAAAAGTCAGCCGATGTCCTTGCTTGGCAACCGCCTCCGCCACAATCAAATTTGCCACAGAACCCAGCAAAGTCAGATTCCCTGCCAGTGTTGAAGCTGCCGCGAGTAGTAACCAAGTGCGCGTATCGGGATGAGGAATCAGGTGATGTAGCAGCAGTACAGCAGGAACGTTTGACACCAAATTCGATAACAATGCAGTCACACCAAGAAGACTCAAGGGATGATCAACAAAACGGGTAAACAATTGTAGCGAACCGAGTTTCTGCACACCCTCGGTGAGAATGAACAACCCACAAAACATGAGCAGCAAATCCCAATCCACCTTTGGTAAAATTCGTTCTGGCTTGAGGCGACGTGTTATCAATAGCAGTCCAGCAGCAATCAGCGTCGCTTCAGCAGTCGGAATACCCACCAAAAACGCCACCAGCAATCCGGTAGTAATGAGTAGACTCTTGACAAGCAGTGGTTTAAAGATGCGGTAGCGGGGTGGTTCTACTTTTTGGTAAGGGCGAAGCGATCGCACTTCCGGATATAGCCAGCACAGCAAGCCCACCTGAATCGCCAAACCAAGCAAAGCAAGCGGTGTCAAAGCTTTAGCAAAGTCCAGATAACTAATGCCAGAGAAAGAACCAATCAGGATGTTTTGAGGATTACCGCTTAAGGTAGCAACAGAACCGAGATTAGTTGCACCTGCCAACGCCAGCAGGTAGGGAACAGGATTGAGGTTCAGCAATTGGGTTAAACCAACTACCAGAGGTGTGAGGATCAGGGCTATTGTGTCATTAAGGAACAGTGCTGAGAGAATACCACTGCCAAACGTTAATACCACAAGTAGCCCGAATGGATTGTGTATACGGCGTATTGTGTAATCAACAGCAAGCTGAAAAAAACCAGAAGCAGCCAGATTGGCACTGATAACCATCATGCCAAACAGGAAAATCAGTGTCTGATAGTCGATCGCACGCCATGCCGCAGGTAAATCCAGTACTCCCAATGCCATCAGCCCTGCTGCACCAACAATGGCGATCGTGGCACGATTCATCCGCAGTCCGGGCAAATAACCGAGTCCCAATCCGATGTAGGTGAGTATAATGACGAGATATCTCAGAAATATCATGACTCTACCTGCCCAGTGTAAGACATCTCGGACTTAGAGACTGGACGCGTTTCGGGCATGAAGAACCAGAAAAAGACTAGGGCGATCGCTGCAATTGCAGCCATACTCAAAAAGCTAGCATTGTACCCACCGGATTTAGCAACAAAGCCAGCCAGAGAGTTGCTGAAGGAAGCACCAATTCCAACCGCAGTCCCAATTGCTCCCTGTGCTAAATTGAAACGTCCCGTTCCCTTGGTCAAATCAGCAATTATCAACAGCTGCATCACCCCAAAAATTCCTCCGCCTACACCATCTAATAATTGCACTGACACCAAGAAAAAAGGATTGTCGTTTAGAGTATACAGCACGCCACGAATCGGCAATACCAAAAACGCCAGTAAAAAGATGGGTTTGCGCTTGCTTCGACTTGCTCGTCGCCCGATAATAATTCCTAACGGAATCATTACCACTTGAGCCGTTATAATGCAGGCAGCCATGAATAACGTAGGACTGCCGTCCTTGCGATGAGCTAATACTTCACCTAATAAGGGCAGCATTGCTGCGTTGGCAAAGTGAAACAGCACAGCACAAAAAGCAAAAATGAGCAAGCGGCGATCGCTCAACAGATGTGTAATATTAGAAACATGCGCATTTTCACTTGGCTTTTTCCCAGGAGAATCGCTATCATCGCCTCCTCGTGCGAGTCGATAGTCAATGTCCTGTTGGCGAATCCGTAAAGCACAAATAATCACGACTCCCGACATCAGTGCAATGAAGTAGAAAATTCCAGCCTGACCAATAAACTGACCGATGATTCCTGCTAGCAATGCTGCTGCTACATTTCCCGCTGAACTAAGGCTCTGGTTGCGCCCAAGGCGGCGTTCCATTCCCTGTCGCCCTACCAATCCCAGAGAAATAGAGGCGATTATCGGACCAAAGAAAGCTCCAGCAATGGCGATAAGGGATTGAGTTGCTGCAATTATGGGAAAAAATGGAAAGATGACGACGGCGATTGAACTGATGGCAATTAGCACAGCAGCCATGACGATGAGCGATCGCTTATTGCGTACTTGGTCAATTAATGCTCCAACAGGTGTTTGAGCAACCACTCCTACCAATCCCGAAATCGTCATTACCAACCCCACCTCAGCTGGATTCCAGTGCAGACTTGAGGTGAGGTAAACCACCAGAAACGGTCCCACACCCCCTTGAATATCTGCTAGAAATACGTTCAACCAGTCGAGTGCCCTAAGACTCTGCCCACGTGATGCGGAGCGCACAACCATACCTTTTTCTATTACGGATGTTTTAAAATTCGATGACACAAATCTCTGTGCAAAAACTATGCCAACAAAGGAGTTCTGTTTTTTCAACCCAAAAATCAGGGTGTTATCAGGGTATTTTAATCAAATAGCTAAACTAATTGGAGTTAATACTAATTTTGCTTATCAAACTGCCAGACCCTTTTGCAGACAGGCTTTCGTAATTTATAGGCGTGTTTAGATTCCCAAGTCTAAAATGCCTGTAACACAAGGGTTGTAGCCTTAAAAATCGATTTGAATCTAAACTCCAGTAAACAATCAATTATTATCAAATAAGAGTTATCCCAATGTCTCAATACATTTTTGTCCTAGACTTCATCATTCTGAAATCAGAAATAGTTTCAGTGGAATTTGACTTTGAACCGTCTCAAAGAAAGAGGTTTAACACTCTTACAACAGATTTAGAAACCGAGAACATGCAGGAGTTCGGCAAATCAACCATACAATTTATCTTAAAAGACGGTTCAACACGAGTCATCTCCAAGTATGGATACTCTGAAAAACTAGCTGAAATTAAAGCAGATATCATCAGTCAAATGAAAGCTGAGGCACAACCAAAAGTAACTACAAGCAAGACAACAACAGTAACAGCGATAAAGAGAGTACCAGCTAGGTTTTGGTAATCTTCATGGTGTTCAATAATTTTGAAATCTCACATTCTGCACCCTCAACTATCACAACAGCATCATGAATAATGTTGTTGGTCAATTCGTGTGGGGTGATACCCCTGATAAACTCGTTTCCAGCCTGAGGCTGGAAATGCCAGCAACGAGGCTCTGCCTCAACTCAATCTTGTCATTTTTTAGACTTTTTATGTACTTCTTTTTAAACGTAAAGCCTCTGCTTGAAAGAGAAAAGCCAATAAAAATGATGTGATTTTCTTGCGCTGCTTTTGACTAAGTCCACGCTTATACGGAGAAGTGCAAAATCTAAATACCGGAGGCGGAGCCTCCTAGTAGCGCATTCCCTGGCTCTCGCCAGGGAACGAAAAGCAGGATTTTCCCAAGGGGTGTGACCCCAAATTTATTCGCCAACAACATCTAAGGCATTCCCCCGTGAGTACAGAAGCTCCGTCTGCCGGGAGTAGCGGAGTAGCTTACACTAAATATCTAGTATTAGGTACAATTGGGAAAAATGCATACTCATACCACGTTGTCCAAATAAAACTGCGAATCCATCGCTGACGCTTTTCAGTATTTAATTGATAGTCAAACGCTCCCAGTGACATATCAATAGAAGATAAGTGGGATTCACAACCACAACCGTGCTGATATGTCAAACCGTATTTAGAAGCAATACTTTGTATCTTCATCTGCACAGCGAATACTTTTCCAGCATGAAGGACAGCATCCCAACCGCGCTTATGTTCTATATCACGGGGATCAAATCGTAAAGCCCGTTCTTCAAAAACAGTCTCTCGGTAAATAGGAGCAAGATGTACCAGGTAAAAGCTGGCGGGAAGTTCATAATCGAACTCATTAAACAGTTCCAGACAAATACGAGCAACCTTAACTTCGTTAGAGTACTCTACTCCCTTTGACTCAAATTCACGTAAAATTGCTTCAAAATTTGGATATCTCTCAACTTTAAAATCTTGCCCGTAGAACTCAAGTGTCTCCCGCGCCAATAATCCAAACAGCTCTTTAAAGCATGGCTTGAGGTGAGCAAGTTCCGGGCGTTCGTTGAATAAGTCAACATCTCCCTGCTGCAACTTGTATTGAAACAACTGCGCCATCTCAACATAAGTCTGTGGATTTGCCAGTCCGACACCAGCCTTTCCTAGTGCAATATCTTGCCATACTTTCGGCAGTTGAGAAATATGAACCGCATTTTCTCCAACGATGACTTCAACTTGAGGAGCATCGAGAATAAGCATACGCAGACTCCAGATTAATATCCGCAGTTGAGTTTACCGTAAGTGAGTAAGTTACTGTATGGTGGGTGACACCCATCAGTGACTTAGAGTCTATCAGTTGACTCTATGGCTGCTTGCTTATTCGGGAAACAGCAGGCGCAAAGGAACCATATCAGAAAGCGTGAAACCATGTCGCTGGTAGAAACGAATCGCTGAGGAGTTGAGGCGATCGCTTAGCAAAGTGATACGTGAACAACCAGATGCTTGTGCAAACGCGATCGCCTCCTTCAAGAGAGTAGATCCAGCACCACCGCCACGCCAGTCTGGATGAACGATCATATCCTCCAGGATAGCAACACGTTTTCCAAGAGCCGTACTGATAGTGAACAGAAGGTTAACCATACCGATGACAGTCGAACCATCGTGGAGAACAAGGATACGTCCGACTTCTGGGTGTTCGATGATTTGGCGTAATCCCTGTGATTGCTTGGCGCTGTCTGGTTGAAAGTCTGCTTCCTGAGTAAACAAAATAGTCAGCAAATCACAAAGCTGCGGGATGTCATCTAATGTTGCTTCTCTAACGTGGGGCATTGTCATTATTTCAAATATAGCAGGGAACACTTCGACTACGCTCAGTGCAGTGCAGGGAACAGTCTTGAAAGTTTTGTGGTGTCAGTATTTTCTCATTAGTTCATGTCCTAATCTACCTGGCAATTGCTATATTTGCATAATTCAAAGGTACTAAGTAAAAGCTGGCGGGAAGTTCATTATAGTGGGCGTCACTTATCAGTGGCTTAGAGCTTACCCGATTCTACAGTGCATAAGTTCTATCAGCGGACAACTATATAAAAATAAAGCAGAAAGTGCCAGAATTTTCATGCGTAACTTGATTTTCAATTCAATCCGCCTGTTGGTAAAGTCAAAAAACACCGTTATCTGAGCTGTTAATTGAGACGTTATAGTTTTAGGAGACAAAAAGAATCATGATTCGTCATTTCTATGCTTTATTAGTTGGTATCGACAATTATCCCAATCCAAATCACTGTTTACAAGGCTGCATTAATGACATTACAGCAATAGAAGAGTATATAAAAGAACGCTTTGATAAGCAAGAATACCAACTCCATTTACAAACGCTCAAAGATGAACAAGCAACCCGTAAGGGAATTATTGATGGCTTCCGTTCGCATTTGAATCAAGCTGGGCAAGATGATATAGTTCTCTTTTATTACAGTGGTCATGGTTCCCAGGAGTTAGCACCAAAAGAATTTTGGCAACTAGAACCAGACCATCTTGATGAGACTTTAGTCTGTTATGACAGTCGTACTGAAGGCGGTTGGGATTTGGCAGATAAAGAATTGGCAGCATTGATTGCAGAAGTAGCACAAAAGAACCCCCATCTGACCATTATTATGGACTGCTGCCACTCTGGTTCTGGCACAAGAGACCCAATGCAACAGACGAAGGAACGTCGTTTGCCTGCAGACAAGCGAGAACGCCCACTTGATAGTTTTATTTTTACGCTGGATGATTTGAATCGACTTTTAGGGACTCGTAAGGTAAAACCTGAAGATAACCCTACAGGCTGGAATATACCCAAAGGTCGTCATGTTCTTTTAGCAGCTTGTCGAGACTACGAAACAGCAAAAGAGTATAAAGGAAATGGTCAACACCGGGGTCGTTTCTCTTATTTTTTAATGGATACATTGTCCAAAGCGAACGGAAAGCTGACTTATCGAGATTTGTTTGGACGCACAAATGCCTTAGTACGCAGTGTGAATGGGGATCAGTCTCCTCAGTTGGAAGTGAATTATCCAGAGGATGACAACAAATTTTTCCTAGATGGAGCGATCGCCGAACTTGAACCTTACTTTATTGTTAAGAATGACAAAAGCTATGGTTGGGTGATTGAAGGCGGTGCTGTCCACGGAGTTCAACCACCACGAGACGGCGAAGCGACGTTACTTGCACTATTTCCCTTTGACGCCAATATCGACAATTTGCGTGATCCGTCAAAGTCTGTTGGTACAGCAAAAGTCACTCAGGTATTACCAACCAAGAGTAAGATAGATATCGAAGATGTGCAAACCCTGACTGCTGATAGCTTCGCTGCTGCGCTCCGCGCAGATCGCACTTTTAAGGCAGTTGTTACCAGTTTACCGCTACCCCCTTTAGCAGTATATTTTGAGGGAGATCAAGCGGGAGTCACTCAAGCTCGTGACGCACTCAAAATAGCTGGACCTAATAATAACCAACCCTCACCCTATATCCGCGAAGAGCAAGAACTTACCAAAGCCCAGTTTCGCCTGTTGTGTCGCAATGAGCAATATTTGATAGCCAGACCGACAGATGACCGACCTCTTGTAGAGCAAATTGATGGTTATACCCCAGAAAATGCAGAAAAGGCAATTAAACGCCTAGAACATATTGCCCGTTGGACAACAATTGCTCAACTCTCAAATACTGCAGCGACTCAGATTAAAGCTGGTGACGTGAAGATGGAACTCATCTTTAAGGATGATGTATCTCTATCAAAACAGATGCGTTTGCAGTACAAGTATAACGACGCTTATTGGCAACCACCTGAATTTAAACTCAAACTCACCAATAATAGTCAAAATCCACTTTACTTTGCCCTGGTCAATCTTTCAGACGATTTCGCTATTAGTGCCCCATTTTTTGAAGAAGTAGGTAGCGTCAGGCTGAAACCAGGAGAACAAGCTCTGGCTCTAGATGGACAAGACTTGATATTAGAAGTCCCAGACGAGTTATGGAAACAAGGAATTACCGAGTACAAAGACATTATAAAATTGATAGTTAGCAACGAAGAATTTGACGCCAAATTGCTAACTCAGGAGAAACTTGATGCTCCTCGACCACCTGCATCAAGAGATATCGATTCCTCAAATCAAAGTAGCCTTGATCGTTTGATGAATCGCACTCAAAATCGTAATATTCGCAAAAGTGCCGCAGTTAGGTTTGACGATTGGTACGCTGAGGAAATTACAATCACCACAGTCCGCCCCTTAGAATCTACCCCAGTTTCTCAGAAACAAGAACAACAATTAGACGCAGGCGTCAAATTACAGCCGCATAAGAGTTTAGTAGCGAATGCTCGCCTCACAACCACACCGCAAGTCAGCCGAGATTTGGGAAATAAAATTGTGCCTCCGATCCTGCGGGAAAACCCAGAAGTGACTCGACCTTTCCAATTTACGAAAAGCCGGGGTACTGACCCTGGATTAAGTGTACTGGAACTGACTGATGTTGCAGACCACAAAGTTGTCACCCCAGATGAACCTTTGAAATTATTAGTTGATGTTCCTCTAGCAGACAATGAATACCTTCTTCCTATCGGCTATGACGGTGAGTTTTATTTGCCCTTAGGTAACGGTACAACGAAAGACGGCAAAACAGAAATTACCCTAGAACAATTACCAGCACCAGTTAGTCAGGGAGAACGCAGCCTGAAAGGAGCTATTCGCATCTTCTTTGAAAAAGTTATCAGCCAGAATTTCGGGCGGAAATTTCAGTATCCCATTTTAGCTGTGGCTCTTGTGGGAGACGACAAAAAAGTAACTTATAAACGGGATGCGGCTGATGTTCAGCAGCGAGTGGCGCAAGCAAAACGGATTGCCCTGTTCATCCACGGCATTATTGGCGATACTGAGAGTTTAGTGAACAACATTAAACAACCGGTATCGCAAGCGGATGGACAAAAGCATTCTATCAGTGAACTTTACGACGTAGTTCTCACCTTTGACTACGAAAACTTGAATACTTCAATTGAGCAAAATGCTCAATTTTTGAAACAGCGACTCATAGATGTGGGTTTGGGAGAAAATCACGGTAAAGAACTGCACATCATCGCTCACTCAATGGGTGGTTTGGTATCTCGTTGGTTTATTGAGCAAAAAGGAGGAAATAAAGTTGTCCAACACCTGTTTATGTTGGGTACACCAAATGCAGGTTCTCCTTGGTCAGTTGTGGAAGATTGGGTAAAACTCACTTTGGGTATTGCACTTAACGGTCTTTCTACAGTTGCTTGGCCTGCAAAAGTCGTGGCTATGCTGATGGGCGCTTTAGAAAAAAATATTAGGATCGCTTTAGCCGAGATGAACCCTGCTTCTGATGTTATCAAATCTCTCGCCGCAAGTGACGATCCTGGCATTTCCTACTCAATTATCGCTGGCAATACCTCTATCATTCCGGCAGCATTAGAGCAACAATCAGCAAAAAAATCGAATGTACTAGAACGGCTACAAAAAAGTTTATTTAAGAAAGTTGTAGCTTTGCCTTTCTTTGGTGTACCAAATGATGTTGCAGTGACTGTGGATAGTATTACGAGTATTCCATTTGGAGGCAAGGGAAGCCTGCGGCGGGCTTCGCCAACGCCCTTTATTCAAGAAGTCGCTTGCGACCACATGAGTTACTTCGGTACTGAATTCACAGAAGTTGGTTTAGAGGCTTTAGTTGCAGCTCTTAGACAACACAAGTAAACAGCAAAAAGGCAAAAGTAGACATTCTATTGTTTTACTTTTGCCTTTCTCACCTTTGCATTCATAGGCTTAAAAGGTATACTTATGTCAAAAAATAATTTCAACCGTAGTTTCGCTATTATTCTCGGTATTAATAATTATGAAAATGACATCCCAAAGCTGGAAACAGCAGCTCCAGATGCTTTAAAACTAGCTCAAATTATCCAAGATCAACATACACATCTCAAACAGCAATATCAAGCGCAAAATCAGTATGAAGTCCAGTTGCTGTTGAATCAACGCGTTACCCTCAAAAAGCTTAGGGAATTAATTGAAAATTTTAAAAAAGGACAGATATTTCTGGACAACAAAAAAGTCACGGTAACTAAAGACGATCGCGTCCTCTTTTACTTTGCTGGACATGGAATAGCTGACAATGCTATGGATAATGAAGATGGACCAGTAGGTTACCTCATCCCTCAAGATGCCACTGATGATAAAAGCACCTACTTGCCGATGCAAGATTTACATGATGCTTTGAACGCACTTCCGTGTCGGCATATGTTAGCAATTCTAGATTGCTGCTTTGCTGGAGCTTTTCGTTGGGGAAGCCTCAAGCGAAACATTGTGCCCAAAGTCACAGTTTATAAAGAACGCTACGATCGCTTTATTAGTGATGCAGCTTGGCAAGTCATTACTTCAGCGGCTGACGATCAAAAAGCTTTGGATTCTTTGGGACAGCGCGGGACAGTTATCGACGGGGATGAGATTCACTCTCCCTTTGCCAAAGCTCTTTTTGATGCTTTACGTGGGGGACCTGATGAAGGTCCCGACTTTAATAAAGATGGTATCATCACCGCAACTGAGCTTTACTCATATTTGCGGGATCAGGTTGAAATTCTTACAGAAAAACACTACAAGCGACAAACCCCTGGTTTTTGTCCGCTCAAAAAACATGATAAAGGCGAATTCATCTTTTTGTTGCCTAATTTTGAGCGAGATAAATTGGCTGATGCACCACCACTTAACGTAGAAAATAATCCCTACCGAGGATTGCAATCTTACGACGAAAAAGATAGTAGCTTATTTTTTGGAAGAGAAAATCTGATCAAACAGCTTTATCAGCATGTGGTTTCTGAACAGCACGCTTTGACAGTGGTATTGGGTGCTTCTGGAACAGGAAAATCTAGTTTAATGAAAGCTGGTTTTTTACCGCGCTTGCGTCATTGTCAGGAGTATCAGTTTCAGATTTTACAACCGATGCGACCAGGGGAAAATCCCTTGCAAGCACTAGCACAAGTGTGTTCACCAATTGCAACTGCAATCACTGCTGAGGAACTGGCAAAAGATGAATACGCTTTAGCAACTATTGTTGAAAACAGGTGTAAGGCTGACCCCAAAACTCAATTATTACTGCCAATTGACCAGTTTGAAGAGTTGATAACTCTGTGTAATAATGACCAAGAACGAGAACAGTTTCAGAAATTAATTAAAAATGCAATTGCCAAATTTTCAAAACATATCGATGTAGTTGTTACCCTGCGACTCGACTTTGAAGCGCAGTTTCAAAATTCTGTTCTCAAAGACTTTTGGAATGATGCTCGGTTTGTTGTACCACCCATGACTCAGGATGAGTTACGAGAAGCAATTGAGAAACCCCCATCAGAAAAAGTGGTGTACTTTGATCCTCCCAGCTTGGTAGATGAACTTATCAATGAAGTCGTACAAATGCCAGGTGCTTTACCTTTGCTTTCTTTCACCCTTAGTGAATTGTACTTGAAGTATTTGGAACAACGAAGAGATAATCGTGCCTTAACAAAGGAAGATTACAAAGAATTGGGAAGAGTCGTTGGTTCTTTGACTAAGCGTGCTAATCAAGAATATGATCGCTTAGTTGCAGAAGATGTTGCTTATCAAAATACAGTGCGTTGGATCATGCTGCGGATGATTTCATTGCAGGGTAGGGAGTTAGCACGGCGACAGGTTCCCAAGTCGGAACTGGTGTATCCTGATAAGGATGAAACTGAGCGAGTAAATACGGTCATCCAACGTTTGTCTGAAACTCGCTTAATCGTTGAAGGTTCTAATTCTCAAGGTGAACCTTATGTAGAACCAGCCCATGATGCTTTGGTGCAGGGTTGGGATAAGATGCTGAAGTGGAAAAAAGATGAGGAAGAAAATTTAATTTTGCAACAGCGGCTAACGCCTGCGGCTAATGATTGGCACAATGAGGAACGACCTGAAAGTTATCTGTGGAATACTAATCCTCGTCTCGATTTGCTACAAGAGGTGATTAAGAATTCACAGGAGAACTGGCTTAATCAACTAGAGATGGAATTTGTCAAAAGCAGTATTGTCAAAAGAGACGAAGAAGATATTAAGGATAAAAAACAGATTATAAGAATACTCTATAGAGCCGCTGAAGCTCTTTTGGCTGCAAATCAAAAGTTGGAAGCACTAGTTGAAGCTGTCAAGGCGGGAAAAGAACTCAAGAAGTTACAACTTAAGTATTCATTTTGGAAAGATGCTGAACTATGCGCTCAAGTGAGACGAACACTACAAAAGACGATGTATGGAGTCAAAGAACGAAATCGTCTCAACATTCCGAATGATTCAGATAAAGTAGTTTTTAGTCCCAATGGTCAGCTGTTAGCTATAGCTCAAGTTGATGGTACAGTTAGTTTATGGGATCGAACCGGTAAACAATTGTCTGGATTTAAACCATTTAATGTAGGAGGGCAGGTTTGGAGTTTCAGCTTTAGCCCTGATAGTCAGCAGCTTATTACTGTTAGTACTGATGAAGTAGTTAAATGGTGGAATTTGAACGGACAACAAGTAGGAAAGGACTTAAAGCAACCTGGAATCATTAACCAGGTGATGCTCGGCTCAAATGGGAGGTTGATGATATTCAGTGATAATAAATTGAGAGATTTAGAAAGTGGAACTCAGTTAGCTGAATTCCCTGACGAAGGAATAGGTTATGACACGTTTAGCCCCGATGGTAAGCTCATAGCAACTGGTACTGCTGGTGATACTATCAGCATATGGAACGTCGATTCCAAAAAGAAAATAGTTGAGATCAAAGATTTTCCCTTCTTCAACTCAAATATTCCTGTCAGCATAAGTTTTAGTCCAGATAGCAAATTTCTCGCTGCTGCTGGATATCAAGACGATACTGTTTATTTATGGGATTTAAAGGGTAATCAGTTAGCTAAATTCAACGCTAACCAAAATGGAATTAAAGATATCAGTTTTAGTCCTGATGGAAAGCAGTTGGCTACTATCGGTATTGATGCTACTCTCAGAATCTGGCAAAACCTAGAAGGAAAACAGTTAGCAGAACTTAGCCTAGATGATGTTAGCGAGATCAGCGTTAGTTCAGATGGTCAGCTACTAGCAGTTAGCGATAGTCAAAGAATTATTCTATGGAACTTGAGAAAGCGACAACAAGTATCACAATTTCCACAACAGTTTACTGATATATCAGAACTTCATTTTAGTGCTGATAACCATTTACTAGCTGTTAGTGAATACAAGGGCACTATTCATTTGCTGGATTTAGAGAATCAGCAACAGTTAGATACATTTAAAGGAAATGACATCGGATACAGTCAGGGTACGTTCACTCAACAAAACTACGGTCTTTTTTTCCAAGGACTCAGTTTAAGTAAAGATGGTAATTTGCTAGCTATTGGTGGCGATAACACTATTACTGTTCGCAGTCGTAATGGAGAGCAATTAGTGACATTTCCTGAAGGTCCTGCCCCGGAAGAAGGGAACATAGTTCCCAATTGGGTGCAAGCTACTGCTTTTGACCCCAGTGGTAATCTACTTGCTAGTTCTACTGTGGGTGGAACGGTTCGCCTATGGAATTGGAAACAACGTAAAGAAATTTTGCCAAATCCAATTGAGGCTAATACAACTCAGACTTTCAGTGTGGTTTTCAGTCCTAAAGGAAATCTAATCGCGACTGCTGGTTTAGATGGCTCAACTAATGGAGTCCGTTTGTGGAATCTCTCAGGCGAGAAATTAGCAGAGTTTAAAGGTCATCTAGGAAAAGTCAATCAAGTTATTTTCAGCCCAGATGGAAGTCTTCTTGCTACTGCTGGTAACGATGGTACTGCTCGTATATGGGATTTATCCGGTCAGCAGCTAGCAGAATTTAAGGGGTTTGATTGGGTTGAAAGCATGGCGTTTAGCCCAGATAGCAAACAATTGGTAACTGTGGGATTTACTTATGGAACCAATGATTCTCCAGGATTGTGGCGGGCAGCACTGTGGCAAATTGAAGACCTGGATGAATTATTGGTGCGAGGGTGCGAATGGGTAGGCGACTATCTGAAGAATCACCCCAACGTTGATGAAAGCGATCGCCATCTGTGTGACGATGTACCATCAACCGCCGCAAATCCCGACAAGTAAGTTGCAGTAAAAGCGATCGCATGAAAATCTTGATAGTCACGGAACTGTATTAAAGTACATTTATGTCAAAACATGATTTTAACCGTCGTTTCGCTATCATTCTCGGTATTAATAATTATGAAAATGGCATCCCAAAGCTAGAAACGGCAGCTCCAGATGCTTTCAAACTAGCTCAAATTATCCAAGATCAACATACACATCTCAAACAGCAATATCAAGCGCAAAATAAGTATCAAGTCCAGTTGCTATTAAATCAACGCGTTACCCTCAAAAAGCTTAGGGAATTAATTGAAAATTTTAAAAAACGACAGATATTTCTGGACAACAAAAAAGTGACGGTAACTAAAGACGATCGCGTCCTCTTTTACTTTGCTGGACATGGAATCGCTTTGGAAGCTTTAGACAATCAAGAGGGACCCGTGGGTTATCTCGTTCCTCAAAAAGTATTACAAAGAAATCGATGCGAAGAATGTGCGATTACAAGCCTCAGTTTTAACCAAGATGGCAGTCAACTTGTGAGCGTTGCCCAAAACGGTATTACCCATTTATGGAATTTATCTAACAACCAATCTCGGCAATTTCAGATACCTCAAAACAAAATCATCAAAGCAGGTTTCCAACGCAATGGTCAGTTATTGTTCTTTACTACAACTCCAGATGGTAAAACTGTGAGTGTATTTGACTCCTTGTCGCGAAAGTTAGGTCAAACCAAAAAACTGGAAGCAGAGGTTGATGGAGTAGTCCTGAGTCCCAATCTTGAGCAAGCCGTAATTGTCTACGGTTCATCTACAACCACCGTGGCTAGTGAAAGTTCTTTGTGGAATTGGCAAAAAAACGAGTTGCAAAAGTTGCCAGGTCAGAACTTCGAGACTCACTTTAGCCGAGATAGTAACAAGCTTGCTGCTACAGGATTCAATGACGGTACTATACGCTTATGGGACTTGAACACTAAGAATATGAGGGAAATCAAAGCACATAATGGTAATATCAACAGTCTCAATTTTCGCTCAGATGGTAAAGTTTTTGCTACTGCGAGTGCTGATGGTACTCTTCGTCTTTGGACTTTGCAAGAACAACAGCCAGATCAATTGCAAGAACTTGCACAACTTCTACCCAAAGTTAACAGTCTCACATTTAACCGAAATGGCACACTCATAGCAACTCAAGCAGTAGATAGAACTATCCACTTGTTAAATGTGTCTAACAAGCAAGAAAAGCAGTCATCCCGATCTTTGTAAGAATCTATCAGATTTAGCACCAACCGCCGCAAATCCTAACAAGTAAGTTGCACTAAAAGCGATCGCCCTCTGAAACTCCTGATTTTACAAGATCGCAATTGTCAACAATCAATAGGATTTGATTTGACACGCACTTGTATGATCAGGAGCTAGTCCTAAGCCGCCAATAACCTCGACAAGACTAGTCATTCATTGGCAGCTATCTCCCACATCATCTATTAATTCATCAACAAGTTTTCTTAGCCGTTCTTGCCAGTCAGGGACGGCTTTCAGCTTTTCCTTGACACCTTTACGCACACAGAATGACACTGGTGACTTGTCAAAAGGTTCCTCATTAAAAGATTTTGCACCAAGTTTATTATTTTTCTGGAATGGCATACTTCAATGTTTTATATGTTACTATCTTCACGCATAACACAAGTATTGAGGTGACGCATCGGGACAAAGAAATGAGCTTTTTATCCAGCAGCATCACTACCTAAGAAATACCAAACCACCCTCCCGTATCACCTCCCGCCCAACACTCTCCCTCACAAACGGAGAAATTTTCGTCTGCCAGTCGCTTAAACTCCTCTACAGCAGTGATATCTTGTTCCTCATAGCCAGCAGGGTGAAAAATTCTGCCAATGTATTTTCCTCGTAAACGAATTTGTCCAATGACATAAATGCCGTCTCCAACGCTGTAAACGCCCTGACTAGGATTGCGGGAGTAAATTGCAATATAACCTCCATCATTGCGTTGATAGCGATTGACCGTTGGTAAAATGCGCTCTTGGTAGCCCGGTACGGGATGATTGATCACACTCCCCTCACCTACATATACTCTGAAATCTTCACAAAGGATCCGGTTTTCCATACAGTTTTCACAATCAATGTTGTTTTTTATCCTAGTCTAGTAAAGCACCGCAAACCTAGTAGACGGAAGCGATCGCCTCCAACGCTGCACTCTTTTGTTATCACCAGCCTTTTAAAAATTGCCGATCGTTTCTAGGGCTTTCAACTTGAACGCAACACAAAGCGATTGTTTAGGGGTTGCACAGGTCTGGCATCAATGGATATTAAGTCAGCAAATCGTTGGACTTGATTTTGTGAGATTTCAATAGGCTGCTGCATCACAATCCAGTTCACTCCTTGGGAGCAGGGTGGCGTCGTCAGAGAGCCAAAGTAGCGGTAAACCTTTCGGTCTTTTGGTAAAAATTGCTCTGCATTTACCTTCACTGTCTTCACTAGTTGCTCCGGTTCGTTGCGATTTGGGAATGCGTCCCAGATCGGTTGCAAGGCAGCATTGTGTTGTCCCTGCTTCAATAACACTCCAATCACAGCTAATGCACCAGCCTCATTGCGATGCACTAGATGCAGTTCCATGTCAAATGGTTTTTTATCAATGGTGTGTTCACTGGGGTCATGGAAGTGAAATTGCACCAGATTATAGGTCTGATCGTCCAGCTTAATTGAGCTTCCTGGTTCATAGTTCACTTGGATGGTATGACCGTTATTGACGATGCGTAGAGGAGTTTCTTTATAATCAATTTCAATCGGTGACAGTCCCGCTGCGACCGCTCCCTGCAAATCAATTGGCGATTGCTGGATTCCCGTTTTGCACAGTTGAAATTCGGGAGACAGGTTGCCCCAATTCTGGGAACCGCTTTCTCCGATATAGCCCCAGTTAACTTCCTTTCCAACAGCCGCAGACGCCAACGATGGGAAACTGGCACCGAACGAAATTTCCAACGCCCCAAATCCAAAGAGTTTAAGTAAGGTTCGTCTATCCATTATTGTTAACCTAAAGTTCTAAACAGCATTTTTTAACTAATAAGCGTGAATGAGTGCAACACAACCGTTTTGACTGCTCGGACTGTTCACCAAACACAACCGTTAATTCAAATCTTACTTTATTTAACTGCAACTACTGAATCAACTTCACTGTCCCTCTAATTAGGGATATGCCGACTTCCAGAGGCGAGCTAGCGCTGCTGCTTTGCTACAGATTGCCAGCCTTCAAAGAAAATATCGCGCTGATGCACAAGTCAATGACACCTTGTCAAACATTAAAATTTTCTCAAAAAACCCACTCTAAAGGATTGTTGCAATACCATTACATTGGAATCTATCTATAGATTTTGGCTGATTATAGGGGGTAGCTTGTGGAATTTTTGTCGGATTCAGTTGTGCTATCACGTATGCAGTTTGCCCTAACTGCATTATTCCATATGCTCTGGCCCGTCCTAACCACAGGTATGGGAATTTATCTGGTTATTGTTGAGGGGGTGTGGCTGAAAACTCGTAATCCTGACTACTACTACCATGCCCGTTTTTGGTCTAAGTTTTACGTCCTGAATTTTGGGATTGGTGTCGCAACGGGCATCCCAATGGAGTTTCAATTTGGCACCAATTGGTCACGGTTTTCGGAAGCAGCTGGTAACTTTTTTGGCAGTGTGATTGGGTTTGAAGCTTCTTGGGCATTTATGCTAGAAGCTGCTTTCTTGGGTATTATGCTGTTTGGTTGGGAACGCGTCAATCCTATCATTCACTACGTTTCTACCATCCTGGTTGCAGTTGGCGCAAACTTATCAACTCTGTGGATTTTAACAGCAAATTCTTGGATGCAAACCCCATCAGGTGGGGAACTTGTTAATGGTAAGTTTATTGTTCATGATTATTTTGCGGCGATCGCCAACCCGTTCATGAAAAACAGTGTCCTCCATATGTTCTTTGCCACATTGGAGACTTCTTTGTTTGTCATTGGTGGAATTAGCGCCTGGTATATTCTCAATCGTCGTCACGAAGCTTTCTTTTCTAAGTCTTTGAAGATTGCTTTGGCTGCGGCGATCGCCGTTGCACCATTGCAGATTTACATCGGGCATTTGAGTGGTGAACAAGTCTATCACTACCAACCTTCAAAACTTGCTGCAATGGAAGCGCAGTGGGAAACGACACCTGCTGGACAATCTGCAGATTGGAGTTTGCTCGCTATACCCAACGACAAAGCACAGAAAAATGACTGGGAAATTACCGTTCCCAATGCTCTTGGATATATTCTGGAATTTAAGCAAAAACTTACATATCCAGTACGCGGATTGAGTGAGTGGAAACCAGAAGACCGTCCTCACATGATTGGTCTAATTTACTACGCTTTCCGCATTATGATAGGGATTGGGTTTTTCTTCGCCGGATTAATGCTATTAAGTGTCTTGCAGTGGTTACGTGGTAAACTCTCTGCTGAGAATATTACTCAACAGCGTTGGCTGATGCGTGCGTGGGTTTTTGCGGCTCCTTTAGGATACATAGCCGTAGACTCCGGCTGGATTGTGCGTTGTGTGGGACGACAGCCGTGGATTGTTTACGGGCAGATTCGCACGGTTGATGGGGCATCCAATATACCTGCTAGCAATGTCTTAGCCTCACTCACTGGCTTTACTGTTGTCTACAGCATTTTGTTTGTTGCGGTTTTGTACTTTGGTAGCCGCATTATTCGCAGAGGTCCAAATTTAGAACTTCCTCTGCCAGGTCTAGAACCCGATGAACCCGCTGTGGACACCACTCCAGCAGAGTTTGTGCCAGATGATCGTCCTGTTGAAGCAGAACAGTAAAAAAATTCAAAATTCGTCTTGGAAAGTTTGCTAGGGAGGGAAACCAACGCCCTTCGGGTATCTCCTGCGGAGACGCTACGCGTAAGTCCCAAAGGGACACGCTTACGCGAACGCCCTTGGCGTGCGCTTGCGCTTACGCCCTTGGCGTGCGCTTTGCGCTTACGCAGTCGCCTCTGTCGGGAGACCCCTTCGGGTTCGCCAGATGCCTGGCTGTCGGGAGACCCTCCCGCAGCACTGGTCTCACCTCCTGCAGCGCTGTCTCACCAGATACCTAGGTCGGGAGACCCTCCTGCAGTACTGGCTCCTCCTGGCAACTTTCCGCAAAATTCAAAGTTCAAAATTTAAATCATCAATTCTTTGGATTTTTGAAGAATTTGAAAATTAACACATTTATGCTCTCAACAATACACTACATCCAAAGGAGGTTGTATGGAGACGCTAGAGTATTTTCTGCCCCAGGTATGGTTTGTGGTTTTAGCCTTATTCTTGTTGCTGTATGTGACGCTAGATGGATTTGACTTAGGGGTAGGTATCTTATCTCTAACTTCAAAAGATCAAGAACGTCGTGGCATTTTAATGACAAGTTTGAGCAACATTTGGGATGCGAATGAAACTTGGCTGGTTCTTATGGGAGGAGGTCTTTTTGGAGCATTCCCGCTTGCTTATGGCACAATTCTCAATGCGCTTTACATCCCAATTTTTGTTATGATATTTGGGTTTATCTTTCGGGCTGTAGCGTTTGAGTTTCGGGAGCTATCAAACCGAAAACTCTTTTGGGATTTTGCCTTTGGTGCAGGGAGTTTTGTTGCAGCACTTGGTCAAGGTTTCTCCCTTGGTGGTGTGCTAAAAGGGATTGCTGTTGATGAGGCTGGTCACTTTATTGGGACATCTTGGGATTGGCTGAGTTGGCAGTCTGTACTGGTAGCTCTGACTTTAATTCAAGCATATGTCCTTATTGGCTCAACTTATCTGGTTTGGAAAACGACAGAGGAGTTGCAAACAAATCACTACAGAACTGCTAAAATTGCAGCTTGGACTACATTAATTGGTGCCATTTTCATCACAATTTCAACACCAATATTTTATGAAAGTGTAAGGATGCGCTTGTTTCAGCAGCCACTCGTTTACATCTTTGCCGTTATTCCAATATTAGGAGTTCTGCTCATTTGGCAACTTCTCCAAAGCTTAAACCGTAAAGAAGAAAGAGCACCTTTTCTCTGGACAATTCTTCTTTTCGTTCTCACATTTCTGGGACTGGGGTTGATTGTTTTCCCCTATATCATTCCAGTGAAGATTACCATCTATGAAGCATCTGCTGACCCCAGTTCGCTTGTTATTATGATTATCTTCATTGGCTTCCTTATCCCCATCATGCTGTTCTATAACCTTTACCAGTACATTGTTTTCCGGGGCAAAGTGACTGGCGGTCATTACGAGGGTTAAAGTATTGGAGACTGACTTGTGAGAGTCTGCTCCAGATAAACACGGATAATTCAACGGACACTTGCTGGATTGTCAGGCGTTACCTGCTTACAGCAGTGTCCTCATCTGTGGTTCTAAATATCTATGAACCAGACTTTTGCAAGAAGTTTAATCTCAAAGCTATTATGAAAATGATTATCATAATAGTTAAGCTTGCATGGAAACTCCTCCACCATCCCTTCCCAGTAAAATTGATCTAGCAATTATTGGTGCTGGACCTCACGCTCTTACTTTAATCACCCATCTGCTGCAAAAACGGCAGACTATGCGGGGTAGATTTATGGTACTTGACCCCAGTGGCAGCTGGATAAGGCGATGGCAACATCAATTTGCAGCTTTTGAAATTCCTCACTTGCGTTCCCCTGCAGTTCATCATCCTGATCCTAATCCGTTTGCTTTGCGGAAATTTGCGGAATCGCGTTCTCATGAGTTGTTTGCTCCCTACGATTTGCCAGGAACTAAATTATTTGAAGATTTTTGCTTTGATGTCATTCGCCGCTTCCAATTAGAAAATCAAGTTTATACCAGTGCAGTAACTCGTATTGAACCTTTGCCTCACCCGATTCATCCACAATTTCGCTTATGGTTGCAAGACGGACATACCTTGACTGCGCGGCGGGTGGTGCTGGCAACTGGTAACGGAAAACTTCAAATACCAGATTGGCTAAAAGAGATTCCGTCAGGATATCCCCAGGATAAACTTTTTCATTCACAAACAGTGGATTTAGGTAAATTGCGATTGACAGGTGAAAGAGTATTGATTGTAGGTGGTGGGTTGACAAGTGGACATTTAGCAGTCGGTGCGATTTCTCGTGGTGCAAAAGTTCATCTGATGATACGACGACAGTTGCAAGAAAAACTTTTTGACGCTGAACCGGGTTGGTTGGGACCAAAGTATCTCAAAGGGTTTTTTGAAGAGTTGGATTTTGAAAAGCGCTTTTCTATGATTCAGCAAGCGCGTAATGGTGGTTCTATGACGCCTGCGATGGTGTTTCAACTACGCCGAGAAATGCGTAGCGGGAACTTGAGAATTGATGAAAATTGCCAAGTGCTGAAAGCTGAGTGGTTGGGTAAGACTTGGATAGTGAAGTGTGGTGATGGTAGCGAATATGAGTGCGATAGCATTTGGTTATCAACAGGAACCCGCTTCGATGTAACTGCTGAACCACTACTGACTGAAATCTTACAAACTTACCCAATTCCGATAGTTAATGGCTTGCCCGTTTTGGATACTCATCTGCGTTGGCAAGGTTGCGAATTATTTCTGATGGGTGGGTTAGCTGCTTTGCAAGTAGGACCAACAGCGCGCAATCTATCAGGTGCGAGAATGACGAGTGAGAAGATTGTGCCAGCGATTATCAAACCACGTATTGCGCTTTCTTATGCCAGAAGTGCTTGATACTTTAGTGTATAGTCTAAAAAAAAGTGGCTTTTTGAACTTGGTCAGTACAATTGTGTTATGGTTTGGCATCAGCGTTACCATGACGGTCCGCTACACATTTGGCTACGCTCACTAATAGTGTCCCAAACCCAGTGACTAAATTAATTGACATCTTACAACCAAGGCGTGAGATCCTAAGAAACAGTCAACAGAGTCAACCAAGTGTGAGCGAAATGGAACAACATCAAAAGCCAACGGTTGTGATCACAGGTGCATCATCAGGAGTCGGTTTGCAAGCGGCGAGATCGCTTTCCCAAAAGGGATGGTATGTGATTATGGCTTGTCGAAATATCCCGAAGACAGAAAACGCGGCTCAAAGCTTAGGAATGTCGCCTGACACCTATACAATCATACATCTGGATCTAGCTAGCTTAGACAGTGTTCGCCAGTTTGTGAACAGCTTTAGGGAAAGTGGTAGATCCTTGGATGCTTTGGTGTGCAATGCTGCAGTTTATCTGCCTTTATTAAAAGAACCTTTGTACAGCCCAGACGGATATGAATTGAGCGTTGCTACGAATCACCTCGGACATTTCCTTTTGTGTAACCTTATGCTAGAGGATCTGAAAAACTCAGGTGCGAAAGAGCCTCGACTCGTTATTTTGGGTACCGTGACAGCTAATCCGAAGGAGTTGGGAGGTAAGATTCCGATTCCAGCGCCTCCAGACTTGGGCGATCTCCAAGGCTTTGAAGCAGGTTTCAAAGCGCCTATCTCAATGATTAACAACAAGAAGTTTAAATCCGGTAAGGCATACAAGGATAGCAAACTCTGCAATGTGTTGACCATGCGCGAGCTGCATCGGCGCTATCATGAGTCAACGGATATCATATTCAGTTCTCTGTATCCCGGATGTGTAGCAACAACAGGCTTGTTCCGCAACCACTTTCCCCTGTTCCAGAAACTATTCCCACTTTTCCAGAAGAACATCACAGGGGGGTTTGTGTCTGAGGAATTGGCGGGCGATCGCGTCGCCCAAGTCGTAGCTGATCCTGAATACAACAAATCTGGTTCATATTGGAGTTGGGGGAATCGACAAAAGCCCAATCGCAAGTCTTTTGAGCAAGAGATGTCTAATGAGGCGCTAGACGATAAAAAAGCTCAAAAACTTTGGGATTTAAGCGCCAAGTTGGTTGGATTGGCGTAAGGAAGATAGTGCTTTTTTGTTTGTGGCGATACGCCGCCAGAAGTCTGCCCTTGGGGCGATCGCCTTCACCCTTGGAAAATTAATCAGCGGATGGGCAGATAAATCTGTACTTGATTCAAATGAGAAGCGCTATATACATGCTGCTTGGGTAATTGCGTAATAAGTGATTCATGAAATCAAAGATACTCGTAACACACATGTTATAAAAATTATTACAATGAGCATACAAGTATAAAGAGCAACGTTATGCCAGAAATTACCTCTGTGCCACCTACAAAAATTGGGAGCATCCCAATTTTGCAAAAAACGGTAGTGGGAGCAAGATGCTCCCTAGTTTCTAACTGAAGCGGGCAAGATGCCCCGCAGTCGCCACAACGGGAGCCAGCGCGAATGACGGCTTTCCCGACAGAGGCGTCTGGCGTTGGGGAACCCCCGCAAGGCGCTGCTCTCCGCAAGGCGCTGCTCTCCGCACTACAAAATCAAATAATTTTACACATTTGGGATGCTCCCGAAAAATTCAAATTCAACTGCCATGTTTTTTTTCCTAAAACAGCTTTAGGTAAGTTAACTTATCCTACTACAGACTATAAACTTTTATCTGAGCGTGTTTTCGAGATTCTGGTTTCGCCTTCACCATAATCTGCACATCACAACCTAAAGCATTCAAAAATCGGAAAAGTCGTTCTGTTGAAAAACCTGATAGTTTTCCCCTCATTAGGGCAGAAATCTTAGGTTGATCCACTCCTAAAAGTTCCGCAGCTTCAATTTGAGTCATATTCTGTTTGGTGATGATTTCGCTAATTTGACGTGCAAGTTCTGCTTTAACAAGTAGCTCATCAGGATTAGCTAGACCTAAATCTGCAAAAACATTACCACTACTTGCTTTGACGTTGATTTCCTCAGTCATTTTTCTCTTCCTTTTGCTTGGCGCTATAGTTCTGGGCGTGATGCTGTTTTGCTCGTTTGAATCTTGCTTCGATTAGTTCGATGTCTTGCTTTGGCGTAGCAATACCATGCTTTGATTTTTTCTCAAACGCGTGTAAAACATAAACCACGCCTTCCAATTTCACTGTGTAAACGGCTCTGTAAGTATCGCCATCAAAGTCTTCTACAACTTCCAATACTCCAGCACCTTTAAATCCTTTAAGCGGTTTTGCAGAATTATGCTTCTCGCCACACTGAGCTAAATAAAGAGCGTAACCCATCACCTGCTGAACTTCTTCTGGGAACTCTTTCAAATCATCAAGCGAGCTTCCAACCCACTCAACTGCTTTTAGTGAAAAACTCATATTGACAGTATGCTAGTTTTGGCATATTTTGTCAATGATAGCGTTCACGACTTTGCTGCGGCGGGGCGTGCGAGTCCAGCATATGCGGCGAGGGAGGCGATAAGCCGGAGGCTTGACGCTAGCCCCGAAGGGGGCGCTTCGCAAACGCGTATCGCAAACACTGCCATCACACTGGACATGGCGATCAGCAATGCTAGCGCTCCCTGCTGGAGCATCGCTGTTCGTCCGTCATAGAGGAAGGCGATAAGCGCACTGGCTAAGGCACCGCTCAGCATTTGCATAAATCCCACCGTAGCGGATGCAACTCCAGCAATTTCTGGCATCGGCTGGATGGCACCGTGCATCGCCTTTGATCCGATCAGTCCGCGACTGAAGGTGTTAAGTATCAAAAGTGGCATTAGCGTTATTAATTGCGCCGGAGGAGTCCTAAATGAATATACCAATCATAATACACTCCTTATCAATTCTGAATTCTGACTCAATCAGTGCTGATTTTTTACGTAATTTATAGTGTTATACTGCTCTATAAGCCCATATTTCAAACTTAGCTTTTGATGAAATAATTCTTTCCAAAGAACCATAATGCCTGATACAAAACTCTTGAAAGTCTTTCATTTTTTTATCAAAGATTTCATCTGATACCTGCCAACAGAAACCATATGCACGGGATTGGAAAAAACTTAGTAACTCCTCAACCGTATTGCTAACGATCCATTCCTTAGCTACCAAGTAATTTGATACGTAACCTTTTTGATGTAAATATCCTTCCACATTTATATCTTGTATTGGCGCATCAACACGCTTTGATTCTGGCTTTGAACCTTCATATTTGGACAGTATCTCTCTGAAATAGCCTTCAAATTCTCTTCTGGCTGGTGGGGTAATCCATTGACAATTGAGATAAAAACCTCCAGGCTTCAGTACTCGATCAATGTCATCTAAAAATGCTGTCCACTCAGAGACAGTATGAACCATGTGAACAGTTAATACAACATCAAAACTGTTATCTGGAAAAGGTAACTGTGAAGCATCAGCGTGGATCAGCTTCAAATTGGGAGGAGTTCCATTTAATTTCTGACGCAACTGATTAAGCATTTCTTCAGAGACATCAATTCCCGTTACAGCATAGCCACGTCTGACCAGAGGAAGAACATTCAATCCTGTGCCAATGCCTGGTTCTAGAAAAGATGTCTCTAGTGTCGCACCAACAAGTTCAACAATAAAGTCAGCGACTGCCTCTGCTACTGTTTGTGTTAACCAGCGCGTTTGGTCATAGATCGGTGCAATATTGTCGTAGTAGTTGGACTTATTCATAATTAAATTTCTTTTGGAGGATGCCAACCCGCTAATACCCATTGTTGTCTAACTGTAACTGATACAATGTTGTTTAGTTGTAGGGCGATAACTGTAACTCGACCACAAGCAGTACGTCCAATAATTTGAGTCCCATCCTCACCCCATTCAAAATGTCTTGACCACTCTTGTTTCCTGGGATTAAATAACTTTACTCTTCTACCAGTTACTGGATCTATTGCATCAGTTTGAATTCCTTTATAACCGTTACACAGGCGACAAGCTAACCATAAATTATCTTCATCCTCTGTACCTCCTTTAGCTTTGGGAATAATGTGTTCAATTTCTAAAAGTCCAAGAACATACTTTTGTAAACTACGACAGTAACCACATTGATTACCTGCTTGAGTGCGAATTTTTTCTCTCAGTGTTTCTGACATCCAGCTTGAACTCACGCATCTAAAGGTTCTCGTAAACCTCGCTGGACTGCTTCACGTAAAGCTTGAGCTTTAAGTAATAGTTTTTCTTGATAAACTTGCATTAAAGTCCAAAGTTCAGAATGCTCAGTATCGGCAAGTGTCCCAGCTTGTTGATTGTATAGCAATTCGCTTAACCTTTGGTCTTGTTCTGGCTCCATCTGTAATTCGGTGAGGGCGATAACTTCTTCATCAGATAAAGAAACAATAGAGGGAGTTTCTTTGCTGTCAATCGATGTAGACTGGGGACTGACTGGAGACAGAGAAAGTGCTATTGCTTGCGTCAAAATATCACCCACAGCACGGTTAGTGAGTTGGGCAAAATGTTCGGCTTTTTTGTAGACTTCATCTGGTAAGTTCAAGATAATTTGAGTCGTCATAGAATTTCACACTCTTGTGCTATTTCTGGTGGTACTTTCTTCCACATTATCTTCCACATTACTAGTACAGCGCGACAGAAATAAAGCTACGATTCCAAATTCTCGCACAGTTAAATACCACGTACAGCCAGTAAGGTTCCCGTAAGTTCCATCCTCACCCACTCGTTCCATGCTGCTTAAACCAATCCTGAAGTCGTTGCCAGCCTTCTTTCGCTTCTTTCTCCCGGTAGGAGGGGCGATAATCGGCAAAAAAGGCATGGGGTGCATCTGGGTAGACAATGATTTCCGATTTGCTACTGCTGGACTTCAGGCGAACGCGCATCTGTTCGACAGTATCAAGAGGAATCCCTGTATCCTTGCCACCATACAGTCCGAGAACAGGAACTTTCAGCCCAGAGGCAATATCGATGGGGTGCTTGGGTGTTAGTTCAGTGACATCGCCTACCAGTCGCCCGTACCAAGCGACACCTGCCTTAACTTGAGGATTGTGTGCCGCATACAACCAGGTAATACGACCACCCCAGCAGAAGCCTGTAATCCCCAACTTATTGCTATTGCCCTTTGATGATTTCACAGTCCAGTCTACTGTGGCATCGAGATCGGATAACACTTGAGCATCTGGCACTTTAGCTACTATTGGTCGAATTTCTTCGATGCTGCTTAACTTCGAGACATCACCTTGACGCACAAATAATTCGGGTGCGATCGCCACATACCCTAACTTAGCAAAACGACGGCATACATCCTGAATGTGTTCGTGTACACCAAAGATTTCCTGAATAACTAGGACAATCGGGAAATTTCCACCTTTTGCAGGCATCGCCCTGTAAGCCGGAATTTCGCCATCTTGAACAGGTATTTTCACCGCACCCGTGACTAATCCTTTGCTATCGGTGGTGATGACTTTGGCAGAAACCGGTTGTACTGCTAAGGCAAAACCTGTTGCTATAGTAGCTGTTGCAATAAATTTACGGCGCGTTATCTGTTTCATTATTCTCTTGAGTTATGCGACCAGCAGAGCAATAAGCCTTTATGCTATCGCTTTTGCTGGAAATGGTGTCTCATCAAGTAGCTATCGGGTTCATAGGATAGTTAGGTAATCTAACTATTAAATTCATATCATGAATAATCGTAAATTGAGTTGCCAACAATCTTCAGAACCCGGATTTCTCGCGAGAAGTCGGGGTTCTTGTTGAAGCAGATAGCTTGCTTGTTAAGGTTTGCTGTGATATTGTTCTAAATTAGAAAATACAATTAATCTATCGATTTAGTGAAGTTTGTAATAGTACTCAATCACTGAAATTGGTTTGTGAGTTAGAAGCTGAATACTAAGTAAAGCTTTCTATGCAGATCCAAACTGTTGTATTTTAAGTCCGGACAAATTTACTGAGCGAAATTATTACTATTCTTTCTCAAGAAAGTAGATCAAGTCATAACTTTCAAACTCATTCAGGAGACTTTCAACATGAGTAAAATACGTGCCGTCGTTGTCGATCCCAATGTATCAGGACGTTTGGCACTGCGTGAGGTTGATGCACCGACACCTGCTGCTAATGAGGCGGTGATTAGGGTAGCAGCAATTTCTCTCAACCGAGGTGAAATCAGACGTTCCACTACTGCTGAAGCGCTTTGGCGTCCTGGTTGGGACTTAGCGGGAACAGTTGAAACTCCTGCCGCTGATGGTTCCGGACCAGCTCAAGGAACGCGGGTAGTTGGTTTTCTTCGTTCTGGTGCTTGGGGAGAATTGGTGTCTGTACCCACCCACTCTCTAGCAGAATTACCACCTTCAGTATCCTTTGCCCAAGCTGCTACATTACCTGTGGCAGGTTTAACGGCTTACCATGCTTTACTCAAAGGTGGTTCGCTTCTTGGTCGTCCAGTTTTAATTACAGGTGCATCCGGTGGCGTTGGTAACTTTGCCATCCAGTTAGCACGGTTGAGTGGGGCGCAGGTTGTCGCACACATTCGCCGTCCAGAATACGAAGCTTTTGTCAAAGACGCTGGGGCGCGTTCTGTTGTCATTGGTGAAGACGTTTCAGCAGCCAGTGAGTACGGTCCATATCATTTGATTTTAGAGTCAGTAGGCGGGAATGTCCTGGGAACAGCCCTCGGTTTGTTGGCACCAGATGGGGCGATTATTCTGTTTGGCACCTCAGGGGGAAATGAAGTAACATTCAACGCTCAACGCTTCTATGGTACAGGTGGTGCGAGTTTATACGGTTTTATATTGTTTCATGAACTACAACGAGAATCGGCAGCAGTTGGGTTGAAACGGCTGGCAAATTTAGTACAATCAGGACAATTGCGTCCTCACATCGATTTAGAAGCTGATTGGACACAAATAGCTGAGGTGGCACAAAAACTACTCGATAGGGGCTTTCCTGGTAAGGCAGTACTGCACGTCACGAATTGAAAAATCCTGGAGTATAATTTAGAGCCGAATCTAGCTATATTTAGCAACGGGGGAGATACGAACGATCCATTTCATCAGAAGGAAGGTTGGAACCAATGTCTCAAAATGCTGAAGATACTCAGTTGGCTGGACAGTCAATCCCTTATGCTGAATTAAATCCACAACAACAAAAACAACGACTTCAAGAACTAGCACTTGTTTTTTTGAAATTGGGCGCGATCGCCTTTGGAGGTCCCGCAGCCCACATCGCAATGATGGATTCAGAAGTGGTGACTCGTCGCCAATGGTTGAGCCGCGAGAAGCTTTTAGATTTGCTAGGTATAACCAACCTGATACCTGGTCCCAATTCTACTGAGTTGGCAATTCATATTGGCTATGAGAGAGCTGGATGGCTTGGACTGCTCGTTGCTGGTTCATGCTTCATTTTACCTGCCATGATTATTGTTTGGACTCTGGCAGCCATTTATGCTCGCTACCAAACCATTCCTCAAGTTGAATGGTTACTTTATGGTATTAAACCCGTAATTATTGCGATCGTCGTACAAGCAGTGTGGCTGTTGGGTAAAAAAGCTATTAAGGATATTCCAACAACTATTGCTGCAATAGCCGTAATTATCGCCTTTTTCCTCAAGGTGGATGAACTGCTGTTGCTACTGCTGGCTGGGCTAGGGGTAATGTTTTTCAAAAATCTGTGGCAGAGTAAAAATAGAACATCAGCAGCTTGGTTACTACCTATTTCTCTAGTTATGGGACAGACCGGAGGTGCAACTGTCGCTACTTCTGTGAGTTGGCTTCAGGTGTTTTTGTTCTTTTTAAAAATCGGCTCTGTGTTGTACGGTAGTGGCTATGTACTGTTAGCGTTCTTACAAAGGGAACTCGTAGAACAGAACCATTGGCTCACTTCTCAACAGCTTTTAGACGCGATCGCTATTGGTCAGTTTACACCAGGTCCAGTATTTACCACAGCTACTTTTATAGGTTACCTATTGGCAGGTCATGCAGGAGCGATCGCCGGAACAATTGGTATCTTTCTGCCTGCCTTTGTTTTGGTATGGATCGTTAACCCTTGGGTTCCTAAGCTACGTCAATCTTCTTGGGTGAGTAGTTTTTTAGATGGGGTAAATGCAGCTTCTTTGGGACTGATGGCAGTAGTTACGTATACCTTGGGACGCGCTGCAATTATAGATTGGTTGACTGTGCTGTTGACACTCCTGAGTTTAATTGCTGTTTTTCGCTTCAAAATCAACTCAGCTTGGTTAGTCCTTGGGGGTGGATTCGTGGGATTTGTGGCACGATTTTTGAACGGTGCGATCTGATTACCCCCAAAAATATCATAGACAAACGGTGCAAGCCGTTTCTATGATACGTAATGTTATTGATCAACTGAAGCTAAGCGCTACTGGTAACCTGGTAAAAAACCTTATTGAATATTCTGGCTTAATTTTTGATAATGAAAGGCAATATTTTTTGTAATATTTATGACTAAATATCATATCGTACTGCATCGACCTATTGACCTTGATAAAATTGCTACCGAAGCCGAGAATAATAAATGTCCTAGGCATGTAATGTGGATCTTAAAGCAAAGACTCAATGCCAGCATTCATACACCATTCGGATATCAAGGTTCTTTTGTGGACAAACTTGTTTCCAAAATAGCAGGTTCGCCAGAGTCTTGGGCAATGGCACGTGCTTTATCATCTCGACTGGAATCGGATGACATAGTATTCTGCAACAGTGAGGCTGGAGGTATTCAGGTTGCAACACTTTGTGGATTTAAGCGCAACCGCCCCAAAATTGCAGTGTTTTTTCACAATATTGATCGACCTCGTGGACGCTTAGCACTAAAGTTATTTAACTTGGCCAGTAAGATCGATTTGTTTTTAGCCTGTAGCAAGCGCCAAGTTACTTTTTTACGCGATTATCTAAACCTACCCGCATCTCGTGTTCATTTTGTTTGGGATCAAACCGATCTCAAATTTTTTGCACCTAAGCCTGCTTCCGCGAAGAAGTCGCGTCCAATGATCGCTAGTGTTGGTTTAGAACAACGTGATTACAGAACTCTGGCAGCAGCAACAGCAAATCTAGATATTGATGTGAAAATCAGCGGTTTCTCCAACGATGCACTTTTATTAAAACGAGCTTTTCCTGAAGAATTACCACGAAATATGTCACGCCGATTTTATGAATGGCCGGAGTTAGTCCAGCTATATCGGGATGCAGATATTATTGTGGTTAGCATCTTTGAAAATAGTTATGCTGCAGGAATACAGGCATTGATGGAAGCAATGGCGTGTAGGCGTCCTGTGATAGTCACTCACACTCTTGGACTCGATCAATATATAGTAGAAACTAATGCAGTAATCATGGTTAAGCCAGAAGATGTTGAAGGCTTAAAACAAGCTATTATCTATTTGTTGAATAACCCTCAAGAAGCTGATGCTTTAGCTGAACGTGGTTATCAATTAGCTCTAACTCGGCATAATAGTGACCACTACGTAAATTACATCACAAAAGAGCTTAAACAGCTTGAAGGTTAAGATTAATTTTTGAGTGGAACTTGGAGTGTTCGTGTAGATTTTTTTAAACGCAAAGTTTTTCCGGGTTAAATCTTGGGCGTTGCACTATAGAAATATGAATTAGGGCGATACGGGCGAATCGCACAAAGCAAGAGACGCGACGAGCGGGTATCGCCCTTGCTTTGTTCAAAGTGTGCATCATATCGCTTCTTTAACAATAACTGTGAAGTGAAAAACTTTTGTTAGTATTGAGCTTTTGAGATTGGGAAAAAGTATTCATATCAAGTTCGCCTAATTATTTACAAAAAAACGACTTGGCCCCCTGGCCTTCTCCTTGATAAGGAGAGGGGTGCCCGATAGCGTAGCGTGCCGTTAGGCATAGGGCGGGGTGAGGTTCTTCGTTTTTTATAAGTGTTGATCAGAACATGATATCACGGCCAGAAAAAACCTTCTGGATAAGAATTGTAGCAGATTTTGCTTTTAATAACAGCTTCCGTCTCATCACCCTTGGAAATATCCTATTCAAAGTTAGTCAACCTTATTTAGAAGGGAATGGTTATATCCGGGCGGTACGTTTTTGGGGGAAGCTTCCCCCGGAAAGCTGCCTTCTGTGATACCCTCTCACAAAAATCCTGATATATTTGACTCCCCCGACTTCCCCACTTACCCGCGTTTGTTCTAACTTTAAAGTCAAACGGTATGAGGTGGCAAAATACTCAAAGCTATCTAAGAATTTACTTCAAAAACGAGTATCTAGGTTGGGCATTTTGCAAAGCGAGTTCCAAAGGAAACCGCTAGCCCCTCTTAGGGGCTAGCGCAAACGCTAACAATAACTTTGAATAATCTTTATAAAATCCCAAAAAATCTGATAGACAAACGGAGCTAGTTGTTTATATGATACGTAATGTTACTGGTAAAATGAACTTAACTGCTACTGATGATTGGCTAAAAAAGCCTTGTTGAAGATCTATCCTAGCTTAATCTTTTTCTTTCATGAAAAGCAATATTTTTTGTAATATTTATGACTAAATATCACATTGTACTTCATAGATCTATTGACCTTGAGAAGATTACTACCGAAGCTGAGAGCAATAAATGTCCTAGGCATGTAATGTGGAGCTTAAAGCAAAGACTCAATGCCAGCATTCATACACCATCCGGATATCAAGCCTCTTTTGTAGACAAACTTCTTTCCAAAATAGCAGGTTCACCAGAGTATTGGGCAATGGCACGTGCTTTATCATCTCGACTGAAATCGGATGACATAGTCTTCTGCAATAGTGAGGCTGGAGGTATTCAGTTAGCAACACTTTGTGGATTTAAGCGCAACCGCCCCAAAATTGCAGTGTTTTTTCACAATATTGATCGACCTCGTGGACGCTTAGCATTAAAGTTATTTAACTTGGCCAGTAAGATCGATTTGTTTTTAGCTTGTAGCAAGCACCAAGTTACTTTTTTACGCGATTATCTGAATCTACCTGCATCTCGTGTTCATTTTGTTTGGGAGCAAACCGATCTCAAATTTTTTGCACCTAAGCCTGCTTCAGCGAAGAAGTCGCGTCCAATGATCGCTAGTGTTGGTTTAGAACAACGTGATTACAGAACTCTGGCAGCAGCAACAGCAAATCTAGATATTGATGTGAAAATCAGCGGTTTCTCCAACGATGCACTTTTATTAAAACGAGCTTTTCCGGAAAAATTACCACGAAATATGTCACGCCGATTTTATGAATGGCCGGAGTTAGTCCAGCTATATCGGGATGCAGATATTATTGTAATCAGTGTCTTTGAAAGTAATTGTGGTGCAGGAATACAGGCATTGATGGAAGCAATGGCGTGTAGGCGTCCTGTGATAGTCACTCACACTCTTGGACTCGATCAATATATAGCAGAAACTAATGCGGTAATGATGGTTAAGCCAGAAGATGTTGAAGGCTTAAAACAAGCTATTACCTATTTGTTGAATAACCCTCAAGAAGCTGATGCTTTAGCTGAACGTGGTTATCAATTAGCTCTAAGTCGGCATAATAGTGACCACTACGTAAATTACATCACAAAAGAGCTTAAACAGTTTGAAGTTGAAAAACAAGTCAGAACTCAGGAGTCAGAAGCGATTAGTGGGGAGATTGTGACTGTACCACTAATCGAAGACCACGCTCATCAAGGATTCAGTACAGGACTCTGACGCCTCTACTGATTCGCTCTATGGCGTCAGCCATAGAGCGCTATATGTGTTTTTGAAACACATAGTTTTTCTGGGTAAAATATCGAATCACTACGACGCATCGACGCAAGCCCAAATCATATGATACGACACGATTAAAGCCAAGCCCGCTCGTACTGAACAGGTGAAAATTTTTCCTGTCGCAGTTTTTTGGCAGCAGATAATGCCCAGTAAGGATTGCGTAGCATCTCTCGTCCTATTAAAACAATATCTGCCTGACCTGTACGAATAATCTGATCCGCCTGTTCTGGAGATGTAATTAAACCGACAGCACCTGTGAGGATGTTTGCCTCGTGGCGGATTCTCGTAGCAAACTCAGTTTGATAACCAGGGCCAAAGGGAATTTTGGCGTTGGGTACAGAACCACCGCTAGAAGTATCAATTAAATCCACACCTAATGAATTCAGTTTCTCTGCTAAGGCGATACTCTGCTCTATATCCCAGCCATTTTCTACCCAATCTGTTGCAGAAATTCTTACCCACAAGGGATAATCTGATGGTAAGATTTCTCGCACCGCTTGAACGACTTCTCTTAGCAAACGAGTGCGATTTTCAAAACTACCGCCATATTCATCGTTGCGTTTGTTACTTAGAGGCGAGAGAAATTGGTGTAAGAGATAACCATGAGCCGCATGGATTTCAATGACTTTAAATCCAGCTTCTTGTGAACGTTGAGCCGCTTGTACGAAGTCATTTATAATCTGTTGGATGCCTTCTATGTTTAATGCTTCCGGAATAGGGTGGTTTTCGCTAAAAGGAATAGCACTACTAGAAAGTACAGGATGCCAACCACCATTGGATGTGTTTAAAACTTCTCCTCCTTCCCAAGGTGGTGCAGTACTGGCTTTCCTACCAGCATGAGCAAGTTGAATACCTGCAATCGCCCCAAAGTTATGAATTGCCCTAACAATTTTTGCCAATGGCTCAATATGCTCATCCAACCAGATACCCAAATCTTGGGGACTGATTCGTCCTCTTGGTTCGATGGCTGCTCCTTCAGTGAAAACTAAACCTGCACCACCAACAGCACGACTTGCCAGATGAATCAGATGCCAATCATTAGCATAACCATCTGTACTGGAATATTGACACATTGGCGAAACTGCGATGCGGTTGCGAAAAGTCACTGCGCCAATTGTTAGGGGTGTAAATAAATCTGTCATGGTAAGGGTGAAATCTCACTAAATTGAGTCTTGTGTGCGAAAACAGATTGCTCCTGAAAATTCATGTTGTCTTATCAAAAGTTTAAGTGTCATCTAACTGCAGGACTGTTGCCCTGGATTCTCCCATAGAATCCCTTGCTTGGAAGTCAACAATTAGGGAGTTCACTGAGGGTTAGGGCAGGATTGTGTGTGGTGCGATAAGCTGTGCTTAAAGCATAAAGGCTTATCGCGTATTTCTTTAGCAGTGACAACAAACTCTCGTAAGTCAACACTATCCACAAACCATTGGTCTGCTTCTAAGGGTTCAAGAATGGTAGCGTGAAACATAGGATTTTAGATCGTTGATTGTAGATTTGGGCTTTAGACAGACGCGGGACACTCTGTTTGGTGTTCTAGCCGCACTTGTGCCAGCAAACAACGGTAATTCGATTAAGTTTATGACTATTAATCGTTTAATAGTAACAATTCAGGGGATAATTGCTTGTGACGAGTGATACTTTTTATGACTGTTATCCAAATATTTATTCTGATTGCAGTTTTCTTGATAGCAAGCATTATCAGCGTCATTACTGGTAGTACTTCCCTGATTACCGTACCTATAATGTTTCAGGTTGGTATTGAGCCGCGCACTGCTCTTGCTACTAATATGCTGGCATTAACCTTGATGAGCGTTGGTGGCACATTGCCTTTTCTTGGGAAAGGAGTGATTGATCGTCGTCGCTTACCACTACTAATATCACTAACGCTTTTCGGTTCAATTTTGGGAGCATTACTTGTTTTTATTGTTCCGTCAAAATCAATACCGTTTATTATCTCTATCTCAATGATTGCAGTTGCCGTGTTTTCAATATTCAACCGAGATGCGGGAATAGTGCCAATAGAGGGAGTGCCTTCACGAGTAGCAGAAATAACGGGATATGCGGCTACCTTCATATTTGGTATCTATGGTGGCTTTTTCAGTGGCGGCTATGTAACACTGCTGACAGCAGCCTACATAATGCTATTTCGCATGACATTTGTCCAGGCAATAGCTACCACTAAACTCATCAATATATTTTCCTCACTTGTTGCTACCATAATTTTCATGATGCAGGGAATTGTGGATTACAAACTAGGCTTTATTCTTGGTATCGCTATGTTCTTTGGTGGAATTATTGGAGCGCGTATTACACTCAGATTAAGTAACGCCTGGTTGAAACGTATCTATCTGACAGCAATAACTATTCTTGCCTTCGTAACATTCTATAAACAAGAGCAAAAAGCGCCTCAAACAAACGTCGGCTAGAAGATTCCCGACTTTTATAAGAAGTCGGGAAACCGCATCCTAACCATCCTGCTGTCATACTGGTAGCATTCGCATTGATGGATGGTAAGCCAATAAAAATTAGTGCTGGAAATAAAAGAAAGCCGCCACCACTAGCAACAGAAGTCAATGCTCCACCTAACACAGCAGCGACGAAGAGAAAACAAGCTGGGGCGATCGTCAAATTCACTTCCTCGCACACAAAAAGCGATAACCGACATCAATTTCTGATAAATTTCTGATTTCTCCATATTTCGCATTCCATTTTCCAGTTTCCAAATCTTCTTTAAGTCTGAGAACTCCCTGTTCAACTTCATCTGGTTCAGCTAAAGCCAAAGCTGATATATTTGCACGAACTTCCGGATTCAAATATATTTCTGGTCGTCTCCATCCAGATGCAGCAAACATATCTGTTAAATCATGGGGAAGTTTCAAAGTAGAAATTTCAACGGTTCTTTGGGTATGACTTTGAATCAGTTCAACAACATCGTTGATCGGTGGAAAAACACGAAAATCATAGTCACGATATACAGGAAAATAGTCAGCTAACCAAAGCTTTTCACAAAGTCGAGGGTCGAATGTCAGAAAAACTAATGCTCCTTTTTTCGTAATTCGATGCATTTCTCTAACTGCCTTGTGTAAGTTAGAAAAATGATGCATTGCTAAAATACAAATTACTCCATCGACAGATGCATTCGCTAAAGGAATATCTTCTGCATAACCAGCGAAATATTTAACCTGTGCATGTTCGACAGATTGAGAACGCATGACCGATGAAGGTTCGACAGCGTAAACTGAATATTCTCGTTCAGCGATCGCTCGACTATAACCTCCTGTACCAGCACCAATATCAGCAATAATACTTTTCTTTGGTAAGTTGAGTAAATCAATTAGAGAATTTACAATTCTCAGATCAGGAAGACGCGAATTAGAGTAGACTTTGCCAATCGAATTGTAAATAGTCATTATTAATAACCAGCATTTTTATCTACGACATTTCGCAGGGGCTTTCCGTGGCGATACCATGTTAAATTATCGAGGAAAAGTGCAAGCGAACGCTCTTTAACTTTAGGTGAATGACTGGAACAGTGGGGTGTAACAAAAACATTCGGTAACGTCCAAAATGGACTTTCTGGCGGCAGTGGTTCCGTAAACACCGCATCTAAAGCTGCACCTGCAATCCAATTTTCCTGCAACGCTTTTAACAGTGCAGGTTCATCCACAATTTTGCCACGAGCAATATTTATCAAATAAGCATCGGGACGCATTGATCGCAGTACTTCTGCATTAATCATGCTCTCGGTTTCCTTACGCAAAACTATATTAGCAGTCTAATTCAGCCGAAAGTTCTTTATCAGTTGCCGCTGCGATCGCCTAAGCGCCCTACGCCCCGTGCTATTCTATACTAAATAAATTATGGGGCTGGATTGGGATAATGTGTATGAACTGCATCTAACTCTGTTAAAATCTCTTGATTGAGAATTACATTCACGCTATCAATATTTTCTTGTAGTTGTTGTAAGGATGTCGCACCAATAATTGTGCTACTCACAAACCACCGACTCCGGACGAAAGCCAAAGCTAATTGTGTAGGCTGCAAATTATATTTTCTGGCAATTGATACATAAGCTGCTACAGCCTCATTTACATTTGGTTTGAGATAGCGTTGCCCAAAACCTTGAAATAGAGACAAGCGTGTATTTTCTGGTTTTTTATCGTCTGTGTGCTTCCCAGATAACAAACCAAATCCCAAAGGACTATAAGCTAATAAGCCAACATTTGTATAACGAGAAACTTCTGCTAAAGCTGAATCAAAGACACGATTAAGCAAGTTATAAGCGTTTTGAATGGAGATCACTTTGGGTAATCCTAGCTGTTTGGCAACATGAACAAACTCACTAACACCCCAAGGTGTCTCATTACTCAAGCCCAGATAGCGAATTTTACCTGCTTTGATGACATCTGCAAATGCTTGTAATTGTTCAGCAATACTCACAGCTTCACGTTCAAAATCAGGTTTGTACTCTGTCTGTCCAAAGGTGGGAACATAGCGTTCTGGCCAGTGAATTTGGTACAAATCTATATAATCTGTTTGTAATCGTTTCAGACTATCATCGACCGCTTGCTTAATGTTGTTGTGGTTAATTTGAAGATTTCCTCCCCGCAGCCATTTAAAAGGACGACCGGGACCTGCAATTTTTGTGGCAATGATGAGTTGATTCCGCTGCTGTTTTTTCAACCATTCGCCAATGTAAGCTTCCGTTTTTCCTTGAGTTTCGCCACGAGGCGGTACTGGATACATCTCCGCAGTATCAATAAAATTTATTCCTTGAGCAATAGCATAATCTAACTGTTGATGCGCTTCGTCAATGGTATTCTGCTGTCCATAAGTCATGGTTCCCAGACAAATTTCAGAAACCTTGAGGTCACTCTCGCCAAGTTGGTTGTACTTCATATTCTTGAATTAATTATCTTGATTACTTTATCAGCAATTTCGTAAAAGTATAATTTGGTTAGAACAAGATCCTTGACTTTGTAACAGTTGTAGGGGATCTCCGTCTTTTATTACTAACAAAAAATTATGACCAATTTTACCGAGTTGCTTAATTATCGTTACGGCGATACGCCGCCCCAAGGGGGCGATAAGCCGGAGGCTTTACGCTCCGCGTATCGCACCGTCAATACAGATATGCCTGGAAATGACTGTATCAGTTGTGTAATTGAGATGGGAAAAGTCTATGGTTTAAGTACCTGGGGTTTATTTTGGCGAATGATTCTTCCTGGGGCATTGTCCTCTATTTTGGTGGGTGTCCGTTTTTCTTTAGGTATCATGTGGTTGACACTGATTGTTGCTGAGACAATAGCCGCTGATTCTGGTATTGGTTACATGGCAATGAACGCCAGAGAATTTATGCAAACAGATGTTGTTGTATTGAGCATTTTGCTATACGCTTTGTTCGGTAAATTAGCAGATGTTATCGCCAGAGCCTTGGAAAATTACTGGTTGCAATGGAATCCCAATTATTCTAGATCTTAGATATATCGATTTACAGTAATTTAAAGGTATGTGGTAGTTCATAAGCCCCAAGCCCTTTAATCAAAAAGAAATCTCGTGATGTTCCACCCAATCTTTCATCTTGCCTTTCCCGTCCGAAACCTCGAAGAATCTAAGAACTTTTATGTCAACACCTTCGGGGCCAAGATCGGTCGTGTCCGTGATAAGTGGATTGATGTATTTCTCTTTGAAGCTCAGATTACTTTGCACGAACAACCCTCTGAAGTGTTAGCGATGACAAAGCATGGCGTGCGTCACTTCGGCGCGGTTTTGGCGTGGAGTGATTGGGAGGCTCTTGCAAATCGTCTTGATAAAATGAGGGTTCAGTTCAAGGTAAAGCCAAATGTTTCTTTTGTGGGTACCGACGCAGAGCAAGCGAAGATGCTATTAAGTGATCCCAGTGGAAATGTGATCGAAGTAAAGGCATACAGAAATCTATCAGTCGCGTTGGAAATGGAAGATTTGCAAGAGTGTTCAGCAACCGAGGTTTAACCCAACCTAACGTGGGGCGCACAGGTAGTGGTAGTTTATATCGGGTAGTCCAATGCAACTCAAACTTTGCCACCATGTTGATTTGCAGGTACAGCTTCTGACATTTTTTTAGGATAGGGCAGGTTCAGGTTATTCATTAACATCATGAACTGGCTACGGCTGTGTCCAGCAAATCGGGGATTCCAGCGCTTTTCTTCACCAATCGTAGACACTGTTTGTCCCTGGTAGTCGTGAGCGGGATATACCAAGGTATCATCTGGTAAGGTGAATAGCTTCTGGGTAACAGCGTCATACAGCAATCCAGCATCACCGCTTTGGAAGTCGGTACGACCGCAGCCCCGGATGAATAGCGCATCTCCCGTTAACAAGTGAGTATTATTAACCAGGTAAGCCATATGACTGTCGGTGTGTCCAGGAGTCGCGATCGCCTGAATTTGTACATTGCCTATATGTAGCATCTTTCCATCGGCAATATAGCTGTCTGCACAAGTCGTCTGGGCATTCTCAGGCATGATACTTAGACAGCCTGTTATACCCTTAAGTTGTCTTGTCGCAGTGATGTGATCAGCATGGATGTGAGTTTCCAGACAGTAGCGCAGGGTTAAGCCCAATTCTCGTAATATTTGAATGTCACGTTCAACTTGCTCTGATACAGGATCTACGAGAATAGCTTCTTTAGTTTGTGGATCGGCAATCAAATATGTGTAGGTACTCGACTCTTTATCAAACAGTTGACGAAATAGCATGGCTGGTTTTGGAGCAAACCAATTTTCAACAACAGCATAAGGCATGGGATTGAGAGATTTCAGTAAATCCTGTGCCAAATTCGCGGCTTGAACACGAATTTCCGCAACAGCAGTAGTTTCCCAAAGATTGCCTTTGCGCGGTGTCCCTAGTGTATACAGTAGTTCAGAAGTATTCCCATCTGCATCCAACAGCGCACCGTTGACAGCAGTGTCAATTCCCATTGATAGAACATTAGGACGAATCAGGCGTTGTTCTTGAAGACTGGCGAGTAATGGATGCTGTAAAGAGCGGTAATTACAGTTTGAGCCTGTGCAGTTGATAATTCGGTTAACGTGTAAAACAATCTTTGCCTGTGTTTCTCGTTCGCTAATGCTCACAGTTAATTTATGATCAAACTGCTGACAAGTTTGAATCCGTCCTGCATAGTAGCTTAATTGACCAGATTCCTCCGCAGCATCCAGCACATCAGCAATTTCTGGGGCAATTAGGTGGCGGTGAACTTCCCAATAAGCCTTGAGGTGGCGTAGAAATCTTTTTTGTTCTTTTAAGGGGAGTGTTTGCCAAATTTCTTGAGTAACCGGACGAAGTGCATCGATGACTGCCCGCCAGTCAAGTCCATGATCATCCGCTGTTCGCACTTGCTGACGTACTAAATGCAGGAGTTCTCGTGCAGTTTTTGGTGCAGTCTCTAAATCAATAAATGTGGGATAAGGAATTGTTGATTTGTGACTACACGGCTTCAATCCATGACGAGAAACAGCATGGATTTTTCCATGAAATCCTTTGGCGTGCAAGGCAACAACAGCATCTACCATCGTCAGCCCGCTTCCAATCAATAGAATAGAATCTTCTGGGTTTAAATCGGCAATCGCCTGACTTGACCAAGCATCTCTAATATTATTATTGTGGTTTTCCACACACGCAACTGGTTTTGGTAGAGATGCAGGGAAATTACCCAACGCCAGCACAGCCTTTTGAACGTACAAAGACTCACCGCGACTCAGTTTGACGATGACATTATCGCTTTTATTTTCAATGGCGATTGCTTCATCGACAATTCGCTCTAACATTACATAAGCTGGAGCGTTTGCCTCTGCTTCGCTCAAAGTCGCCTGCACATAATCCCCATAAACCTTACGTGGAACGAAGGTGGACGCCTTTACCTCTTCATGTCCGTTTCTATGCAACCAGTTCAAAAAGTGATTTGGTTCATCAGGAAACGCGCTCATCTTACCTGCCGGAACGTTAAGCAAATGACATTCAACTGGCGTACCGTAAGCAACTCCTCTGCCCACTTCCTGATTGCGTTCAACTAACTTAATGAACAGTGGCATGGTTGCTTTTCGCATTATATTTGCTGCCACCAGAGAACCACTTAAGCCGCCACCAATGATAGCGATCGTAGAAGGAGAAATAGTTGAGTTCATAATACAGTTATTCATAGGATGTAAGACTTATTTATTGACAGAATTTCTGTTGCTGAGTGCAACCATTTCTGATTTATCCAAACTCAGTAAAGTTTAGAGATGTTTATTTTTCTTTAATAAGTGTCAGCAAAATCAACTTCTACAGTTTGGGCATATAAACATCAAACAAGCTAGTCACATATATGAACTATGCTGGTTGCTGTATATCTACAAATTTATAACAGATAAACAGTTTTGTGTATCTGTTTTGCAAAAAACATATGAAATTAATTTAAACTCCACTTCTACATGTGAAAAACAGGGAATTAAATTTGAGTTTTTGATTTCGCCACTTTAGACAATATGAGACCAAAAAGAACTGATACTATATAAGCCTTTTGGGCTTTTATATAGCTTAATTTCGACAAATCCGATGTAAATATCGTGGTTTTAAAATAATCCTTGATAAACTCCTCCAGAATAGAAAAAATACCTATCTAATTATCAAATTTTTCTGACATATAGCCAGCAATTTTATATGTAAAAATCAAAAACACTTTTGATAAACGTAGACACGAAATGGCTTGCCGCAGGCTATCACAGAGGCGCTCCAGAAGAGGACACTTCTGTGTAGGTATTCCCCCCCGTCCTTGGAATATGTCCGTCACAAAGGAGGAGGAAACACAGAGTTTCACCCTCTTATTATTTAGGACTGATATAGATAACTTATAAGAGTCTTTTGGTCGCTAATATACATCCGTCAAACTTTGTCTAAACCAGACTCAAGAATATTGCATGAACGGAATAAATACGATATGCAGATGAATCAAGTGTATTATTTGAGTGAAAAGTGTTGCTTTACTCCTTTAGCTGTGCAATAATTTGAGGATAACAGATAAACTACGGTATACAAATAAGCTTACCGTAAAAATAACACAATCCGATTTTGCAGCCAGATTAAATAGGGATTATGCAACTACTTTGGTTTATTCCCACACACGGAGAAGGACGCTATCTCGGCACTGCTATAGGCGGGCGGGCAGTAAATTTTGATTATTGGCGGCAAATTGCTCAAGCAGTAGATCACTTGGGCTTTACAGGTGCTTTATTACCTACAGGGCGTTCTTGTGAAGATGCTTGGGTTTTGGCATCAGCGCTGGTAACGCATACTACAAAAATGCGGTTTTTGGTGGCAATTCGTCCAGGGTTGATGTCACCAGGAGTAGCAGCGCGGATGGCTGCGACGTTTGATCGCATTTCTGGTGGGCGCTTGTTGATTAACGTGGTTACAGGGGGCGATCCTACAGAGTTGGCGGGAGATGGTTTGCACCTTTCCCATGACGATCGCTACAAACTAACAGACGAATTTTTAACAGTGTGGCGGCAGATAGCAGCAAGTGAAGTTGCAAATTTCCAAGGTGATTATCTCAACATCCAAGATGGCAAGTTACTTTTTCCATCTGTGCAGAAACCTTATCCTCCTCTGTGGTTTGGCGGTTCTTCACCCATTGCTCAAGATATTGCCGCCAAGCACGTAGATGTGTACTTGACTTGGGGTGAACCACCAGCACAGGTTGGTGAAAAAATTGCCGCAGTTCGTCGGCTGGCAGAAGCGCAAGGCAGAACACTTCGCTTTGGCATTCGCCTACACGTCATTGTGCGGGAAACCGAAACTCAAGCTTGGGATGCGGCAAATGATTTAATTCGCTATGTAGATGAAGAGGCAATCGCCAAAACTCAAAAAGCATACGCCCGCATGGATTCGGAAGGGCAACGCCGAATGCAAGAATTGCATCAAGGTAGTCGGGAAGCTTTGGAAATTAGCCCAAATTTGTGGGCAGGAATTGGTTTAGTGCGCGGTGGTGCTGGGACTGCTTTGGTAGGCGATCCTGATACCGTTGCCCAAAGAATATTGGAGTATGCAGATTTGGGGATTGAGACTTTCATCTTTTCTGGTTATCCCCATTTAGAGGAAGCATATCGCGTCGCCGAATTACTCTTTCCTCGTCTGCCTTTAGAAAATAGACCTGTTGTAGAACCACAGCTGATGAGTCCGTTTGGTGAGATAATTGCCAATCGAGAATTCCCGAAACAACAAGTCCAAGAAAAAACAGCAGCTACCGTAGATTAACTGAAAGATTATTAGCAGGAGACTTTGACAAAATTGCTCATATTTTAGCGATCGCCTACCTCTATTGGTGAGACGCTACTTTAAACGCGCAGCGTGTCGCTTTGCAACAAGCCCTTCGAGTCGCCGTGTTCATTGATTAGTCAACCATAAAGGCTGGGGGATTATTTTTGTCGTGATCTACTAGCAATTTAGAAGAAGCTCTTCTCCTGCACAGCGCTACTGTGTCCAGCGACAATTTGCCAAGTGCCGGAGGATCGACGACACCAGATGCGGGTGTATCGGAGGTCATCTGTGAACGGTGACTCACCAAAGATGCCGGTTAGCTGCACACGAACTGAGACGATCGCAAGCCCCTCAATAAACTTTATTTTTCTTTCTGATGGTTTGATCGTTTGGAACTTGAATACGCCAGCTCGATGAAACGCCAGATCGTCCTGCTTGCTGACGACCTGACCGAGGTGACTGGTGAAGATGACATCGGCTGAAATTAGTTCATCCAGTGCTTCGACATCTGAAGAGAGCATGGCTAATCGTAGTCGCTCTTCGACATCAATAATTTGCTGTTCAGAGACGGACGGCATTGGCTAAGTCCTTTTGAGTGTAATCTAATACAAACTAACAGATCATAGGCTGCATAAAATTAAGTTCAACCGCAGCCGCTACGCAACGTGGTTAACTACGGATAACCTTAATCACGGCTACAATGCTGACTGAATAAGAGCCATAGCATGTAAACCCGTAAACCATAAGTGAAAATAGGTCAGTTTGTTGGGCTTTAGTCGCATCAAATCAAGGGCTAAATCCGTCCAAAACTCCATCGCACACACCCATAACTGACCATACAAACCAACCCAAAAAGTACTATGTCAGCGATGCGATCGCTTGGGTTGGAAACGTCAGTTCGGGGTGAATGGGTAGAGTAGGGCGATCGATCACCTGATCAATCAAGCCATACGTTACTGCTTCCTGTGCGGACATAAAGAAATCCCGTTCAGTATCTTGTTCTATTCGCCCCAATGGTTGTCCCGTGTAGTTAGCCATACGCTGGTTAATCTGCCGCTTCAAGTACAGAATTTCCTTCGCTTGAATCTCAATATCTACTGCCTGTCCCTGCACTCCACCAGAGGGTTGATGAATCATAATCCGCGAACTGGGCAAACTGCTGCGTTTGCCTTTAGCACCTGCACCGAGTAGAAATGCGCCCATACTGGCTGCCATGCCATAGCAAATTGTGCAAACATCCGGACGAATGTGATTCATTGTGTCATAAATGCCCAGACCTGCCAGCACAGAACCACCTGGAGAATTGATATACAGGTAAATGTCCTTTTCTGGGTCTTCGGCTTCCAGAAACAGCATTTGCGCCACAATTCGGTTAGCCATTTCAGACTCAACCGTTTCTGCCAGAAAAATAATCCGCTCACGCAGCAGGCGAGAATAAATGTCGAAGGCTCTCTCGCCTCGACCCGATTGTTCAATGACGGTAGGAATCATGCGAGTTTCTCCAGATCAGAATCAAAGGTTGGGAATTGGGATTAGGGATTGGGAATCGGGAATGATTAAAACTCTAATGACCCATTAGCGATTCCATTACTTGCAGGCAGCCAAGGCTAGTACATCGCCTGTCAAGAGCAGGCGCTTGAGACTAGACAAAGTTGCGCTCCAGCCTCGGCTAATGCTCATGTAAGCTTGTGCATCGAGACGATCGTGAGTCAGCGTTAACTTTACTGTTGAGCCGTTTTGCTCTAACTCGAACAACACACGTGACGGACGTTCTTCGTTGAAGCCAGGCGACTGGAAGGTATAGGAAAGCCGATGAGGTGGTTCAGATTGCAATACTTCGCCTTCCCACTCAGACTCGCCATCTTCCTTAACATGCTGCACGGGTGAGCCAACCTGCCAATCAGATTGAATTCGCCTGCCGCCCCAATATTGCTGGGTGAATGCTTCGCCGGTCAATGCCTCCCAAAGTTTTTCAAGGGTTGTGGCAATGTAGGTTACATAAACGAACTTTTGCTGATCCATGTTATGGCTCCTTGGTGTTTGCTTCCAGGTTTCGCTTTAATTCACTTAATGCTTCTAATTGCTGACGTTCATACTTACGAATCCATCGATCGTAAATGTCTTGAATCGGGGCTGGATTGAGGTAATGCAGTTTTTCTCGTCCACGCCACTCTGTGACAACCAGATTCGCTGCCTCCAACAACGCTAGATGTTTGGTAACGGCTTGCCGCGTCATCTCTAGGTGTTCGCACAGTTCACTTAATGTTTGACCGTTGTGGCTGTACAACTGGTCGAGTAATTTCCTGCGGCTCGGATCGGCAAGCGCTTTGAACACTGCATCCATATTATCATTTTATGCAACTAATTGGTTGCATGTCAACCAAAAAAAACTAGCTCTTGACTTCCACATAATAAATGAGAAACTAATAATTAGATAACCTAAATATACCACTAAGGAAGTGCATCCTACTTGTGACGAAACTGACGGGAAGAACCGATCGCTTGGAAATGCCTGTTAACTTTCCGAACCCTGCGGTCATATTGGAAACTCAGGAACTCACGCGGCGCTTTGACAAGTTCACCGCTGTTGATGCCCTGAATATCTCTGTTACATCTGGAGAAGTATTTGGCTTGCTTGGTCCAAATGGGGCAGGTAAAAGTACAGTCATTAAGATGTTGACAACGCTGCTACCGCCAAGCACTGGACGGGCAACTATAGCTGGCTATGATGTCACTCATCAGCAAGGTGCTGTCAGAAGAGTCATCGGCTATGTACCCCAAGCTCTTTCTGCTGATGGCAGTCTTACAGGCTATGAAAATCTTTTAATCTTTGCCAAACTGTATGACATTCCCTCAAAACAACGCAAAGAGCGGATTCGTGATGTGCTGGCGTTTATGGGTTTGGAAGAAGCAAGCGATCGCTTGGTGAGAAATTACTCTGGTGGCATGATTCGCAAGCTAGAAATTGCCCAATCCATCCTGCATCGACCGCAGATTATGTTTCTCGATGAGCCAACAGTCGGACTCGATCCCGTTGCTCGCAGCCAGGTATGGAATCTTATGGAAGAACTTCGTGCAGATTATGGCACAACCATATTTTTAACTACCCATTTTTTAGAAGAAGCCGACAGTTTGTGTAACCGAGTAGCAATTATGAACCGGGGTAAAGTGATTGCGACTGGCACACCCAGCGATTTGAAAGCTGCTTTAGGTAAACCAAACGCCACCTTGGATGATGTTTTTATTCAGTATACAGGGGACGAATTAGCGTCAGGAGTTAGTTATCGTGACACAGCAAAAACCAGACGTAATGCTCGACGGTTGGGTTGAACCACGACTTAATCGGCGAGAAAGTTTTATCTATGCGCTCTCACAATTAGTTACCAAAACTCTTGTCTTAGCTGAACTAGAAGTCCGCAAACTCCGCCACGATCCAAGCGATTTGCTCATCCGAGGTGTACAGCCTGCATTATGGCTTTTAGTCTTTGGGCAAGTTTTCACCCGAACTCGCGCTATTCCTACAGGGAATTTATCTTATTTAGACTTTATGGCTCCCGGTATCTTAGCTCAGAGTGTGCTGTTTGTGGCAATTTTCACTGGTGGAATGACACTCATTTGGGAGCGAGATTTAGGAATTGTGCAGAAATTGCTCGCTAGTCCCATACCCCGTGCGGCGATGGTGTTGGGTAAAGCCGTCGGTTGTGGAGTACGGTGCTTACCACAAATAGTCATTATTTACGGATTAACGCTATTGTTAGGTGTCAATGTTAATCTAAATCCTTTGGCTTTACTCCAAGTACTCGTAATTGTGCTTTTAGGGGCGGGTTGTTTTTGTGTTTTTTCACTCATCATTGGTTGTCTGGTAAAAAGTCGAGAAAGATTTACAGGAATTGGACAATTAATAACTATGCCGTTGTTTTTTGCCAGTAACGCCATCTATCCCTTATCACTAATGCCAGGATGGTTGCATATTCTTTCCAGTATCAATCCCTTAACTTATCAAGTTGATGCTTTACGGGGTACAATGCTAGTAAATGGTTCCAGTCTCTATGGATTTGGTCTGGATTGTACAATTCTCTTGCTAACATTGATAGGCTTAACAATTATCTGTGGACGACTCTATCCACGGGTAGCGATGTAATCAGGAGAAAAACAATCCCATGAAGCTCGGTAAACCCTCTGAAGAATGTGCCGTTAAAGTCATGGATACGATTCCATTGGTGATGCGGTTTATCCGAGCGGATATGCGTGAGAACAGTGTCGCGTCTCTATCTATACCGCAATTACGGGCGATGCTATTTATCAAACGCAATCCTGGAACCTCTGTTTCGGAAGTTGCGGAACATTTAGGTGTCACTTGTGCTACTGCATCCACAACGACAGAACGCCTAGTACAACGTCATTTTATTGAACGCAGCGACCATCCCCAAGAGCGACGGCGGGTGGTTCTCAATCTCACGGATGAGGGCAAGCACCATCTTGAGCAAACCCTCGCCCAAACTCGCGCTCATATTGCAGACTTGTTAGAAGGTCTGACAGCAGAGGAAATTGCACACATTGAAGAAGGGTTGACTCTACTTAAACATGTCTTCGACCGATCCGAAGTTAAAAAAGCTCCTTAAGACTGAGGCTGTAAAACACGATCCCTTTGCAGCCTTGAGGTTTCGAGATTATCGATTATTTACGATTGGGCGCGTACTCCTGTTCACGGGTTCACAAATGCAGACTGTGGCAATTGGCTGGGAACTCTACGAGCGTACTGGTTCAGCGCTGGCGTTAGGTGGAGTTGGGCTGGCGCAAGTCGTGCCGATGATTGCCTTAACTTTGGTTGCCGGACACGTAGCAGATCGCCGTGCTCGCAAACACACTACCCTACTCTCAATCATGCTGCTAGTCCTTTGCTCGCTAGCTTTGGCGGTTGTTTCCTATAGTAAAGGCGCAATAGTTTTAGTTTATACTTGCTTGTTTTTTACAGGTGTAGCTAGGGCGTTCTTGAAGCCTGCCAGCGATGCGCTTATGTGGCATTTAATACCAACAAGTGCTTTTACTAATGCTGCCACTTGGAATAGTACTAGCTTTCAGCTAGCAACAGTTATTGGACCAAGTTTGGGAGGATTTGGGATCGCAGCTTTGGGAAGTGCCACAGGGGTATATGTATTGGCGGCCATCGCATCACTTTTGTGTTTTGCTTTAATAGTGCTCATTAGAGAAAAAAAGACAGCCCTCTCCAAGGAACCAATATCATTAAAAACACTAGCTGCTGGTGCTGAGTTTGTGTGGCAGAATCAGGTAATTTTAGCAGCAATTACTCTAGATATGTTTGCCGTCTTGTTGGGAGGTGCAGTTGCACTACTACCCATCTTTGCCAAGGATATCTTGCATGTCGGTCCAATGGAGTTGGGGTATCTAGAGGCAGCACATTCGATTGGCGCACTAATTATGGCGGTACTTCTAGCGCATCTGCCACCTTTACGCAAAGCAGGACCAGCTTTACTGTGGTCTGTGGTAGGTTTTGGTGTGGTCACAATAATTTTTGGGTTGTCTCGTTTGTTTTGGCTGTCACTGCTGATGTTGGCATTGAGTGGCGCACTTGACAGTATTAGCGTTGTCATTCGCCATACTTTAGTTCAGATTCGGACACCTGACTATTTACGCGGTCGAGTGGCTGCCATCAATAATGTGTTTATCAGCGCCTCGAATGAGTTGGGAGGTTTTGAATCAGGTTTGACTGCTGCTTTGTTTGGTCCAGTCATGTCTGTGGTAGGCGGTGGAATTGGGACGATTGTCGTGGTGATGGCGGTGGCTGCGATTTGGCCAGGGATTCGGAAGTTGGGGGCGTTGCATGAGTATGAGTAGTTAGTTTTAGCGTTTCAATGTTGTTTAAACTAACCTACAAGCTTGTGAGGTAAAATACTTAGTTTATACTTTTTTCATGGGCAAAACGTCGCAATTATGACCCATGCTATTACTAACCCAAGTTGCTAGTTATCAGCTTTCACGTATTTTGCAGGCGTTAAGCGTAAGCGTAAGCGCACGCTAAAAGCGAACGCGCAGCGTGGCCTTTGGCGCTTAGGTCTGGCGTAGGCAATCGCCCACAACAAGATGTACGGTTGCGCGACGCGCAACCGTTACTCAAGCTTAATTTTCAACTATTTAGAACTTCTCAGACATCCTCTTAAAAGCTATCCATTACCCGGATCTTTCTTAACATTTCACCGAAAGTAGGCGGGAGTAGGGTTGTAAAGGAAGAGTCCAGTAGGAGGAGTTGACATGGAGAAGTAGATGTGTATCGAACAGAAACATTAATGTAGGCGAGTGCGCGGTTGTATTTGTTGTATTGCCGAATGCAAGTATTTTGCATCGTCGTTGACTCGTCGATTGTGAGTGCCGCGAATCAGTAAATGAGAATTAACCGGACGCTCCAGGCAAAATAAATCATAGATGTCGCCCCTGCATGACAACCATGTCACCGTTGTTAACAGTGGCGAGCGCGATTCTAGTTTTCTGTGCGGTTTGCTAGCGCGGTGAACAAGCATGTAGCAGTTGCACCAGCATGACTCCAGCCAGGAATACTGCCAACACTTTAGCGAAGCGGGGGATACGCATCGCATGACTCCTTATAAAGTAAAAAATCGAACGAAATAAATTTTTTATTTTATGCTCTTTTTTTGGGCAAAACCTCAATAATAGAATCATAGCAATCCCACTTCAATGACGGGCATTTGCAATAATTCTTCAATAAAAGGTTGAAACTATGACGGCGAAAGCAACCTATCAGTTTGCAGGCAAAACCATCCTGATTACAGGCGGTGCGGGAGATATTGGCAAGGCAACTGCACACCGTTTTGCCGCTAATGGCGCAGGTGTAGTCCTACTGGATTTGAATGAAGCGAAGATGGCAGATGTGGCTGAGGAACTAAAAGAGTACAACGTTCCAGTCGCTACGTTTTCTTGTGATGTTACGGCTGCTGATGATGTTGCCAAAGCTTTTAGTGGTGCTGTTCAGCAGCTTGGGCAAATCCACTATGTTTTTAACAACGCTGGCTATCAAGGAGTGTTTGCCAAAACGGACGAATATCCCGAGGACGATTTTCAAAAGGTCATTAACATTAACGTAGTCGGCGTTTTTCACGTTCTCAAGGCGGCTGCCCAGCATTTACGTGATGCAGGTGGAGGTGCGATCGTCAACACCGCAAGTTATGCAGGGGTAGTTAGTCCGCCAAATATGCTGGCATATGGCGCTTCAAAATTCGCGGTGATTGGAATGACTCAGACAGCAGCGAAAGATTTGGCTCCCTACGGCATCCGGGTGAATTCACTGTCTCCTGCGCTCATCGGTCCCGGTTTTATGTGGACGCGGCAAACAGAATTGCAGGCAGCAGTAGGATCACAGTACTTTGATGCCAATCCCAAGGTGGTTGAGCAACAGATGATCGATTCAGTGCCAATGCGGCGTTTGGGAAGTCTTGAGGAGGTGGCGAATGGGGTAGCGTTTCTGATGAGCGAGGAAGCAAGTTATATTACCGGGTTTAACTTGGAGGTTACTGGCGGGCAATAACAATTCAAAATTCTAAATATGCCCTAAGTCCTTACGGACACGCTGGGCGTATCTCCTACGGAGACGCTGCGCGAACGCATGATTGCGTGCGCTTTGCGCTTACGGGCACGCTGCGCGAACAAAATTCAAAATTTCCACATGTTTGAGCAAAATTTATTTCTCTAGGCAGAAGCTCAAAATTTTGATAAATCCTTCAGCAAAAAGAGTGTTAGTGAGAGATATAAAGAAGCTCAAAAAAGACAGCATAGATTTATAGTGCGATCATCTCTTGGTACTGCTTCCATTTCACAAAAATCAGATAAGACTGATATATTTAAGGCAAATAATTATCATCCAATAGCCGTTAAATTCACTGAGCAACCAACCTTGAGTTTGCTTGCTATAGCGTTCGACAAAAGGTGAGACAGCGCTCTTGGTAGGGTTTTCCTCGTGCCGGCTCTGCGTTAGCGCAGCGTGCCCGCAGGGCAAATGAAATTTTTCTGTAGTTGCACATCTTAGTCTTTTACTTCCTCAGTTTCTTGAAAAATATCCTCATCATCTTCAATTTCACCAGATTCCTCTTCATCCTCCTCAGAAGAGTCAGATAAATCTCGAACTTCAGCAAAGGAGTCATCTGATTCAGAAGATTCCTTGATTTCATCATCAATAAAATCAACTTTAGGTAATATCACATGATATTTTTTTCTCCAAGTTGAAATTAAATTTTCATTCCAGTTAACCTCATTACTAACATCATCTTTAGTACGTTTTATCAATTCTCTCACGCCGTCAGAAGAATCAAGCAATATCATTCTGACAAGATCCATACATCTCTCAGTTCCAGATCCTGTAGTGATCATGGTTAATTTTTCATTTTGCTGCACTAGAACATTAGACCAATGAGATTGATTTCGGTCGAAAAAGCCATCTTCATCCATTTTAGTAATACTATCCGAGATGGCGTTAAGAGTTTCTGGAATACGATGCTCTATCCTTATTCTAAGCAGGAACCTTGAAACAGCAGAAAAAAGAATTTTTTGTCCTAGGATAGTATACATAATGCTGGAATCTCGTAATTTCTTTATACTTGCTTTTTGATTTGCACTTAATCGAGATTGCTCAGGTTGAATAGGAATATTTATATTTACCTGGTTAAGCTGTGATACCCAATCCTTGAATGGCTGAAGTTCAGTGAAAAACCACTTAAGCAATGCTTTTGTGCCTATTTCAGGAAGTCTAGGATGAGACTCATAATAATCATCTAGAGCTTTATTACGCTCAGTTGGTGAATTGAATGATTTCTTTAAAGCTGGCTTCTGATAATCTTTCAATAGTTCAATAGTACATTGGCTAACCAAATCTAGAGTGGTTAGATAAGGGTCTGATTGAGTTAAGTTTCTTGATTTGGAAGACCACCTAACGAATCTATCTTCAAGCACTCCTTCCTCTAAAAGTTTTCTAGGAATCAATGCTGATATTTTACTATCATCAAGCAATAGTTGAGTTTGTTTATCGATTGATTTCGCAGTCTTGTTTATAACTGTAAAGATATTGCGAGTTGCTTTGATTATCTCATCTCTTACAGTTTCGCTTAAGTCTGCATGACCAACCCTGCCAAAATCACCGAACACTAGATAAACAACTGGTATGTCAAAAGTTTTTGAGCAACTGAAATTTTCCTTAATTTCTTGAGGGCTTAAAGGCTCTTTTCCAGTATGGACGTTCCAATATCTCTTTAATGCAAGAAGCCTATGTTGACCATCAATTACAATTCTAGCTACGTTCTTATATAGCTTTAAATTGACCCATTTCTCGACAGGTTTTCCCTGACTACTAACTGTGGAGAAGTCCCAAAACTCTCTTTGGTCATTCGAGTTAGGCAAAAGTACGACTACAATTGAATTAAAAAACCGAATTCCACCCAGCGCAAGGTAAGAAAATATTTCTGTATTCGCTCTGTTTTCATCTAGTTTTCTCTGAACTCGTTCAGAGAAGCTCCAACTGCCTTGAATTTCATCAGCAAATCTAATGTTTTCAACTGCATCACTTTGATCGAGAGTTGTTATAAAGTACCTAACGTCACCAAACTCACCACTGATTGCTTTATATTCAATAGTCTCTGGAGATTGATTATCTAATTCCATTTTTAACTCCTTTGTGTATTAAACTTAGGTTGACATAGTTGAATTAATAAACTTTCCAACTCTCTATAAATGTTTTTCGGGCAAGGGAAACAAACGAATAAAAATTCATCATTTGGTCTTGAGTTTCCGTACTTTGAGAAAAAACCATCGTCTCGCTCTAAATGCTGAATAAATCTATGTCTTAAGTTGTTTGCAGTCCCAATGTAATCTGGGCGTTGGAGAATGCTACATGAGATGAGGAGATTTTTTAACATTCTTCGTTCTTTAGGGTGAGAAACAGCTTTGAGAAATTGCTCCATTTTTTCAGACAAACCAACTGACTCACCACAAGTATCGACAATGAACTTACTTCTATTATCTTTCTCAGAAAACTTTGTTTTAAATACCGTATTTTTTATGCGAGTATCTATATAGTCAGACAAGCTGTTTTCTAAAAAATCGAACGCATGATAGAAGGCATAAATACCTGACGTTTCAGGAAGATAATCTCCGGCAGATATAGTTGCTGTTACTACAGTAAAGTTATTAAAAAAGTTGTCGTGAACTGTTTCTTCCATAGATATAAATTACAAAAGAATTATCTCATCAAGCTCAGTTTCGGAATTTTATCAATCATTTTGCTCAGTAATCAACAATAGAAAAATTTGCTTTGAGTAATCATCCGAATCTTTTAAGACATCCTGCAATAAGTTTTCCCTCTATTGGCATAGGCTTCTGGTTATTTATTACATAACTAAGCCTTACATGGCAAGTAAATAAGGCTCTTCAGTACATACTAGATGAAATTATTACATGATAGTTAAAACCTTTTGCTATCAAAAATTTTAATCAATACGTCTGTAATCTTGGCAGGAAAAATTGTGAAACTTTTGATACATAGATGTTTTGTGAGAAACAAACTAAAATTTGGCATAACAAGTTGTAGGGTGCATTGCGCGAGCGATAACGCACCCTACTGCACTGAACCCCAAATCATCATCAACGAACGGCTTTAAGGGCATCGTACAATAACTTATATCGCTTAAAACCTGCTTCATACACAGCATTTACTTGCGGCTGTACCACCCTCGCATCCTGCGGCAGAATCTTAAATGCAGCTTCTAAATTGGAATATGCACCAACCCCCACCATTGCCAAAATCGCTGCTCCGTAAGCTGCTCCTTCTTCAGCTTTGGGAGCAATGAGTTCTGTTTGCAAAATATCTGCTAAAATTCGTAACCAGATGTTGGATCGCGCACCTCCACCTGTTGCCAAGAGTTGATGAACGGGAGCGATCGCGCTGATAACTTCCAATGCTTCCCGCAAGCTAAATGCAACGCCCTCAAGAACAGCACGAATAATATCTGGCTGCGTATGAGCCAATGACAGATTCACCCAAGCACCGCGAGTATCTGGATCGAGATGGGGACTACGCTCTCCTGAAAGATGGGGCAGAAATAGAACACCACGAGCACCGGGCAATGATCGCTCTGCCATATCCATCAGATCAGTATAGGGAACATTCGCTGCAAACGTATCCCGATACCAACGCAGAGAACCACCTGCCGCCAGCGTCACTCCTAGCTGATGATAGCCACCATCCACATGACAGAACAAATGCACCCGACCTTCTGGATCGGGAATTGGGCGCTGGCACGGTGCAAAGATAACTCCCGACGTGCCAATACTCAGACTGCCCTGGTTCAGGTTGCTTGATGAGATACCCAGACCGATCGCCGCTGCTGCATTGTCGCCTCCGCCTGCAACCACAGGTAATCCGGCTGGTAGTCCCACGCGGGTGGCTATTTCTGATTTTAGCCGTCCGGCGATCGCCGTAGACTCGATTACTGGGGGAAACAACGCTGGGTTGAGATTGAGAGCATTGAGAATATCCGTATCCCATTGCCGAGTCGCCAGATTCAGACACCCAACACCGGACGCATCGGATGGTTCTGTCACTGACTCACCAGTTAGCACATATCCTAAATAATCTTTTGGTAAAAGAATCTGCCAAAGCCGAGCATATGCTTGTGGTTCTTCAGTCCGCAACCACACAAGCTTGGGAAGCTGAAATCCTGTAATCGCCGGATTTCCAGTACGCTGGATCAACTCCTGACGGGGAATCGTGGCTTCAATCGCATCAACGGCTTTACCAGTGCGCTGATCATTCCACAAAATTGGTGGTCTAATGACTTTACCCTCTGCATCCAGAGGAACCATACCATGCATTTGTCCTGACAAACCCAGAGCAATCGCTCGGTGTCCATCTAGCTGTTGAGCAACATCGAACAGGGCATCCAGACTCGCCTCGACCCAATCTGATGGGTTCTGTTCCGTCCAACCGGGCTGTGGGATTAACAGGGGATAGCTTCTGGTTTCTTTTGCGATAACTTGCCCTTGTAGTAGGTCTACTGCGATCGCCCGCACTCCTCCTGTACCCAGATCTAAGCCCACAACGACGTCAGTCAATTCCCCCTCCCAAATTCTCAATCTAGTGAAGGACTTCAAAACTTGAAACTTCTTTTAGTCTAATCTTCTCACATAAATGTATGAAAAACTTCCTAAACTTTTTGAAAATCGCACTACCAGTAATTACTCTTTACTCTGTTTAATAATCGCAGTTATTTCTTCAAAAACTAAATCAGCAGAGTGTTGAACAACAGAACTTAATTCTAGTCCAAAATCAAGATTTTCGGCTTCAATTAAGTAAACAGTCACCTCTTCGGGAAAGTCTTCTTTAAAGATTTTCCTACCTGCGGCTAAAGCATGATCCCAGCGAAAATCATGCAAATTATAACTGGGTTCTGGCAAAGCTTCAAGTTCTTTTCCAGGAACTTTAAATATAGCCCCTGGTTCAGAATCAGTTGAACTGGCATCAATAATAATTAACTTTTTGCTACCTCTTGCCTGAAACATGACTTCCATCCCTGCAGTACCACAGTCATAAACTTGCACATCAGGAAGAGGATATTGAGCAAGGTATTGCTGTAAGCGTTGGGCAATGAGTACGCCTACAGCGTCATCACTACGATTGAGATTACCGCAACCAATGATTGTGAGCATTTTAGATCTAACGGCTAATAGCTAAACAATTGAGTGTTACACTACCATAAACGCAAAGAACTTATATTTTATGAATTTAAAAGATCAAAATTGGAAAAATTTCACGACTAACCATTTGCGTGACTGGCATGGAATTTGGACAAAATATTCTCCCCAAGGTGAGGTGGCAGAATCGTTTCAAAGTCTCAGAAGCTTTCGGAGTAATTCAAATGAAACCGAAATCGTTCAAAAGAATCACTACGCATACAGTGATCGCAGAAGAGTAGAACAAAGTTGGCAATATAATCAACTCTCGAATAGCTTATCTAATGGAGTTTTTATTCCAGAAATTGAATCAATGAGGGCAAATTTCTTTGAATCAGGTCATGCTGCTTGGGTTTCAACTAAGTTGAAACCAGATTCATATTTTGCCGTTGAACTATTTTTTAAATATCAGGAATTAAGAAATTGTGTAGGTATCGTTTATGATAAGGCTGGTAGTTTGTTCAGAACGGCAAATATTCGCGAAGATAGTACTGGCTTTCCTAGTCAATACTGGTCAAATGAAACCAATCAATTGCCAGAGTGATATTTGAGCGGTAATTGGCAAGGAACTGCTGTGACTATGACTCCAGATTTAAAGATTTCTCAGCCTGTCGCGACTCAGTTACACTGGGTTGGGGAAGGACACAAAACTTTCTTTTTGCCTGATGGCGTTTCTATCAGTTGTCCAGGCAAAGTGAGTGTTGGCACTTCCTTTACGGCAGCTAACTGGTTAGTGAAAGCCTCCGAGATGCAACAACTGCTTGTCAACTATGACGAGTCTGGAGATTTTTCGGCACTGACACTGAAACTATTGTATTTTTGAATACATTTAAGTATAAGAAGCACTTTTCATACTTTCAGTGTGGGTATTCTGTAAAAGGGACTAACATTTAAGTTGGTGTTGAAAATCTAACAAGGAGATACGTCAATGGCAGATCTATTGAAAGTCACAAACTCACAAGGAACAAATTTCAAACAGAGTCTTAAGGACTCAAGTGATCTGGGAGTTTGTGAGAAGTTTAATGTCAGCAGTGGCAGGTCTTTTAGAGTTAAAGAAAGAGTAGAGGCAGACAAAGACCACTATAGAGTCACTCTGTTTGATAAACTTGGAAATCCTGGATGTTCTCAATTCGACACTTGGTATGTCTTTAAAAACCACGTCAATATCCAACCAGAAACATCTGGTTCTGTTGCAGACGTGGTTGTTATCAATGCTTCGAGTGGTCTGAATGTTCGGGAACAACCGGGCACGAGTGCTCGTGAACTTGGTAAGATTCCCAATGGGTCAAGAGTCTCTGTATACGGTGAAGGTAAAGATAGTAACGGTTTTCGTTGGATTAAGGTTAAATCTAACCAATGGGTTGCTTCTGAGGGCTGGGTGGCGACTGAGTTTCTAAAGATTTTATCAGTTCAATAAACTTGTAGACCGTATTGTGAGGATTGTCATTAGTCATGAGCCACTAAACCACAAAAGACTAATGACTAATGACAGTCTTGTGGGTTTGCCCTGATGTTCGCCAGTAACTTAAACGGGTAAGACTTAGGAAAACCGTGTGGATATCTTAGCTGTTTCTGTGTCTTCACATTTAGCATTAATTCTGAGGTATTTTTTTTGTTTTACGCTCTACAAAATTAGAAAAAATGATGAGATTTTGACAATAGATTTAAGTTATTTGATGAATTTAAAAATTACATCAAAAATAATCACATAACAGAAAAATTTTATACTCAAAATTTATCTATATAGGACTCATATTTTATTTTTGATGAACCGAGGTATACTTTTATTGCTTCTTCCCTGTTAAGCGTTCTCTGTCTCTACGAGAGATTCACCAAATCAAACCGGATTTCTATAGGAGTAAGAAGTTAGTTAAGACATGTTTGTTTATTTATCTTATTGTAATGAATCTGCATCAGTAAATAATTTCTTCACTTCTTGAAAAGACTTTAAGAGTATAAAAAATCATATTAAAATAGTATATTGATTAACTTTCACCTGATATCAAACATTTCTAATAAAATATAAACTAGCAATTAATAGAGTATTTTGGGTTTACTATTGGGATATTGCAACAAAAAGTTTTTTGACAGCAGTTTTCAATTTATCCTCAAAGACTTCAAAGCAAAATGAGTTTTTAGTCATTTTAAGTCCTGAGTAATGTCTGAAGGAATTTATTTGGCAATGGAACAATGACCGATGACACACTTGAAGAATTAGTCAAAGAAATCAGCCGTTATGAGGCAATTATCTCTGAGTGGGATGAAACTTACAGGGGTGTTGTTGTTGGACTAAAACGAGCTATTGAAACATTGCACAAAGAGGCATTGACACGTTTAATTAAGACTGTGAAGCAAGAATCCATGCCAGCTCTACGTAGTGCTGTTAAAGACGAAGTTGTGTATGGAGTGCTGCTTTATCACGAACTTGTAAAGCCTCCTATACCACCGCTAACGCAACGTATTCAGCAAGCGCTTGATGAAGTCCGTCCTGGTTTAAAAAGTCATAACGGTGATGTGGAATTAGTGGATATTAAACCACCAGATACAGTTGAAGTCAAATTAATTGGAGCTTGTAGTAATTGTCCGACTTCAACTGTGACTTTATCTCAAGGAATTGAGCAGGCAATCAAGTCGTATTGTCCAGAAATTGTTAATGTGGTTGCTGTACGTTGACGAGTTGATCATGACTAGCCGTCAACTCTAAGCCCTATGTCCGAAGGACATAGGGCTTAGCGAGTGTCAAAGGACTTTACTACAGATGGAAGCTTTGCCTAAAGGGCAGTCGGTTTCGCCACATCTCGTATGAGTTGAGACGGGTTGTAGGTATCTGTAACAACTTGCGGACAACGCATACAAGCTGTCTTACCTTCCTGCTGCCACCAACGACAATTTCGCCGGATAGAACAGGGTGGAAGTTCCTCAGTCACTACAGATAAATTCTCTACAATTCGCTGTGCCAAACGACAATCTTTACCGTCAAAATGCATACAGCCCGATTCTATACAGCGTCCTGCCGTCCGAAAAATTTCTGCTGGTGTAGCAGGGCTAGACTTTGCTATTAGTTCATCCGTGACAGGCTGCGGCTGCTTGAGATAAGCTATACGGGGTTGTGCCACCGTCCCACTGACCACACCAAAGACAACACTATCTCCTGATTCTGGTCTAGCGCTGGGGCAAAGTGTAGTATTCTCAGTCGCAATGTTTTCTATCAATCGAACCTCCAGCGAAGAGTATCTTTGTTAAGGCTCGAAGATTATGCTTTTGAGGCTGAGTCTTTTAGGTAGTCAGGAGCAACCATTATCCCAAGTACAATCGGCGGACAAACAGGTTTGGGAGTTGGTTGAGGAACTGCTATCTTACCAGTTATAATTGGTAAACAAATACTAGATTTAGAAAGTTCTGCCACCGCACCACCTAGAATGCTTTGTGCTTCTGTTTCAGCCAAAACCAACAAAGCATCTTCTGAATCTATAACTTGGCTGCGTCGTTCAACTGCATTCTTCACGGCATCATCAATCAGGTCATTTATTTCAAATCTGCCGTTGTAGTTTACTTTGTTTGGGTTCATTTTTACTGTCCTGGGAATTATGAGTAGTGTTAGGTTCAAAAACTAAACCGCGTAATTGCCTAATTTGTTATTAGACAAAATTATACTAATATCCAATAACTTAATTTAGCAAAATAGATCATATTATTTAACAATAAGCATCAAAAAACTTGCTCATTGAGGGTATTGCAAACTTAAGAAATTCTGTCAAGTTTCTTCTCTATTTTTCATTCAGTAATTCTTTTAAAGCCAGGAATTGCCAATTTGTGAAAGTGCGATCTGCACTCCGCGCAGACGCTTGAAGGCGTATCGCATCCCCTTATACCAAGTTGCATTCAAATGCGTAATATCATGTCTGGGTAGTTGATGCAGTTTACTGCCTTGATTGGCAGGTGTCCGGCTGATTTCGCGGATTGTGCACGGCAGGGTTAGATGTGGAGGCAACTAGAAAGATGTCTCCATTGGGAGTTATCTGCCATCCGGTGGCTTCGATAATTGGAGTGTCGGATTTGGTAGGTAAAGTCTGAGTAGTGATTTCAGTATGGGGTTTTGTGTGTCCAGTCTGCTGTTGCACTGTTAGGCGGCGGCGGTCTTGCCACTCGGCGTCATCGTCTAGTTCTTGTTCTGGAGTGGGCGGTAAGCCACCGCGACCTGTGACGACAAAAGAATTACCTTGGTCTGCCGGACAACCTTGGGCAATCAAGCCAGAACGATCTACGACATTGACTGGTAATTCTACTAACCCCGAAGTGGGGTCTACATCAGGTCTAGTGATTAGCACATTACCGCTTAACTCGCGAGTAGCCCCGGTGGCGGTGATATCATTTGTTTGAAGAGAACCTATATCCCGAAACTGTAGGCCAAAGATACCTTTAGTATTGATTCTGACATTACCGCCCCGGAAGTTAGCAGAGTTGGCACTGATGTCGCTATTTTGAAAGCCAGCCAGGACCGAGGTATTAATATTGATGTTGCCACCGAAAACGTTTTCTCCTGTGGCGTTGGTGATAATGTTGCTATTGCGAGTGATGATCAAATCTTTTGAGTTAATGTTAATTGTCGCTTGTTCACTAGTAGGGTCAGCTTTAGGGCTGCGTGTATTGGCGGTGAGTGAAGCATTGTTGTTTAAACGGATAGAGCGAGCATTTAATGTCATGTTGCCTGCCCTTCCTGTTCCGCGACTCCGCACGCTTACTGTAGCAGAGTCTCGCACTAGCAAGGTATTGGTTTTGATTGTTAAATCACCCGCATCCCCTGTTGAGTTTGGCTGTCCAGAAGCAAACAAGCCACTAGAATACTGACCATCAGCGCTTGTACCAATCAATTGCACATCTTGGGCATCAACGCTCAAATTCCCCCCTTTGCCCGCACCAAAAGTGCCAGTAAATACCTGTGCCCCATCTCGCACGAGCAAGGTATTGGTTTTGATTGTTAAATCACCCGCATTCCCTGTTAAGTTTAGATCTGCAGAAGCAAACAAGCCACTGGGAGCCTGACCATCAGCGCTTGTACCAATCAATTGCACATCTTGGGCATCAACGCTCAAATTCCCCCCTTCGCCCGCACCACTAGTGCTAGTAAATACCTGTGCCCCATCTCGCACGAGCAAAGTATTAGTTTTGATTGTTAAATCACCCGCATTCCCTGTTGAGTTTCGCTGTGCAGAAGCACCCAATGCACTGGGATACTGACCATCAGCGCTTTTACCAATCAATTGGACATCTTGGGCATCAACGCTCAAATTCCCCGCTTTGCCCGCACCAAAAGTGCCAGTAAATACCACTGCCCCATCTCGCACGAGCAAAGTATTGGTTTTGATTGTTAAATCACCCGCATTCCCTGTTGAGTTTAGATCTGCAGAAGCAAACAAGCCACTGCCAACCCGACCATCAGCGCTTCTACCAATCAATTGCACATCTTGGGCATCAACCCTCAAATTCCCCGCTTTGCCCGCACCAACAGTGCCAGTACCTACCTGTGCCCCATCTCGCACGAGCAAAGTATTAGTTTTGATTGTTAAATCACCTGCATCCCCTGTTGAGTTTGGCTCTGCAGTAGCAGACAAGCCACTAGAATACTGACCATCAGCGCTTGTACCAATCAATTGCACATCTTGGGCATCAACCCTCAAATTCCCCCCTTTGCCCGCACCAAAAGTCCCAGCACTTACCACTGCCCCATCTCGCACTAGCAAGGTATTGGTTTTGATTGTCAAATCACCCGCATCCCCTGTTGAATTTTGATTTGCAGAAGCAAGCAAGCCACTGGAAGTCTGACCATCAGCGCTTCTACCAATCAATTGCACATCTTGGGCATCAACCCTCAAATTCCCCCCTTTGCCCGCACCCAAAATGCTAGCACTTACCGCTGCCCCACCCTCAAGCCGCAAGCTGCTCGCACTGATACTGACATCACCTCCCTGTCCATTTGCTCCTGATTGCACATCATTATTAATTAGACTATTATTAAGGTTTATTGCTCCTGTGGCATTAATCGAAATATCTCCCGCCTGAGTACCAACTGTCCCCAAACCTTCTCCTATTCCAGCCCGAAGGAAACTTCTTCCCGTCATCTCTAAATTACGGGTATTAACTGCAATAGTACCACCACCGCCTGACCTAACATTTACTTCTGCACCATTCGTCAGCGATACATCCGCTCGCTGCACTCCCACAGGAAAACTCAAGCTACCATCACCATTGAGTCCTACTGTCCCAGGAGCAGATAATCCTCCTAACTCGACTCGCCCACCAAAAGCATTCAACTTACCCCCATCCATTTTGATATCGCCGCCTACTAGCAGTAAACTCCGACCATTTGGAACACGTAGACCAAATGCATCGTCACCAGCAAGAGTAGATCCTGCTGGTGCCGTTGAGTTATTTTGAATTCGTGCAGCCGCAATTTGATTGAAAAACAAAGCATTTGGATTAATTGTCAGCAAGGGTGAAGGTGCTTCTGGATTCGTTGCACTGAAAAATCCAAAATTCCCAAACTGTATGGCATTCGCCGTTGTGGCGACAAAGGAACCGCCAATATTCAAACTGGCATTTTTACCAAAGATAATTCCCGACGGATTGAGCAAGAACAGGTTAGCGATGCCGTTGGTTCGGATTAATCCATCAATATTAGAAATCGAACCACCTGTGACTCGCGTCAGGATGTTCTGCACATCGGCAGCATTGTTGAAGAAGGCAGAACCTCCCGTCGGTACAGAAAATGATTGGAAGCTGTGGAACAGATTGCCACCCCGCCTTGCCCCGCCGTCTATCTGGAAGTTGGGATTGCCTGTGACTTGCGTTCGCTCTGCCGCGCTTAGTGTGTTATCGGGAACAACTTGTGCTGCGATTGGTTGAGCACAACCGAGTACACACAAAGCACTACCCAGCAAAACCCACGATTTGAGATGCCAAGCGCTCATTTTGTCTTGCCTCCAGCTATGCAGTCACAAAAATCTAATATCGCAGTCCCTACTTAAAAATACTTTAAGGTAAATTGGTGCGAAAAAAACTATCTAAAAACCAGATAAATAAAGTTAGCAGACAATATAGCGGTTCTCAGTTGGGTGCAATATAGTAGCAGCAGTGGGTAAACCATCCAATAATGTCTTTTTTCGTCACTGCGTTTAAAGCATTTGTAATGGCATCATCTAATTCTTGATAGGTTCGGG
>JAESGJ010000079.1_pt1 | contig 184371 bp, 177 predicted proteins | sample 9266241 | NCBI WGS metagenome assembly JAESGJ01 (sample SAMN14514841, study PRJNA621669) | algae metagenome | isolation source: Brasilonema octagenarum HA4186-MV1 and co-occurring heterotrophs from wet... | place: USA: Manoa Valley, Hawaii | collected 2009-07-20 | reverse complement strand
ACGGGAACGGCAATTCCGGCAACAGCAATGCCGGCGGCAACGGGAACGGAAATTCGGGCAACAGCAATGCCGGCGGCAACGGGAACGGCAATTCCGGCAACAGCAATGCCGGCGGCAACGGGAACGGCAATTCCGGCAACAGCAATGCCGGCGGCAACGGGAACGGAAATTCGGGCAACAGCAATGCCGGCGGCAACGGGAACGGCAATTCCGGCAACAGCAATGCCGGCGGCAACGGGAACGGGAACGCCTTTGGCCTCGTCAAGAACGGCAACGGAAATGGCAACAAAAAAAATTGATGCCGACGTAGTCCGCGAGGCGACGGCCCCGTGAAGAATCTGCGGCCGCATCTCCTGGTCGGGCTGTTGATCAGCTTCCTTGTCCTCTCGGGGCTGCATCCGTGGCTGCGCGAGACTCTGCTGGACGCACGCTTCGCGCTGTTGTCGCGTCCGGCTTCCGGCGACATCGTCCTGGCGGAAATCGATCCGCGGTCGATCGAGGCGGTCGGGACCTGGCCTTGGCCGCGCAGCCTGCACGGCCGGCTGGTCGAGCAGCTCGGCAAGGCCGGCGCGACCGACATCGTCTTCGACGTCGATTTCAGCACGGCGTCGACCGCGGCCGAGGACATAGCCTTTGCAGAAGCGCTGCAATTCGCCGGAGGGTCCGTGGTTCTGCCGGCCTTCCGGCAGCGCGTCGCCGACCGCGGCGACGGCCGCACCCTCCATGTCAACAGGCCACTGCCCGACTTCTCACGGCATGCCTGGCTCGCGCTGGTCAACGTCCTGCCGGAAAGCGATGGCTTGATCCGGCGCTACAGCCACGGTGCGGTGATCGACGGCGAATTCATCCCGTCCGTCGGCGCGCTACTGGCCGGCCGGCACGACCAGAGCGCGCCGCCCTTCCGGATCGACTTCGGCATCCGCCCGCAATCCGTGCCCACCGTATCGGTCATCGACATCCTGCGGGAGACCCCGGTGGCGATGGCGGCGCTCGCCGGCAAGAAGGTGATCGTGTCGGGCACCGCCGCCGAACTCGGCGACCGTTTCACGGTGCCGGGCGGCCGCGTCATCCCGGGATCTCTGGTTCAGGCGCTCGCAGGTGAATCGATCACGCAAGGGCGGGCGCTGGCGATCACGTCGCCTGCGGTCGCGCTGGCTGGCCTCGCCGCCCTCATCCTGGCGATGGCGGCCTCGTGGCGGCGCGTCCGCGTGGGCCGGCGCATATTGGCGCTCGGCTTCATCGCGCTGGCCGTCGAGGCAGCCGCGATCGGCCTCCAAGCCGTCAGGCCGATCGCCTTCGACAGCTCTCTGCTGCTGGCCGCGATCGCGGCCTACGCGATCGTGGCGGCGATCGACGAGATCGATCTGCGCGGCATCCTGCGGCTCGCAGCGGAGCGGCGCTTCGAGCGGATCGCGATGTCGCTGAGCGACGGGCTCGTCTGCGTCGACCGGAACGGCCTGATCACGCTGTGGAACCCGGGCGCAAGTGCGATCTTCGGCCATTCCGAGCAAGCCGCGATCGGCCAGCCTTTCGAAATCCTGCTGGCGCCACCGCAGGAAGGCACTGGCGAGACGCCGTTCAAGCTGACATCGGTGCCGTTGGCCCGGCTGCAGCAGCGCGGCGGCGCCGTCGTCGAACTCGGCGGCCTGCGGCGCTCGGGCGAACGTTTCGACCTCGAGTGCAGCCTGTCCTGCTGGCAAAGCGCGACCGGCGTCCAGTATGGCGCGGTGCTGCGCGACATCTCGCTGCGCAAGCGCCAACAGGAGCACATCCGCTACCTCGCCGAATGCGATGTGGTGACCGGCCTGCCGAACCGTAACAATCTGGTGGCGCATCTCGAAAGTTCGATCGATGCGGCGACCGGCGCGCCCGCCACGGTGCTGGTCATCGGGCTGAAGCGCTTCCAGCAGATCAACAATCTGCACGGACATTCCTTCGGCGATGCGCTCCTGATCGCGGTCGCCAAGCGCCTGCAGCAGCTCGCGCCGCAGGCGCGCCTGATCGCGCGGCTCGGCGGCGACGAGTTCGCGATCCTGTTCGATGGCGACGAGGCCGAGGCGGCCGCGCTCGGGCAGCGCATCGTCACCGATCTGCAGAACCGCTCGGTGACCGTCGGCGAGCGGCCTTATCGCGCCGCGGTGTCGGCCGGGCTCGCCTCGATCGGCGATGCGACGCAGGCCGAGATCCTGCTCGGCAACGCCCATTTCGCACTGGCGGCCGCCAAGACGCGGGCCAGCAGCGGCCCGGTCGCCTTCGACCCGTCGATGCGCGCGGCGATCGAGCAGCGCGTCGTGCTCGAAGCCGAATTGCGCACGGCTCTCGCCTATAACGAGTTCGAGCTGTTCTACCAGCCGCAGATCGATCTGCGCAGCGGCGCGGTCGTCGGCGCGGAGGCGCTGATCCGCTGGCGACATCGCACGCGCGGCTATGTCTCGCCGGGCGAGTTCATGCCGATCGTCAACACGACCTCGCTGTCCGACGACGTTGCGAACTGGGTGCTCGAGACCGCCTGCCGCCGCGCCGCGGCCTGGCAGAGGCGCGGGCACAAGCTGCGCATCGGCGTCAACCTGACCCAGTCGCAATTCGCCTCGGGCGATCTGGCGGCCGACGTCGCGCGGCTGCTGGACGAGACCGGCCTCCGCCCGGAAGGGCTCGAACTCGAGGTGACCGAGGACATCATCCTCGACGATGGTGACAAGACGCAGGGCGTGCTCAAGGCGCTGCAGGCCCTCGGCGTCAAGATCGCCTTCGACGATTTCGGCACCGGATATGGCAGCCTGACCTATCTGAAGACGTTTCCGCTCGACAAGATCAAGATCGACCAGTGTTTCGTGAAGACGCTGCAGCCGGACACGCAGGACGCCGCGATCGTCGCTGCCACGATCAGCCTCGGCCAGGCGCTTGGTCTCTCCGTGATCGCGGAAGGCATCGAAACGAAGGAGGTCGCCGGGCTGTTGCGCGAGATGGGCTGCAATGAGGGCCAGGGCTACCTGATCAGCAAGCCGATCCCCGCCAAGGAGTTCGAGAAGGCGTTCCTACAGAAGGACGCCAGCCAGAAGAAGGACGCCCGGCTGGTCGCCTGAGCGCCCGATCCTCCTGACTTGTCCTGTCGCGGTCGCGCCCCAGGGTCCGGTCCGATCTGCCGGGAAGCGGGTGGCGATGTCCCGCCGGCCGGGCGATAGTCCGGCCGGAAACCGCCGCCTGCCGGGCGCAGGCGGCGCAAGAGGGAGAGGCGCGATGGCGAGCGGGCCGGGCAGGATCCATGTCGGAATCGGAGGCTGGGTGTTCGAACCCTGGCGCGGTACCTTCTATCCCGATGGCCTGCCGCAGAAGCGCGAGCTCGAACATGCCGGCTCGAAGCTGACCTCGATAGAGATCAACGGCACCTATTACGGCTCGCAGAAGCCCGAGAGCTTCGCGAAATGGCGAGCGGAGACGCCGGACGGCTTCGTCTTCGCGCTGAAGGGCTCGCGCTATGTGACCAACCGGCGCGTGCTGGCCGAGGCCGGGCCCTCTATCGAGAAATTCGTGACCAGCGGGCTCAGCGAGCTGAAGGAGAAGCTCGGCCCGATCAACTGGCAGTTCATGGCGACCAAGGCCTTCGATCCCAAGGATTTCGAGGCCTTCCTCAAGCTGCTTCCGGCCGAGGTCGACGGGGTCAAGCTGCGCCATGCCGTCGAGGTCCGGCATGGCAGCTTCCGCTCGCCGGACTTCATCGCGCTGCTCAGGGAGTACGAGGTCGCCGCGATCACGGCGGGCGATTCCGATTTCCCGCAAATCGCCGATGCCACCGCGCCCTTCGTCTATGCCAGGATCATGGGCACGAAGGAGGTCGAGCCGCTGGGCTATCCGGCCAAGGTACTCGATGCCTGGGCCAAGCGGGCCAAGGCCTGGGCCGAGGGCGGCGTGCCGGCCGATCTCGACATGGCTTCCCCGATCGTGGCGGAGAAGACGGGCCGCGACGTGTTCCTCTATGTCATCAGCGGCGACAAGGTCCGCAATCCGGCCGCGGCGATGGCGCTGATCGAGCGGGTCAAGGGCTGAGGCGGTTCAGGCGGGGTCCTGGCAGACATCGACCCATTCGGCCTGGGTCAGCGCCGCCATCCGCTCTGGACTGATGCGAACCGCGCTCTGCGTCGAGCCCGCCGCCGGCACGACCTCGTCGAAGGCCTTGAGCGAGACGTCGCAATAGACCGGCAGCGGCGTCTTCAGGCCGAAGGGGCAGACGCCGCCGACCGGGTGGCCGGTCAGGGCCACGACCTCGTCGGCGTCTAGCATGCGTGGCTTGCCGCCGAGCGCGGCCTTGGCCTTGCGGTTGTCGAGGCGGGCGTCGCCGCGGGCGACCACCAGCACGACGCGGTCGTTCACCCTGAGCGACAGGGTCTTGGCGATGCGCGCCGGCTCGACGCCATGAGCCGCGGCGGCGAGCGCGACGGTGGCGCTGCTCTCGGCCGTCTCGATGACTGCGATGTCGGGCGCATGCGCGGCAAAGAAGACTTTGACCGTTTCGAGGCTCACGCGGAATCCCTCCCGAACCACCAGCGCAGCACAAGAGCGACACCCGCCGGCGCGCCGAAGACGAGCGCGAAGATCGGCCATTCCTGGGCGGCGCTGTAGCCGGCGCGGTTGATGCCGATCCAGAGATTGACCATCGCGCTGGCGAACCAGAGCGGTACGAAGATCTTGGTGGCGAAGACGATCGGGCGCGCGCCGGAAGCCTTGAGCCGGGGCGAGACGATCAGCAGCAACCCGAGCAGGGCGAAACCGATGCCGATGACCTTGGCCGTATGCATCCGCGCCTCCGCCGCCGCAGGTCTCAATGCCGGAAATGGCGGTGGCCGGTGAAGACCATGGCGAGGCCGGCCTCGTCCGCCGCCTTGATGACCTCGTCGTCGCGCATCGAGCCGCCGGGCTGGATCACCGCGGTGGCGCCGGCTTCGGCCGCGGCCAAGAGCCCGTCGGCGAAGGGGAAGAAGGCGTCCGACGCCACGACCGAGCCCTTGGCAAGGCTCTCGGCCGATCCCAGCGCCTTGGCGGCCTCGCCCGCCTTCCAGGCGGCGATGCGCGAGGAATCGACGCGGCTCATCTGGCCAGCGCCGATGCCGACGGTGGCACCGTCCTTGACGTAGACGATGGCGTTCGACTTGACGTGCTTGGCGACGCGGAAGGCGAAGCGCAGGTCGGCGAGCTCGCGCTCGCTCGGCTGGCGCTTGGTCACGACTGTGAGCTCCATGTCGTCGACCACGGCATTGTCGCGGGCCTGGGCGAGGAAGCCGCCGGAGACGGTGCGCAGCGCAAGGCCCGCCGCGCGGACATCGGGCAGGCCGCCGGTGACGAGCAGGCGCAAATTCTTCTTGGCGGCGATCAGCGCGATGGCCTCCTCGTCGGAGTCGGGCGCGATGATGACCTCGGTGAAGACCTCGACGATCTTCTTCGCCGCGGCTGCGTCGAGCTTGCGATTCAGCGCGACGATGCCGCCGAAGGCCGAGACCGGATCGCAGGCGAGCGCCTTCTCATAGGCCTCGAGCAGGCTGTCGCCGGTAGCGACGCCGCAAGGGTTGGCGTGCTTGACGATGACGCAGGCGGCCGAAGTCGCAGGGTCGAATTCGGCGACGCATTCGAAGGCGGCGTCGGTATCGTTGATGTTGTTGTAGGAGAGTTGCTTGCCCTGGAGCTGGCGCGCGGTCGAGACGCCCGGCCGGTTCTCCGGGGTGCGGTAAAAGGCGGCCCATTGATGCGGGTTCTCGCCATAGCGCAGCGGCTGGGCGAGCGCGCCGCCGAGAGCGCGGAAGGCGGGCGCGGTGTCGGCGAGTTCATTGGCGAACCAGTTCGAGATCGCCGAATCGTACGCGGCCGTGCGGGCATAGGCCTTCTGCGCCAGCCTGCGGCGCAGCGTCAGCGTCGTCTTGCCGGCATGGGCGTCGAGATCGGCCAGCACCGCCGCGTAGTCGGCCGCCTCGACCACCACGGCGACGTCGTTGTGGTTCTTGGCGGCGGCGCGGATCATCGCGGGTCCGCCGATGTCGATGTTCTCGATGCAGTCGTCATAGCCCTTGCCGGCCGCGACCGTCGCCTCGAACGGGTAGAGGTTGACGACCAGCAGGTCGATCGGCGCGATGCCGTGGCCGATCATCGAGGCCTGGTGCTCGGGATGGGAGCGGATCGCGAGCAGCCCGCCATGCACTTTGGGGTGCAGCGTCTTGACCCGGCCGTCCATCATCTCGGGGAAGCCGGTGAGGTCGGAGACATCGGTGACCGGCAGGCCGGCCTCGCTGATCGCCTTCGAGGTGCCCCCCGTCGAGACCAGCGCGACCCCGCGCTCATGCAAAGCGCGGGCGAACGCGACCAGACCGCTCTTGTCTGACACGGAAAGGAGAGCGCGTTCGACGCGGCGAAGCTCTGTCGGCATCGGAGGGGTGATCCAGATTGTCGAAGGGAGGACTTTTGCCGCGCGGGCTATCACGCCATGGCGCGGAAGCAAAGCGCCGTCGCGCTCAATCGCGCCCGGCGTCCGGGTTCTCGACAGCGGAGATCGCCTCGGCGGCCGGGGGAGTCCGTCCGGCGGCCGTCCGCACGCGGCTGAAGCGCCAGGCGATCTTGGGCGTCGCCACGGCATCGAAGGCGATGCAGAGCTGTTCGCTGCGCCGCCCGCCATCGGCCGAGGCCAGGAACAGGCTCTCCTCGATCGCGATCGGCTGCCCTCCCGCCTCGAAGGCCCAGACCTCGGACGAGGGCAGCGTCAGCAGGGCGCCGAAACCGCCCTCGATCAGGCTCGGCCTGACCGCCGGATGCAGATGGAAACGCGCCACGGCCGGCAATGCGTCCCGCGAGCCGGTCAGCGCGATCTCGTCCTCACCGATCAGCGAGGCGTCGTCGCGGGCGAGCACGAGCCGGCGGGTGTGCGTCGCGCCCAGGCTGCGGCGATAACCGTCATGGCTCGCGACCCATTCCTGCCCGGCCTCGCCGTCCTGCCGCGCCACACGGACGTCCGCCGGCCCGGCGGTGATGCGTGTCTCGCCGAGAACCAGGCCGAAATTGGCGCTGGAGCGCTCGGCCAGCGTCACGGTCGAGTGGGCGGCGGTGCTGCGCGAGGCGCGCCTGAGTTCGGGCGGACCGAAGCGGCTCGCACCGCAATTGACGACGATGCGCTGCGGACCGCTGGAGAATTCGAAAGCGAGGCAGCCGGCATGGGCCTCGACAGAATAGGCGCCGCGCGGGGCCGCGCCCGCATCGGCGACGACGATGCTGCGCTGTCCGGCGAGCCGGCTGTAGCCGGAATAGGTCGCCTGCTCGACCGGGCGCGCGCGGGCGTCGTCATAGGCCGCGAGCGTCGCCATCAGGTCCGGCGGGGTGGTGCCCATGCCGTTGAACAGGGCAAGCGCGCCGTCGCCATGCCGGAACAGACGCAGATGCGGCATCATCCGCTCGATCGCCATGATGACGCCGCGCGGCGGCTCGAGACCGCGCGCCGCGAAGGTCTCGCGCAGTGGCAGGAGATCGAGCAGGAGATCGATCAGCAGGCGCGGATTGCGGCTGAGATGGCCGCCATCGGGCAGGATCTGGTGGTCGAGTTCGTCCGACAGCGCATGCTCGATCCGCCGGCGACGGCCATCCTGCCCGTCGAGGCAGATCGTGGCGAAGGCGACCGCGATCAGGCATTGCAGCCGGGCCGAGCCCTCGACCGCGCCCGACAGCGCCAAGGTGAGGCGGTCCGCCAACCGCGAGACATGGCGCAGATAGCGCTCGTAGAAGGCATGATCGGCGCCCTCCAGCAGCAGCGGCGAATGCGAGAGCAGCGAGATCAGGCGGCGGGCGGCGACGGCGGGACGCCGCGCGATGTCGCCGCGCTCGCGCCGGCGGGCCATGAAATCCTCGACCAGCGCGCGGGCATTGGCGCGGGCGATCGCGGTATCGGCGGCGCGCATATGGCGCAGCCAGCCGAAGCCGGCGAGCATCTCGGCCCAAGCCTCGCTCGGCGCGGTCGCCTCGAACGGCGATTCGCCATGGCTGCGGAGCCTGCGGCCGGCAAAGGCGTAGTAGCCCGAATAAATGTCCGCGGCGGTCGTCGGGTCGGCGGTGCGCAGGTCGTGCGGCGCGAAGAGCAGCCGCGTCGCCGGGGCGCGTCCGAAGGGCCAGAGCCTGCGGGCCGCGCCGACGAACTGGCCACGGCTGCGCCGCGCCGCGCGTCCGACAGCCGCCTGGGCCAACCCCCTGCGTTCAGCCCAGCTGCTCAATTCGTCCCCGTACGCAAACCGCGATCCGCCCCCGTGCGAATCCCGACTCGGTCATAGCCTTATCAGGCGGCTTGCGTAAAATCCCGCCCATCCCGACAGGCGGGGCTGCGCGTCGGCGAGCTGGTGCGGCAGCGTGCGCAGGTCGCCCTGCGGCGTGATCGCGTCAGCGAGGCCGCCGATCTCCTCGGCCCGAACCGGCTCGCGCCGGAAATCATCGTGTCGGGCGAGGAAGGCCTCGACCTGGTCCTCGCCCTCCTGCGGCTCGAGCGAGCAGGTGCAGTAGACCAGACGGCCGCCGGGTTTCGTCAGCCGTGCGGCGGCGCTCAGGAGTCGCGCCTGCAAGGCGACGAGCTTGTCGCGATCTTCGGGCGTCTTGGTCCAGGCGACGTCGGGATGACGGCGGATCGTGCCGGTGGCGCTGCAGGGCGCATCGAGCAGCACGGCGTCGAAGGGTTCGGCCTGCCAGTTCACCGCGTCCTTGGCGACGATCTCGGCCGAGAGCCCGAGCCGCTCGAGATTGGTGCGAAGGCGGCGCAGGCGCGGTCCCGAGCGATCGACCGCCGTAACGAGCGCGCCGGCTGCGGCGAGCTGCGCGGTCTTGCCGCCGGGCGCGGCGCAAAGATCGGCGATGCGCTCGCCCGCTTTCGGCGCGAGCAGGCGGACGGGGAGGGCTGCGGCCGCATCCTGAATCCACCAGGCGCCCTCGCTGAAGCCGGGCAGGCCGGTGATGGCATGCCGCTCGCGCAGCCGGATCGAGCCCGTCGGCAGCAACAGCCCGTCGAGCTTGCCGGCCCAGCCTTGCGCATCGTCTTTGACGGTGACGTCGAGCGGCGGCTCGTCGCGATGGCTGGCCGCGATGGCGGCTGCCGCCTCTTCGCCATAGCGCTCCATCCAGCTTTCCGCGAGCCATTCCGGCGTGTCGAGGAAGGGGTCGAGCGCCTCCGCCAGGATCGCCTCGCGCTCGCGGGCGACGCGACGCAGCAGCGCGTTGCCGAGCGCGACATAGCGCGAGGAGCGGTTGTCCTCGTGCAAATGCCGGATGGCGAGATCGACGGCGGCGTGGTCGGGCACGTCGAGGAACAGGATCTGCGCGGCCGCCGCGACCATGATCGGCTCGAACGGCCCGGCATTGCGCGGGCTGCCGCGCTCCATCCGCGTTTGGAAGACGTGCTGGATCGTGCCGAGCCGGCGGAAGGCGACGGTCGCGATGGCGCGCGCCAGCCCGAGATCGGCGGCGTCGAGCCCGAAATCGGGACTGAGGCGCTCGAAGGTCTCGTCGAGGGCGAGTCGCGCGCGCAGGACCTCGTCGATCACTGTCGCGGCGAGGCGGCGGGCGGGCAGGCCCGGCACGTCGTCAGGGCGTGGCGCAGCGTCGGCTTGCGGAGCCGTCATCAACCCCACGGCCCCGGCTGGCGCGAGCTGTTCCAGGGATTTTGCGCCGCCCCAGCGGTGAAGCCTGCCTGGGCGGCGCCGGAGCCGAGCCCCATGGCGCGGGCCTGCTCGATCAGCGCCGCGATGCGATTGCCGGTGTCGGGATGGGTCGAGAACAGGGAATCCATGCCGCCGCCGGTCAGGGGATTGATGATGAACATGTGCGCCGTAGCAGGCTTCGCTTCCGCCGTCTCGTTTGGAATATGGGCGACGCCGCCGGCGATCTTGGCGAGCGCGTCGGCGAGCCAGACCGGATTGCCGGCGATCTGACCGCCGAGACGGTCCGCCTCGTATTCGCGCGAACGCGAGATCGCCATCTGGATCACCATGGCGGCGAGCGGCGCCAGCACCGAGATCAGGATCTGGACCAGCATGTTGGGCCGGTGCTCGCGCGAGCCGAAAAACATGCCGAAGGTCGTCAGCGAGGAGATCGCGCCGGCCATGGTCGCGGTGATCGTCATGGTCAGCGTGTCGTGGTTCTTGATATGGGCGAGCTCGTGCGCCATCACGCCGGCGAGCTCTTCATAGCTCAGCGTGCGCAGGATGCCGGTGGTCGCGGCCACAGCCGCGTTTTGCGGATTGCGGCCGGTGGCGAAGGCGTTGGGCTGGTCCTCCTGGATCAGGTAGACGCGCGGCATCGGCATGTCGGCGCGGGACGCGAGGTCGCGGACCATGCGCCAGAGCTCGGGCGCGCTCGCCTCGTCGACCTCCTGGGCATTGTGGGCCGAAAGCGCCAGCCTGTCGGAGTTCCAGTAGCTGAACAGATTGGTCGCGGCCGCCATCGCCAGCGCGACCAGCATGCCGCCCGCGCCGCCGAGCAGATAGCCCGCAGCGGCGAAGAGTGCGGTCAGGCCAGCCATCAGCATGCCGGTGCGGACGTAGTTCATAGAGCTTCGTTCTCCGATTGCCGCGCCGGAACGAAGGTTTGCTCTCCCCCGACGCGGTTTCGCGCCTTATGTGGTGAAGCCGATGCCGATCCCGCAAGAGAGCGCCTTCATGAGCGACAAGCCGCCCGCCGAGCCTCCCGCGCTGCGAAAGACGCTGACGCCGGCGGCACAGCGCGCTCTGGCGGAGGCGCAGGCGCGCCGCGCGGCGCAGGACGCCAAGGCCGCCGAACTCGCCAGGGAGCGCGAGATCGCCGGTCGCGGCGGGCTCGAGCCGGTGCGCTACGATGACTGGGAAGTGAAGGGCATCGCCAGCGATTTCTAGCGTCCGCCGGCGGGACCACCCTCCTGTTCCTGTTGGAACGCAAGGCGATTGCCAAGCCTGCTCCCGGAAGCGAAACAATTGGCAACGCCACTTCGAGCCATCCGCCCATGACGCCCGACGACAAACGACTCGCCGCATTGCGGCGGCTCCTGACCGAAGCTCATGACAAGCTCGGGCTGAAACTCGGCTTCGAACTCTGGGACGGCTCGCGCGTCCCCGCCGACTGGCCGGCCGATGCCGTCGCCGTCGCGATCCGCGACCCCGGCGTCGTGGCGGCGCTGATCCGCAGGCCGAGCTTCGACCGCCTCGTCAACCTGCACATCTCCGACCGCATCGCCATCGTCAACGGCTCGATCTTCGATTTGGTCGCGGCCCGGCCGCAGGGCAAACCCGGACGGCTGGCCAGGCAGATCCCGAAGGGCGCGATCCTCGACGTGGTTCGCCGGTTCGCATTCGCGCCTGGCGATGCACCGCCCGCGATTTCCCATCGCCAGGGCGACACCCGCGCGCCCGGCGGCGATCCGGCCGTCAACAAGGCCAACATCGCCTATCACTACGACGTCTCGAACGCCTTCTACCGGCTCTTTCTCGACGACGAGATGGTCTATAGCTGCGCGTACTTTGCCGAAGACCATCACGATATCGGCCGCGCCCAGCGCGACAAGCTCGACATGATCTGCCGCAAGCTGCGGCTGAAGCCCGGCGACCGCTTCCTCGACATCGGCTGCGGCTGGGGCGCGCTGGTCTGCCATGCCGTGCAGCATTACGGCGTCGAGGCCCATGGCGTGACGCTGGCGGAGGAGCAGCTCAAGCTGGCGCGCGAGAAGGTCGAGCGGCTCGGCCTCTCGGACAGGATCACGCTGCATCTGAAGGATTTTAGCCAGCTCGACGGCGAGTTCGACAAGATCGCTTCGATCGGCATGTTCGAGCATGTCGGCATCGCCAACCACCCCGGCTATTTCCGCGCGGTCAACCGGTTGCTGCGGCCGCGCGGCTTATATCTGCACCATACGATCTCGCGCCGGGCCAAGAAGAGCGACAGGGCGTTCAACCGCAAGCCACCGGAATACAAGGCGATCGTGCGCTACATCTTTCCCGGCGGCGAGCTCGACCATCTCGGCATGTCGATCGCCAATCTCGAGCGCAACGGCTTCGAGGTGCACGATGTCGAGGGCTGGCGCGAACACTACCAGCGGACGACGCGGCTTTGGTGGGAGAGGCTGAACGCGCGCAAGGCCGAAGCCGAGGCCGAGATCGGGCCCGAACGGACCCGGACCTGGCTTTTGTATCTCGCCGGCGTCTCGCTCGGCTTCGAGCGCGGCGGCCTGCTGATCAACCAGACGCTGGCCTCGAAGCGCCGCAAGGGTGCCTCGGGCCTGCCGTTGTCGCGGGCCGATCTGTATCGCTGAGAGCCCGTCACGAAACTCTACTGCGGCGGCCGCCTGACGCGGCCTTTTGCGCTTCCGGTGCTCACGGACGAAAGTCCGCTCCGCTCCGGTTCTCGAAAACCACGCCAGCCGACTTACCGGAGCGAATTTTGAGACAGGCCCTGAGGGACGTCCTCGCTGCCTATTTCTTCACGAACAGGTCGAGCTTCCCGTAATGCTCGGCGAGCAAATAGTAGAAGGTCAGGCGTGACTTGGTCTTGTCCGATTTCATGTGCTCGCAGGTCGCCTTGATCGACGCGTCGAGATCGGCTGTCTTGAGGCCGAGCTTCTTCTTCAGGAAGTTCTCGCGCACCCGCTCCAGCTCGGTCGCGTCGGAACAGGCGACGTAACGCGTGTCGGCCTTGCCCATGACCAGGGCATAGGATTTCGCCATGCCGGCGAAGGCTGCTTCGTTGAGCGGCTTCTTGGCGAATTTCTTGACGTCGGCCAGATGATCCATCGGTAGCCCCTCTTGAGCCGGACGGCGGCGCGCCCGGCGTGCCTGATGTCGCGCAACCGGAAGTTAGCGCGCTTTTTTGTCGCATGCGAGGGGAAGCAGTGGGCTCGCTGCCGATTTTCGATGCTGCGCCGCGTCATCGCGCGATCGGCATGTCCTGCGCGACGGTTCTGCCGGCTCCCGCAGCGAGACCGGTTGAGGCGACGGCGCAAGGATGCTGCGATGCACCAAGACCCTTTTGGAGATCGTGGGATGTCGAAGCCGATTGTGCTGGTGGCGCCGACCATGCCGGCGCCGCTGGTGGCGCGGCTGGAGCAGCGTTACGCGCTCATCGGCCCGATGCCGCGTTCGGCGCCGGACGCGCTGCCGCCGGGCGCCGAGGCGGCGCGGGCCCTGCTCACGATCGGCGGCCTACCGACGAAAGCCGAACTGATCGACGCGCTGCCCAATCTCGGGCTGATCGCCTGTTATGGCACCGGTGTCGAAGGCGTCGATCGTGCGCATGCCGCGGCGCGCGGCATCCGCGTCACCAACGCCTCCGACACCAATGCGGCGGCGGTCGCGGAGTTCACGATGGGTCTGGTGATCGCCTCGATGCGCTCGATCATCCGCGGTGACCGCTATGTTCGCTCCGGCCGCTGGCGCGGCAATTCGGTCGAGCGCATGGCCTTCGTGCCAGGTCTCGCCGGGCGCAGGCTCGGGATCTACGGGCTCGGCGCGATCGGCCAGCGCATCGCGACCCGCGCCGCTGCCTTCGAGATGGAGATCGGTTATCACAACCGCTCGCGCCGCGCCGATCTGCCCTATCTCTACCATGACAGCCTGCTCGGTCTCGTAGCCTGGGCCGACGTGCTGATCGTCGCCGTCCGCGCCAGCGCCGAAACGCGCCATGCGATCGATGCGGGCGTGCTGCAGGCGCTCGGCCCGCAGGGCCACCTCGTCAACATCTCGCGCGGCATCGCCGTCGACGAGGAGGCGCTGTGCGAGGCGCTGGAAACAGGCACGATCGCGGGCGCGGCGCTCGACGTCTACCAGAACGAGCCGAACGTGCCCGAGCGGCTCAAAGTGCTGGAGAACGTGGTGCTGACGCCGCATATCGCCGCCAACGCCGAATCGGCGCAGGCCGCGCAGCAGGAACTCATCCTCGGCAATCTCGAGGCCTTCTTCGCCGGCAGGCCGCTGCTGTCGCCGGTCGCGCCCTAGAACTCAGGGCAGGACGACGACGGGCGCGCCCATGCGGACGCGCGCATAGAGGTCGATCACATCCTCATTGTGCATGCGGAAACAGCCATAGGACGCCGCCGTGCCGACTGTCTTTGGCATGTTGGTGCCGTGGATGGCGTATTCGCCGCCGGGTCCAAGCCCGATGACGCGCGCGCCCATCGGGTTGCGCGGCGAGCCGCCGGGAATGACGTCGGGCAGGTTCGGGTTGTCGCGCTTGACCGAGGCCGGCGGGCTCCAGGCCGGGTCGACCTGCATCTCCTCGACATATTTCAGGCCGCGCCACTGCTTGCCCGCCTTGCCGACGGCGATCTGGTAGCGGATCGCGGTGCCCGGCGCATGGACGAAATAAAGCCGGCGCTCGGCGGTGCGGATCACGATCGTGCCCGGGAGAAAACGCGGATCGGGCGCCTCGACCAGTTCGCGCGCGGCGAGAGGCCGGCCGGCGAGCAGGATCAGGAACAGCGACATCGCCGCTGCCAGCAGGATGTCGATCGGGGCATGGCGTTGGGTCACGGCTCGTCTCCTGCGGAGGGTCGAAGCCAGGATTTGACGATGCCTGCGATGAATCGCGGGTTGAACGATATGGTGAAGCGGCGATTCAGGATGAATCGCTGGTGAATCGGCTCAGGCTAGGCGCACCATCCGCACCAGCGCCTCGTCGATATCGACCGCGGACAGCGCGACGCCGAAGCCGAAGCGCAGCACGTCGCCGCGATGGTCGGTGGCGATGGCGAGCCCGGCCAAGGCGGTTTCGAGCGCGCCGGCCTCGGATGTGCGGAAAGCCAGGAAATTGCCGTGGCGCGCCGGATCGGCCAGCGGCGTGATCAGCGCGGTGCGTCCGAGGTCGCGATGGCCGAGCCGGTCGAGCCCCGCGAGGAAATGGCGCATCAGGGCGATGGCGTAGTCATGGGCGCGCCCGGCGTCGAGGCCCTCGGCCTCCATCCAGTCCAACACCGCGCGCATCCGATAGAGGCCGGAGGGATCGAAGGTCGCGCCGAGGAAGCGGCCGCCGTCGAGGGGATAGCCGATCGTGCTGCCGGGCGGGGCGGCGAGCGCCCCGAAGGCCGAGAACCAGCCGGTGTCCCGCGGGCGCGGGCCATAGCCCGGCGGGCAATGCATGAAGCAGCAGCCCTCGCCGGCCATGGCGTATTTATAGCCGCCGGCGAGATAGAAGGCGCGGTCGGCTAGGCCTGAGAGGTCGGTCGGCAAGGCGAGATAGCCGTGATAGCCGTCGATCGCCAGAAGGGTTGCCTCGGAGGGAACAGCCTTGGCGAGAGCCGCAAGGTCGCCTGTGGTCGCGCCCGAGGTGAACAGCACCTGGCTGACATAGATCAGGTCGTGGCCGCCCGCGGCGATCGCCGTCAGCAGCCGCTCGTGCAGGTTCGTCAGAGGCTCGGCTGGAACTTCGTCGATCTCGATCAGCCCGTCCTCGGCAAGGCGGGTGAGCTGGCGCCGCGCCGTGTGGAACTCGGCCCCGGTGGTCAGGACCCGCGGTATCCGCCCCGCCGGCAAGCAGGAGAGCAGGCGGCGCAGGAACTCGTGCGTGTTCGGCGCGAAGGCGATCGTCGCCGGGTCGGGCAGGTTCAGGTGCCGGGCGATTCCGGCCTGCACTGCCGGGATCAGCCCGCCGAAGACGATGTCCCATTTGTCACCGGCGTGCTTGGCTGCATCCATCCATGCGGCACCTTGCGCCGCGAAGGTGACGTCGGGCCAGTCGTGATGGCTGTGGGCGGCTAGGTTGATGCGCGCCGGGGCAGCCGCGCGGAAGCGGGCGAAATGGCCGGTCCAGTCGCCAGCGGCCATCTCAGGCGGTCCCGTAGCTGAAGCCCATGCGCCGGCGCAGGCCCTCGGGCAGGGCCGGCAGGTCGCGGCGGGCGAGCAGATAGGTCGAGAGATGGAACAGGTCGATGAAGATGCGGTGTTTCTCGGCCGTCGCCTTGAGGTAGCCATGGCCCGAGGAGCCGCCGGTGCCGGGCCTGACGCCGATCATGCGCTCGACCATCAGCGCATGGCGCAGCCGCCAGAGCGTCAGGCTCTCATCGATGTCCATCAGCGATTGCAGCAGGCGGAAGGGCAGTTGCAGCACCGGCATGTCGCGATAGAGCGAGATGAACAGTGCCGCCTCGATCGCCGGTGCCGACATGCGCCAGTTCGAGCCGTCGGCGGCGGGCTCGAACAGCGCCTGGAAGCGGGCGAGCGCCTTTTCGATCGCTGCAGCGTCGGCCTGGCGCTGCGGCTCCGGCAGGGATGGATCGCTGCCGACCTGGCCGGCGTCGCGGGTGAGCGCAGCGACGACCGCGGCGCGATAGCTTTCGCGAAAGCTGTAGTCGCCGAGCGCGACGAAGGGGGTGCGGGCGAGCCAGGCATCGAGTTGAGACAGCAGCGAGGGATGGTGGTCGGCCTCGAGCTTGCTGCGATCCTCCGGCGCGAGGCGTTCCTTCATGCTCTGCTCGTCGATGCGCAGGCGGCGTTCGTCATGCAGGCCGAGCCTCGCCTCGATCAGCCGGAACTGGACAGACTGGAAGCCCGAGGCCGGGGTCAGCAGATCGCGGAATTCGAGGAAGCCGGCCGGCGTCATCGTCTCCAGCACGTCGAGCTGGCTGACCAACAGCTTGAGGATCTCGTGGATGCGGCCAAGCCCGGCACTGATGCGGCCGAGATGCTCGTCGGCCAGAGGGCTCGCGGCGAAATCGTCCTGGATCCGGTCGAGCTCGTGCAGAATCTGGCGGAACCAGAGCTCATAGGCTTGGTGGACGATGATGAAGAGCATCTCGTCATGGGCCGGGGCGCCGGCCTTGTCGCTTTCCGGTGCCTGGCAGGAGAGCAGCCGGTCGACCTGGAGATAGGTGCCGTAAGACAATCTGGTGGCAGCGACGGGCATCGGCGGAGCCTCTCCTCGACGAAATTATTTCAAGCTTAAAATGATTGGGCGAGGCGAGCAAGCCATGGAATTGGGCGGCCGTGTCGCGACTGTCCGGGCCTCTGAACCCGGATTGTTCGAGCCCCGCTCGAAGGCGGACGGCGTGTGTCCAGTCCAAGCCCGGCAAGCGGGGAAAGCTCGGAAAACCGATTGAATTCAAGCAATTCGAAACAAAATCCGGGCTTCGAGCCTTCCCAAGGGTCAGTTTCCGCCTTGTTTGCGCCACGGACTTGACCGAGAGCCATCGACCTCACGGGCGGGACCGATGCTCCGGGGTCGACCTAAGACTTTGTTAACTACGAGGGCGCACCTTGTCCCTTACAGCCGTATCGACGTGATCAGGTCCTCTGATCCGCAACCGGCTCCGTATCCTCGTCGCGACCATCGGGAGATCCGCGATGATGGCTTGTCCGACATCCCGACCGTGGACGTGGATATGGCCGGACATCTGATTCTCGAAAGGACGGTCTTCCCCGCCGGGGTGACGCCGAAGCCGGCGTCACCGGCCGAGGAGATTCCGGTCGAGCGCTCGCCGGCGGCCCAGGCGGGGCTCGCGTCCGGCCTGATGCTGGCGCTGCGCTTCGTGCAGGCGCGCTTCCTGTCCGTCTGGGGCCTGCTCGTCGCTGCGGCGCTTTGCCCGGCGCAGGTCTTCGCCGATTTCGCCGTGTTCTCGGCGCTCGCCAATTTCGTTTCGATCGCGACGCTGATGCGCTTCGAGGCGGTATTCTTCCAAAGCAGCGATCGCGACCGGCTTGGCCGGGCGTTTCGTCTGGCGCTGGCGGCCGGAGCCGGTTTCATCGGCGTATCCGCGTTGGCGATCGCTGCGCTCGGCACGGCCGGCTGGATCGTCCCGGCCTATGGTGCGCTCTTTCTGGTCTCGCTCGCCGCCCGCGCGGCGATCCGCCTGATCTCATCGGAAGCGACGGCCGAATCCGATTTTCCGGCGATCGGCAACACCAACATCGTCCAGGCGCTGGTGCAGCCGGGTATGATGATCCTGCTGATCTGGCCGCTCGGCGCGACCTCGCTGGCGCTGTTCGCCGCCGACGCGATCGGCCATGTCGTCTCCGCCGTCTATCTGCTGAACCGTCGTCGGGCGGCGCTCGCGCGCCTCGTCGAGGCGAACGCCTGGTCCTGGCGCGAGCTGCGCGAATCGGCGACGCGCTGGCGCACCGCGCCGCGCCTGCTGCTGCCTTCGGCGCTGCTCTCCTTCGGCTTCATGGTCATCCCGCTGCTGGCACTGCCTTATGCCGCCAATCCGCTGTTGGCCGCCCATGTCGCGCTGTCGATGCGTCTGCTCGAGGTCCCGACGCAGATGTTCGCCGCCGTCTCGGTGCCGCTCGTCCTGTCGAGCTTGCGTGCGAGGTCGGTCGAGACGCGCCAGTCCTGGGTGCGTTTCATCACGCTCTGCCTGCTCGTCGCGGCGGCGGCGCTGTTCGCGGCCATCGCATTCGTGGCGATGGGAGCCGACATGGTGCTCGACGGCACGCAATGGGAAGGCGTCGGCGAAGTCGTCGCGATCATGGCGCTGTTCTATGGCGGCATCGCGCTGGTGACGCCGCTGCACGAGATCGCTGCGCTGTCACGCCATCCGCGCCGGCAGGTGGCCACGAACGCACTGGCGCTGGTCGGGGCGGCTCTGGTGATGGCGCTGTTCGGCAAGCTCTCGCTCGCCCTGCTCTGCGCGATCGGCATGGTCTCGCTGATACGCATGCTGGCGCATATCCAGTTCGCCTGGACGCGCTTCGGCATCGATGGCTACGCGGCGCCCGGCCTGCGGGGCTGATCACTCGCGCCGGATCAGCCGGTCGGCGATCAGCGATGACAGCAGCCCCGGCTTGAACTCGCGCTCCAGCCTGTCGGGATCGTAGCCGGTCGCGACCCAGTCGAGGAAGGCGATGCCGCGCGCCAGCCCCTCGCGACGATAAGCCTCGAAGAAGGCGTCGAGGATGCCGGTCTTGGCGAATTTGAAATGGCCGTAGCGCAGCGAGAGCTGCCGCATCGCCTCGTCGAGCGGTCGCCCCTCATGGATCAGCAGGTAGAGAGCGGCGAAGAAGCCGGCCCGGTCGGCGCCGGATTTGCAGTGCACCAGCGCCGGCTCCGTCAAGGAGGCGAAGAAGTCCTTCGCGCCGAGGATCGTCTCGCGGTCGGGCGCACCGCGCGAGCGCAACACGAAATCGACCAGCGCGATGCCGTGCCGCTCGCAGGCCTCGCGCTGCAGTGGCCAGGAGCCGTGCTCGCGCCCGCCTCGCAGGTTGACGATGGTTTTGACGCCTTCGCGGGCGAAACGGGCGATCTGGCCCGGCGCCGGCTGTGCGGCGCGCCAGAGTTTCGGTGTGACGCGGTGGGCGTTGAGATAGGCCAGCCGGAAGATGCCGTGATCGGCCAGGAGCATATTGGCCCAGGCGCGTATCCGGTCACCGGGGCCGCCGATCGGGCGGTCCCAGCGGGCGATCCGCGCCATGCGCCGGGCATAGCGTTCCTCGTCGGGCCGCAGCCGGTTCAACATGGCGCAGCCTGCCTCGGCTGCGGGGTTTCGTCACGGATCATGGCGTGCGGGATACCAGCCGGTCGCGGCCCGCGCAAATGGGCCGGGCTGAACATCGCACAAGGTCGGGCTTGCCAGATGAGGCGGGACTTGGCGTTTGCTTCCCGAGCGCGCATAAGGCGCGCCGAAATCCATAAGCCAGCACACAGGTTCCGATCCATGCGCCTCGACGCCATCTCCACCGGCAAGAACCCCCCGGACGAAGTCAATGTCGTGATCGAGGTAGCGATCGGCGGCGAGCCGATCAAATACGAGATGGACAAAGAGGCCGGCACGCTCTTCGTCGACCGCTTCCTTTACACGCCGATGCGCTATCCCGGGAATTACGGTTTCATCCCGCACACGCTTTCGGAAGACGGCGACCCCTGCGACGTGCTGGTCGCCAACACCCGCCCGCTGATCCCCGGTTCCTACATCGCGGTGCGCCCGATCGGCGTGATGATGATGGAGGACGAAGGCGGCGGCGACGAGAAAATCATCGCCGTGCCGGTGCCGAAACTGACCAAGCGCTACGAGAACGTGCACAACTACACCGACCTGCCGAAGATCACGCTCGACCAGATCCAGCACTTCTTCGAGCACTACAAGGATCTGGAACCCGGCAAATGGGTCAAGCTGACCGGCTGGGGCGACGCCTCGAAGGCCAAGCAGTTGATCCTCGAGGCGATGGAGCGGGCCAAGGCCGCGAAGGCTTGAACCCTTCTCCCCATCAAAGTCGGCTGTTGCCGACTTTGACACTCAGGATACCTATCTCGGGTAAGCCCGAGATAGGTGGGAGAAGGTGTCAGGCCGCGATCGCCTCGCCCAGCGCCACCACCCGTTTCGCCATCTCCGCATGCAGCCGCTCGACCATGCGGCCGTCGAGCTGGATCGCGCCCTTGCCGGCGTTCTCCGGCTGGTCGAAGGCGGCGATGATCGCCTTGGCACGCGACAGCTCGGTCTCGTCGGGCGCGAAGGCCGCGTTGGCGGTCGCGACCTGGCCGGGGTGGATCAGCGTCTTGCCGTCGAAGCCGAGATCGCGGCCCTGTTCGCATTCGGTGGCGAAGCCAGCCTCGTCCTTGATGTCGTTGTAGACGCCGTCGACGATGTCGAGGCCGTGTGCGCGCGCAGCGAGGATCGCGCTGGTCAGCCAGGGCAGCATCGGCGCGCGGCCCGGCACGAAGCGGGCGCGGGTCTCCTTGGCGAGGTCGTTGGTTCCCATCACGAAGCAGGAAAGCCGCGTGCCGGGCAGACGCGCGGCGCGGGCGATGCGCTCGACATCGAGGATGGCGAGCGGGGTCTCGATCATCGCCCAGATGCGGATTTGCGGATCGGCCCAGAGCCCCGAAAGCTGCGCACCGACCTTGGCAAGCGTCTCCGGTGTGGAGACCTTCGGGATCAGGATGGCGTCGGGCTTGGCATCGGCGGCGGCAGCGAGATCGGCGCCGTACCAGGGCGTGTCGAGCCCGTTGATCCGGATCACGATTTCGCGCCGGCCATAGCCGCCGGCTTTCACGGCGTCGCAGACCTGGCCGCGCGCGGTCTCCTTGGCGTCGGGCGCGACGGCGTCCTCAAGATCGAGGATCAGCGCGTCGGCAGCGATCTCTCGTGCCTTTTCGAGCGCGCGGGCGTTGGAACCGGGCATGTAGAGCACGCTGCGGCGGGGACGGATCGTGGTCATGGCTTGTCTCCTGCGACCTTCGCTGCACTGCACACTAGACGCGGGCGCGATGCAACGTCAGTTCTGCGAAAGACGGATGACGGAGGATCAGGATGCGCGTCGCTGGCGTCGACGGCTGCAAGGCGGGCTGGGTCGCTGCGATCCTCGACGAGGCCGAGGGCGCCAGCCCGGTTCTGCGCGTGTTCGCCGGCATCGCCGATCTCCTCGCCATGCCCGACGCGCCTGAGATCATCGCCGTCGACATGCCGATCGGGCTGCCCGATCAAGTCGCCGGATCGGGACGCGGACCGGAACAACTGGTGCGGCCGCTGCTCGGCGGGCGGCAATCTTCGGTGTTCTCGATCCCCGCGCGCGCCGCCGTCGAGGCGCTGGAGTATCGCGAGGCCTGCCGGCTGGCGCTGGAATGCTCGCAGCCACCGCGCAAGGTCTCCAAGCAAGGCTTCTTCCTGTTTCCGAAGATCCGCGAGATCGACGGGCTGCTGCGGGCCGATCCGGCCCTGTCGTTGCGGATCGTCGAGGTCCATCCCGAACTCGCCTTCGCGACGATGCGCGGCGTGCCGCTGACGCATCCGAAGAAGATCAAAGGCGCGATCAACCCGGCGGGCATGGCCGAACGGCGTGAGCTGCTGATCTTGAACGGCCTCGCCCCTGAGGCGGTGACGGTCATGCCGCCAAAGGGTGCTGCCGCCGACGACGCGCTCGATGCGCTGGCGGCGCTGGTCGTCGCCCGGCACATCGCCGCCGGGCGCGGACGGCCCTTCCCCGATCCGCCGGGACGCGATAGCCACGGGCTCCCGATCGCGATCTGGACCTTTCGTCCGGAGCGCGAGTCTGCCCAGGATAAGCCCAAGGACATCCGCATGACCGACCGCCCCGTTCCGCGCGAGATGATCGAGGACGCCGCTGCGCGCATCGCCGGCCATGCCCGGGTGACGCCGGTGATGCGGCTGGGCAGGGGGCCATTCGATTCGCAAGCCGACATCTCGCTGAAGCTCGAATGCCTGCAGCATGCCGGCTCGTTCAAGACGCGCGGCGCCTTCAACAACCTGCTGTCGCTGCCCGTGACTGCCGCCGGCGTCTCGGCGGCCTCGGGCGGCAATCATGGTGCGGCGGTCGCCTATGCGGCGCGCGAGCGCGGGGTCAAGGCGACGATCTTCGTGCCGGAGATTTCGCCCGCCGCCAAGATCGAGGCGATCCGCCGCTTCGGTGCCGAGGTCGTGATCGGCGGCGCGCAATATGACGACGCGCAGGCCGCCTGCGACGCCTTCGTGGCCAGGACGGGTGCGCTGAAGATTCATCCCTTCGCGGCCAAGGAGACGATTGCCGGCCAAGGCACGCTCGGGCGCGAATGGGATCTGCAGGAGCCCGATCTCGACACCGTGCTGGTCGCGGTCGGCGGTGGCGGGCTGATCTCCGGCATCGCCGCCTGGTTCGCCGGGAGCAGGGTCAAGGTCGTCGGCGTCGAGCCGGCGGGCTCGCGCGCCTTGCAGGCGGCGCTGGAGGCGAAGGGGCCGGTCGAGGTCACGGTCCAGTCGGTCGCCGCCGATTCGCTCGGCGCCCGCAATGTCGGGCCGCTCGTCCACGCGGTCTGCAAGGACACGGTCGACCATGTCGCGCTGGTGCCCGACGAGGCGATCACGCAGGCGCAAGTCACGCTCTGGCGCGATTTCCGGCTGGCGGTCGAGCCGGGCGGGGCGGCGGCGCTCGGCGCTTTGCTGAGCGGCGCCTACAAGCCGGTGGCGGGCGAGCGGCTCGGCGTGCTGGTCTGCGGCGCGAATGTCGACCTGACCAGGCTCGCCGGCCTGCTCGGCTGACGCGCGGGGCCAAGGCGCATGGCGTTCGCGATCAAGGCCCGGATCGACGACACGGAGGCGGAGACCTTCGCCTTTTCCGCGCAGAAGACGATGTATGGCGGCAAGCAGGTCGCGCCGGGAGACATCGTCTTCCTGTTCGCCAGCGAGACCGAGGGCGGGCGGGGCCTGATCGCGCGCGGTATCGTGACGGCTGCGGAGACGCTGGCGAAGAGGCCCGGTCTCGCCCGGCAGACGCCGCGCGTCAGCCTGACCGTGCGGCGGACCGCGCTCGCGACGCGCTCGGCGGGGCGAGCCGAACTCAAAGACTTCACGGACTGGCGCGACGGCCGGCCCGAAACCGAGCTCAACTTCAAATTCTACCGCCAGGCCACGAACAAGCTGGTCGGCCTCTCAGACCGCGCGGCAGCATTCCTGGACGGGTTTTTCTAGGACGCGCGATCGTCGAACGGACGGCTCAGTCGGCGAAGGGCTCGACCACCATCTCCATGCGCTCGCCGGCGAAGACGCTGTCGACGAGATGGATCGGTGTGAGGTCGGGCAGGGCGTCGACCGCCATCGAGACCATCACGGCCGAGCCCGGCGCGATCTCCAGCAAGGCGGCCTCGCGCTCGCTGGCGAGCCGCGCAGCGAGCCGGGTCGAGCGCCGGACATAGTCGGCGATGCCGACGCTCTTGAAGGCGGCGGTCATCGAGGCCTCGGCCTCGCGATAGACCCGGTCGAAGCCGGGAAAGCGCTCGACCGAGAGCCAATGCGTGCCGGTGCCCATTGGCGTGCCGTCGGCGAGGCTCAGGCCCTCCAGCCGCCACAGCGGCGCGCCGGGCTGCAGGCCGAGTTGAGCACAGGTCTCCGCGTCGCCTGTGACCTGCTCGGCGGAAAGCATCCGGCTGGAGGCGGCGATGCCGAGCCTGCCGAAATTGGCGCGCATGCTGACACGCCGGCCGATCGGATAGGGCAGGCGCCGGGCGTTGACCTGCGTGCCGCGCCCCCGCGAGACCGAGACCAGCCCCTGCTCGGCAAGATGGCGGAACGCCTGCCGGACGGTGTGGCGATGCACGCCGTAACGCTCGGCCAGCGCGACCGAGGCCGGCAGCGTGTCGCCCGGCGCATAGGTCCCGGTCTCGATCTCGGCCGCGAGGCTGTCGGCGATGCGCCGCCAGGCCGTGCCGGAATCGACCCCTGTACCCGTCACAGAAATGTCGCCCAAAATGTATAGACCTTTCCTCGCAAGGCGCCTATCATAGTCTAGACATTAGCGAGTGGCCAGACGAGACATGACCGAACGACGCTCCGAAGGGCAAGATCTGGAACGGCAAAGCTGGATGGCGGTGCTGGCGCGCGCCACGCGCGGCGAGATCGAGGCGCTGGCCGGCGATGATGTGCCGGCTCACGATCTCCTGAAGGCGCCCGAGACCGGTACGGTGATGGTCGAGGGGCGGGCCGGCGGGGCCGGACGGCGTTTCAACCTCGGCGAGGCGACCGTGACGCGCTGCGTCGTCAGGCTCGGCGACGGCGCGATGGGCTTCGCCTATGCGCTCGGCCGGGACGGCCGCAAAGCGCGCCTCGCTGCGATCCTCGATGCGAAATTGCAGGCCGAGCCCGTTGACGGCCTGCTGCGGCAGGGTGTGGCGCGGCTCGCGGCCGGCCAGCAGGCGGCGCGCGACCTCGCCTCGCGCAAGGCGGCCGCGACGAAGGTCGATTTCTTCACTCTCGTCAGGGGCGCGTGATGCAGGACGGTGCGATGACCCCCACGATCGCCGCCGGCTTCTCGAACCCGGTCTTCCAGTCGCAGGCCGCCTTTCGCGGCCTGCTCGCGGCGCTGTCGGAGCCGGGTCTGGTCAAGACCCTGCCTGATGCGATCCTGCCGCCCGAGGGCCTGAACGCCGCGACCGCCACAGCGCTCCTGACGCTCGCCGACTACGAGACGCCGATCTGGCTGCCGCAGCCCCTGCGCGACGGGCAGGCCGGCGCCTGGCTGCGCTTCCATTGCGGCGCGGCGATCGTCACTGAGCCGGCCGACGCGGCCTTCGCGGTGATCGACGGGGCCACCGATGCGCCGCTGCTGGCGGCCTTCGCAGTCGGCGAGGACCAGTTTCCCGACCGCTCGGCGACGATCTTCGTGCAATGCGCGGCGTTCAGCGGAGGACCGAGCGTGACGCTCGGCGGTCCCGGCATCGACGGCGAGCGCGTCATCGCTCCGCAGGGCCTGCGTTCCGGCTTCTGGGCGGAGGTCGCGGCCAATGCCGAGCTCTACCCGCTCGGGATCGACCTGGTGCTGAGCTGCGGCGACGACGTGATCGGCCTGCCGCGTTCCACCCAGATTGCGGAGATCGCCTGATGCCCCGCCGGGAGCTTTACTGATGTATGTCGCGGTCAAGGGCGGCGAGGCCGCGATCCTCGCCACGCATGATCTGGTCGCCGAAGCCCGGCGCGGCGATGCCGCCGTACCGGAAATCTCGGTCGCGCAGATTCGCGAGCAGCAGGGGCTGGCCTGCGCCCGCGTCATGAACGAGGGTTCGCTCTACGACGCCGATCTCGCGGCGCTGGCGCTGAAGCAGGCGCAGGGCGACGTCATCGAGGCCGCCTTCCTGATGCGGGCCTATCGCACGACGCTGCCGCGCTTCGGCTCGTCGGTGCCGGTCGATACCGCGCAGATGGCGATCCGGCGGCGGGTATCCGCGACCTACAAGGATCTGCCGGGCGGGCAGGTGCTGGGTGCGACCTACGACTACACGCACCGGCTGTTCGATTTTGCCCTGATGGAGGAGCAACCTCGACCGGCCCCTTCTCCCCCCGGGAGAGAGGGTTGGGGTGAGGGAAGGCGAGACAGCGACGACGACGCGCCGACGGCAAGCCTTCCCTCATCCGACCCGGCTTCGCCGGGCCACCTTCTCCCCCGAGGGGAGAAGGGAAACGCCCCCCTCGACACCCACATGCCCCGCGTCCCCGACATCCTCGGTGCCGAAGGTCTGATGGAGCCGGAAACTCCGCCGGACGGCGATCCACGACCCTTCGACCTGACCCGCGAGCCGGTCTCCTTTCCCGCCGAGCGCGATGTCCGCCTGCAATCCATGGCGCGCGGCGACGAGGGTTTCCTGCTCGGCCTCGGCTACTCCGTGCAGCGCGGTTTCGGCGGCAACCATCCCTTCGTCGGCGAGATCCGCGTCGGCGAGGTCTCGGTGGAGTTCATGCCCGAGGAGCTCGGTTTCGCGGTCGATCTCGGCGAGATCACCCTGACCGAGTGCCAGATGGTCAACCAGTTCCAGGGCTCGAAGGAGGTCGCTCCGCAGTTCACCCGCGGCTACGGCCTCGCCTTCGGCCATGCCGAGCGCAAGGCGATGTCGATGTCGCTGGTCGATCGGGCGCTGAAATGCCGCGAGTTCGGTGAGGCGGCGGAGTATCCGGCGCAGCAGGACGAGTTCGTGCTCTACCACTCCGACAATGTCGAGGCGGCCGGCTTCGTCGAGCATCTCAAGCTGCCGCACTATGTCGATTTCCAGGGCGAGCTCGAACTGATCCGGCGCATCACCCGCGAGCGCGAGCAACGGCTGGCGCGAGAAGACCAGCCCCTGCAGGAGGCCGCCGAATGAGTCTTGGTCAGGACACCCTCAGCCCTCATCCTGAGAAGGCGCGCAGCGCCGCTTCGAAGGATGCTCCAGCGCGCACTGAAACATCCTTCGAGACGCGGACTTCGTCCGCTCCTCAGGATGAGGGCTGGAAGAAAGAGAGGCCGGCTTACAATTACGCCTATCTCGACGAGCAGACCAAGCGGATGATCCGCCGGGCGCTGCTCAAGGCGGTCGCGATTCCCGGCTATCAGGTGCCGTTCGGCTCGCGCGAGATGCCGCTTGCGCGCGGCTGGGGCACCGGCGGCATCCAGGTCACCGCCGCGATCATCGGCCCCGACGACACGCTGAAGGTGATCGACCAGGGCGCCGACGACACCACCAACGCCGTTTCGATCCGGCGCTTCTTCGAGCGCACGGCCGACGCTCGCACGACCCAGGCGACGGAAGAGGCGACGATCATCCAGACCCGCCACCGCATTCCCGAGGCGCCGCTGACCGCCGGCCAGATCATGGTCTACCAGGTGCCGACGCCGGAGCCCTTGCGCCGGCTCGAGCCGCGCGAGGCCGAGACGCGGAAGATGCACGCCTGGGCCGAGTACGGGCTGATGCAGGTCAAGCTCTACGAGGACATCGCCCGCTATGGCGAGATCACCAAGACCTATGACTACCCGGTCATGGTCAATGGCCGCCATGTGATGGCTCCTTCGCCGATCCCGAAATTCGACAATCCGAAGATGAATATGTCGCCGGCACTGCAACTGTTCGGGGCCGGCCGCGAGAAGCGCATCTACGCGCTGCCGCCCTACACCAGCGTGAAGAGCCTGGATTTCGACGACCACCCCTTCCGCATCCAGAGCTGGACGCAGCCTTGCGGCCTCTGCGGCGCGGGCGACAGCTACCTCGACGAGGTCGTCACCGACGACAAGGGCGGGCGCATGTTCGTCTGCTCCGACAGCCATCATTGCGAGACGCGGCGGGCGGCGGGGCATCGCGGCGCGATGCTGGGCGATGCGGCGGCGAGCGGATTGGTTTCGGAGATCGCGCCATGACTGTCCACGTCTCTCCGCCAACCGCCAGCCTCGACCTTGAACCGCTCCTCTCGGTCGCCAATGTCTCGCGCTTCTACGGCGAGCGCATCGGCTGCGAAGGCGCTTCCTTCGACCTCTGGCCGGGCGAGGTGCTCGGCATCGTCGGCGAATCCGGGTCCGGCAAGTCGACGCTGCTGCGCTGCCTCGCCGGGATCGACCGGCCAGACCAGGGCGAAGTCATGTTCCGCGGCATGGGCGCCCCGCTCGACATCTACTCGGTCTCCGAGCAGGAGCGTCGCCGGCTGATGCGCACGGCCTGGGGCATCGTCCACCAGAACCCGCGCGACGGGCTGCGCATGGACGTCTCGGCCGGCGGCAATGTCGGCGAGCGGCTGATGGATCGCGGCGATCGCCACTACGGCGCGATCCGCGAGCGCGCGCTCGACTGGCTCGACCGCGTCGAGATCGCGGACACCCGCATCGACGACCGCCCCCGCCAGTTCTCAGGCGGCATGCAGCAGCGGTTGCAGATCGCCCGCGTGCTGGTCTCCGAGCCGAAGCTGGTCTTCATGGACGAGCCGACCGGCGGCCTCGACGTCTCCGTTCAGGCCCGCCTGCTCGACCTGCTGCGCGTGCTCGTCCGCGATCTCGGGCTGGCCGCCATCATCGTCACCCACGACCTCGCCGTGGCGCGGCTCCTGACCGACCGGCTGATGGTGATGAAGGACGGCCGCGTCGTCGAGCAGGGGCTGACCGACCAGGTGCTCGACGACCCCCACCACGCCTACACGCAGCTCCTGACCTCGGCGGTGCTGAGTGTGTGAGGCGGCACCATCCCGTCACATCCGCGTCACCTCGCCCACCCAAGGCACTGACACCATGACCACGATGATCCGCGTCGAGAACGTCGCCAAGGCTTTCATCCTGCACAATCAGGGCGGCGCGCGGCTGCCCGTCTTCGACGACGTCAATTTCTCCGTCGAAGCCGGCGAGGCGCTGGTGCTGGCGGGCGCGTCGGGCGCCGGCAAGTCGAGCCTGCTGCGCATCCTCTACGGCAATTACCGGCCCACATCCGGCACGATCCACATCACCCATGCCGACCGCGAGATCGACATCGTCTCGGCGGTGCCGCGCACCGTGCTCGACATCCGCCGCCGCACGCTCGGCTTCGTCTCGCAGTTCCTGCGGGTGATCCCCCGCGTCAGCGCCCTCGACATCGTCCGCGACCCGCTTCTCGCGCGCGGCATCGACGCGCAGGAGGCGAGCGAGCGCGCCAAGGCGATGCTGGCCCGGCTCAACCTGCCGCAGCGGCTCTGGACGCTGGCGCCCGCGACCTTCTCCGGCGGCGAGCAGCAGCGCGTCAACATCGCCCGCTCCTTCGTCGATCCCTCGCCGATCATGCTGATCGACGAGCCGACCGCCTCGCTCGACTCGGCCAACCGCGACATCGTGGTTGAGCTGATCGCGCAGGCGCGCCAGAAGGGCTGCGCCATCGTCGGCATCTTCCATGACGAGGCCGTGCGCGAAACCGTCGCCACCCGCTATCTCGACATCACCGCATTCCGGAAGGCAGCCTGATGCAGACCGTCCTCACCAACGCCAGGTTGATCCTCGAAGACGAGATCGTCACCGGCACCATCGCCTTCGACGAGACCGGCATCACGGCGGTCGATCAGGGCATTTCGTCCCTGCCATCAGCGATCAACGCCGGCGGCGACTATGTCGCGCCGGGCCTGGTCGAGATGCACACCGACAACATGGAAAAGCATTTCATGCCGCGCCCGAAGGTCTTCTGGCCGAACGGGCTCGCGGCCGCGCTGGTCCATGACGCGCAGATGGCGGCCGCCGGCGTGACGACCGTGTACGACGCGATCTGCGCCGGCACGCCGTTCTCGGCCAAGGACTACCGCAAGGACATCTTCGCCGACGTGATGGCCGCGCTTGCGGAAGGCCGCCGCGAAAACGTCTTCCGCATCGACCACCGCATCCATATGCGCTGCGAGCTGACCAGCCCGGGCCTGCTCGACGACATCGCGCCCTATCAGGACGACGAGCTGGTCCAGCTCGTCTCGCTGATGGACCACACGCCCGGTCAGCGTCAGTGGCGCAATATCGAGCACCTCAAGACCTACGCCATCGGCAACGGCAAGACCGAGGCCGAGTTCGAGGCCGACGTCGTCGTCCGTCAGGAAGAGGGCGCGGCCAACGTCTCCGGCAACTGGGCCGCCGTGGTCGAGATGTTCTCGGCGCGCGGCATCCCGATCGCGACCCATGACGACACCACGGTCGAGCATGTCGAGGCCGGAATCGCCTCGGGTGCGGTGATCTCGGAATTCCCGACCACGGTCGAAGCGGCCCATGCCGCCAAGCAGCGCGGGCTCGCGACGGTCGCGGGGGCGCCCAACGTGGTGCGCGGCGGCTCCCATTCCGGCGGCGTCTCGGTGGCTGAGCTGGCGGAGAAGGGCCTGCTCGACGGGCTCTCGTCGGACTATGTGCCGGCAAGCCTGTTGCAGGCCGTGCTGAAGCTCGCCAGCGACCATGGCGTATCGCTGCCCGAGGCGATGGGGATGGTGACGTGGAAGGTCGCCGACATTCTCGGCCTGAAGGATCGCGGTCATCTGAAGACCGGGCTACGCGCCGATCTGGTGCGCTTCAAGGTGCTCGGCGCGACGCCGGTGCTCGCCGCGGTCTGGTCGAAGGGTGAGCGCGCGTTTTGAGCGGGCCGCGCTACGCGATCTACTACGCGCCCGCCGGCGACAGCCCGCTCTGGCGCTTCGGCAGCGCGACGCTCGGCTACGACGCGGTCACGGGCGAGGATGTCGCCTTCGCCGTGCCGCCGTGCTGCGATGCGGCGGGCTGGCCTGAGCGTACCGAAGAGCCGCGCCGTTACGGTTTCCACGCGACGCTGAAGGCGCCGTTCGAGCTCGCCGCCGGCCGCACCGAGAACCAGTTGCGTGCGTTCACCCACAACTGCGCGGCCGGACTGATGGTCGTGCCGCTGGCGGGCCTGACCGTCAGCGCGCTCGGCTCCTTCATCGCCCTGACGCCGGCATCGCCGAGCGGGCCGCTCCAGCGCCTCGCCTTCTCGCTGGTGCAGGCTTTCGAGCCATTCCGCGCGCCGCTCTCCGGGGCCGATCTGGCGCGGCGGCTGAAGGCGCCGCTGACGCCGGCGCACCGCGCCTATCTCGAAGCCTATGGCTACCCCTATGTCGGCGACGCCTTCCGCTTCCATATGACGCTGACCTGCTCACTGGCGCAGGACGAGGTCGCGGCGACGAGGGCGGCGCTCGCGAGCGCTCATGCGGCTGCGGTGCCGGCCGGGCCAGTCGCGATCGACCGCATCGCGCTGTTCAAGCAGGAGACGCGCGAAAGCCGGTTCAGGCTGCTCGATTCCTTCGTGCTGGGCTAGCAAGTGTGCTCGGAAACGCTCCGTCATCCCGGACGCACCGAAGTGGAGATCCGGGAGCCATCGGAGGGCATCGCGTTCTACGATGGATCCCGGATCGGCGCCGCTGCGCGGATTGTCCGGGATGACGGCGTGGCTGGTCAGAATTCCTGTTGGCGGGCAAATCTTCTAGCAGGAAGCCCTTGTTCGCAGCACTGCGACGAACTCCCCTGCCGCCTCTGCGACCGTCCGGTCGTTCTGAATCCTCATCAGCTCGGCCCGCCGCGTCACCAGCGGCGCTTCCCTTGCGAGCCTGGCCGCGATGTCGGCCTCGCTTTCGCGTCCGCGCGCAGCCAAGCGCTTCGCCAGCACCTCGGGCGGCGCGGTGATCTCGACCACGACGCAGTGCCCGCCCAGCGCCTCGGCCTGCGCGATGACGCCGCGCGAGATGTTGGCGATCACCGTTTCGCCGCGCTTGAGACCGGCGAGTTCGGTTGCCGGGATGCCGTAACTCAGCCCGTGCGCCCGCCAGTGCAGTGCGATCGCGCCGTCGGTGACGGCCGCCTCGAACGCAGCTTCCGAGCAACTGTCGTGGTCTTCGGCGCCGGCCATGGCCGGCCGCGTGATCAGGCGGCGCGCGAAGCGGATCGGGCCGTCGCCGGCGAGCACCGCGCGGGCCGCGTCCATCAGCGTGTCCTTGCCGGCGCCCGACGGTCCGACGACCAGGACGAGCGCGCCTTCGCGGGCGGGCGACGCATCCGGCTTGCTTTCTGAGGAGGACATCGTGGCCAAGAAACTCGGACTGGAACCTGTCATCGATCCGACCGCGCAGGTGCGCCAGGCGCGGCTGGGACGCTACACCGAGATCGGCGCACGCACCGTCTTCGCGGAATCGTCGATGGACGACTACTCCTATGTCGTGAACGATTCCAATGTCATCTACACGACGATCGGGAAATTCTGCTCGATCGCGGCGATGACCCGGATCAACCCCGGCAACCACCCGATGCAGCGGGCGAGCCAGTCGCATTTCACCTATCGGGCCTCGGCCTATTTCGACTACGCCGAGGACGATGCGGCCTTCTTCGACTGGCGCCGCTCGACCCCGGTGACGATCGGTCACGACGTCTGGATCGGCCATGGCGCGATCGTGCTGGCCGGCCGTTCGATCGGCACCGGGGCGGTGGTCGCGGGCGGGGCGGTCGTCACCAAGGACGTTGCGCCCTACAGCATCGTCGGCGGGAATCCGGCGCGGCCGATCCGGCGGCGCTTTCCCGACGCCATCGCCGAGCGGTTGATGGCGCTGGCCTGGTGGGACTGGGAGCATGAGCGGCTGCGCGCGGCGCTGGAGGATTTCCGCTCGCTGCCGGTTGAAGGTTTTCTGGAGGGGCATGGCGGGTGAGGGGTCACTATCCCAGCAGCTGCCAGACCGAGCTCTGTTTGATCTCGGCGTCCTCCAGCGAGCGCGTCACCGGCACCTGATAGGTCGCCAGCGCCTCCAACCGATCCTTCGGCAGGTAGCTGCGGCCGGGATCGCCGATCAGGATGGTCGCGCCGCGCGCCTGCAGTGTCGAGAGCCAGGCGACGACGCTGTCGGCCATGGCGCGTTCGTAGCAGACGTCACCGGCGCAGATCACCTCCCAGCCCTCGTCGCGGCCGATCAGGTCGTCGAGCTTGACGGTCACCGCGACGCTGTTGGCGGCGGCGTTCAGCCCGATCGCCTCGGCCGCGAAGGCGTCGATGTCGCAGGCCTCGACCGAAGCCGCGCCTGCTTTCACCGCTGCGATCGCCACCAGCCCGGAGCCGCTGGCGAAATCGAGCACGCGCCTGCCGGCGACGATGGCGGGCGTATCGAGCAGATAGCGCGCCAGCGCCTGCCCGCCGGCCCAGGCGAAAGCCCAGAACGGCGGCGGCAGGCCGATGGTCGCGAGCTCGTCCTCGGTCTTCTGCCAGAGCTCGGTCGCTTCCTGTGCGACATGCAGCGCAATCTCCGGCGCATGCGGCACCGGCAGCAGCTGCGTATGTTCGAGGATGAAGCCGCGGCGGTCGAGGACGCTGGCCGGCACGGGCGGCTCGTTCACGCCGCGATGTCCGTCGTCGGCGCGTCGAGCAGGCCGCGATAGAGCGCCTTCACGGCGTCCATGACGTCGCGCTCGGTGTGGCCGTCTATCAAGCGTGCGCGGGCGTTGTCGCCCATGCGCTCGGTCAGGCCCGGCGCCCCGGCGAAGGCGATCAGCGCCCTGGCGAGCGCGGGCGCGTCGTCGGGCGGCACGACCATGCCGTCCTGGCCGTCGCGGACGAAGGAGCGGCAGCCCGGCACGTCGGTCGTCAGGATCGGACGCCCGCAGGCAGCGGCCTCCAGGATGGTGCGCGGCAGGCCTTCGCCGCCGCGCGAGGGCAGGATGCAGAGATGATGGCCCCGCCAGACGCCCTCGATGTCGCGGGTCGGCCCGGCCCAGGTCACGCCCGGCCGCGCCGCCCATTCCTTGAGCGTCGCCTCGGGTATCGCCTTCGGATTGGACGGATCTGGCGCGCCATGCAAGGTCAGCTCGACGCGGGCGCCCTCGGCCCGGGCCAGCCTCACGGCCTCGACCGCGAGGTCGACTCCTTTCGACCAGAGCAGCCGGGCGACCAGCGCGACCTTGAGCGGCGGCGTCGCCGGCATCGGCTCGGGCATCAGGATGAGCGGATCGACGCCGGCGCCGCCGACCAGCGCGACCTTGGCGGCATCCTGCGGATCGAGCCCGAGCACGACGGGATCGTCGGGGTTCTCGAACAGGAAGCGCACTTTTGGCCCGTCGATCGCCTCCCTGAGCCAAAGCTGTGCGGTGAAACGCGCGGCGGCCGCCAGAGCGTCCTTCCGGGCGCCGAGGAAGCCGAGCCCGGTCAGCGCGTAGACCCGCCGTTCGATGCCGGCGAGCTTTCCGGCGAAACCGGCGAGCGCGATCGGTTTCAGCGCGATGCAGTGCAGGATGTCGGGCCGCTCGGCCGCGATCAGGCGCTTCAGCGCCCGGACATGGCGAAAGAGTGCGCGCGGATCGAGGCTGCGGCGCTCGGCTTCCAGCGCGATCAGACGGGCGCCCGCCGCCTCGATCACTTTGCGGTGATGGCGCTCGCGCGCGATCACCGCGACGTCGAAATCGAGCTCGCGGGCGGCGCGCGCCATGGGCAGGAAATGCGAGGCGAAGAACCAGTCCTCGGTGGCGACGAACAGGAGTTTCGGGCGGCGCATGGCGCGACATCAGGCGCAAGCGACGCGGAAAATCAAGTTTTATGCATCACTCGGCACATAGCGCCGCGACAGCTCGTTGCGGTCGTCATACGAGGCCTCGAAGATCGCCGCTGCGAGCGTCGCGCGGACATGCAGGATGCCGGTGCCGGCATTCTTGAAGCCGTGGCGGGCGCCGGCCGGGATCAGGACTGACTGGTTGGCGGTCACGATCATCGCCTTGTCGCGCAGATAGATCTCGGCCGTGCCCGCGAAGACCTCGAGCACCTCCTCGACCGCATGGATGTGCATGGGGGCGCCGAGGCCGGGATCGCAGAACTGGTCGAAGATCAGGAGCTGGCGGCTCTGCACCGTGGCAGAGACGCGCATCTGCGTCATCACGCCGTCGCGCCATTTCTCGAGCGGCTGGGTGGTGTGGTCCAGTAGCGACATGGGTTGCGTCCTGATGAGCTCGACGAAGCCTAATATATCAAGGACGGCGCCGCCAAGAGGGACATGCCGAAGTCTGTGTCTCCGAAACGCCGTCGGCTCCCCCGGATGTTGTCCGGAGGAGCCGATCGGACGACCCATGGTGAGGTTGTGTGCTCAGTAGAGCAAGCAGACCTTACGGTATCCGACGACCTCGCCGAAGCGGTTGACGCGCTCGACCATGTCGCAGCGGCGGACGGGGGCGTCTTCGTCGTAGACCGGCTCGGCATAGGCGTTGCCGGCGGACGCGGCGAGCAGGCCGCCGACGGCGAGCGCCCCGACGATGCCGGCACCGATGCCCCAGGCACGGCCATGATGGAAGCGCGGGCGGGCTTCGGCGCCCGAGGCGGCCAGCGTGGTGGCCAAAGTGAGGGCGGCGAGGGTGGAGAGAGCGATCTTGCGGAAGGGGGCGGTCATGGTCGTGGCTCCTCGGGTCATCGGAGGAGCGAACCATTTCGCCCTCCATGACCGTTGGTCGCGGGAGACCGCAAGCAGGTTCAAAGCGAAATGAAAGATTTTTACGGTGCTCTCCGGCCGTCACATCCTAACCGTCATCCCGGGCTTGACCCGGGATGACGGGGGCGGTGCCAGAATTGGTAGTGCCTAAGGCCGTGCCGCCGACACCGGCAAAGCGCGCGCCAGCGCCGCGGCGGGGTCGACGCGGCCAGCGCCGAAAACCGGGTCACGGCCCTTGGCCCCAAGATCAACTGCGCTCTCCATCAGCAGCTTGCGGACGCCGTCGAGATCGAGATCGGGGCGCTTCTCGAGGATCAGTGCGACGAGCCCCGAGACATGGGCGGCGGCGATCGAGGTGCCCGACGAGAAGGCATAGCGCCCCTGCGGCTCGGCGGCGAGGACATCGACGCCGGGCGCGGCGACCGCGATGTAGCTGCCGCGATTGGCGCCGGCGAAGGGCTTGTCGTCGGCGTCGGTCGCGGTCACGGCGATGACGTTGGGGTCGGCGCCCGGATAGAGCGCAGCCGCGTTCGGCCCGCCATTGCCGGCTGCGGCGACCGCGACCATGCCCTTGGCCTTGGCGCCGGTGAGCGCCTGCGACAGCAGCCTGTCCTGCGGCCCGGCGAAGGAGAGGTTGACGACGCGGGCGCCCTGTTCGGCCGCCCAGTCGAGCGAGGTCAGGATGTGGAAGGTCGTGCCGTTGGCTGCGCCAGGAGCGCCGCCGGAGAAGGCCCGCGCCGCCAGCAGGCGCGCCGCCGGCGCGACGCCTTGGAGCTGCGCCTGCGCCAGGATCGCTGCCGCCATCGCCGTGCCATGCGCATGCGGCGGCGCCTCGCCGCCGAGCGCGTCGAAGCTGCCGGCGAGCACGCCCTGCAATTCGCGATGATCACGGTCGGCGGCAGAATCGATCACCGCCACCTTGATCCTTTCGCCTCGTGCCAGCTTGTGGATGTCGTCGAAATGCAGCTTCTGCGCGACATATTGCGGCTGCAGCTCGCGCCTGGGCGCCGGCGCCGTCTCGGTCGGCGCCGCGGGGAGGGCGGCGGCGGACGCTGCCGCGACCGACTCTGGCGCGACCGCCTGCTGCTCCAGGCTGTAGAGATAGTTCGGCTGGGCGCCGGCGACGCGGGCATCGCGGGCCATCTCGGCCAGCACCGTACGGGCACTGCGGCCGCCGTCGAGCCTGGCGCGGATGATCGTCTTGCCGGCGAGTTCGAAGCGCCGACTCGCGATCAGCGTGGCGCGGTGCTGGCGCAGGACGGCTTCGGCCTGCGCGCCCGGCGCCAGCTCGAACAGGATCTCCTCGGCGACGAAACGTCGCTCGGCCGCCGGAGGCACGATCACGCCGGGCTGGCGCGGGCCGGGCTGCGCGGCCTGCGCGGGAGGCGGCGTCCGGCGCGGCGGCGCGGCCTCACGCACCGGGGCGGGGCGGCGCGGCCGGGCGCGGGGTTCGAGCGGCTCGTCGTCCTCGATCAGCACGGGGCGGCGCGCGCGCGGCGGTGGCGGCAGATCGTCGTCCGGCTCGTATTCATAGACCGGCCGGCGCAGCGCCTGGTCGAGCAGGATGCCGCCGAGCACGCCGGCACCGACGCCGACGGCGCCCGCGCCCCAGTTGCGGCCCGGATAGCGCGGGGCACGGCCAGCCATCCGGCCCGTCTCGGCGCGGCCGGTCTCGATCCGGCCACCACGACCCTGATTGCCGCGGTCCGGCATCCGGCCGGTCTCGCTGCGCCCGGTCTCGATCCGGCCGCCTCGGCCCTGATAGCTTCGCTCCGGCATGGCGCGCGCGCGCTCGGCCGGCACCGTGGCGGGCCCGCGCATCGGCGCCTGTCCGCGCACGGCATTCTGGCGCGGCGCGAGATAATCGGAATCGCGGCCGCCGCCCTCGGCACGCGCCGCATCGGGAGATGACAGCAGGACGACCAACAGGGCGAGAGCGATGCCGCCGGGCAGCCGGGGACGGCAGGCGGGAGAGCGATCGCATGAGCCGGACATGAGCTTTGGCCTCCCTGCTTCACCTTGCAGAATAGCACGCCACCGGGGCAGCGGCGAGAGCATGTGACGTTACGGAGCCGGGGCGACGAAACCGACGATCCCGGTCTCCGCTTTCATCCGGGCCGCGATGGCGTCGACCTGGGCCGGGGTCAGCCTGGCGTCGCCGACTCGGACCTTGAAGAAGCCGTTGGCGCGCGGCCCGTCGACCACCGAGGCCTCGTAGCGCCTGAAGAAGGCGGCGATGTCGGCAGCCTTGGCGTCGGCGGCGAAACTCAGCAGCACATAGCGGTCGGAAGCTTGCGAGCCCGGCGCGGACGCCGTCTCGAAGCCGCCACCACTGCTGCGCAGCGACAGCCCAGTGATCGCGGCCGTCTGGATCGCGATCAAAGCGAGGGCGGCGACACCCGCATAGGCGAGCCGGCGCGGCGGCTGCGCCGCAAGCCAGGTTCCGAGCCAGCCGAACAATCCGCTGCGGGCACGTTCGATCAGCGGCGCCTGACGCGGCTCCGCCTCGATTGCGGCCATCAGTCTGTCCAGCGCGCGGGGCGAGGGCGCGCCGAGGCTCTCGTTGAGCAGGGTCGTCTCGGCCATGTCCTCCCGGATGAGATCGAGCCGGAGCGCGAGCTCGGGGTCGCTCTTCAGGGCAGCCTCGACGCGCGCCTTGTCAGCGGCTCCGATCCGGCCATTGGCGTAGAAGGGCAGCAGCAATTCGATCTCGGCGCGCTGCGGGTCGGTCGCGATGGTGTCGGTCATGACGGCCTCCGTTCGCTTCGTTCAGGGCCAGCCACGGTCGATCCCCGCCGCCTTGAGCAGCTCGCCCAGCTTCTTGCGGGCGTGGAAGAGCCGCGTCTTGACGGTGTTCTCGGGGATGCCGACGATGCGGGCGACCTCCTCGACGGAGGTCTCGTGGTAATAGACGAGGTCGACGACCTCGCGATGCTCGTGCGAGAGCCTGTCGAGGCAGGCGCGGATGGCGAGACCCTTGTCCTGCTTCTGCAAGACGATCTCGGGGTCGTCGGCCTCGTCCTCGATGCTCTCGGCGAACTCGTCGTCGAGCCCGGCCTCGCGGCGCTTGCGCAGGAGCGAATAGGCCTTGTTGCGGGCGATGGCGAGCAGCCAGGTCGAGACGGAGGCGCGCGCCTCGAAGCGGTCGGCCTGCCGCCAGAGATCCATGAAGACGTCACTGATCACATCCTCCGCCAGCGTTTCGTCGCGCAGCAGTCTGAGCGCGAACCGGTAGACCCGCACTTGGTGCCGCGAAAACAGCACCCGCATCGCGAGCCGCTCGCCTGAGGCGATGCGCTTGACGAGTTCTTCGTCCGATTCCGTATGCATCGCCCCTCGGAGGCCCGGCACGACGGCTCGCAGAGTGTTGTCGCTGCGAGCCGGCGGAAGGTTCAATCGCGACGCAGATTAATCGCTCCCGCGTCCGACGCCAGCCATTGCGATGGGCCGCCCTTGTCTTGGAGGAGGCTGCGGCGCTTGATGGGGCCGCTCGCGAGACGGAGGGACTGATGGCCTGGAAGCACGCAGCGATCGGCGCCCTCATGACCGGCGCTCTCGCGGGAACCCCCGCGGCCGCGCAGGAGATGGTCAGTACCTACACCCGCCACGACTATGAGAAATGCCGCAAATCGCCGGCCGGCAACGATCTCGCCGAGACCATCTGCACCGGCGCCGTCGGCATCAAGGTGCGCTGGACGGCGGAGGCCGATTCCAGTTCGGTGAATTTCGGAGAGCGTGGGATCGGCGAATCGCTGTTCGAGGGGCTCGACTTCTTCGAGGCCGGCAACACGATCGAATGGCTGGGGCCGAAGGGCGGCCGGCCGATCGTCGCCATCGTGCGTTATCGCGCCGGTAAGCGCATCGGCAATCTCGACGTCAACCGGCTGGTGGTGCACCGGATCGGTGTGGACGGCGTTTCGTGCATCGTCGGAAGCGTCGACGGCCGCAAGGCCGATGCGAATGCGCAGGCGCGCAAGCTCGCCGACGCGCGCGGCAGGGACTTCCGCTGCGGGCAGGACAAGCGCAGCGACGGTTGAGGTGAATGAGAAGAGCCCGCCCGGCGTGAGCCGAACGGGCTTTTCGTTCTGGCGTCGGCCTATTCCGAGAACCGGATTCCGCCTGTTGGGTCGATGCTGTGCGATGCGATCAGGGCATCACCACCGTGTTGACGACATGGATGACGCCGTTCGACTGCAGCACGTCGGCCTGGGTGATACGCGACTGATTGCCCTTGGCGTCGGCGATGTAGAGGCTCTTGCCGCTGCGGCTGGGCAGAACCGAGAGGATGGCGCCGTTGGCGGTCTTGAGCTTGGCCTCGCCGCCGCCTTCCTTGACCAGCTTGCGCAGGTCGGCGGCAGTGTAGCGGCCGGGCACGACGTGGTAGGTCAGGATCGCGGTCAGCGTCGCCTTGTTCTCGGGCTTGACGAGGGTCGCGACCGTGCCGGCCGGCAGCTTGGCGAAGGCGGCGTTGGTCGGTGCGAAAACCGTGAACGGCCCAGGCATCATCAGGGTGTCGACGAGGCCGGCGGCCTTGACCGCCGCGACCAGCGTGGTGTGGTCCTTCGAATTGACGGCGTTCTCGACGATGTTCTTCTGCGGATACATCGGCGCGCCGCCGACATAAGGCACTTTCTGCGCGAGAGACGGCGATGCCGCCCCGAGTGCGAGAGCCGCGACGATGGCAAAACGAGTGATGAAGCGCATGGCGCCTGCTCCTGTTGGTTCGGCGACTCCCGGCTGGAGTCGCTCCTTTCGACACACTCGTCGCGGCGAGCGGTCGTCAGGGATACCGGGGAGTCGGAGTGGCGGATGCGTCGTTCGCGGTCATAAGACCGGCGTCACGACCTCGTGATGACCACCGCGCAAATGGAACGCGGTCGGCGACTTGGAGAGCCGCCGCCCGGTCTCGCAGGATCACGCCGTCTTGGCGGCCTTGCGCGCCAGCGTCTTGGCGGCCTTGTCGTCGGCGACCTTGGTCTTGGCGGCTTTCGCTGCAGCCTTGGCCTGCAGCACCGCAGCTTTCGCGGCAGCCTGCTCAGCCGCGACCGCTGCCGCCGCATCGGCGTCGGCGGCTTCCTTGGCGAGGCGCAGCGCCCGCAAGCGCGCGGTCTTCTGGGTGATCTGGTCGCGCTCGGCCTGCTCGGCCTCCCAGGCGCGCGAGGCCTCCTGCTTGCGCTGGTCGGCCTTCTCGAAGGCGGCCTGGGCGCGGCGCTTGATCTCGTCGGCGGAAAGGCCTCGCGTCGCCATGACGGAACGCTCCGGTTCGGGGGCTCTTATAGGCGCGTCACGCGGACCGGATTCCGGTCGCGCGTCGGCTGCCGAGCCTCCCGCCGCCGCTCGAGGCGTGCCGGAATCCCGTCAGTGGGCGATCAGGTCAGCGGCGCTTGCCGGCCGTCCGGAGCTGCATGTACTGCACGGCCTCGAGCAGCACCTTGCGGGGACGCTCGGCATCGCGCTTGGCCTGCTCGGCCTTTCGGGCCTCCTCGCGGGCGAGCTCGGCGAGACGCTCCTCCTCGGCGAGGCGGGCGGCCTCGATCGCAGCCAAACGCTCTTCCTCGGCGCGGATCTTCGCCTTCTCGGCCTCGCGCTCGGCGCGTGCGGCGGCGATCGCCTCGCGTTCGGCCTTTCGCTGCAGCATGACCGGATCATCGGCCTTGGGCCGCGCCTTGAAGCGCTCCAGCAACGCCTGCTTGGCGGCTGAGGAATTGGCCTGACGGTCGGTGAAATGGCGGTCGTTCGGGTTCTTCAAGGTCGCTCTTCTCGTGGTTGTTACGGGCGGTCGCACCGCCCGCGAGGCGCAAATAATCCAGATCGCGCCGAAATGGTATCGAAATCAGCGCGCAGGCGCTGCGACTCCAGCGCGGGTCGGGCGTGGCTTCGGCTTGGGGGCTGCGATCAGGCCCTCGCGCTGCATCTGCTTGCGGGCGACCTTGCGGGCGCGGCGGATGGCATCGGCCTTCTCGCGGACGCGCTTCTCGGACGGCTTCTCATAGGCCGAACGGCGCTTCATCTCGCGGAAGACACCCTCGCGCTGCATCTTCTTCTTGAGGACGCGGATGGCCTGCTCGACATTGTTGTCGCGGACGAGAACCTGCATGGGGCGTCTCCTTCTTGGTTGATGGTCGAGAACGTGAAAAAGGGCCGGGCACATGTCCCCGACCCTTCGTCGTGCCGCTCTGGAGATCGTGGGACGGGCTGGCGCCAGTACATCCGTGGTCGCCGGCCTTCGGTCCCTAATTCCGCAAGCGGCTTCCAGGCTCACTCGGCGCGGAGATTGTCGGCCGACATCTTGCCCGAGCGCTTGTCCTGGACGAGCTCGTAGGAGATCTTCTGACCGTCCCTGAGATCGCGCATCCCGGCGCGCTCGACGGCGCTGATGTGGACGAACACGTCCTGACCGCCATCATCCGGCTGAATGAAGCCGAAACCCTTGGTCGCATTGAACCACTTGACTGTGCCCGCGCTCATGACGAACCCCTTTGCAATGACTTGTTTGAGCGCGCGAAGGAGTTCGCACGCCCGTTTCGAATTCAGCAGGAAGGTCGTCAGCGATGCGCATCGAAATGCGCGGGGCCAAGTCGTTCGGCCTAAAGTTCGACGAGGTCGATATGGGCGCTCGAACCCGTTTTGTCAATGCAACCACCAGTCGAAGCCTCGATAGCGGCCGGAAGATGACCGGCAGACGCTTTACAAGCCGCCTGATTTCGCCAACAGGCATGAGCCAGACCTCACCAGCCGCCCGGCATCGACTTCCGTGACCACGCCCGCGCTCAGCCAGTTCCGCCGCATCGTCGTCAAGGTCGGCTCCAGCCTGCTGGTCGACCGAGCGCGCGGGCGCCTGCGCCAAGCCTGGCTCGCGGCGCTGGCCGAGGATCTCGCCGATCTGCACCAGCGCGGCGCCGACGTGCTCGTCGTCTCGTCGGGTGCGATCGCGCTCGGACGCACCGTGCTCGGCCTGCCCTCGGGACCCTTGCGGCTGGAGGAGAGCCAGGCGGCGGCGGCCGTCGGCCAGATCGCGCTCGCAAGGACTTGGGCCGAGGCTCTCGGGCATCACGGGCTCACCGCGGGCCAGATCCTGCTGACGCTCGCCGACACCGAAGAGCGCCGGCGCTATCTCAATGCGCGCGCCACGCTCGGCCGCCTGCTCGACCTGCGCGCCGTGCCGGTGATCAACGAGAACGACACCGTCGCCACCGCCGAGATCCGCTATGGCGACAACGACCGGCTCGCCGCCCGCGTCGCCACCATGGCGAGCGCCGACCTCCTGGTGCTGTTCTCCGACATCGACGGTCTATACACCGCCCCGCCTGCCAAGGATTCGTCCGCCCGCCACATCCCGCTGGTCGAACGCATAACCTCCGAGATCGACGCCATGGCGGGCGGGGCGGCGTCCGAACTCTCGCGCGGCGGCATGCGCACCAAGATCGAGGCCGGCAAGATCGCGGCGGCTGGCGGCACGCATATGCTGATCGCCGACGGGCGGCCGAAGAACCCGCTAGGCGCGATCGATGCGGGCGCGCGCTGCACCTGGTTCCTGACTGCCTCGACGCCGGCGACCGCGCGAAAAACCTGGATCGCCGGTTCGCTCGAGCCGCGCGGCGCGCTGCATGTCGATGCGGGGGCGGCGCGGGCGTTGCGGGGCGGGGCGAGCCTGCTGCCGGTCGGCGTCGCCCGCATCGAGGGCGAATTCGCCCGCGGCGACGCGGTGCTGATCCGTGCGCCGGACGGCGTGCTGCTCGGGCGCGGGCTCGTCGCCTATGACGCAGGCGAGGCGGCTCTGGTGATCGGCCGAGCCTCGCGCGATATCGAAACGATCCTCGGCTATCCCGGCCGCGCCGAGATGATCCACCGGGACGACATGGCGCTCGGCCTCGGCTAAGGTCACTTCGGGAATGGATTGGAACGGCCGGTCATGACGAGCGAGAGCGCTTTGCGCGTGGTCTCATCCAAAGGCGAACGGGGCGGCGTGGCGGCCCTGATGCTGGACCTCGGCGCGCGTGCGCGAGCTGCCTCGCGGGCGGTCGCCCTGGCGCCGGCAGAGCGCAAGAACGCCGCTTTGCTCGCGATGGCGCAGGCATTGCGCGCGCGCTCGGCCGCGATCCTCGCCGCCAACGAGCAGGACCTGATCGAGGCCGAGGCCGCCGGCCAGACGCCCGCCTTCATCGACCGGCTGCTGCTCGATGAGGCCAGGCTCGCCGGCGTCGCCGATGCGGTCGCGAGTGTCGCCGACCTGCCCGATCCGGTCGGACGCGTGACGGCGGAATGGACGCACCCCTCGAACGGGCTGCGCTTCGAGCGCGTCGCGACCCCACTCGGCGTGATCGCGGTGATCTTCGAGAGCCGGCCGAACGTCACGGCCGATGCCGGTGCGCTTTGCCTGAAGAGCGGCAACGCCGCGATCCTGCGTGCCGGTTCCGACAGCTTCCGCACCTCGACCGAGATCGCGGCCGCCCTGCGCGAGGGGCTGGAGGCGGCAGGCCTGCCGGGCGACGCGATCCAGCTCGTGCCGACCCGCGATCGCGCCGCCGTCGGCGAGATCCTCAAGGGCCTCGACGGCTCTGTCGATGTCGTCGTGCCGCGCGGCGGCCGGAGCCTCGTCGCCCGCGTCCAGAGCGAGGCGCGCGTGCCGGTCTTTGCCCATCTCGACGGGAATTGTCATGTCTATATTCACGGCGCTGCAGACCTCGCCATGGCCCGCGAGATCGTGCTGAACGCGAAACTGCGCCGCACCGGCGTCTGCGGCGCGGCCGAGACGCTGCTGGTCGACGAGGCCTGCGCCGGCACGCATCTCGCGCCGCTGGTCAAAGCGCTGCTCGATGCCGGCTGCGCCGTGCGCGGCGACGCGGCGACGCGCGCCGTCGATGCGCGGGTGACGCCCGCCACCGAGCAGGACTGGGCGACCGAGTTCCTCGACAGGATCATCGCGGTCCGGGTCGTCGCCGGTCTCGACGAGGCGGTCGACCATATCGAGCGGCACGGCTCGCATCACACCGAGGCGATCGTCACCGCCGATGAGGCTGCCGCCGCCCGCTTCCTCGCCGAGGTCGATTCGGCGATCGTGCTGCACAACGCCTCGACCCAGTTCGCCGATGGTGGCGAATTCGGCTTCGGCGCCGAGATCGGCATCGCCACGGGGCGCATGCATGCGCGCGGGCCGGTCGGCGTCGAGCAGCTCTGCTCCTTCAAATACCGGGTCCATGGCAGCGGCCAGATTCGGCCGTGACGAAACATCTGCCGTGAGCGACGATTTCCTGAGGCTGCCGCCCCATGCGCCAGGTCTGCGCATCGGCCTGTTCGGCGGCTCCTTCAATCCGGCCCATGACGGCCATCGCCTGGCGAGCCTGACGGCGCTGCGCCGGCTGCAGCTCGACCGAGTCTGGTGGCTGGTCACGCCCGGCAACCCGCTGAAGGACAATTCGGGCCTACCGGCGCTGTCCGAGCGCGTCGCCCATGCTCGCGCCGTCGCCGATCACGGCCGCATCCATGTCTCCGGCATCGAGGCGAGGCTGCGCACGCGCTACACCGCCGACACGCTCAGGGCGCTGACGCTGCGCTGCCCCGGCGTGCGCTTCGTCTGGCTGATGGGTTCCGACAATCTCGCCGGCTTCCACCGCTGGAACGAGTGGCGCGCCATTGCCCGGATGATGCCGATCGCGATCGTCGACCGGCCGGGCTCGACCCATCGCGCGGTCGCCTCGCCCGCCGCCAACTGGCTGTCGCGCTGGCGGATTCCGGAAAGCCAGGCGGCGGCGCTGCCGGCCGCGAGCCCGCCCGCCTGGGTCTTCCTGCATGGCCGGCGCTCTGCCCTGTCCTCGACCCAACTGCGCCTGGAAGCCGAATCCGATTGAATTTCGGGCCGCGGAAGCGTATTTTGACTGCGTCGCGCCGGCCTTGAGCGCGTCGTGATCGAGAGGATACCGACCTGAACCGTCAAACCCTTGGCGAAGCCGAGCCGCAGCCGCTTCCCCAGGCCGCCGTCGCGGACAATCCCTCCGCCGACAGCGTCGCCCTCGCATTGCACGTCCTCGAAGAGATGAAGGCCGAGGACATCACCGTCATCGACCTGGTCGGCAAGACCTCGCTGGCCGACGCGATGATCATCGCGTCGGGCCGCGTGAACCGCCATGTCGCCTCGATCGCCGACAGCCTGGTCGAGGCGCTGAAGGCGTCCGGCTTGCAGCCGCCCAAGGTCGAGGGCATGCCCGCCTGCGACTGGGTGCTGATCGACACCGGCGACATCATCGTCCACGTCTTCCGGCCGGAAGTGCGCCAGTTCTACAATCTCGAGAAGATGTGGGGCGCCGACCGGCCCAACGAACGGCTCGTCGGCTGACGCCGCAGCGAGAGGCCCGCGGCCGATGCGCCTCGCCGTGATCGCCGTCGGCCGCCTCAAGGACGGACCGGAGCGCGAACTCTGCGAACGCTATCGCGAGCGCGGCGTGGCGCTCGGCCGCACACTGGGCCTGGCCGGGCCCGACATGCTCGAAATACCGGAAGGCCGTGGGAAGCGGGCCGAGGAGCGCAAGCGCGAGGAGGCCGAAGCCATCCTGGCGAAGTTGCCCGCCGGCCTCGTCATCGCGCTCGACGAGCGCGGCAAGAGCCTCGACAGCGAGACTTTCGCCGGCAGGCTCGGCGCAGCGCGCGACGCCGGAACGCCGGCCGCGACTTTGGTGATCGGCGGCGCCGACGGGCTCGACGAGGCGATCCGCGGCCGGGCCGCGCTGACGCTCGCCTTCGGCGCGCTGACCATTCCGCACCAGATCGTGCGGGCGCTGGCGCTCGAACAGCTCTATCGGGCGATGACGATCCTCGCCGGCCACCCCTATCATCGCGCATGAACCTGATTCGCGGATGGCACGGCGCGGCACTCGCCATGACGATGGGCGTGTTGGCATTCGCTCCCGCATTCGCCCAGCCGACGCCGCCCGATCCCGATCAACTCGCCCGCGAGGCACAGGCCAAGCAGGTCGAGAAGCAGGCGCGCGAGACCGAACTCAAGGCGATCGAGGAGCGGCTGTCCGGCAATGCCGAGGCTCGGGCGAAGCTCGACGCCGAGATCGCCGGCATCCGGGCCGACCGCGCCGGCCTCAACAAGGCCCTGCTCGAGACGACGCAGCGCACGCAGGGCGCCGAGCGCAAGGTCGGTGCGATCGAAGAGCGGCTGTCGCTGCTGCAAGGCAGCGAGACCGCGATCCGGCGCTCGCTGGAAGGACGACGCGGGCTGATCGCCGAGGTGCTGGCGGCCCTGCAGCGCATCGGCCGCAGGCCGCCGCCCGCGGTGCTGGTCAGCCCGGAGGACATTCTCGAAGCGGTCAGGGCCTCGATGCTGCTCGGCGCGGTCGTGCCGGATCTGCGCCAGGAGATCGAGGTGCTGGGCACCGACCTCGCCGAACTCGTGCGGTTGCGCGAGGGCATCGGCAGGGAACGCAAGGCGATCACAGGCGAACTCGAACAGCTCGCAGCCGAGCGCCAGCGTCTGGCCTCGCTGGTCGAGGCGCGCCGCGAGCGCGAGGCCGGTGCGGCGAAGGAGGCCGAGAGCCAGGCGAAGGCCGGCGGCGAACTCGCCGGACAGGCCAGGACCTTGCGCGATTTCGTCGAGCGCATGGAGAAGGAAATCTCGGTCGCCAGCCGCGCCGCTGAAGCGGCCCGCCAGGCCCTGGAGGCCGAGACCCGCGAACAGCGCCAGCGCATGGCGGCGCTGGCTTTCAAGGATCCGGCCCGACTCAGTCCAAAGATCGCCTTCGCGGAGGCACGCGGCTTGCTCGCCATGCCGGTGGCGGGATCACAATTGCGTGGTTTCGGCGAAAGCGACGGCAATGGCGGCACGACGCGGGGCATTTCCGTCTCGACGCGACCCAGCGCCCTGATTTCGGCACCTTCCGATGCATGGGTGGTGTATGCGGGTCCGTTCCGCTCGTTCGGGCAACTCTTGATCCTGAACGCGGGCGGGGGCTACTATCTGTTGTTGGCCGGCATGCAGCGCATCGATGTGTCGCTGAACCAGTTCGTCCTCGCGGGAGAACCGGTTGCGGTGATGGGCGAAACATCGGAAGCTGCGGCGTCGATCGTGGGTTCGGGGACCGGGCAGCCGGTCTTGTATATCGAGTTCCGGAAGGACGGCGCCTCGGTCGATCCGACGCCGTGGTGGACGAAATCGCAAGGCGAGAAGGTTCGCGGATGATGCGCAAGGTTTCCCTCGTACTGGCCGGAGCCGTCATCGGCGCGGGCCTGACCGGCATGGTCACGCAGACCCGCCTCCTCACCTCGACCAGCGCGGTCGCAGCCTCTGCGGAGGTCTATCGCAGCCTCAACCTGTTCGGCGACATCTTCGAGAAGATTCGCACCGACTATGTCGAGAAGCCCGACGAGCAGAAGCTGATCGAGGCCGCCATCAACGGCATGGTCTCCTCGCTCGACCCGCATTCGTCCTATCTCGACGCCAAGTCGTTCCGCGACATGGACACCGACATGCGCGGCCAGTTCGGCGGGCTCGGCATCGAGGTGACGATGGAGGAGGGCGTCCTCAAGGTCGCCAAGCCGATCCGCGACACGCCAGCCTCCAAGGCCGGCATCCTGACCAACGACATCATCCGCCAGATCGACGGCGACGAGGTCAAGGGCCTCAGCCTGACCCAGGCCGTCGAGAAGATGCGCGGCATCATCAACACCCAGGTCAAGCTCAAGATCGAACGCCCGGGCAAGACCGAGCCCTTGGAATTCACGCTCACCCGCTCGACCATCGTCGTGCCGGCGGTCGAGGAGCGCGTCGAGGGGGATGTCGGCTACATCCGCATCGGCACCTTCAGCGAGCAGACCTATGAGGGCCTGCGCAAGGGCATCGACAAGGTCAATGCCGAGATCGGCGTCGACAAGATCAAGGGCTACATCATCGACCTGCGCAACAACCGCGGCGGGCGCCTCGACCAGTCGGTGCTGGTTTCCGACGCCTTCCTCGAGCGCGGCAAGATCGTCTCGACGCGCGGCCGCAACGCCGAGGAGACGCAGGTCTTCAACGCCAAGGCTGGCGACTTGACCAAAGGCAAGCCGGTCGTCGTGCTGATCAACGGCTCCTCCGCCTCGGCGGCCGAGATCGTTGCCGGCGCCCTGCAGGACCACAAGCGCGCGACGCTGATCGGCACGCGCTCCTTCGGGAAGGGCTCGGTGCAGACGGTGATCCCGCTCGGCGCCAATGGCGGCCTGCGTCTCACCACCGCGCGCTACTACACGCCGTCGGGCAACTCGATCCAGGCCAAGGGCATCACGCCGGACATCGAGGTCCAGCAGGACATCCCGGCCGAGCTCAAGGACAAGCTGGCCGAGAACAAGGGCGAGGCGTCGCTCAAGGGCCACCTCAAGACGGGCGATGGCAAGGAAGAGTCCGGTTCGGCCTCCTACGTTCCCAACGATCCGCTGAAGGACACCCAGTTGATCGCGGCGCTCGACCTGCTGCGCGGCGTCAAGAAGGACGCGGCGGCCCCTGCGCCTGCTCCTTCGACCGAAGCGCCCAAGCCGAACTGAGCGGGTCGAGCCCACTCATGCGCGCCGCCGGCTCTCGACGCGCGGCGCGACTGCGGCCAAGACTAGCGGCGCAGGCGGGGTGATTCGCGCCTGCCAGCGCGATGCCGGAACCGGGTGCCGGTTCCACGAGCATCGCGTGGTTCAACGCCTCTCGACAGTTGAGGACGGCTGCCCTTGGCCGGAACGCCGCTCACCGAGCTCAATCGGCCGCTCGGACAAGATCGCAGGCAGATCCCCGGCAAGCCCTGGGGACGTTGGTTCGCCTTGGGCGCCGCGGGTCTCGTCGGCATCTCTCTGGCCGGCCTTGTCCTGTTCGTCGCGCTGAAGCGCGATCCGGACGGTGGCGAGCCGATGGCGGTGGCGGTGATCGAAAAGCGCGCCGCGCCGGCGCAGCCTGCCGTTGCGCCGGCGGCGACCGCACCGGCGGCGCGCAGCCAGGCGAGCGCGGGACAACTCGAAAGCGAATCAGGCGTGACGGTGGTCCGCCCGGGTGCCGATGCGCCGGGCGCGATCGTCATCACCGTCCCCGACAATCCCGGCGTGATCAAGCTCGCGCCTTCGCCAGACAACAGGCTCGTCGAGCGCAGTCGCCACGGCATGCTGCCGAAGATCGGGCCGGACGGTGCGACCCCGGCGCGGATTTATGCCAGGCCGCTCGGGCCGGAGCCTGCGACCAAGCCGGCGGGACGCATCGCGCTTCTGGTCGGCGGTCTCGGGATCAGCCAGACCGGCACATCGGACGCCATAGCCAGGTTGCCCGGCGTCGTCTCGCTCGCCTTCGCGCCCTATGGCCAGGAACTGGAACGCAGCGTCCAACGCGCGCGCGGCGAGGGACACGAAATCTTCCTGCAGGTGCCGATGGAGCCGTTTGATTATCCCGACAACGATCCCGGCCCGCACACCCTGCTGACCGGGCCGAAGGCGGCGGAGAATCTGGATCGGCTGCAATGGGTGCTCGGCCGCTTCACCGGTTATGTCGGCGTGGTCAACTTCCTCGGCGGACGCTTCACCGCTGATGAGGGCGTGCTCTCGCCGACGCTCCGCGAACTCGCCGGACGTGGCCTGATGGTAGTCGACGACGGCTCGTCGTCGCGCAGTCTCCTTGCGACCTCGGCCGCCCGCGCGCAGATATCTTCCCTCAAGATCGACCGGGTGATCGACGCGGTGCCGCGCGCCGATGCCATCGACAAGGAGCTGGCTGGGCTGGAGAAGCTCGCGCAGGAGCAGGGCGTCGCGGTCGCTTCGGCGAGCGCGCTCCCGGTCTCGATCGAGCGCCTCGCGCGCTGGGCGGCGGCGCTCGAGGCCAGGAACATCGCGCTCGTGCCGGTCAGCGCCGCGCGCGGCTTCCGCAACCCGTCGAGCACCGGCACGCTGCGATGACCGATGCGCCTCCGACCGGATACCGCCCCTGCGTCGGGCTCGCCTTGTTCAACGCCGCGGGCCTCGTCTTCGTCGGCCGGCGCGCCAATCGCAGCCTGCGCGAGCATGTCGATGCGACGCATCAATGGCAGATGCCCCAGGGCGGCATCGACAGGGGCGAAGCGCCGCTGCAGGCCGCCCGGCGCGAATTGCAGGAGGAGACCAACGTCACCTCCGCGACGCTGCTGGCGGAAGTGCCGGGCTGGCTGAGCTACGACCTGCCGGTCGACATCGGCAAGGAGGCCTGGAAGGGCCGCTGGCGCGGCCAGGCGCAGCGCTGGTTCGCCTTCCGGCTGACCGGTCCCGACAGCGAGATCGACATCCTCAATCCAGCCGGTGGCCACAAGGCCGAGTTCGACGCCTGGCGCTGGGTGCCACTGGCCGAGACACCGGAGCTGATCATCCCGTTCAAGCGCCCGGTCTATGATCAGGTCGCAGTGCGTTTCGCGCCCTTTGCAAAGGTTATCTGAGCTGCCTCGGCGCGAGCTGCCTCAATCGCGGTAGACCGGCTCCTCGGCGTCGAGCTGGCGGCGGATCGAGACGAGGTGGAGCCTGGCCGATTCCGGATCGCCCTCGCGCATCTGGCGATAGGCGGCTTCGGCGATCTCCGGTTTCACCGGCCTGACCTCGCGCCCGGTCGAGAGCGCCAGTGTCTGCACCTCGCAGGCGCGTTCGAGATAATAGAGGTCGTCCCAGGCCTCGGCGATGGTCGGTCCCAGCACCATCACGCCGTGATGCTTCATGAAGACGATGTCGGCCTCGCCGATCGCGCCGGCGATGCGGTCGCCCTCGCGTTCGTCCAGGGCCAGCCCGTTGTAGTCGCGGTCGACCGCGGTGCGGCCATAGAACTTCAGCGCGGTCTGCCCGGCGAAGATCAGCGGGTCGCCTTCGGTCATCGACAGCGCCGTCGCATAGGGCATGTGGGTGTGGAAGGCGACGCGGGCGCGCGGCACATTCTTGTGGATGCGGGCATGGATGTAGAAGGCGGTCGCCTCGGGCTGGCCCTCGCCGGCGACGACGTTGCCGTGGAAATCGCAGACCAGCAGATGCGAGGCCGTCAGCTCGCGGAAGGCGAAGCCATAGGGATTGACGATGAAGAGGTCGTCATGGCCCGGCACCATCGCCGAGAAATGGTTGCAGATGCCCTCTTCCATACCGTAGCGCGCCGCCATGCGAAAGCAGGCGGCGAGATCGCGCCGGGCCTCCCAGACCGCGTCGGAGTCGAGCACGGGCTGGTTGTCGCCCTTGGGCGTGGGGGCGGCAGCGGCGGTCAGGGCGTGGGCCATCGGGGGACTCCGGAACGATATGGTCTGGTCTGGAAATGGGAGGCAAGCTTCAGGCCGGCTTCAGGCGCCGGCGTGCGATTTCCGCATGGAAGCGCGCGCCGTGCAGCAGACCGGCATCGTCGAAATCATAGTTCGGGTTGTGCAGCGGCGCCGTGTCGCCATTGCCGATGAAGGCGAAGCAACCCGGCACATGGGCGAGGAAGCGGGCGAAATCCTCCGACCCCGTCACCGGCTCGCGCGCCACAGTGACGTTCTCAGGGCCGAACAGATCGCGCGCAGTGGCGAGCGCCTCGTCGGTCACGGCAGGATCGTTGATCGTCGGCACGAACTCGCGGGTATAGGTCACCGCGACCCCGAGATTATAGGTCGCTGCCGTGCCTGCGGCGATGATGCGCATCTGCCGCTCGATCTCGGCGCTCACCTCGGGCCTGAAGCTGCGGGCGTCGCCGAGGATGCGGGCATGGCCCGGCAGGGCGTTGCGGGTGCCGTCGGTCAGGAGTTCCGTGACCGAGACGATACCGATCTCGGTCGGGTTCAGCCGGCGCGAGACGATGGTCTGGAGGTTGGTGACGAGAGCGCAGGCGGCGACCAGCACCTCGTTGCCCGCATGCGGGCGCGCGGCATGGCCGCCGACGCCGGTGAGCACGATCTCGAAATTGTCCTCCGCCGACATGATCGGGCCGGAGCGGGTCTCGAAGCGGCCGATGGCGAGGCCGGGCTGGTTGTGCAGCCCGTAGATCTCTTCGAAGGGAAAGCGCTCCAGCAGGCCGTCATCGAGCATGGCGAGCGCCCCCTTGCCCCATTCCTCGGCCGGCTGGAAGACGAAGCGCACCGTGCCGTCGAAGCCGCCGTTCTGCGCCAGCAGCTTCGCTGCGCCGAGCAGCATCGCGGTGTGCCCGTCATGGCCGCAGGCATGCATGATTCCGGGGTTTTGCGAGCGATAGGGCGCCTTGCCCTGTTCGGGGATGCGCAGCGCGTCCATGTCGGCTCGCAAGGCGATGGCGCGGTTGCCGCTGCCGCGTGTCAGCGTGCCGACGACGCCGGTACCGCCGATCCCTTCAGCGACATCGTCGAGCCCGAACTCGCGCAGCTTGGCGGCGACGAAGGCGGCGGTGCGCATCTCCTCGAAGCCGAATTCGGGATTGGCATGGAGATCGCGTCGCCAGGTGGTCATCTCGGCTTCGAGTGCGGGGAGGTCCGACGAAACGGTCATGGCGATCTCCGGTCAGGCTGCGTTGCGGGAGAGCACTTGCGCCGGCGTCAGCCCGACCAGCTCGGCATAACGGCCGGTATCGGTCGCGCCCTCGGTGTTGATCACCCAGATGCGCGAGGTCGCATCGAGCTTCAGCGCGCTTCTGGTGGCGGGATCGCGCAGCGCGGCCAGGACACCCGCGAGGCCGGCGCAGCCGCTTTCGCCGGCGACGATGGCGGGGTCGCCTGCGACCGGGCTGGCAAGGCGGTTCATCGCCGCGACCGCCTCCTGGTCCTCGACCGTCATGAAGGCATCGGCCACGCGGTAGAGCACGCGCAGCGCCAAGGGCGAGGGGTCGTAGCATTCGAGCATCGCCATCACCGTCGGCTCGCCATGGGCGAGCTTGACCGGCTGGCCCGCTTTCGCGGCCGCAAAGATGCAGGCGGCACGGGCCGGATCGACGACGGTGAAGACCGGGCGCGCTTCGCCGAGGACTAGGGACAGATGCGCGGCGACCGCGGCCGCGACGCCGCCGACGCCGGCCTGGACGAAGACATGGGTCGGCGGCGCCGGCAGCTGGCGCAGCGCTTCGCGGACCAGCACGGTGTAGCCCTGCATCACCAGGCCCGGGATGCGCTCATAGCCGTCCCAGGAGGTGTCGGAGACGACGATCCAGCCATTTTCGGCTGCGATGCGGGCGGCCTCGACCACCGAATCGTCATAGGTGCCGGCGACGCGCCTCATCTGCGCGCCGAAGCGGGCGATCGCGGCGACGCGCTCCTCGCTGACGCCGCCATGCACGAAGATCGCCGCCTGCGCCCCGACGAGCTGCGCGCCCTGCGCCACCGAGCGGCCGTGATTGCCGTCGGTCGCGCAGGCGAAGGTCATGCCGGCCGCAACGGCTTGCACTTCGGGCTGCCGCAGGTCGGCGAAATCGACCGGGCGACCGAGCCGGTACTTCGCCTCCTCCAGCACCAGCCGGATCACCGCATAGGCCCCGCCCAGCGCCTTGAAGCTGCCGAGCCCGAGCCGGAAGCCCTCGTCCTTGACGTGCAGCGCGGCGATGCCGAGCTCGGCGGCGAGGCCGGGCAGGGCGTGGAGCGGCGTCGGCGCGTTGTCCTCGCGCTGCGCGAGGTGGCGCTCGACCTCGGTCGCGGCAGCGACGCCGAGCGTCTGCGCATCGACGGGGTGGACTGGCGTCCGGTAGTCGGCATGGCGGTTGAGGAGGAGCATCGCGGTCTCGCTGGTCCCGATGCCGAAGGGATATTGCACGCGGCACGAAAAAGGCGCTGCAATCGCGGGGTCCAAACGCAAGCTCGTTTCGTCGTGACGCCTTTCCCGGAGCCCTCTTGGCCGACCCGTTTCCACTCGACGCCTTCGACCGCGCCATCCTCGCCCTCCTGCAGAGGGACAACACCACGCCGCAACGGGTGATCGGCGAGGCGGTGAACCTGTCGGCGCCGGCCGTGCAGCGCCGGATCAGGCGGATGGAGCAGGCCGGCGTGATCCAGGCCAATGTCGCGATCGTCGATCCCGCCGCGCTCGGCCAGCCGATCACGCTCTTCGTCGAGATCGAGCTGGTCAGCGAGACCGCCGCCGACATCGACGCGGCCAAGCGCGACTTCGTCGCGGCGCCGGAGGTGCAGCAGTGCTACTACGTCACCGGCGAGGTCGATTTCATGCTGGTCGTGCTGGTGGCGAGCATGAGCGCCTATGAAGCGCTGACACGCCGGCTCTTCTTCGCCAACCCCAATATCCGCAAGTTCCGGACCTTCGTGGCGATGGACCGGGTCAAGACCGGGCTCGGCGTGCCGGTCTAGGGTGCGCTCACTTGCGGCAAGCGAAGGGCATGAAGGTCGAGGCCATGCCCTGGTTCATGCCGAGGATGACCAGCGTGTTGGCGAGATCGAGTTCCTCCTTGCTGCGCGGGCAGACATCGTGCTCGGCCGTGCAGTCGGAAGCGAGGAAGGCGTCGTGCCGCGCCATAAATTCCGCTCCGAGCCCCTGCCTACCCTGCCGCGTGATCGCGACCCTGTAGCCTTCCTTGTAACGGGCGCATTTCTCGGCCGGCCAATCCCGCGCAGGCGGCGTCTGGGCGCCTGCCTCGCAGGCGATCAGGCTGAAGAGGAGGGCTGCGCTCATGGCACTCGGCAAGGCTGGCATGGCGTCGTTCCGTGGCGTGGCTGGCAGCGCCTCCTGACCGATGGAGCGGGCGAAATTCGGGCGCGGGCGGGATGACGCCGTGTTTCCGCGATCCCGGCAGGATCGTCTTAACGTTACGATGCGGTAAGACCGCGCTCGTAAGGCGTTGGAAGTATTTTCCCGGTCATTGCAGAGGTCACGACGCCGACGGGACCAGACCAGAATCGATGAACGCCTATATCCCCCTGATCCTGTTCACGGTGTTGACCAACGCGGCGGCGCAATTGCTGCTGAAGCGCGGCATGACCGGCATAGGGCCGCTGGACGTGGCCCATGACGGGCTGGTCTGGACCGTGATCCGCGTGGTCCTCAATCCCTTCGTCTTCGCCGGTCTCGTCACCTTCGTCGTCAGCATGGCCTCGCATCTCGTCGTGCTGTCGAAGGTGCAGATCAGCTACGCTTATCCCTTCCTGAGCCTCGCTTATGTCGTGGTCGGGGTGTTCGCCTATTTCGTCTTCCACGAGGATCTCGGCCCCGCCCGCATCGCCGGCATCGGGCTGATCGTGCTCGGCACCATCTTCATCGCCCAAAGCTGAGGAATGACCATGGACCTGCTCGTTCGTCTCTTCCTGCGTCTCGGCGCCCTGCTCGAGCCGGCCCCCGTGCTGAGGCCGGTCCCGGTGCCGGCGCGCAAGCAGCAGCACCTGCCGCGCTGATCTGGAACGCATCGATCATGAAACACGTCATCATCGGCGGCGACGGCTTCGTCGGCTCGCATCTGGCGGCCGACCTTAGCGCCATGGGCGAGAAGGTGCTTGTCGCCGACATCGTCAAGAGCGGCCATGCGCATTACGCCACGGTGGCCTTCCAGCGCATCGACGTGACCGATGCCGACAGCGTGAACGGCATTCCGCTGAAGCCCGACGACGTCGTCTACAACCTCTCGGCCAAGATGCTGTCGCCGATCGTGACGCGGGCGGAGCGGCACGATTTCTTCTGGCCGGTGAACTATCACGGCACGCAGAACATCCTGTCCTGGATGGAGAGGAACGGCGCCGACCGGCTCGTCCACTTCACCACCGACATGATCTACGGCCATTCGGTCACCGTGCCGCAGGACGAGGACCATCCGGCGAAACCGCTCGGCGAATATGGCGAGAGCAAGCTCGCGACCGAGACGCTGGCGCAAAGCTATCGCGAAAAAGGCTTCCGCATCCCGATCTTCCGACCCCGCCTGATCATCGGGCCGGGCCGGCTCGGCATCCTGGTCAAGCTGTTCAAGCTGATCGACCTCAACCTGCCGGTGCCGATGATCGGCGGGGGGCGCAACCCCTACCAGTTCATCTCGGTGTTCGACTGCGCAAGCGCCTGCATCGCGGCCTGGAAGGCGGGCTTCCCCAACAGCGCCTATAATCTCGGCTCCGACGATCCGCCGCCGGTGCGCAAGCTGCTCGGCGACCTGATCGCGCATGCCGGGTCGAGGTCGATCCTGCTGCCGACGCCGGCGCCGCTGGTCAAGCTGACGCTGAACGCGCTCGACGCGATCAACCTGCCGATCATGGACCCGGAGCAGTACATGATCGCCGACGAGATCTGCATCCTCGACACGAGCAAGGCCAAGCGCGAGCTCGGCTGGACGCCGAAGCATCGCGACGAGGACATGCTGCTCGCCGCCTACACCGAATACCGCAAGGGCAAGGACGCCCAATCCCAGCCGCAGAGGAAGCTCGCCGCATGAGCATGCCCGCTTTCAAGACGGAAGACGCCGCCCTGCAGGCAAGCGAAAAACCTGCGCGCCCGAAGCTCTACAGTGTCGAGGACGCCAAGCAGCTCGACGCCGCCATGGTGAAGGATCTCTTCACCGCCCACATCAACCCAGGCCAAGTGCATTTCCTCAAGCTGCTTGGCTTCGACAGGATCCTCGTCGATCGCGCCGAGGGCATGCACTACATCACCAGGGACGGGCGCAAGATCCTCGATTTCTTCGGCGGCTTCTGCTCCGTCGCCTTCGGCCACAACCATCCGCGCATCGTCGCCGCCCGGAAGCAGTTTCAGGACGAGAACCGCCATGAGATCTGCATGGCGTTCATGTCGCAATATGCGTCGGCGCTCGCCGCGAACCTCGCGGCAATCGCGCCTGGCGATCTCGACATGGTGTTCCTCGGCTCGACCGGGTCGGAGGCGATGGAAGCCGCGCTGAAGGTCGCCGAACAGGCGCAGGGGCCGGCTAAGTCGAAGATCCTGCACGCCTCGAACTCGTTCCACGGCAAGACCAAGGGCGTGCTCTCGATCACGGATTCGGGCCTCTACCAGTCGCAGTTCAAGCTGGTCGAGAACCGGGTCAAGGTGCCGTTCGGCGACATCGACGCCGTCAGGCAGGCGCTTGAGAGCGATCCCGCGATCGGCATCGTCGTGATGGAGACGGTGCAGGGCGGCGGCGGCATCGTCGAGGCGCCGCTCGGTTTCTGGCGCGAGCTTCGTGCGCTTTGCGACAAGCACGGCGTGCTCTGGATCGCCGACGAGGTCCAGTGCGGGCTCGGTCGCACCGGCCAGTTCTTCGCCTTCGAGCGCGATGGCGTGGTGCCTGACGTGACGGCGCTCGCCAAGGCGCTCGGCGGCTCCAAGGCGGCGATGGGCGCGATGATCGCCCGGCGCGAGATCTACATGAAGGCCTATGGCAAGCCCAAGACCGCGCTGATCCATGCGCAGGCGACTTTTGGGGGCATGGGCGAGGCCTGCATCTCGGCGATCGAGGCGCTGAACGTGCTCTATGAGGAAGACCTCATGGGCAACGCCCGGCGTCAGGGCGACCACCTGATCGCCAGGCTGAACGAATTGCGCCTCAAGCATCCGAGCCTGCTCAAGGAGATCCGCGGGCGCGGGCTGATGATCGGCATCGAGTTCAACGACATCAGCGAGACCATGCCGTTTGGGCTGAAGCACATGGTCGCGCTGCTCGACGACAAGCTGAAGGGTTCGCTCTGCGGTTTCGTCGGCGCGCTCTTGCTGAAGGATTACGACGTGCTCGTCGCCTTCACCGAGTACAACCGCAACGTCATCCGGCTCGAGCCGCCGCTGATCGTGACGCGCGAGCAATGCGACGAATTCGTCGATGCGCTCGACGATCTGCTGTCGCGCGGCATCACCCGGATCGTCACCGACTATCTGCGCAAGGTCGCGGTGGCGAAGGGCTGAAAGCCGGCGGCTTCGACGTCACGGCATGGTCGCCACGCGCCACGGGATTTGCCGCGGCGCGGCGGCGACCATAACCTTCGCGCATCGACCGATCCGGCTCAACAGGATCGGCGTCCCGGAGGATGTCGCCATGACCCGTCGCCCGATCGCGGCCGCCCTGCTGGCTGCCGGCGTCCTCGCCGCATCCCAGGCCGCCGAGGCCAGGATCACCCGCATCGAGATCACCAAGACCGAGCCCGCCTTCGGCGGCCAGTCCTTCGGGGCGGTCGGCGCTTATGAGCGCCTGACCGGCCGGGCCTTCGGCGAGGTCGATCCGGCGAACCCGGCCAATGCGCGCATCCAGGATCTCGGGCTCGCGCCGCGCAATGCCGGCGGCAGGGTCGAGTATTCGACCGAGATCGAGATACTGAAGCCGAAGGACGAGGCGAAGGGCAACGACGTCCTGCTCTTCAACATCCTCAACCGCGGCAACAAGGGGCTGCTGCAGCCCTTCAACCTCGACACCGGCAGCGTCGCCGAGATGAACGCGCTCGCCAAGCCCGGCGACGGCTTCCTACAGAAGCAGGGCTATACGCTGGTCTGGTTCGGCTGGCAGGCCGACGTGCTGCCTGGCAACAACCGCATGACCATGCAGGTGCCGGTGGCGAAGAACCCCGACGGTTCCGCGATCACCGGACCGGTGCGGGCCGAATTCGTCGTCACGGAGGCGGCGAAGACGCAGAACCTGTCGAGCGGCTGGTTCACCGCGATGACGCATGATTCCTATCCGACGGTCTCGACCGACAACCGGACGGCGCTCGCCGACGGCTTTCTCCCGACGCTGACGATGCGCGCCCGCGAGAACGCGCCGCGCGAGCCGGTGCCCAACGATCAATGGAGTTTCGGCATCTGCGGCGCCGACGGCGTCGCCAAACCCGACGCCAAGGCGATCTGCCTACCGGCCGGCTTCCAGGCCGGCCGGCTCTACGAGCTGATCTACCGCGCCAAGGACCCGACCGTGCTCGGCCTCGGCTATGCCGCGGCGCGCGACCTCGCCGTCTTCCTGCGGGACGGCAAGTTCGACGATGCCGGCAAGGCCAATCCGATCGGCCGGCGCGGCCAGAAGACGATGGTGATGGGCACCTCGCAATCGGGCCGCTTCATCCGCTCCTTCCTGCATCTCGGCTTCAACCGCGACGAGCGCGGCGCGAAGGTCTACGACGCGGCGCTGCCGCATATCGGCGGCGGGCTGATGCCGCTGTCGCTGCGCTTCGCCCAGCCCGGCCGCGCCTGGGGCCAGCAGATCGACCATCTCTATCCGGCCTATGATTTCCCCTTCAATTACGCCCGCGTGCAGGACCCGCTGACCGGCCGCAAGCAGGGCATCCTCGACCGCTGCCGCAACGACAAATCCTGTCCGCTGCTCTTCCATGCCGCGACCGCGCTCGAGATCTGGGAGGCGCGCCAGTCGCTCGGCCTGACCGACCCGATGGGCCTGCGCGACATCGCCGATCCCGACAACGTCCGCACCTACATCATGGCCTCGACCCAGCATGCGGCGGCGCCCCTGCCGCTGCCGACCGCCGCGCCCTTCGGGCAGTGCCAGCAGCAGGCCAATCCGAACCCGCACAACTGGACGATGCGGGCCCTGCTGACGGCGCTGACGGAATGGGTCCGCGACGGCAAGGCGCCGCCGCCCTCGGCCGTGCCGCGCATCACTGACGGCACGCTGGTCAGCCCCGATCAGGTCCGCTTCCCGGCGGTCCCGGCGACGGCCTACGGCAATATCCAGCGCCCGGCTTTGCGCTATCTCGGGGCGACAAACCCGCTGCATCCGCTCGATTTCGGCAAGGACTATGTCGCCGCCGACGGCGCCGGGATCATCACGGAGGAGCCGCCGAAGCCGAAACCGGGCAGCTATGGCGTGCTGGTGCCGCAGGTCGACGCAGACGGCATCGACCTCGCCGGCATCAACAATGTCGTCACGGCCGTGCCGATCGGCACCTATACCGGCTGGAACCTGTTCCGGAAGGACCGCTTCGAGGACGGCTTCTGCATCTTCCAGGGGAGCTTCGTGCCCTTCGCGCGGACGAAGCAGGAGCGGCTCGACGCCGGCGATCCACGGCTGTCGCTGGAGGAACGCTATCCGACGCCGCAGGCCTATGCCGAGGCGGTGAAGAAGGCGGCTGACGAACTGGTCGCTCGGCGCCATCTCCTGGCGGAGGACGCGGCGCTGCTGAGCGAGAAGGCCGCGAGCGAGGGCATCCGGTTGGCGCCGTGACGGCGCTTTTGAAAACGCCGTCGGCTCCCCCGGATGGTGTCCGGAGGAGCCGATCGGACGACCCATGGTGAGGTTGTGTGCTCAGTAGAGCGAGCAGACCTTACGGTATCCGACGACCTCGCCGAAGCGGTTGACGCGCTCGACCATGTCGCAGCGGCGGACGGGGGCGTCTTCGTCGTAGACCGGCTCGGCATAGGCGTTGCCGGCGGACGCGGCGAGCAGGCCGCCGACGGCGAGCGCCCCGACGATGCCGGCACCGATGCCCCAGGCACGGCCATGATGGAAGCGCGGGCGGGCTTCGGCGCCCGAGGCGGCCAGCGTGGTGGCCAAAGTGAGGGCGGCGAGGGTGGAGAGAGCGATCTTGCGGAAGGGGGCGGTCATGGTCGTGGCTCCTCGGGTCATCGGAGGAGCGAACCATTTCGCCCTCCATGACCGTTGATCGCGGGAGACCGCGAGCAGGTTCAAAGCGAAATGAAAGATTTTTTGCGGCGGTCAGCCCGCCGTCACCCTGCGCCAGAAACCCGACGAGAAGCCCGGGTCGATATGCCCCGCGAAATCGCGCCAGTGCGGGAAGGACGCCTCGAACACGGCCGGCGACATGCGCGCATCCTTGTATGGATTGATGCGCCCGCCGGCGGCGATGGTCACCGCGTCGAGCTCGGCGAGCAACCGCTCGGTCCGCGCGCCGCGATCGGGGAAGTCGAGCGTCAGCGTCGCGCCCGCAACGGGGAAGGACATCAGGCCGGGCGAGGGCGCGTCGCCGAAGAGCTTCAGCACTGTCAGGAACGAGGCTTCGCCGGCGGCCAGCGTCCGGCGCAGCATCTCCTCGACGGCAGGCCGTGCATCGGCCATCGGCACAACGCACTGGAACTGGCGCAGGCCGCGCGGCCCATAGGCGCGGTTCCAGTCGCGGACGCGGTCGAGCGGATAGAAGAACGGCCGGTAGCCGATCCGGTGCGGCTCCGGCGTTCGTGCCTGCGCATTGCGGTAGAGCCAGTTGAAGGCGCGCAGCGTCGTGCCGTTCAGCAGCGAGACCGGCGGGGTGAGCGGGAAGGGCAGGGTTCGCTTCGGCCGGGCCGGCGGGCCGCCGCCCGCCGGCGCATGGTTGGCGCGGAAGAAGACGCCGCGGCCGAAGGCGCTGCCCGAAGCGAGCGAGTCGATCCAGGCGACGGTGTAGTCGTGGCTCGCATCGGATTCGGCGGCGAGCGCGAAGAAGCGATCGAGTCCGTCGAACCGGATCGCCTCCTGCAGCATCTCGGGCGAGGCGACCGGGACGAGCTGCAGCGTCACCTGCGTGACGAACCCGGTCAGGCCCATGCCGCCAATGGTCGCCGCGAATAGCCCGGCGTTGAGATCGGGCGCGCAGGTCAGGCGCTCGCCGCTCGAGCGCACGAGCTCGAAGGCGCGGACATGCCGGCCGAAGGTGCCGGCACGGTGATGGTTCTTGCCATGGACATCGTTGGCGAGCGCGCCCGCGATCGTGACCAGGCTGGTCCCGGGCGAGACCGGCGGGAACCAGCCGGCGGGAACGACCAGCGCCAGGAGCTGGTCGAGCAGCACGCCACCCTCGCAGGTGACGAGCCCGCTCCCGCGATCGAAGGCGAGGATGCGGCCGGCCTTGCGGCCCTCGATCAGGACACCGCCGTCATTGAGGCAGGAATCGCCATAGGAGCGGCCGTTGCCATAGGCGAGGACCGGCCGGGAACGGGTGGGCGCCGTGAGCCAGTCGTGCGGCGCGACGATCTCGGTGTCCCGCGCGACCAAGCCGCCCCAGGACCGGAACGGTCTCGCCCTCACGGCAGCACGGTCGCCACGACCATGATCAGGACGACGAGCGCGCCCATCAACTGGCTGCGCCAGTCGCGGGTCATGAAGACCAGCGGATCGTCGGGCATCTGGCCGCGCCTCGCCATGAACCAGATTCGCGCCATCTGGTAGAGGATGATCGGGCAGACCAGCCAGATCACCTCGGGGTGGCGGTAGAGCTCCTTGACCGCGGCGCTGTCGACATAGAGCGCCATGATCAAGGCGCAGGTGCAGCCCGAGGCCATGCCGAGCTGCGACAGCGCCTCGATGTCCTCGGCATGGTAGCCGCGCCCGGCCTTCTTCAGCCCGGACTGGTCCTGCGTGATCCGGAGTTCGGCAAAGCGCTTCACCAGCGCGAGGCTGAGGAACAGGAACATCGAGAAGGCGAGCAGCCAGGACGAGATCGGGATCGCCGCCGCGGCATTGCCGGCGAGGATGCGCAGGGTGTGCAGTGCGGCGAGGCCGAGCACATCGACCAGCAGCTTGCGCTTGAGGAAGAACAGATAGGCCAGCGCCAGCACGAGATAGGCACTGAGCGCCATCAGAAAGAGCGGCGGCTTCGGTAGCAGGAACGCCAGGCCGAACGCAGCCGCGATCAGCACGGGGACCGCGGCATAGGCCTGACCCGGCGTGATCTCGCCAGCGGCGAGCGGGCGCTTGCACTTGGTCGGATGGCGTCGGTCGGCCTCGACGTCGACGATGTCGTTGAGCAGGTAGATCGCCGAGGCGAGCAGGCTGAAGGCCGCGAAGGCGACGATGCCCTGCCGGATCGATTCGAGATCGAAGACATCGTGATTGAGCATGATCGGAACGAAGACGAGGCCGTTCTTCAGCCAGTGTTGCGGCCTCATCGCCCTGATCATCGCTGGGATAGCCATGCCGCCGGTCTCTTCTTCCTGCCTCGTCTCGCCTCGTTTCGGCAACCCGGCCGGGCAGGATGCTGTCCTCTGCCGGCGAGATCGCTCGCACGCCCGTGTTCTTCTGCGAAAAATCCTAAATCGAGGTGGAGAAGCGCTGTTCGATCAGTCGCATTCGCGCGCCATGCTTAACGCGCGCCTGACCGGAGATGTCGCTGCGATGTCGTTTTGGTGAACCGAGGTTCACGAGGCGCCTGCCGCGGCTTGCCAAGCCGGCCTGCTGCAGCCAATCGTAGCGCCGCAACCGCGACCGACAGCCATGAACATGACAAACGAGACGGCTTCGGCCAATCGGGAGCGCCTCGTCATCGTCGAGGACGACCCGGTGACGCGGGCGATGATCGCCGGCTATTTCAGCGACCAGGGGTTTCGCGTCGAAGAGGCGGAGGGCGCGGCCGAGGCCCGCCGCGTCGTGCGCAAGGTCAAGCCGGAGCTGATCTTCCTCGACGTCGTGCTGCCCGATGGCGACGGCTTCGAGCTGGCAAAGGAGCTGCAGGGGCTGTCGGATGCCGGCATCATCTTCGTCACCCGCCGCGACACCGACATCGACCGCATCGTCGGGCTCGAGCTCGCCGGCGACCACTATGTCACCAAGCCGGTCAATCTGCGCGAGCTCCTGGCGCGGACGCGTTCGCTGTTGCGCCGGCGCAAGATCGAGCGAGAGACCGCGCGTCGCTCGACAACGATCACCTTCGGCCCCTTCATGATCGACCTGCTGCGGCGCGAGCTCGCGACGATCAATGGCGGGCCGATCCGCCTGACGCGCGGGGAGTTCGACCTGCTGGCCGCGCTGGTCGACAGCAATGGCCGGCCGCTCAGCCGCGACTACCTGATCGAGGTGGTCAGCAACCGCCAGGGCGAGGTCGACGCCCGCACCGTCGACGCGCTGGTGGCGCGGCTCAGGCGCAAACTGGTCGGCGCCGGCGAACCCGGCGTGATCGCGACCGTCAGCGGCATCGGCTACAAGCTCGGCATCTTCGCCGATCGCGGCTCCTGACGCGCCGGAGCCTCGCGCTCGCCAGGCTCTGGCTTACCTGTCGCGAGCGCAGCCAGTGCCTCGGTCCGCAGGCGCGCAAGCTCCGATACGGCTGCGGTCAACGTCGCCAACGGCGCGCCCTCGGCTTCCGCCTCGATCATGCCGGCGACGGAGACGGCCTGCCCGAGCCCGAGGGCGCTCGCCGAACTCGCGAACTGATGCGCCGCCCGCTGCAGCGCCGGCCTGTCGCCCTGCGCCAGCGCGCGTTCGAGTTCGGCGATCAGCGTCTGCGACACCGTGGCGAAGAGCGCTAGCAGCTTGGCCATGCGGGGAGCGCCGAGAAGGCGCGACTGCTCGGCGAGGAAGCGTTCGTCGACCGTGGCTTCGGCGCTGAGCTTGTGCCCCGCCAGCCTGGCGCCGCGGCGTGGATTGCGCGCCAGTGCCTGACGCAAGGCGGCCGAGGTCGCGGGCTTGGACAGGATCGTCGTCAATCCCGCCTGCCGCAGCCGCCGCATGGTTTCGGGCGAGACGTCGGCGGTCAGCACCACGATCATCGGCTGTTCCACATCCTTCAGCGAGCGGATCGCGCGCGCCGTCTGCAGCCCGTCGAGCCCGGTCATGTGCATGTCGAGCAGCACGACGTCGACGCGCCGGCGTGCGAGCAGCGTCAGCGCCGCTTCGCCCGATGCGGCGGTCAGGACCTTGTGGCCGTCGCGGCCGAGCATGATGCGCGAGACCTCGCGCGTCACCGGCTCGTCGTCGACGACGAGCACGCTCAGCGGCTTCTCCGGCGCGGCGACGGCTGGTGTCCGGGCGGGCTGGGCCGCAACCGCAGCCGGCAGCTTCAGAGTGAAGGTGCTGCCGCGCCCGACCATACTGTCGAGCGAGACCGTGCCGCCCATCAGTTCCGCGAGCTTGGTGCAGATCGCGAGGCCGAGGCCGACCCCGCCGGCGCGCCGGCCGGTCTCGGGATCGACTTGGACGAAGTCCTGGAAGATGCGGGCCTGCATCTGCGGCTCGACGCCGATGCCGGTGTCGCGGACCGAGACGACGAGGGTCCCCGCAGCGCGGGCCTCGCCGGGCTCATATGAGGCGGCGAGCACGACCTCGCCGGTCTCGGTGAAGGAGATCGCGTTGCGCAGCAGGTTGAGCACGATCCGGTTGAGCTTGCTGGCGTCGCCCCTGAGCCTCAGCCCGGCGACGGGCGCGATCGCGGTGTCGAGCGCAAGGTCCTTGCGCTCGGCGGCAGGGCGCATCAGGGCAGCGGCCGTGGCGAGCAGGGTCGCGGGCTCGTAGTCGCGGATGTCGAGGCTCTCGGTGCCGGCTTCGAGCCGCGACAGGTCGAGAGTCGCGTTGGCGAGATCGACCAGCGTCTCGCCCGAGGCCGCCGCCATCTCGACCAGCCTGCGATCGCGCTGGCTCAGGCGCCGGCGGTCGAGGATCTCGAGCACGCCGAGGACGCCGGAGAGCGGCGTGCGGATGTCGTGCCCGACCACGGCGAGGAAACGCGATTTGGCGAGCGTCGCGTTCTCGGCGATGCGGCGCGCCTGCTCCGCCGCGCGCTGGCCGGTGGAGGCCTGGTCCAGCGCCAGCGCCAGCGCGGCGGTGCGTTCGTTGACCTTGTCCTCGAGCGCGCTGCGGCTTTCTTTGAGCCGCTGCGCCATCAGGTTGAACTGGTCGCCGAGCCGCTGCAGCTCGTCGCCGGTGGCGATGGCGATGCGTTCGTCGAGGCGGCCCTCACCGATGCGCGCCGCGCCCTCTGTCAGGGCGCGGACGGGTGCGACCAGGCGGCGGGCGAGTAGGATGCTGGCGATGACGGCGACGACGAGCGCCGCGACCAGCACCAGCAGCGAGCGCTGGATCGAAGCATAGATCGGCAGGTAGGCCTCGCTTTGCGGCAGGTCGACGACGACGCGCCAGCCGAGCTCCGGCACCGGCGTCACGACCGAGAGGACCTTACGGCCCTCGACGTCGCGCATCGCGACACTGCCGCCCGAGCCCGGCGCGCCATGGCCGGCCTCGGCGAACAGGCCGGCGAGATTGGTGTTGCGCAGCACGAGGCGCAGATCGGGATGCGCGATCAGCCGGCCATTGCGATCGATGATGTAGGCGCGGCCTTTCTCACCAACCTTGAGGCGCGTGACCAGGTCGCGGATGAAGGTGAGGTTGACCGTCGCCAGCACGACGCCGTCCTCGGGGTTGACCATGCGCTTGCCGAGCCGGAGATAGGGCTCGGAACCACGGCGGAACTCGACCTCGCCGTGGAATTTGCCTTCCGCCGCGGCGCGGCGAAAGCTCTCGTCCTGCGACCAGTCCGCGCCGGAGCCGAGCCGGTCGGGCTCGATGCGCGACAGCGCCAGACGCTCGCGGCCATCCTTGCCGATCAGCCTGAGATCGAGGATGGCGGGAGCATGGCGGAGCAGGCGCAGGCCTTCCAGCCGCAGATCCTCATTGGAGCCGGCGCTGCCCGGGCCGACCGAGACCCAGTCGAACTGGCGCAGGATGTCGCCGATGAAGGCGCCGATTCGCTGCGCCGAGGATTGCGCCTGTTCCTGCTGGACGCGGGCGACGAGCGCGCGCTGGTCCTCGAAGGCGAAGAAGATGCCGATCAGCCCATTGAGCCCGAGCGCCAGACTGATCGCGAAGGCCGCGAAGAGCGCGTATTTGCGCGCCAGTCCGACGCGCCAGCCGCCGCGCGCAGGGAGCTTCCCCTGGCTCACGACACGATCCGCGAGGCGCGGACCCGCAGTGCCGGAGGAATCGCCAGGCCCTGGGCCGCGGCGGTGCGCTCGTTGATGACGAGCTCGAAGCTGCGCGAGAACTGCACCGGCAGCTCCGCGACGTTGGCGCCGCGCAGGATCAGGTCGATATAGGTCGCGATCACCAGATCGGTCTCGTCGCGGGCGCCGGTATAGGACATCAGTCCACCGGCCTCGACGAAGCTCTCATAGAGGTAGATCGTCGGCAGGCGGCGGGCATTGATCGCCGCGACGATGGGCCGTGAGTTGCGGAAGGTGTAGCTGTCGGGCGGCAGGACCAGGCCGGTCCGCACGCTGGTATCGAGCCCGGCGATGCTGGCCTCGATCTCGCCGACCGAGCGGCCCGGCAGGCTCACGGTCGAAAGGCCGAGAGCGGCGGTGTCGCGCCGCAGGTTGTGGAGATAGGTCAAACCGCCGGCGGCGGCGGTGTCGGGGTTGAAGATCACGCCGATCCTGGCCATGTCGGGCGCGATCTCGCGCAGCATCTCCAGCCATTTGCCGGCGAGGCCCGGATCATTGTTGCTGAAGCCGGTGGCGTTGCCGTCCGGCCGTTCGAGCGAGCGCACGAAGCCGCTGCCGACCGGGTCGGAGGCCGTCGAGAACAGCACGGGAATCGTCTTGGTGACGGCGAGCGCCGCGGCGGTCTCGGCGCTCGAACCGGCGACGATGATGTCGGGCGCCTCGCGTACCGTCTCGGCCGCGCTGACGGCCAGCGCGTCGGCCTGCGACAGGCTTGAGCGCACGACGAAGCGGATGGTCTCGCCCTCGATCCAGCCGAGCGAGGCCAGCAGGCGCTTGGTCCCGCCCATCCGCGCCTGCACGATTGGGTTCTCGACCGGCAGCCCGATCAGGAAGGCGACGGTGCGCAAGCGTCCCGCCGCGCGCGCCATCGTCCCCTGGAGGGCGCCCGGCATGGCCGCGATCACAGCAAGGGCAGTGCGACGCCGCATCTCTTCATCGCGCTCGAGTGGAACGGCCTTTCGGCCGCCGATCCGCAAACGGTGCCACGTCCGGCAGCGCAGGTCGAGCGTCGGGCGCGGCGGCTCGCGGCTATTTCCGCCAGCGCGGCGACTTGTGGCGCAGAGGGCGCGGCGCATAGTCCGCCGCGATCGGTCGCGGCCATTCATAGACTGGGGCGAAGACCCAGCATTGCAGGCGTTCGCGCTCGATCGCGGTCGGCGCTTCCCGGCAGGCCTGGAGCTGGGAGCGCTCCCAGAAGGCCTTGGCCGGCGCACCACCGAGAAGGCAGGAGCAGGCGAGGAGCAGGGCGAATTTCGACACGCGACAGGGCCTTTCCGTCGGCCCTGCGCCGACCATCACCCCAGCTCCGATCCCCGTCGCAGAAGCGCAGGCAAACGCTATCAAATCGCTAACGCGCAGCGTGGCCCTTCAGAACCGCGTCTTCAGCGCCTCGAATTTCCCGACCTGATCGGCGATCAGCTCGCGGCTTGCGTCGCGGCGGACGAAGACCTTGAACATCGCCTCGCCCGCGCCGTTGAAGAACTGCATCGAGCAGGAGCGCCGGCCGTGGAAGAGCCGGTCGACGAGATGGATCGCTTCGCAGTTCCCGGCCTTGATGTGGCCGCCGATCGGGCTGTCGCCATGGATGTTGTAGTAGCCGTGGCCGAAGGAACCGACCGGCAACGCGCCCTCGCATTCCAGCACGATGTCGGGCGTGTGCACGATGAAGAGCACCGTGCCCCAGGTCGAGAGCTCCTGCCACAATGCTTCGAAATGCCCGGGCGCGATGGCGACGCGACCGTCGGGCGGGGTCGCCTCGAGCACGGCCAGCGTCGACACGCCGACCTCGCGGGCGATCGCCTCGATGACGCCGTCGGGCTTGGCCGCCAGCATCTGCCGGACGCGCGCCATCTTGTCATCTGCGATTGTTTCCTGCTCCGGCGGTTCCTGGCCGGCCGGAGCAGACGCCTGCGAGATCGGCATGCCGGCTCCCCCATTCATTCGGCCGCCTGGCGGGGCGCGTTGGGATTGGCCTCGCTCAGCACGGTCTCGAAGCCTTCGAACTCGGGGTGGCCGAGATAGAGCGGCTTCTCGCGCGGCTGGCCGGCATTGCGGTGGCTCTCGCGGAACTGCTCGGATTTGGTCCAGGCGGTGAAGGCCTCCTTCGAGGCCCAGCTCGTATGCGAGGAATAGAGCGTGTGGTCGTCCTTCTCCGGACCCTTGAGCAGGTGGAAGGCGAGGAAGCCCGGCATCTCGTCGAGCCTGGTCTTGCGCGAGGACCAGACCTGCTCGAAAGCGGCCTCCTCGCCCCTGACCACCTTGAATCGGTTCATCGCGATGAACATGGTTTCGTCCTCATGGGGCTGGCTGTCGGGCTGGCTCTGGATCGGGCAGCGGCGTGCCGAACTGGACGAGATTACCGTCCGGATCGACGAGGACCGCCTGGCGCATGCCCCAGGGCTTGGGCTCGGGCGGCAGGAAGCGTGGCGTGCCGCGGGGGTCGGCCGGGACATGCGCATCGAAGCCGGCCGTGACGGCATCGACGTCGGCGACCCGGATGAAGGCTCCCGCGATCGAGGTGAGCGGGTCGCAGCCGGGATGGTGGAAGAAGTGCAGCTCCATCCAGCCCGAGGCCACCACCAGATAGCCGGTCTCGTAGCGGCGCTGCCGGGTGAAGCCGAGGTTTTCGTAAAAGCGCGCGGTGACCTCGACGTCGCGCATCGGCAGGACCGGCGCGACGGTCTCGCCCGGCCCGGGAACCGGGCTCGCGGGCAGGGTGGTCATGTCTGCGTCCCGTTCATGTGCCGAACCGCGTGGTGAAGCCGACCTTGCCGACGAAGCCGGGGCTGTAATCGCCGTCGCGGTAGCGCTTGTAACGGACGTCGCCGATGTTTTCGAGCGTGATGTAGGCCCGCGCATCTGGTGTGATCTTGTAGTCGGCTTGGAGGTCGATCAGCGTATAGGCTTTGCTCGCGGTCGCCAGCGCCGAGGCCGGCAGGCGGCGCTGCTCGTCCGCCAGCGTGACGCGGGCGCCGACCGTCAGCTTCTCGCCGAGGAAGCGCAGGCCGGCACCGAGGCTGAGCTTGTCGGGATAGATCGACTGCAGCGGCTGGCCGTTGGTCAGGTTGTCGCCGCGCACGGTCGAGCCCGACAGCGTCGCGAACCAGCGCCCAGCATCGTAGGACACTTCCGCCTCGGCGCCGGTCAGGCGGGCCTTGGCGACGTTCTGGTAAGTGTAGAACGAGTTGCCGCAGACCAACCGCGTCGCGCAGGCATTGCCGGGGTCGGTGAAGATGCCGTCGATATAGTCGTCGACATTGTTCTGGTAGACGGCGAACTTGCCGCGCAGCTTGTCTCCGGCGCTCAGCAGGTTGTCGTATTTCAGGTTGAGGCCGGCCTCGATCGTCTTGCCGACCTCGGGCTTGAGGGTCGGGTTGGGGATGAAGCGGAAGGTCGAGGGCGCCGGATGGAAGCCGTCGACCAGCGTCTCCGTGATCGAGGGGGCGCGGTAGCCTTCGGCATAGGTGCCGTAGACCTGGAAGCCGGTGAACGGCGTCACGCCGATGGTCAGCTTCGGCGAGATGCGGTCGCCGCTCGACGAGGTCCTGCCGCCGCTGAGCTCGTAGCTGTCGTAGCGCAGGCCGGCGATGACGTCGACGATCGACCAGCGGTAATGGCCCTGGAGGAAGCCGCCATAGACCGTGCGCTTGCCCGACGGCGTCAACTCGTCGCCGTTGCTGGCGATGTCGAGCGTATCGACCTTGTCCTCAAACCAGTCGGCGCCATAGGTCAGCGCCAGCGAAGAATGGCCGAAGTCGAACTTCGAGGTGTTTGAGATGTCGAAGCCGGTCGTGGTGATCTTGAAGTAGCGCGACTGGCCGATCTGGGCCGCCGTGCCGCTTGTGCGGGTCTGCTCGGTGTCGGTCGAGGTCGAATAGGCGCTGACCTTGAAGTTGAGCCAGGGGATGTCCGGCCGCGAGAAGCTGTATTGCGCGGTGTAGTTCTGCGTCGTGACCTCATTGTCGCGGCGCGGCGAGGTCGCGGTGCTCGGACCATTGGCGAATTCGTAGCGCTGATACTGGCCGCCGAGCTTGAGTTCCTGGCCCTCGCCGGGCTTCAGCACGATCTTGCCGATCCCTGAGCGCAGTTCCTGGTCGCTGTCGGCGATGCGGTTGCCGCCGCCGTCCTTGTAAGGATCGAGCGAGCGGAAGGAGAGGCCGACCATGCCCTCGATCCAGTCGGCGGGCCTGGCCGCGCCGAGGACGTTGCCGTACCAGCCGCCTTGCCGACCGAAGACGCCGCTGCCGCCGATCTCGCCGGCGACGCGCTCGCCCGGCCGCAGGATGTCCTTGGGATCGACGGTCTCGAAGGAGACGACACCGCCGATCGCGCCCGAGCCGTAGACGTTGGCGACCGGCCCGCGGGTGACGTCGATGACGCGCACGAAGGCGGGGTCGAGGAAGAAAGCGCCGTTGGCGTTGTGGCCGGAGCGCTGGAAGTTCTGGCGGGCGCCGTCGACCACGACCGCGACGCGGCCGAAATCCTGCAGGCCGCGGATGTTGATCGCGGTCGCCGGGTCGTTCGGGTTCTCCTGGGTAACGACGCCGGGCATCTGGCTGATCGCCGTGCCGAGGCGCTGCGGCTGCTGCGCGCGCAGTTCGCTGCGCGTCGTGATCGAGACGGCGGCGAGCGCGTCGATGGCCCGCTCTTCCTGCTTGCTTGCGGTGACGGTGATCTCGTCGAGGGCGATCGGCGCGGTGTCGCGGCCCTCGGGCCTGGCCTGCGCGAAGGCTGCGCCGGCGGAGAGCAGGAGCGCGAGGAGTGAGGTGGAGGCGCGCAAAGACGCTGTGTCGGAATGCATGATCGTCAGCCCCGGGCCAGATGAGATGCGGCTGGCTGGCTGACGCGGCTTGCGTATGGCTGGCTGGCTTCGTGGCGGTCGCGCCGTGTCCCGGCGTCCGCACTTGACCCTCCATAGTGAACCTGCCTATCACGGTCAACATACTGATATTAAAAAAGAATTAGACGAATTCAAAAGTGACGGTACCGGAATCCGACGTCGCGCCACTCGCCAGTATCGAGCGGTGGCGCGCGTCCCTCTGCCGCCGCATGCATGGAGACCGATGATGACCGCCAGCGATCTCGACCATCCCGTTTCGCCCTGCCGTCCGAGTCGGCGCGAGACCCTTACGGCGATCGGGCTGACATTGGTTGCCGCTCTCGGCCTGTCGGGGCCCGATACGCTGATCGCCCGCAGCGTCGCGCAGGCGCCTGAGCGCATCGTCGCGGCCGGCGGCGCGATCACCGAGATACTCTATGCCTTCGGCCTGCAGGATCGCCTCGTCGGCGTCGACTCGACCAGTCAGTTCCCGACCGAGGCGCTGAAGGACAAGGCGAATATCGGCTATGTCCGCGCGCTCTCGGCCGAAGGCGTGCTCTCGCTGCGGCCGTCCCTCGTCATGGCGATCAACGGCGCCGGCCCTCCGGATGCAGTCGCGCTGATCAAGGACTCGGGCGTGAAGCTCGCCATGATTCCCGACGAGCCGAGCGCGGAGGGCATCGTCGCCAAGATCGAGGCCGTCGGCGCGGCGGTCGGCGCGGGTGAGCCGGCGCATCGCCTCGCGGCGCAGACGCGCGCCCGCTTCGACGAACTCGCGCGCCTGCGCGCCGCCCTGCCGGCTAGGAAGCGCGTGCTCTTCGTGCTGTCGCTGCAGAACGGCCGCGTCATGGTCGGCGGCCGCAACAGCTCGGCGGCGGCGATGATCGCGCTCGCCGGCGGCATCAATGCCGCCGAGGCGATCGAGGGCTACAAGCCGATGACGGACGAGGCGATCATCGCGGCAGCGCCGGACGCCGTACTGATGATGCGCAACAGCGCGAGCCACGACACCACGGCCGACGAGCTCTTCACCCTGCCGGCTTTCTCGCAGACCCCCGCCGCCGCCAGGCGCGGGCACCTCGTCATGGACGGGCTCTATCTGCTCGGCTTCGGCCCGCGCACGCCGGCCGCCGCCCGCGACCTGATGGCGCTGCTGCATCCGGACGCCACGATCCCGCCGCTGAAGACCGCGGCGGCGCAATGACGCTGGCGCTTCGCCCGGGCGCGGCGGTGTCCGGCACGGATCTGGCGACTTTCGCCGCCGCGCGCCGGCGCCAGGCCTGGCTCGCCTCGATCGCGCTCGCGCTGCTCTGCCTGGCGCTCGCCGTCGTCGCGATCGGGCAGGGCGCGGTGGCGATCGCGCCCGGCCGCGTCGCGGAGATACTGCTGGCGAAGATCACGGGCGGCCGCGCGGCCCTTGAGGGGCGCGATGCGCTGGTCGTGCTCAACATCAGGCTGCCGCGCGTGCTGCTCGGCATGCTGGTCGGGGCGGCGCTGGCGGTGTCGGGCGCACTGATGCAGGGGCTGTTCCGCAATCCGCTGGCCGATCCCGGTCTCGTCGGCGTCTCGGCGGGGGCTGCGCTCGCGGCCGCCGCGACGATCGTCCTCGGCGACTACCTCGCCGGCACGCTGATGACGCTGCCCTTCGCGGTGCTGCCGGTCGGGGCCTTCTGCGGCGGACTGGTCTCGACGCTGATCCTCTATCTGATCGCTACGCGGCAGGGCCGGACCTCGATCTCGACCATGCTGCTCGCAGGCGTCGCGCTCGGCGCGCTCGCCGGCGCCTTGACCGGCCTGCTGGCTTTTCTCTCCGACGACCGGCAGTTGCGCGACTTGACCTTCTGGTCGCTCGGCAGCCTCGGCGGCGCAAGCTGGACGAAGCTCACGGTGGTCGCGCCGATCATGCTGCCGCTGCTGCTCTTCGTGCCGCTGCTGGCGCGCGGTCTGAATGCGCTGATGCTCGGTGAGGCCGAGGCCTATCATCTCGGGCTGCCGGTGCAGCGGATCAAGGCGCTGGCGATCCTGCTGGTCGCACTCGCGGTCGGGGCGAGCGTCGCGACGGCGGGCGTGATCGGCTTCGTCGGCATCGTCGTGCCGCATCTGATCCGGCTCGCGATCGGCCCGGACCATCGTCTTCTCCTGCCCCTGTCGGCGCTTGGCGGCGCGATGCTGCTGACCGGGGCCGACATCGGCGCCAGGCTGATCGTCGCTCCGGCCGAGCTGCCGATCGGCATCGTCACGGCCGCGATCGGCGCGCCGTTCTTCCTCTGGTTGCTGCTCCGCAAGGCGGGCGTGAGCGATGTCTGAGCCCCCTCTCCTGGAAGGCGAGGCTCTCGGCTTTTCGGTATCGGGACGGCTGCTGGTCGATCGCGCCGACCTGTCGCTGCAGGCGGGGCGCATCACCGTGCTCGCGGGCCCGAACGGCGCCGGCAAATCGACTCTGCTCAAGCTGATGACCGGAGAGCTCAAGCCAAGTTTGGGACGCGTGACCCTCGGTGGCGAGGCGCTCGCTGCTATCCCGGCCTGGCGGCTCGCCTGCCGCCGCGCCGTGATGGCGCAGCAGACCAGGCTCGCCTTTCCCTTCAGCGTCTACGAGGTGGCGCGGCTCGGCGTCGACGGCATCGGCCGGGCGCTATCGCGCGCCCGTCGCGAGACGCTGATCGGCGAATGCCTGGATGCGGCGGGCGTCGCCGATCTCGCGGCGCGCAGCTACCAGACGCTGTCCGGCGGCGAGCAGCAGCGCGTCCAGTTCGCTCGCGCGCTGTGCCAGCTCGAAGCCGGTCGCAGTCTCGGGGAGGCGCAGGTGCTGTTCCTCGACGAGCCTGTCGCCAATCTCGATCTCTGCCACCAGCTCGCGCTGCTCGACATGGCGCGGATGCTCGCTTCGCGCGGCGTCGCCGTGCTGGTCGTGCTGCACGACCTCAATCTAGCGACGGCCTATGCCGACGAATTGGTCGTCATGCACCATGGCGGGATCGTCGCGCGCGGCGCTCCGCGCGATACGCTGACCGACGCCGTGCTGCGCGACGTCTTCGGGGTCGGGCTGGTGCTCGGCCGGCTGCCGGCGGCCGGGGTGCCGTTCCTGCTGCCGCAGCAGGACAGGTCTCAGGCGGTTTCGAGCCGCCTCGGATCCGACGAGATGAACCGGGCGGCCTCGGCACGGTAACGCATCCAGGCCGGCTGTGGCGGTTCGCGCAGCTCGGCCTCGCAATAGATGCCCGCCTGCGCCACCAGCGGCCGGTCGGGATCGATGCGGGCCGCGCGGCAGATCGTCCGCGCCAGTCTCACGATACGCTCGTCGTCCATCGACTCGGCCTCGCACTCATCACCCTGTCGCAGGCGGAACGCAGCGGGCTGCGCATGGTTCCAGCGCGCGACGGCGCTTGTCATCGGGCCGGCCCTGCGGCACATGGGCCTCCCCGACAGGAGGTGGTGACGATGGCCGGCAAGGATGTTCCCGTTTCCCCGCTCGCGCCCAAGCGCCAGCTCAAGGTGCCGGCCGTTCCCGGCGTGCGCTTCGCCACCGCCGAGGCCGGCATCCGCTACAAGGGCCGTCAGGACGTCTGGTTCGCGCTGCTCGACGAGGGCACGCAGGTCGCCGGCGTCTTCACCCGCTCGAAATGCCCGTCCGCCCCGGTCGACTGGTGCCGCGAGAACCTGAAACAGGGCTTTGCGCGCGCCGTTGTGGTCAATTCCGGCAATGCCAACGCCTTCACCGGCCTCAAAGGTCGCGATTCCGTCGCGCTGACCGCCAAGATCGCGGCCAAGGCCGCCGCCTGCAAGCCCGAGCAGGTCTTCATCGCCTCGACCGGCGTGATCGGCGAGCCGCTCGATGCGTCGAAGTTCGAGGGCGTGCTGCAGGATTGCGCCGGGCGTGTCGCCGAGGGCCCATGGATCGACGCCGCCAAGGCGATCATGACCACCGACACCTTTTCCAAGGCGGTTTCGCGCAAGGCGAAGATCGACGGCAAGGAGGTCGTGCTCGTCGGCATCGCCAAGGGCGCCGGCATGATCGCACCGGACATGGCGACGATGCTCTCCTTCGTCTTCACCGATGCAGCCGTAGCCGCGCCGGTGCTGCAGGCCCTACTCTCGAAAGGGGTGAAAGGCTCGTTCAACGCCGTCACGGTCGACAGCGACACCTCGACCTCGGACACGCTGATGCTGTTCGCCACGGGCAAGGCCGCAGCGCGCGGGGTCCCAGCGATCACGGAGCCGGGCGACGCCCGCCTATCCGGCTTCAAGCGCGCCTTGAATTCGCTCCTGCTCGAACTCGCCCATCTCGTCTGCAAGGATGGTGAGGGCGCGCGCAAATTCGTCGAGGTCAGGGTTGCGGGCGCGACTTCCTCGCGTTCGGCCAAGCGCGTCGCGCTCTCGATCGCGAATTCGCCGCTGGTCAAGACCGCGATCGCCGGCGAGGACGCCAATTGGGGCCGCGTCGTCATGGCCGTCGGCAAGGCCGGCGAACCGGCCGACCGCGACAGGCTCGACATCTCTTTTGGGCCGATCATGGTGGCGCAGCAGGGCGCGCGCGCGCCGTCCTATGACGAGGCGGCGGTTTCCGCCTACATGGCCGGCGAGCACATCGTCATCACCGCCGATCTCGGGCTCGGCCGGGGCAAGTCCACCGTCTGGACCTGCGATCTGACCAAGGCCTATGTCGAGATCAACGGCGACTACAGGTCGTGAGCGACGCGGGGGTGTAAACGCTGGAGTTGCAGTCTCGCATCGGCGGTTGCATCATCGTGCCGGGCGAGGCGGCGGGGCTTGAGCGACATGAGACTGTGCTACGCGCTGGGTATCGCGCTCCTGCTGCCGGCCTGTGTCGATCGCCAGCCGACCCTCGCGAAATTCTCGGTCGAGGAGGCCGCCTTCATCAAGAAGACCGGCACGACCACGATCGTCGGCCATGCCTTCCGGACGAAATCGACCGCGGTCGTGGTCAATGCGTCAGGACAGGTCGTGCGCCTCATCCCGGCGACCGCCTTCGCCAAGGAGCGCTTCGCCAAGCTCTTCGGCAAGGTCAAATACATCCCGCATTACAATTATCCACGCGACGACAATCCCGATCCCGCCTATGGCGAATACACCCGCACCACCAAGGCCGAAGCCAATGGCCGCTTCGCCTTCGAGAAGGTGGCGCCAGGCGAGTATTTCGTCTCGACCCAGGTGATCTGGGGCGACGAGGATGCGTTCTTCCGCGAGGGCGGCTCGGTCTATGACAGCGTCACCGTCACGGGTAAGGAGAAGGAGCCCGTCAACGTGATCCTCTCCGGCAACTGAGTCCTCGCTTGAAGCTGCTCCTCGTCGTCGCCTGCGCCCTGATCGATCCCGACAACCGCGTCCTCGTCACACAGCGCCCGGAGGGCAAGGCGCTGGCGGGGCTGTGGGAATTTCCCGGCGGCAAGCTCGAATCGGGCGAGCGGCCGGAGCCGGCGCTGATCCGCGAACTCGCCGAGGAGCTCGGCATCACCGTCAAGGAGGATTGCCTGGCGCCGCTGGCCTTCGCCAGCCATGCCTATCCCGAATTCCATCTGCTGATGCCGCTCTATATCTGCCGGCGCTGGGAGGGCATCGTCTCCTCGCGCGAGGGCCAGGCGCTGAAATGGATCCGCCCCAACAAGCTCAGCGAGCTGGCGATGCCGCCGGCGGATGCGCCGCTGATCCCGCATCTGGTCGATCTTCTGGGGGCGTGACCGCCTCGGCCAGATCGCGCGACAACTGGAAGCGCTCGAAGCGCTGGAGCTCAGCCTCGATCGCCGTTTTCATATCGGCGCTCTCCTCGCCCGGAAGCCAGGTCCATTGCTGGATCAGCAGTTTTCCGGCGGCGCGGTCGGTCTTGAGGTCGAGCACCGCGACGATGCGGTCGCCGACCAGCACCGGCAGCGCGAAATAGCCGTAGACCCGCTTCTCCTTCGGCACATAGGCCTCGAAGACATGGTCGTAGCCGAAGACCAGCTTCGTCCGCTTGCGCTGGATGATCAGCGGGTCGAAGGGCGAGAGGATATGGACGAGGCCGGTGTCGGGCGCGTCCGCCGGCTCCAGCAGCTCCGGCGCGATCCAGTGCGGCACCTTCTCGGCGCCTTCGATCCGCACCGGCACGAGCGCCTTGCGCCGGACCCGCGCAGCGATGTGCTCGGCCACGGTCTTCTTGGCCGGCGCATCGAGATGGCAGATCGAATCGAGGCTGACGAAGCCCTGCGATCGCAGCGCCCGGTCGAGCTTGTAGGCGGCGACCTGCCGGTCGCTCGCCGGCGTCGGCCTCTTCTCCCAGGCGAAATGCCGGTCGAACAGCTCGTAGGTCTTGAGCATGCCGGACCTTGCCGAGATCACCAGCTCGCCATCGTAGAAGGCGCGTTCGAGCAGGCCTTTCGAAGGTTTCTTGCTGGCCCAGAGATGCGCCTTCTCGACCAGCACGTCGGTGTCGATGTCGCGGATGGTCAACGCACCATTCTTGCGGATGCGCGAGAGGAGCTTGCGCGTTTCATCGCGGCCGCCGACGGCCGACCAGCGCTTCGGTTCGTCGCGATGCGCCTTCATCGCCGGCAGGAAGTAGCGGATGTCGGCGGTCGACGCATAGGCGAGCGCATGCGTCCAGTATTCGAACACGCTCTTGTCGACCGATTGCGCATGGGCCAGGTCGGCGCGCCGATAGCCGGGGATGCGGCTGTAGAGGATGTGGTGGTGGCAGCGCTCGATCACGTTGATCGTGTCGATCTGGACGTAGCCGAGATGGGCGACCGCGGCCTGCGTCGCCTCCGGGCCGGAGCCGAACGGTTCGGGCGTGTCGAGACGCTGGGCCCGCAGCCAGATCCGGCGGGCTTCCGAGGTCGGGATGGTGGGCGGGGATTTGGGACGTCTGGCCATCGTGCTGTCGAGGCTAGCTGCGTTTCGCTGCACTGTGGAGCCGTCGGCAGCGCATCTGCTGACAGGCCGCGTCAGCGCCGATGCGCGAGGCTCACGGCGCGATCACCTTCTGGAAGCAGCTCGACTTGGTGTCTGTGTAGCCGAGATGCTCGTAGAAGCGCTTGACCTTGTCGTTGTCGCCGCGGACCAGCAACTGCAGCTTCCAGACGCCGCGGCCGACCAGCCAGGCTTCGGTGGCCGCCATCATGGCGCGGCCAAGGCCGTTGGCCTGCAGCGCCGGGTCGGCAGCGACGTAGTAGACCCAGCCGCGATGGCCGTCCTCGCCGACCATGACGCTGGCGACGATGCGGCCGTCATGCTCGCCGAGCAGGATCGTCGAATGCGCGTCACGGCGCGCGAAAGCGATGTCGCGAATGGGGTCGTTCCAGGGCCGGGCGACGCCGGCGGCGTGCCAGAGCGCGATCACGGCGTCGACGTCGGGATCGGTGATCTCGCGGATCAGAGGGTCTAGGCTCATCTGCGGCTCCAGCGTTGACGCCGTCCGCCTCGCATACCGCGACTGCTCGCGTCCAGAGACAGGAGCGTCAGAACTCGCCGTTCACGCCGACCCGCGCGCCGGCGAAGCTCGAGCCGTTCAGGCTGACCCCGGCGCTGAGCGCGACCGGGATCGCGACATCGAGCCGGTGCGCGACGGAAAATCCGGCCGCCCATTCGCCCTTGTAGGTCGCGGTGTTGGCGGCCCAGCTCGTCTTGCCGGGGCGCGAGGGCATCGCGGCCGCGCTCATCGCCATGGCGGCGGCGACGCCCTGGCGAGCCTCCTTGCGGCTCTCCTGCGCATAGGCACCGAGCGCATTGACTCGGTCGTCGAGCGCGCCGATCCGCTGGTTCATAGCGCCGAGATCGACCGGGGCCGTGGCGAGGTTGCCGGCGGCGTCGCTGGTCACGACCTGGGTCGGGCCGCTTTGTGCGGCGCGGCTCGCGGCCGAGGTCACGCCGGGCAGGGTGTAGGTGTTCGCCGCCGTACCGATCGCGACCTGGCGCGGACGCGTCGCGCTGGCGCCTGCGCCTAGCGCGGTCGCGCCCTCGGCCGTCGCAGAGGCGCCGGTGCCGAGCGCCGTCGCGCGATTGCCCGAGGCGCTTGCGCCATAACCGGCCGCCAGCGCGTCCTGGCCGGTGGCCGAGGCCATCGCGTGGTTGCCGGTGTTGTTGCCGGCGATCACGCCATTGGCGCGGTCGAGCGCGGCGAGCGCCGAACCGACATCGCCATAGATCCCGCTGCGCAGTCCGTAGCTCGGGCCGGTGAAGCTGCCATCGCTCTCGAAGCGCGCCTCACCGCCGAGCGCGGTCGCGAGATTGCCGCCGACCGCGCGCAACTGGCGCAGATTGACCGCGTCGGTCGCCTGCGTGCCGCCGGCGACATTGGTGATCTGGCGTTCGTTGCCGGCCGAGCCGATCGACAGTGCGGCTTGCGACGAGGCGACCGCGACGCCGCTGAAGGCCTCGCGCCCGCCGGAGAGGCCGCCGCGCAGCGCGGTCGAACCGGCGCCGAGGGCGATGCCACCAACGGCCTGGACATTCGCGTCGCGGCCGAGCGCGACGCCGTCGGCGGCGGTGACGGCGCCGCGCAGGCCAATCGCGACTGCGCCGCGCGCCGCAGCATTCGTCGACGCGCCATGGCCGAGCGCGATGGCGTTCTGGTCCGCTGCCGCGGCGGTCGGGCTCGCGGTGCTGCCAAGCCCGCTGATCTGGCCTCCTCCAATCGCGATGCCCCCAGTCGAATCGACCTGGACCCGGTCGGCCTTGACGCCGCACTGGCCGGGCGCGGTGACGAGATTGCCGTTCTGGTCGATCGCGGTCAGGCCGATGTTCCGGCCGCTGATCGCGTCGCGCAGCTTGAGGTTCACGTCGCCGACGACGCCGTTCAGCACCGGGTCCAGCAGGCCGGCGAGGAGGCCGGAGGTCACGCCGGCGATCGGCTGCAGCACGGGCAGGTTGACGCTGAGGCCCGTGCAGATGTCGACGACCGAGTTCGACTGGGCACGCGCGGGGCCCGATGCCGCGACACCGGCGACTAGGACGCTGACACTGGCGGCGAGGAGGCGGTGCATCGGGTTGCTCCATCGTGACCACCCGCCGAGCAGATCGGAGCGGGCATCGTTTGGTAGTGGCAACTTTAGGTTGTATTGGTTGATGAAACGATAAGATACAGCTCCAGGTTGTATTCTTGGATTGTGAATGATCCGCAGCGCCGCCTTCTGTGCGCGAGCCTGCCACTATCTGGTCATCGCGACAGCTATGGAGCGAGGGCCGCCGCGAGCGCGTCGCGGGTCACGTCGCCCATGGCGCATTGCAGCTTGAAGGCCTGCGTCTTGCGGCCAGGAATCATGACGAGGATCACGGTCTCGGTGCCGGGACAGGCCGGATCGGCGCAGAGGATTTCGTTGACGGCGATCGTGGTCATCTCGGGCAGGCCGAGCAGGTCGCGGACCTCGGCCTTGATCCGCGCCGCCTCGGACGTGGCCTCGGCCTTTTCCGCCGCGCTCCTGCCGAAGAGGCCCAGCCGCATCGCGCGGCTCAGGCCGCCGGGAGGGTCAGTACGCCCGCAGTGCCGTCTTCCGTGCCGAAGGCGAGCCGCTTGCCGAGCTTGTCCCAGGCGAAGGCGGTGATGCCGCTGCCTCTCTCCGCCGGCCTGACCAGCAGCTCCGAGGCGTCGGTCAGGCGGATCATCAGGATGCAGCCGTCGTCGTAGCCGACGGCCAGCACCAGGGCGCGCGGGTGGAAGGCGACGCAGGACACCTTGGCGTGGCGCGCGCCGCATTCGCGCGGCGCCTTGCCCTGAGGGCCGTCGCCCTGGAACGGCCAGATGATCGCGGCGTCGGCCCCGCTGGAGGAGAGCCAGAGCCCGTCATGCGACCAGGACAGCGAGCGCGGCTTGGACGGGTAGCCGGTCATCCGCATGTGGCTCGGCTTGTCGCCGAGCCGCCAGCCATGCAGCGCATTCTCCTGCATGGAGGTGACGACGAAGCGGCCGTCCGGCGACCAGGCGACGTCGAGATGCGAGCCCTTCCACTCCAGCAGCTCGGGCTTCGCCTCGGTGTTGGGATACCAGAGCGCGACGCCGTTCATCTGCGCGATGGCGAGGCGATAGCCCTTGGGCGCGAAGACCAGCCCCTGCGGCGTCGAAGCGACGTCGAGCGATTTCAGCCGGCCCTTGTCGTCGCGGGCATGGACGCTGCGGCCGCTGTTCCAGGCGAGGCTGCCGGAGGCCGAGAGCGTCACCGCGTCGATCCAGCGGCGCTTCTCGTCGCGGGCGAGCTCGGCGGGCATGCCGTCGGCCGCCGTCGCGACGACGCGGCCGTCATCGCCGCCGGTGATCAAGCGCTCGCCATCGGAACAGGCGCAGAGGATGCCGCCGGCATGGGCGTCGACCGTCTCGACCTCGCCCTCGCGCCAGCGCAGCACGCGCCCGTCCGAGAGCGCCAGCGCCAACGTCGCCTTGAGCCAGTGCACGGCGACGACATGCTCGCCGGCCGCGACGGGGACGACATGCTCGCGCAGCGAGACGGGTTTTGTAACAGTGTCCATGCGGGGGCTTTAGCAAAAGCTTGGGCGGCTGGCACGCCTCGATTTCGGCAGGGCTGCACTGCGGCTCAGGCGCCTGCCGCGGCGGCCCGGCCGGCGATCTCCCCGAGCGCGACCGCCGTCAGCAGGCCGTTGCCGGAGAGATAGCCCTCGGCTCGCGCGCCGGAGACGCCGGCGGCCGCGCCCCCACAGGCGAAGAGATGTGCGATCGTGCCACCGTCCCGGCGCAGGACGCGCGCATCCTCATCGACGCGCAGGCCACCCTGGGTGTGGAACAGCGCGCCGGTGACCTTTACCGCGCAGAAGGGTGCTGTCAGCGATGGCGTTCCGGCGAAGGCGCGGCCGAAGCGGTCCGTGCCCTCGCCGCGCTTCCGCGCCTCGACCTCCGCAGCCGTCCGAACCAGCGCCTCGGCGGGCAGGCCGAGCTTGCCGGCCAGGGCCTCGATCGTGTCGGCGCTGAGGATCGCGCCCTGCGCCTCGGCATTGCGGAAATCCTCGAACTGGCGCGCGATCGACGCGATGCGGGCATCGAAGATCGTCCAGGCCTTGCCATCGGGCTGCCGCAGCACATTGGCCGCCTGCTCGGAATAGCCGTGGCTCTCATCGGAGAAGCGCTCACCCCGCGCGTTCACCTGGAACCCGCCTTCCATGATGGTCGCCCAGGTGATCAGGATGCCGTGCGGCTGCGCCACCGAGCCATGGCCCTGATGGCCGGACATGTCGACGAGCTCAGCGCCGAGCGCCTGGCCCCAGAGTACGGCGTCGCCCTCATTGCCGGAATGGCCGAACCAGAGTGCGTCCGTCATCTGCGGGATATGCTGCGCAACCAATGCGCGATTGCCGCCATAGCCGTTGCAGGCGAGCACCAGCGCCCGGCAGCCGATCGTCTCCTGCCCCCCGCCGGGCCGCGTGCCTGCGATGCCGGCGATGGCGCCGTCGTCATGGGTGAAAAGCGTCGTGGCGCGGAAGCCGGTCAGGATCGGGATGCCTTGCACCTCGACCGCCTCGCGCAGCCGGTCGATCAGCTCCGAGCCGGTGCGCTTGGGCAGGCCGTGCATGCGCCGGGCGGAATGGCCGGGATAGGAGAAGTTGGTGATCACGTCGAAAGGCAGGCCATGCCGGTCTGCGAGCCATTCCAGCACCGTGCCGACATGCCCGGCGAGGCGGACGACCATGACGGGGTCGGGCTCGCGATGCGCCTTCTCCAGGATGTCGCGGGCGAAGAGTTCGGGAGTATCCTCGATGCCGGCCTGGCGCTGGAAGCGGGTCCCCGCCGCCGGGATCAGCCCGGCCGAGAGCGCTGTCGAGCCCGAGGGGACCATGTCGCGCTCGACGACCACGACCTCGGCGCCGGCCTCATGGGCCGCCAGCGCCGCGACGAGCCCGGCCGCACCCGCTCCGACGATCAGGACATCGGCGCTCGCTTCGAACTCGATGCCCGTTGCGGGGAGAACCGCGTTCACAGCGCGCCGATCTCCGCCATCATGCCGGCGATCGTCGCGATCCGCGCGACCGGCTTCAGCGCGACGATGGCCTCCGCATGCATCTGCGGCGTAGGCGCCGCGCAGCCATCCTCCAGCACGGTGACGTCGATATCGCGGACATGGGCGTCGCGCACGGTCGAGGCGACGCCGCCATTGGTGACGATGCCGCCGACGATGAGATTGGAGACGCCGAGCTTGCGCAGCAGCCATTCCAGCCGGGTCTGGTAGAAGGCGGAATAGGCGATCTTCTCGACCGCGATGTCGATCGGCTGGAGCGCGTCAACGACCTGGTGGCCCCAGCCACCGGGCAGGAAATCGCCCTTCCTCAGGAACGGCCGCATCTGCAGCAGATGCGGCGAGATCAGCGGCTCGCCGCCCCGTGCGGGAACAAGCGTGAACTGCGTCGCGGCGACGATGCCGCCCTTGGCGCGCAAGGCGTTCGCAAGCGGCTTCAGCTTCTCCGGCAGCGCCTGAGCCTGAGGCGCGGCCGCCTTGCCGCGGGCATAGGCGCCGTCGGGATGGATGAAGTCATTCTGCAGATCGACGATCAGCAGGGCGGTGTGGGCTATGGAGGGAAAAGCTCTGGCCAAGGCTCAACTCCTGAGAATGACGAGGTTGCCGAGCCTATCGACCTCGGCCGTCAGGCCGGGATCGAGCAGGATCGTCGCGTCGGACTGCTCCAGCAGTGCCGGGCCCTCGATCCTCGCGCCGACGGGCAGGTCGAGCCGCGCCCAGATCGCCGTCTCGCGCCATTGCCCGTCGAGATAGACTGGCCGCGAGCCGCGCTTTGCCGCTTCCAGCGTCGCGCCCTCACTGGGTGCGAGCGCGCTCAGGTCGAAGGCCGGGCGACGGCCGATCGCGGCGGTGCGCAGCGTGACGATGCGGACGGGAATGCCCGGCAGCAGCCGGCTGAACGCCGCGCCATAGGCAGCCTCGAAAGCCGCGCGGATGATGTCGGCGGTGACGCCGGTGGTCGCACCATCGAGCGTCACCGGCAGCGGCACCGCCACCGTGTGGGTCTGCCCGAGATAATGCATATCGAGCTCGTAGAGCACGTCGATCCCGGTGACGCTCAAGCCGGCGTCGGCGACAATGGCATGCGCCTCGCGGCCGGCCTCGACCATGCGGGCGTCGAGCGCGGCGGCGTCGAGGCGATCGAGCATGAGATTAACCGTCTGGACGCCGTCATGACGAATGTCGGCGATGACGCAACCCAGCGCCGAGGTCACGCCTGGGAATCGCGGCACCAGCGCACCCCTCAGGCCGACCTCCTTGATCAGCGCGCCGGCATGCAAGGCGCCGCCGCCGCCGAAGGGCATCGCCATGAACTTTGCGGGATCGCGCCCGCGCTCGATCGAGACCAGCCGGATCGCGCCGGCCATGCGGGCATTGGCGATCTTCACGATCGCCTCGGCCGTCGTCATCACGTCGAGGCCCAGAGGCTCGGCGATCTTGAGTCGGATCGCCTCGCGGGCGGCCTCGACATCCAGGCTCTGCAGCGTGCCGAGCGGCTTCGTGCCGTCGATGCGGCCGAGTACGAGATTGGCGTCGGTCAGGGTCGGGCGGTCGTTGCCGCCGCCATAGCAGACCGGGCCGGGCCGCGAGCCGGCGCTTTCGGGGCCGACCTCGAGCAGGCCGCCGGCATCGACGCGCGCGATCGAGCCGCCGCCGGCGCCGATCGTGGTGATCTCGATCATCGGCGTGCGGATGACCATGCCGAAATCGATCGTGCTCTGGGCGGCGAGCGCGGCCTGCCCGCCCGCGATCAGGGAGACGTCGAAGGAGGTGCCGCCGAGATCGCCGGTGATCACGTTCGGGAAGCCGGCCGCGCGCGCGATGGCGGCGGCGGCGATGACGCCGGCGGCGGGGCCGGAGAGGGCCGTGCGAACGGGCAGCTTACGCGCGGTCGCGGTCGACATCACGCCGCCATTGCTCTGGACGATGTGGAAGCGGCCGGTGAAGCCGTCCTGTGCGAGCGCGTCTTCGAGCCGGCCGAGATAGGAGCCGACGAGCGGTTGCAGCGTCGCGTTCAGCGCCGTCGTCGAGGCACGCTCGAATTCGCGGATTTCGGGCAGGATCGCCGAGGAGCAGGCGAGGTGCTCGTTGGGCCAGGTTTCGCGGGCGGCCTCCAGCGCGGCGCGCTCATTGGCCGGGTTGGCGTAGGCGTTGATGAAGATGATCGCCAGCGCTTCGCAGCCTTGCGCCGCGAGCGTGCGGGCCGCTCCGCGCACCGCGTCGAGATCGACCTCAGTCCGGATCGTGCCGTCGGCGAGCGTGCGCTCGGGCACTTCGAGCCGGCAATCGCGGCTGGCGGCCGGGGTGAAGTCGCCCCACAGCCCCCAGGTCTGGCGACGGTCGCGCCGGCGCATCTCCAGCGCGTCGCGGAAGCCGGGCGTGGTGATGACGCCGACCTTCGCGCCCTTGCGCTCCAGCAGGGCGTTGGTGCCGACCGTGGTGCCGTGGACGATCGAGGCAAGGTGCGCGACGGGGCCGAAGGTGGTCAGGCCGGCGATGAAGCCGGTCGCCTCGTCGCCGCGCTGCGAGGGGACTTTCGCGACGCGGAAGTGCTTCTCGTGCTCGTCGAACCAGAACAGGTCGGTGAAGGTGCCGCCGACATCGACGCCGACGATGGCGTGGGGGGAGGGTGCGGTCATCGGCCCGCCTCCGCGTCCACCCCATACTGCGCCCGCGCCGCTTCCGCGCTGACATAGCCATTCGCCACGTCGCGCCTGATAGCCGCCGCGTCCCGCTCATCCGGCGCGCCATACCCGCCCCCTCCGGGGCTCTCCAGCCGGACGCGCTGGCCTCTGGCGATGTGGATGTCGGCGATCTTGGTGACCAGAGGCGGCGACTTCTGCCCCTCCGCGCTGTCATAGACGAAGCGGTTCATCGCCGCCGGGCCGCCGCCCGCTACGCCGAAGGGCGGAAACTTGCCGCGCTCGCCCAGCAGGAAGACGTCGGCTCCCGACGCCGCCAGTGCTTCGATCTCGTAGATCGCGCCGCAGCCGCCGCGATGCTTGCCCGCCCCGCCGGAATCGGGACGCAGCGCCCATTGCGTGAACATCACGGGATAGGCGGCTTCGAGGATCTCGGCCGGCGGAATCGTCGCGGTCGAGATCGGGTTGTTGCCGTGGTTGAGGCCGTCGCCCTCCGGGTTGCCGCCGAGGCCGCCGCCGAAGAAGGAGAACATCACGAAGCGCGAGCCGTCGTCGCGATGGCCGGCGAGCGAAAGCGCGTTGATCGTCGCGTAGGGCGAGCCGTTGGCGCGCTCCGGCGCGATCTGGGCGAAGACGCCGAAGACCGTGTCGATGACGCGCAGGATCGTCTCGGTGTAGCCGCCGACCGGTTTCGGCGCGCTGACGCCGAGGAGCGTCGTGTCGGGAATGACGAAGGTGATCGGCTTGAGCACGCCGGCATTGGCCGGGACGTGCGGGAAGATATGCTTGAGCGCGACATAGCAGCAGGCGACCGCGGTCGAATAGGCGATGTTGAGCGGCCCCTGGCAGGGCGGGGCGGAGCGCGAGAAATCGAGCGTCATCAGGTCGCCCGCGATGGTCAGGTCGAGCGCGATGCGCAGCGGCTCGTCGGTGATGCCGTCATTGTCGAGGAAGTCGTCGAAGGAGTAGCGGCCGTCGGGCAGGCCGGCGATCTCGGCGCGCATCAGCGCCTCGGCGCGGGCCGAGAAGGCGTCGAGCGCCGCCTCGACCGTCTGCGTGCCGTAGTCGGCCAGGAGCGCATCGAGCCGCTGCTCGCCGAGATCGAGCGCGTTGAGCTGGCCGTTGAGGTCGCCCCAGTTCGATTGCGGCAGGCGCGAATTGGCGTTGAGGATCTCGACGATGTCGGGCTGGAACTCGCCCTTGCGCACGAGCTTCACCGGCGGGATGCGAAAACCTTCCTGAAAACTCTCCATCGCCTTGGCGTTGAAATTGCCGGGCACGTTGCCGCCGACATCGAGCCAGTGGCCGACCGAGGCCAGCCAGCAGAACAGGTGTCCGTCGCGAAAGATCGGCCGCACGAGCCGCATGTCGTTGAGATGGGTGCCGCCCTCATAAGGGTCGTTGAAGATCCAGGTGTCGCCGGGTTCGTTGGCCGCTCCCGCTTCGACGCGGGCGATCACCGCGCGCACCGCGAAGGCCATGGCGCCGACGAAGATCGGCAGGCCCGACGTGCCCTGCACCAGCGTGTCGCCGGTGGTGGCGTGGTAGAGGCCGTGACAGGCGTCGTGCGCCTCGGCGATGATCGGGTTGAAGGCGGAGCGGTAGAGCGTCGCGTCCATCTCGTTGGCGATCTGCTCGAGCCGGCCCTTCAGCACGGCGAGCGTGACGGGATCGAGCGTGGTCATGAGGCCTGCTTCGCCGTCTGTGCAGCGATGATCCGGTCGGCCTCGTAGGCGCGGCCGGCCGCGATCATCTGCGGCGTGCCGATCACGGCGTTGAGCTGGTCGAAATCGAACATCCGGTCGCGGAACGGGTCGGTGGTGCCGTTGGCCTTCAGCGAGGCGTAGAAATCCTGCGCGGCGCGGGCGAGTGCGCGCACGATGCCGCCGGGGAAGATCACCAGCGAGAAGCCGAGCGCCTCCAGTTCGCCGGCGGATTTGATCGGAGTGCGGCCGCCCTCGACCATGTTGGCCATCAGCGGCAGCGTGCCTTTCAGCTCGGCGACCACCCGCACGAGTTCATCGGCCGAGCCCGGCGCTTCGGCGAAGAGCAGGTCGGCACCGGCCTGCGCGTAAGCGTGGGCGCGCTCCAGCGCTTTGTCGAAGCCCTCGACCGCGATCGCATCGGTGCGGGCGATGACCAGCGTCTCGTCGGACGCACGCGCATCGGTCGCGGCCTTGATCTTGCCGACCATCTCGGCAGCCGGGATCAGGCCCTTGTCGGCGAGGTGGCCGCAGCGCTTGGGGAAGCTCTGGTCCTCGATCTGGAGCGCATTGGCCCCGGCGCGTTCGAACAGGCGCATGGTGCGCTGCATGTTGAGCGCGTTGCCGTAGCCGGTGTCGGCGTCGACGATCAGCGGGGTCGCGATACGGTCGCGGATCATGGTGATGGTGTCGGCGACCTCCGCCATCGAGACCAGGCCGATATCGGGCCGGCCGAGGCGGGTATAGGCGATCGAGGCGCCGGAGACGTAGAGCGCCTCGAAGCCCGCGGCCTCGCCGAGCGAGGCGGTCAGCGCGTCGTAGACGCCCGGCGCCAGCACGATCTCGGGCTCCGCGAAGCGCGCCCTCAGGGACGTGGTCATGGGCGATGTCCGTCGTTGGGGAGGGGAGCGGCGGCGAGCAGCGCGTTCAGCGCCGTGATATTCTGCGCCTGCGGCAGTGCATCGACATGGGCGAGGATCGCGGCGGCTTGGGGCTCGCCCCAGATCGGCACCGTCAGGTCGAAAAATTTTTCGCGGATCTCGGCGGCGCTGTAGGGGTCTTCGGTGTCGCCGCGATTGGTCGTCGCCTGCGCTTCCAGCACGCGGCCGTCGGTCAGGGTGATCGTCACCCTGGCCGGGCGCAGCGCCGGAAGCTTTGCCGTCGCCTCCACGTCCTCGCGGACGAAGACGCGGCGGGCGAGGTCGCGGGTCACCGGTTCGAGCCGGGCGGGTTCCCGGAAGGCTTCGACGGTCGCCGCGCCATGGACGATCGTGGTGGCGATCGAGAAGGGCAGCGAGAATTTCGCCGCCAGCATGTTGTGCGGCTCCTGCCCGGCGAGCTGCGCCGCCCAGATATAGGTGCCGACATCGATGCGCGCGATCCGCTCGGGCGCGATGCTTCCGCCTTCGCCGGCGACGATCCGCGCCAGCGCATCGAGCGCGCCGTGATTGTAGCGGCAGCAGGCATGGCGCTTGAAATAGTTGCGCGCGATCTCCCAGCGCTGTCCGAGCGCCTCGACCATCAACTCGGGCTTCCAGTCTTCGGCGATCACCGTGCCATAGACGGTGCCGAGACCGTCCGCCTCGCCGCAAAAGCCAGCGGCGACGAAATCGGCGACCATCAGGCCGATCTGGTTGGAGAAGCCGGCATAGCTGTTGCGGATCGTGCCGCCCTCCAGCATCGTCTTGCGGCTGGTCGAGAGGCCGAGCGAGGAAGCGACGTTGATCGTCTCGATGAAACCGGCCGGATCGCGACGGTTCAGCCAGGCGATGGCGACGGCTGCCCCGACCGTGCCCCAGGTGCCGTGTGGATGCATGGTGATGCGCAGCTTCGAGGCGATGCCGATCCGAGCGCCGATCTCGTAGCCGAGCGCGATCGCGGTGATGACGTCGTGGCCGCTCGCGCCCGACTTGGCCGCTTCGGCCAGCACCGCAGGCACGACATGGATGCCGGGATGGCCGCGGGCGAACTGGTTGCCCTCGTCGAGTTCCAGCATGGTGCCGGCGGTCCCGTTCAGGAAGGCTGCGACGCTCGCGAGCGCGCTGCGTCCGGCCCCGATGACGGCCGCACTGGCGGCGCCCTCGTCAGGCGCCGTGCGCTTCGCCAGCGCGATCGTCTCGGGCTCCTGCGCGCCTGCGGCAATCGCGGCGATGCAATCGGCCGTCACCTGCACGGTCCGCGCGACGACCTCGGCCGGCAGGTCCTCGTAGCGCAGGCCGGCGCAGAAGCCGGCGAGCCGCGTGAGCCAGTCCGGCGTCGCCGGGCGCTGCATCACGGGTTCGGCCTTGACATGGGCCTCGTAGGAATGCGCGTTCATGACGGCCTCACAATCCGAGATAGGCATGTTTGAGGGCGGGGTCGGCGGCGATATCGGCCGAGGTGCCCTCGACGACGATGCGGCCGTTCTCCAGCACATAGGCGCGGGCGGCGAGTTCGAGCGACTGCACCACGTTCTGCTCGACCAGCATCACCGCGAGCCCTTCCGCGGCGATCGTCGCGATCAGGGAGAACATCTCCTCGACCAGGAGCGGCGAGAGGCCCAGCGACGGCTCGTCGAGGATCAGCAGCTTCGGCTCGCCCATCAGGCCGCGGCCGATCGCCAGCATCTGCTGCTCGCCGCCCGAGAGCGTGCCGGCGGCCTGCGTCGAGCGCTCCCGCAGGCGCGGGAAGAGGGTGAACATCCGCTCCAGATTGGCCTCGCGCGCCGGTTTGCCGCGGCGGTAGCTGCCGAGGATCAGGTTGTCGCCCACGCTCATGTTCGGGAAGATGCGGCGCCCCTCCGGGACATGGACCAACCCGGCTGCGACGATGGCGGACGGTTTCGCCCCGGCGATGTCGCTGCCGAGGAAGCGGATCGCCCCGGCGCGCGGCCGGATCAGCCCCGAGAGCGCGCGGTTCAGCGTGGTCTTGCCGACGCCGTTGGCGCCCAGCACCGCGACGATCTCGCCGGCCTGCACGGTCAGGCCGATGCCGCGCAGCACGTCGGCCCCGCCATAGCCGGCAACGAGGTTCTCGACCTCAAGCATGGGCGGCTCCCGCCCCCTGCAGGCGCTTGGCGGCGCCATGGCCGAGATAGGCCTCGATCACCGCCGGGTCGCCGGCGATCTCAGCCGGCGACCCTTGAGCGATGATCTTGCCTTGCGCCAGCACATGGATGTCCTCGCACAGGCTCATTACCGCCTGCATGACGTGCTCGACCATCAGGATGGTGACGCCGCCGTCGCGGATCTGGCGGATGACGGGCAGCATGTCGCGGATCTCGGAGGGGTTGAGTCCGGCCAGCACCTCGTCGAGCAGGAGCAGTTTCGGCTCGGTGGCGAGCGCGCGCGCCAGCTCCAGACGCTTGCGGCCGGATACCGTCAGGGCGGAGGCCGGCTGCTCCAGCATGCCGCCGAGGCCGACGAGGTCGGCGACGTAGCGGGCCCTGGCTTGCGCCTCGCTGCGGCCGGAATGGCGCAGATAGGCGCCGACCGCGATGTTCTCGACCACCGACAGCCCGGCGAAAGGCTGGACGATCTGGAAGGTGCGGGCGATGCCGCGCCGCGCCCGCAGATGCGCCGGCTCGGCGGTGACGTCCTGCCCGTCGAAGACGATGCGGCCTTCGCTGGCCTGCTCGAAGCCGGCGATCAGCGTGAACAGGGTGGTCTTGCCGGCGCCGTTGGGGCCGATCAGCCCGGTGATCGAGCCGGTCTTGACGGCCAGGCTCGCGGCATTGACCGCGACCAGCCCTCCGAAGCGTTTCGTGACGGTCTCGACGGCAAGCATCATGGCGCTGCTTCCGTCGCGGGCTTGGACTTGCGGTTGAGCCGCTTCAGCAGGCCCATGATGCCGTCAGGCGCAAAGGCGATCGCCGCGACGAGCAGCGCGCCGTAGATGACGAGGTCGATGCCAGGGATGCGGCCGGCGAAGAGCTTCGTCAGTTCGCCGAGCCCATGCAGCGTCACCGCGCCGATCACCGGGCCGAGCGGCGTGCCGATGCCGCCGATGATCGGCGCGATCAGCGATTCGACGGAGATCCAGGCGCCATAGGCGATGTTGGCGTCGATGTAGAGATAATACTGCACATAGAGCGCCCCGGCCGCGCCGGTGATGCCGCCCGACAGCGTGATCGCGCCGAGCTTGACCGCAAGCGTGTCGACGCCGAGCGCGCGGGCCGCGTCCTCGTTCTCTCTGACGGCCGCGAGCCAGGCGCCGAAGCGCGAGCGCGCGATCGCGGTCGTCATCAGCAGCACGAAGCCGACCAGCCCAAGCGCGATCCAGACAAAGGCGGCACGGCTGGCGAACTGAAAATTCTCGGGCCGCACATCGAGCTTGATCAGGGTGCCGGCCGCGCCGCCGGTCAGGGCCGAGGCGTTGGCGAGGATGCGGAAGACCTCGGCGAAGGCGAGCGTCACCAGCGCGAAATAGGAGCCGCGCAGGCCCGAGCGGAAGCTGAGGAAGCCGATCACCCAGCCGGTCAGGGCCGAAAGCGCGATGCCGGCCGCGGAGGCCGCCCAGGCGTTGACGCCGTAGCGCGCCTGCAGGATCGCCGCCGCGTAGGCGCCGGTGCCGAAGAAGGCGGCATGGCCGAAGGAGAACTGCCCGCCGAAGCCGCCGAGCAGGTTCCAGCCCTGCGCCGAGAGCGCGATGATCAGCGTGAAGACGATGAAGTTCAGCACCGTGTTGGCGGTGATGACGACCGGGATCAGCGCCGCGAGCGTCAGCAGGATCACGGCCGGGGTGTAGGCGCGGACGGCGCTCATGCCCGCGCTCCGAACAGCCCGGTCGGCTTGACCAGCAGCACCAGGATGAAGATCAGGAAGATGCCGATCTGGCCGAGGCTCTCGCCGAAGAACAGCCCGCACAGGCTCTCGACCACGCCGATGAAGAGCGCGCCGATCAGCGCGCCGGGGATCGAGCCCATGCCGCCGAGGACGACGATGGTGAAGGCGACCAGCACGAAGGCGTTGCCGGCGCGCGGCGTCACATAGAAGGTCGGCATCAGGAGGCAGGCGGCGATGGCGACGCAGGCCGCGCCGAGCCCGAAGGTGACGGCGTAGATGTGCGCGACGTCGATGCCGGCGAGCGCGGCGCCGGTCTTTTCCCTGGCGACGGCGCGGATCGCCTTGCCGGTGTCGGTGCGGGTGAGCAGCAGGCCGAGCGCGAGCGCGACCAGAAGCGCGACGCCGAAGGCCGCGACGCGCGGCAGGGCCAGGAAGGTGAAGCCGAGATCGACCGAGTTGAAAGCGTAGGGCACGTCGATCGAGCGCGTGTCGGAGCGGAAGATCGAGAGCATGGCGTTCTCGAACAGGATCGAGAGGCCGAGCGTGACGAGCAGGATGTTGCGGTCCTCGCCATGGCTGGCGGGGCCGATGACGAAACGCTGGAGGGCGTAGCCGAGCCCGAAGAACAGCGGCGTCACGATGAACAGCGCGAGATAGGGATCGAGCCCGAAGACGCTGTGGGCGACATAGACCGCGAACATCGCCACCGTGAGCGTCGCGCCATGGGCGAAATTGATGATGTGCAGCACGCCATAGACCAGCGTCAGCCCCAGCGCGATCAGCGCATAGACCGAGCCGGTCATCAGGCCGTTCAGCACGGCTGCGAGAAGGATGGGTGGTGAGAACATTGAGCGCCTGTCCTTCTCCCCTCGGGGGAGAAGGTGGCCCGGCGTATCCGGGTCGGATGAGGGAAGACTGGGTGAGGGCCATGCCGTTTGCGCGTCGGCACGGCCCTCACCCGTCATGACTTCGCCATGCCACCTTCTCCCCCGAGGGGAGAAGGGAAGGCTCACGCCGGCACGGGGAACACCGCCTTGGCATCGGCGAAATCGGCCGGGAAGATCACCTTGATGTCGGCGCCCTGGACCTGGGTGTTGACCGGCGCGCCGCCCTCGTTCTGGCCGTTGGTGAATTTGGTCGGGCCATAGGGCATGAGATGGCCGGCGAAGGTCGAGGCGGCGAGCGCCTCGGTGACCTTGGCCTTGTCGGCTGAGCCGGCCTTCTCGATCGCGTCGGCGAGCAGGGCGACGCAGGAGTAGTTCAGCGGGATGTTGTAGGTCCAGAACTTGCCGGAGGCCTCGACCTGCTTGCGCAGCGCCTCGGCGACGGGCTTGCGCGGATCGTGCCAGTGGTTGCAGTCCATGACATTCTGGGCCGCGTCCTGGAACTCCTTGACGAAGCGGAAGTTCGAGGCCGCGCCGTTCAGCACCGCATAGATGCCCTTGGGCCTGATGCGCTGCTGCTGCATGGTGCGCGCCAGCAGGGCGAACTCGCCGTAATAGCTCGACGGGATGACGAGGTCGGGGTTCTTCGCCTTGATCTGGAGGGCGACGTTCGACATGTCGCGCGTCGGCGTCGGATGGGCGATCGTGTCGAGCACCTCGAAGCCGAGCTTCGGGAGTTCGGTCTGCATCAGCTTGGCGAGGCCGGAGCCGAAGAGCCCGTCCTCATGCACCAGCACCACGGTCTTGGCCGGCTTGCCGGCGGCGTCGTTGAGCTTGGCGAGGTTGGCGAGCGCCGTCTTGGTGACCATGCCGAAGCCGGGGCCGAAGCGGAAGGTGTTCTTCAGGCCGCGCGTGACGATCGAATCGGCGACGCCGACATCGACGATATAGGGCAGATCATAGCGCGCCGCGGCCTGGGAGGCGGCGAGGCAGATCGGCGAGGCGAAGCCGCCGACGATCGCGACGACGCCTTCGGCCTGCATGCGCTCGACCTCGGCCGTGCCGCCTTCCGGCGTCGAGCGGGCGTCGCCGAAGACCGTCTCCAGCTTGGCGCCGCCCATCGACTTGATGCCGCCGGCGTCGTTGATCGCCTTGATCGCGGCCTCGGCGCCGATCTGGCCCTGCTGGCCGTCATAGGCGAGCGCGCCGGTGACGGGCTGCAGGATGCCGACCTTGATGGCCGGGGCCTGCGCCCGCAGAACGCCCGGCATGGCGATGGCGGCGGTGCCGGCTGCGCCCGTTACAAGCAGCGCGCGGCGGGACATCTCGGTCGTTCTGGTCATCTCACGTTCTCCTCTGTTTTTGTCTGATCTTGCGATGGTCCGGTCTTGTGCCGGTATTGCGATGTCGGCGTCACGGGTCGGCCTTCAGGCCGCGTTCCCTGATCAGCGCACCCCATTTCCCGCGCTCGCGGGCGATGAAGCCGTCGAGCTCGGCCGGCGTCATCGGTGCAAATTCGACGCCGAGTGCCAGGAGCTTGGCCTTGATGTCGCGCGTCTGGAAAGAAGCCGTGACGACGGCGTTGATGCGGCCGATGACGGCGGCCGGCGTACCCTTCGGCGCCATCAGCGCCAGGAAGCTCAGCGCCTCGTAGCCGGGCACGGTTTCGGCGAGTGCCGGAATGTTCGGCAGCGTGGCGAGACGTTGGGCGCCGGTGACGCCGAGAACCTTGACCTTGCCGGCCTCGATCTGCGGCAGTGCGGTCTGGACGTTGTCGAACATCAGCTCGACCTGGCCGCCGATCAGATCCGACATCGCCGGGCCGGCGCCGCGATAGGGCACATGGGTGATGTCGATATCGGCCATCGCCTTGAACAGTTCCGGCGCGAGATGGCTGGTGGCGCCGACGCCAGAGCTGCCATAGTTCAGCTTGCCCGGCCGCTGTTTCGCCAGCGCGATCAGCTCCGCGATCGTGTTCGCCGGCAGGGCGGGATGGGCGACCAGCAGCAGCGGCCCCTGCGACAGCATCGCGACCGAAGCGAAATTATCCGGATCATAGGAGAGTTTCGGACGCAGATACTGGTTTGTGACATGGGTCGCAGGCGTCGCGACCAGCAGCGTATGGCCGTCGGCCGGCGCGCGCTCGACATCGGCCGAGCCGAGCGCCCCCGAGGCGCCGCCCTTGTTCTCGACGATGAAGCGCTGGCTCGTCGCCTGCGACAGCGCTTCCGCCGCGAAACGGCCCATGACGTCGGTCGCCCCTCCGGCGGGATAGGGCACCACGACCTTGCCGGTCCGGCTCGGCCAGCTGTCCTGGGCAAGCGCGCCGCCGAGCGTGCAGCCGAGCAGGAGCAAGCCTGCGAGGCCTTGTCCGAACCGGCTCATGACTCCCCTCCCGGCCATCGCCTCATCCCCTTGCCGCCGCCGGAACCGGCGACCAGCGCCGCTCGTCGTCGGCGCCGTCGCGCTGGAGCTCCATCTGGAAGGAATAGCGATCCGGCCGGTAGAGCGCCTGGAGATGTTCGACGCCGCGCCCGTCCGGCCCGAACACGACCCGGGTCAGCGACAGGAGTGGCGAGCCGATCTCGAGGCCGAGCGCCTCGGCGACGTCGGGTCCGGCGAGCGTCGCGCCGATCGCCTGGCTGGCGCGCTCGACCATGGTGCCGGAGCGCTCGAGCAGGGTCAGCAACGGCTGCGAGGCGAGATCATCCTCCGAATAGGTCAGGCCGATGCGTTCGGGAACATGGGTGGTGAGGTAGGAGAAGGGCTGGCCGTCGATCAGGCGCACGCGGACCGAGCGCTGGGTCCGCTCGCCGCCATCGAGGCCGAGCGCCTGCGCCACCGCTTCGGGCGGCGCGCCATAGGAGAAGGCGAGCAGGCGCACGCCGGTCAGCCGGCCCATCTCGACGAGATGGCTCAGCATGTTGGAGAAATCCGCCACGATCGGCCGCGGCGCCTCCGGCTCGCGCACGAAGGTGCCGGCGCCGACGCGCCGGTCGATCAGATGGTCGTTGGCGAGACTGTCGAGCGCGCGGCGGATGGTGACGCGCGAAACGCCGTGCGCCAGTGCCAGAGCCGGCTCGCTCGACAAGCGCGTGCCGGGCGCGATCTCGCCGCTGGCGATGCGCTCGCGCAGCAGGAGATAGATGCGGCGTGCCTTGAGCGGTTCGAGCGCAGCGTCCAAGCTCGGTCCCCGGCGTCGGTGAGGCGATCTGACTGCATGCCAGAACAACTATCTGTCTAGCGTATAGAACAACTTGCTTGCGTCAAGCGGCTCGGGCGCTATCTTGAGATGATCGCTCGTTCGCGACGAGCCCGATGGGACGTTGGCAAGATGCTGCAGCCGCGCACGCTGTTCGACAAGCTCTGGGCGAGCCATGTCGTGACCGAGCGGCCCTCCGGCGACGCGCTGCTCTGGATCGACCGGCATTTCGTCCATGAGGGCTCGTTCCACGCCTTTGCCCAGGTCGCGGGCAGGAACGGCGAGGTCGCCGAGCCAGGCCTGACCTTCGGCGTCGCCGACCATTACGTGCCGACGCGCCGGCGCGACCATGTCGGCAATCCCGAGATCGCGCGGATGATCGACGATCTGTCCGCCAACACGGCCAAGCACGGCATCGCGCTGTTCGATCTGCACGACCCGCGCCAGGGCATCGTTCATGTCGTCGGCCCGGAGCAGGGCTTGACGCTACCCGGTCTGACCATGGTCTGCGGCGACAGCCACACCGCGACCCATGGCGCCTTCGGGGCCTACGCCTTCGGTATCGGCGCGTCGGAGGTCGCCCATGTGCTGATGACGCAGACGCTCTGGCAGAAGAAGCCGAAGCGGATGCGGATCACGATCGACGGCACACCGGCGTCCGGCGTGGGTGCCAAGGACTTCATTCTCTCGATCATCGCCAGGATCGGTACGGACGGCGCGCGCGGCCATGCGGTCGAATATGCCGGCCCGGCCGTGCGTGACCTGTCCATGGCCGGGCGCATGACGATCTGCAACATGTCGATCGAGGCTGGCGCGCGCTGCGGCCTGATCGCGCCCGACGAGACGACCTTTCGCTGGATCGAGGGCCGACCATTCGCGCCGAACGGGGCGGACTTCGCTGCAGCGGTCGAAAGCTGGCTGATGCTGCCGAGCGATCGCGACGCCGACTTCGACCGGGAGATTTCGCTCGATGCGGCGACGATCGCGCCGGTGGTGACCTGGGGCACGAGCCCGGAGGACGCGCTGCCGATCGATGGGAACGTGCCCGATCCGGGCGGCGTCACCGACGAGGGGCGGGCGGCGGCGATGCGCGATTCCCTGAACTATATGGGGCTGAGGGCCGGTCAGAAGCTCACCGAGATCGCGGTCGACCGGGTCTTCATCGGCTCCTGCACCAATGCCCGGATCGAGGATCTGCGCGCGGCGGCGAGCGTGCTGTCGGGCCGCAAGGCCTCCGTGCCGGGGCTGGTTTCGCCGGGCTCGGCGCAGGTCAAGCGGCAGGCGGAAGAAGAGGGGCTCGACCGCATCTTCATGGCCGCCGGGCTCGACTGGGTCGCTTCGGGCTGCTCGATGTGCGTCGGCATGAACGGGGACGCCGTGCCGGCCGGCGAGCGCTGCGCCTCGACGACGAACCGCAATTTCCGCGGCCGGCAGGGGCCGGGCGCGCGCACCCACCTGATGTCGCCGGCGATGGTCGCGGCGGCGGCCGTGACCGGCCGGCTGACCGATGTCAGGCCGCTGCTGGAGGGCCGCTCATGAAGTCCCTGAAGACGGTCGCCGGCAGCGCCTGTCCGCTCGGGCTCGCCAGCGTCGACACCGACCAGCTCATCCCGGCCCGCTTCATGAAGCGGCCGCGCTCGGAGGGTTATGGCGCCTTCCTGCTGCATGATCTCCGGCGCGACGAGGCCGGCGCCGAGAAGCCCAACTTCCCGCTCAACCGGTCCGTCTGGCGGCAGGCGCCGATCCTGGTGGCGCGGCGCAATTTCGGCTCGGGTTCGTCGCGGGAGGCGGCGGTCTATGCGCTCGCCGACCATGGCATCCGGGTGGTTCTGGCGCCGACCTTCGGCGACATCTTCGCCTCTAACGCGGTCAAGAACGGGCTCCTGCCGGCAGTGCTGGGCGAGGCCGATGTCGAGGATCTGCTCGCGGCGCTGCAGGCGACGCCGGATCTTGCCGTCACCGTCGATCTCGCGGAGCAGTCGGTCGCCTGGGGCAACCGCTCCGTCGCCTTCGCGATCGACCCGGTCTGGCGCGAGCAACTGCTCAATGGTTGGGACGACATCGACGTGACCCGCTCGTTCACCGAAGCGATCGCGCGGTTCCGAAGCGAGGATGCCGGGCTGCGGCCCTGGGCGCGGCCGGTGCGCGGCTAGCGCCAGCGCTGCAGCGCGTCGGTCAGGGTCTGGCCGCCCGAGATGCCCTTCTCGAAGGTGATGATGCCGCGCCGGCCTGAAGCGAAGCGGATCGGCACGTCGATCCAGTTGCGGCCGGTCATCAGCTCGATGTTGCGCTCGACCTCGACCGGGACATTGGAAAGCGCGACCACGAAGAGGTTGTCGCCGAGCGCCGAATTGATCGCCGAGAGCGGGGCGCCGCGCTCGCCCTCGTCGGTCTTGAACTGCGGCACGCCGACCTCGCGGATGGCCTCCGGGACCTGGCTGCCGGACTGGCCGAAGCGCAGGCCGATGATGTGCGAAGCCGGGAAGGCGCTCTCGGTGTTGCGGCGGATGGTGAAATCCAAGGTCATCGCCGCTTCCGGCACCTCGACCGTGGCGCGCACGATGGTCTCGACCGGGCGGCCCTGGCCGGCGCTCTCGCTGTCGAGTCGCCAGAAGACGCGACCCTGGATGGCACGCGGCTGCTGCGGGTTCTCCGGCACCTCGGTGTAGAGGATCGCGCGCTGGGCAACCGTGACCTCGCTCCCGCCTTGGGCGGGAGTGCCCGGGCCGGCGCCGGGGCGCTGTTGCTGCTGCTGGATGGCAGCCGGATCGCCGATGCGGTCGTTGAGCTTGCCGGCATTGTCGGCGGGTGCCGTCTGCTGCGCCGCCGTCTCGGCGCGGGACCGCGTCGCCGCGTCCGGCGGCTTGATCTTGTTGACGTAGAAAGCGGCGGCCGCGATGGCGGCGACGGCGATCGCGACGCCGCCGCCGACGACCGCAGTGCGGACATGGCCGGGATCGACGCCGCGTTTGCGCGGCGGCTGGACGCGCGGGCGGTTCTGCGGCGGCTCCGTGGGTTCTGGCGTCGGGTCGGCGAAGGGCTCGTCGACGATCGCCTGCGGCGCGGGTTCCGGCGGCGGGGCCGGCGTCTCCGGAGCGGGGCGGATCACGGGCCCTGCGGCCGCAGCCGCCGGCGCGGGTGCATCGTCGTATTCGGCCTCGACCTTGGTCATCGCCTCGTCGAGCGAGAGCCGCTCGCGCATGATCTCGGCTTCGCCGAGCGGCGGATCGAGGCTGCGCAGCTGCGCGACGAGCGCGCTCCTGGCCCGGTCGTAGACGGCCTGACGCGCTGGGGGCGATTTGTCGGGCAGCCCGGCGACCGCACGCGCCAGGATGGGATAGAAGTCGGCCATCGGGCTCACTTGTCGATCTTGCACCGCCCCGTCAACCCTTTGGCGGGCGAGTGAGGCCGTGGCGAGGCGGCTCGGCCCGCGATGGGCTGATCAACCTTCGAAGGGCAGGTCAACTTTCGAAGGGATTATGGACCAGGATGGTGTCGTCGCGCTCCGGGCTGGTCGAAAGCACGGCGACGCTGGCACCAATCAGCTCCTCGATGCGCCGGACATATTTGATCGCCTGCGCCGGCAGGTCGGCCCAGGAGCGGGCGTTCGCGGTCGAGCCCTCCCAGCCTTCGATCACCTCGTAGACCGGCTCGACACGGGCCTGGTCGCTCTGGCCGGCCGGCAGGTGCTCCAGCACCTCGCCGTCAAGTTTGTAGCCGGTGCAGACCTTGATCTCGGAAAAGCCGTCGAGGATATCGAGCTTTGTCAGCGCGATGCCATCGATACCCGAGGTCTTCACGGTCTGGCGTACCAGGCAGGCGTCGAACCAGCCGCAGCGGCGCTTGCGGCCGGTGACGACGCCGAATTCCTTGCCCTTCTGGCCGATCAGCTCGCCGGTCTCATCGAAGAGCTCGGTCGGGAACGGCCCCTCGCCGACACGGGTCGTATAGGCCTTGGCGATGCCGAGCACATAGCCGACGGCGGAGGGGCCGAGGCCCGAGCCGGTCGCGGCCTGGCCGGCGACGATGTTCGACGAGGTCACGAAGGGATAGGTGCCGTGATCGACATCGAGCAGCGCACCCTGCGCGCCCTCGAACAGGATGCGCTTGCCGGCGCGGCGCTCGGCGTCGAGCAGGGCCCAGACCGTGTCGGCATAGGGCAGCACCTGAGGTGCGATGTTGGTCAGCAGCGTCAGCAGTTCCCCGGCGTCGACCTCGCCGATCCCGAGCCCGCGCCTGAGCGCATTGTGGTGGGCGAGAAGGCGCTCGATCTTGGCCTTCAGGATCGCCGGATCCTTCAGGTCGACGACACGGATGGCGCGACGGCCGACCTTGTCCTCATAGGCCGGGCCGATGCCGCGCTTGGTCGTGCCGATCTTGAGGCCGGCATTCGAGGTCTCGCGGAAATGGTCGAGCTCGCGGTGCAGCGGCAGGATCAGCGTGGCGTTGTCGGCCAGCCGCAGGTTCTCAGGGCTGATCGCGACGCCCTGCGCCCGCAGCCGCTCGATCTCCTCGACGAGATGCCATGGGTCGACGACGACGCCGTTGCCGATGACCGAGAGCTTGCCTGGCCGCACGATGCCCGAGGGCAGCAGCGAGAGCTTGTAGACGATGCCGTCGATGACGAGCGTGTGGCCGGCATTGTGTCCGCCCTGGAAGCGCACCACGACATCGGCCTGGCTCGACAGCCAGTCGACGATCTTGCCCTTGCCCTCGTCGCCCCACTGGGCGCCGACAACCACCACATTCGCCATGGATCAGGTGTCCCTGCTCGTCTCGCAATCACGGGCGCAAGCGACGCACACATGCAAAACCCCGACGCAAGGCCGGGGTTTCGGGGCATGTCCTTGCAGGCCCTCATGGGCCAACATGGCGGCGAGGTCAAGGCGAAGCGGGCTTGCCCGCCAGCAACGCGACGACCGCGCCGACCAGCGCCGGGGCGCCGTAGGGCTTGCGGATCAGGGGTGCCGGCGGCAGGTCGGCAGGCAGGCCGGAATCGCTGAAGCCGGAGGCGAAGGCGAAGGGAATGCCGGCCTCGACCAACTGGCGGGCCAGTGGCGCGCTGGTGCCGCTGCCGAGCTGGACGTCGAGAATGGCGGCGTCGGGCCGGAACTGGCCGAGGCGGGCAAAGGCCTCGTCCAGCGTCGCGCAGATCTCGACGCGGCCGGCCCCCGCCTCGGTCAGCACCGCCTCGACCTCCATCGCGATCAGGAACTGGTCCTCGACCACGAGGAGCTGCGCGCCCGAGAGCGGCGCAGCGACCTCGACCGGCGCAGCCGGCCGCGATGCGGATGCCGGCGCCACTGTCGCGGCATCGGTCGCGGTCCAGTCGAGATGCGGCGCAGGGATCGCGATGTCGGCGCGCAGACCGTCGACGGCATAGTCGATTTCTGCCCGGCCGCCGAGATCGAAGGGGATGCCGCGGTCGATCAGGACGGAACCGAACCCCGTCCGCTTCGGGGCGACGACGGGCGGTCCACCCGATTCGGCCCAGAGGAGGGCGAGTCCGTCGTCTTCCTCCCGCCGCCAGGAGATGGCGAGCCGACCGCTGGCGCGCGACAGGGCGCCGTATTTCGCGGCGTTGGTCGCAAGCTCATGCAGAACCAGCGCCAGCACCGAGTGGGCGCGGGCGTCGAAGCGAACCGGCGGCCCGTCGAGCGCGATCGTGGCGTTGCCGCGATAGGGCGCGAGTTCGGCCTCGAGCAGGGCCGAGAGCGCGCCGCCGCCATTGCCCCGCACGGCCTGATCATGCGCGACCGAGAGCGCGGCGATCCGACCCTTCAGCGATTCGACGTAGTCGATGATGGGCTGATCGTTCTCGACGGGGCGCGAGACCAAAGAGGTGATCAGCGCCAGAATGTTCTTGACGCGGTGGTTGAGCTCCTCGTTCAGCAGCTTCTGGCGCTGGTCCGCCTTGCGCTTTTCTTCGGCCAGCAGCTCCGTGTGATGGAGAACGACCTCGACCAGCGCCGAGCGCGTCGATTCGGCGGCGCGCAGGTCGCTGTCCGACCAGGGTTTCGACTGGCGCTCGACCGTCTCCTTCCAGATCGCGAAGCTCTTGCGCGGTGTCAGCCGGTCACCGAGCGGGCCGATCTCGTATTGTTTGTTCGGGTCGCCGCCCCATTCCACCGTCTCGATCACCTCTCGGCGGAAGAACAGGAGGTAGTCACGCGGACGCTGCGACAGCGGCACGCAGAGCACGCCGGCCGCTTCGGCCCGATAGGCGTCGGCGCCGAGGCAGCGTCCGGGCAGGTCATGGCAGGCGAAGACCCGGCCTTCCGCCACCTCGTTGAGAAAATCGAGCAGGGTCGGGATCGCCGTCTGCGGCGGCGTGCTTCCCGTCGCTGCCCAGGTCCCGTCGAGCCACAGGCCGATGCCGTCGCAGACGAGCAGGCGGTGGAAATCCGGCAGCCGTTCGCGCAGGAAGCCTGACACGTCGCCGGATTGCGGCCCCATCTGGAGCAGATCGTCGAGAAAGCCGCGGGCGCGCTCGGCGGCATCGAGCTTCTCGCGCTGGATCAGTGCGTCGAGCTGCAGCGAGAAGAACTCGCCGAAGATCTCGGCCGCGATGCGCAGGTTCATCGGCAGGGTGCGCGGCGCGTAATGATGGCAGGCGATCAGGCCCCAGAGCTGCCCGCCGATGATGACCGAGATCGACATCGAGGCGCCGACGCCCATGTTGCGCAGATATTCGCAATGGATCGGCGAAACGCTGCGCAGATGGGCGAAGGAGAGGTCGAGCGGCTGGCCGGCCTCGTCGCGTTCGGGCGCGATCGCGACACGCGCGCCGCTGGCGTCGGAGACGATCCGGATCGGGTTCTGCAGATAGAGCCGGCGCGCCTGCTGGGGAATGTCGCCGGCCGGGAAATGCTGGCCGAGGAAGCTTTCGAGATCGGGACGCTTGGCCTCGCTGATCACCTGGCCGGAGCCGTCCGGCGCGAAGCGGTAGATCATCACGCGGTCATATTGCAGCACCGCGCGCAGCAGCCGCGCCGCCTGGCGCACGAGACGGTCGATCGAACCGAACCTCTCGAGGCGGCGGATCAGCGTGCGGGTGAATTCGAGCGGAGAGGTCGTGCCCTCGGGCGCGGTCGGCTCGATCTCGATGATGGCGTTGCCGCCATGGCGATGCACCGAGAGGTCGAACAACGGCCCGTTTTCGCTGAGCTGCACGCCGGTCATCAGGCCCGGCCGCGAAGGCTCGCCCGAGCGCGCCAGCGCATTGCGCAGGTTGTGGACGAGCTGCGGCGCCAGCACCGTCTCCAGCCGCCGGCCGGTGACGGTCTCCTCGCCGAGCTCGAGCATGGCGTGGAGGTTCACGGAGTGGCGGCGCAGGATCACCGCTTCCGGGTCGCAGGCGATCAGGCAGCCATGCGGCTGGATGCTGCCCGGGACATGGATCGGCTCGCGATCGCAGTTGGTCAGGTCAACCGGTGACGAATCGGTCATGATCGAGCTGTTCGAAGGCTTGCGTCGCCGCGAGGAAGGCGTCGTCGGCGGCGGCTGCCGCCGCCTCGCGGTCGAGCGTCGGCGCGCCTTCGATCAGAGCGACGTAACGCCGCCAATTGTCGAGGGAACCGGCCTGGAGGGCGAGATGGCGGGCGCCGTGGCTGGCGGTCATGCCGAATTGGCTCACGCTGCGATGGGTCAATTGCGCGCCGAGCGACGAGCCTTCCAGCACATAGAACAGCCCGGCGAGCGCAGCCGTGTCATTTGACATCGCCATGGCGGGAGCGGGCGACGCGAGCTCCAGGCCGAGATCGGCCGCGTCCTCCGCCAGGAGCGAGCCGAGCTCCAGCGGCCGCCAGTCATGAAAGAGCGCGGGCCGCACATCTGCATCTGCCAAGGCGCGTTCGATCGGTGTGCGGAAACGGTGCATGCCGGCGAGATAACGCCGATAGGCCGAAAGGGTTTCGACCGGACCGACGATCTCTTCGAGCGCCTTGTGACGGGTCGAGGTGGCCGAGCGGAGGAAGAAGCGCAGGGAGGGCGGCGACATCGTCCTGCGCTAACCACCTTGTCACGCCCTGTCAAAGACGCGGTCGGGGCGCCGGCGCATGGCCGGCCCTGCATCCAGGCCCATTGGCGGCAGCGACCCGACGCGCTAGGCCGCATGACCTCCGTCCGGACCCCTGCCCATGAAGTCGCTCGCCATCTCGACCCTGACGATCTGCGGCATCGAGGAATTGCCGGGCCATGGCGCGCGCCGGGTCAGCCATGTGCTGTCGGTGCTCGATCCCGGCATGCCCGAGCCCGACGCCTTCGGCGCCTATGGCGAGCATCACCGGGTCACCCTGCGCTTCCACGACATCATCGGTCCGGCCCAGGGCCTGATCGATCCGCAACCGCGCCACGTCGCGGAGATCCTGCGCTTCGGCGAGAGCCTGAAGGAGGGTCTGGAGGGGCGCAGCGAAGGCCATCTCCTGGTGCATTGCCATATGGGCATCTCGCGCTCGACCGCCGCCATGGCGATGCTGATGGCGCAGAACGATGCCGAGTCGGGCGAGGACGAACTCTTCGCGCGGCTGCGTGAGACCCGGCCCCAAGCCTGGCCCAACTCGGTGATGATCGGGCTGGCCGACGACCAGCTCGGCCTCAGTGGCCGGCTCGTCGCGGCGCTGCGCCGGCATTACGGCCACCAGATTCGGGTCCAGCCGAACTATGTCGACTGGATGACCCGGCTCGGCCGGAAGCGCGAGCTCGACATGGCGCTGTAAGGCGTCAGTTCACCCGCGGCAGGGGCACCGGCTGGCCGGGCTTGACCTGCTGCTCATAGGTCAGCTCGCGGTCACCCGGCCATTTGATCCGGTAGGCGACCTTGATCTCTTTTTCGGCGCCGGGCGCGAGGTCGAAGCTCCAGGCCGAGACGCCGCGCCTGTCGCCGACCTGCTTTTCGGTCGCGGGCGTCGTCTGCGGCAAGGTCTCGACCGTGATCGCGCTCGACTCGGAGAAAGGGATGCGCTCGGTCACCGTGACCTTGACCGGCTGGGCATGCAGGCTCTTCACCACCGTGCGGAACTCGCGCAGGTCGGTCCGGCTCTGGCCGAGCCACGTCGGGTCGTTCTCGCGGCGGCGGACCGGCGCGCGGGTGACCTTGAGCTTGTCGTCGGCACCGAAGCCGAGCTCGACCTTGTCGCCGGGCGCGACCAGCCCGAGCCGGCCCTTGCCGATATAGGCGCCGTCGCGATGCAGGAAGACCTCGCCCGGCAAGAGCGGCGCCTCCTCCTCATGGCTGAAGGCGGCCTCGAGATAGGCCTTCTCCTCGAGCTCCGGCGTGGCGCGGGCCGAGAGCGTCGGCGCGAGCCTGCCCTGGCTCAGGACGACCGCCTTGGACGAGCCGTCCTGCGGGACGCTGACCCGGCTGGAGACGGAAAAGCTCGCCTGATAGGCGCCGGCTTCGAGCTGGGCGGTTTGGATTTCGGCGGGCTTGGCGAGGGCCTCGCGCCGCGCCAGGTCTGCCGCCTCCGGCTCGGCCTTGGCGCGAGCCGCCGCCATCGGCGCGGGCGATACGGGCGCCGCGCTGAGCCGCTGGCGCGTCTCGTAGATCGAGGGCGGCTCGAAGAACGCGACCTGGATCGGCGGGAGATCGGGCGCGCGCGTCCCGCCGGCCGAGCGCGTCGTCGAGAGCGTGACCGCGACGTCGTTCCAGTCCTCCCCGCTGCGCTGGCGCAGTTCGGCGCGCCGGGTGAAGGCGATCTCCGGCTTCGCGGCTGCACTGCCGGTGCTCAGCCGCGCCTCGTATTGCGGCGTCCAGCCGGCCCCACCGACCCGGTAGCTCACCGCGAATTCGGCCGCGACCGGGCTTTGCGCCTCGACCGCGATGGCGACGTCGCGCTTCGGGGCACCCGGCCGTCCGGCCTGGGGCCGCGCCCGTTCCAGCGCCACGATCTCGGCCTCGGTGTCGGCGAGCTTCAGGCGGACGCCGCGCAGCTCGTCATGGACCTTGACCAGCGCGGTGCCGATCGCGTCGAACACCGCCGGCCAGTCGGCGACCGGCAGGGCCTTGCCGTCGCTGCCCAGCTTGTCGGGGCCGGTCTGGCCGAAGCGCTCGATCGTGCCGCGCTTGGCCTCGATCGCGGCGGCCTGGCCTTCGAGCGCGGATTTCTGCTCGCGCAGCACTTTGAGCTTGCCCTCGATCACGCTGTCGAGCGGTTTCGCCTCGCCCGGCGCCAAGCGGACGTCGACCGCCCCGACCGAGAAGGCGCCATCGCCTTTGGCCTCGACCCGGATCGAGGCCGGGTCGATCGTGGCGGGCAGCCCGCGCAGCACGATCTGCGAGACGCCTTGCAGCAGTTCCGCCTTGCCGAGGCGGGTCACGACGGCGCCGTCGGGATAGACCGTGACGCGGTCGATCCGCGAGGCGAGTTCGACATCGGCCGCCGATGCCGCGAAGCTCGGTGCGACGAACAAGGCCACTGCCAGTCTGCTCTTCATGATGCTATCCCCTCCAAAATCACGACATTGCGATAGGGACGGCGGATTCCGGCGCGCGAAAGGCGGAATTGGGGTGGAGTGGGGAAGGCGATGGCGGAGCTCGCCACAGGTGTTGCCGACGACTGATACCTAGCGTGCCGGCCTCCCTCCTCGGACGTTCCGCCAAGGCGATTTCACCGTTCGAGATTTCACTGTTCCGCCGCCCGCGTCCCCGCATCCGGCGCCGGCTCGCCGGGGCGGGCGAGGCGCGGAACTTCCGCGGTCCAGCATTGTTGCGGCTGAGACCTAGAGGGGCCGCATGCAGTATCACCGTTCGATCTTCGAAACGCCGCACGCATCGCGCGAACGAGCGCCGTCGCGCCGCGACGCGCTGATGACGCTGCTGGCTTCGGCCGCAATCACCCTGCCCGCATCCCTGGCCTCGGCACAGGATGCCGGGCCACGCCGCCGCTTCGGCTATGAGGAGGTCGTCGCGCAGGCGATCGCGCTGGGCGAGCGGCCGTTCGATGCCGGAGGGCTGACGATCCCGGCCGAGCTGGCGAAGCTGAGCTATGACGAGTATCGCGAAATCCGCTTCCGGCGCGACCGGGCGTTCTGGCGCGACGGCGGCTCCGATTTCCGCCTGCTGCCGTTCCATCTCGGCTTCCTGCACGACAAGCCGGTGCAGGTGCACAATGTCCGCGACGGGCTCGCGATCCCGATCCCGTTTCAGACCGCGCTGTTCGAATACGGCAAGGTGCCGGTACCCAAGCAGCTCTCGCCGTCGCTCGGCTTCGCCGGTTTCGTCGTCACCACGACGCTGAACAAGCCGACCGTGCAGGACGAGCTGATCGCGTTTCTAGGCGCGAGCTATTTCCGCCTGATCGGGCGCGGCCACCGCTATGGGCTCTCGGGCCGCTCGCTCAGCCTCGATGTCGGCGGCCAGCAGGACGAGGAATTTCCGTTCTTCCGTTCGCTCTGGCTGGAGGAGCCGTCGCGCGACTCAACCAGGCTGGTGATCCACGCCCTGCTCGACTCGCCTTCGGTCGCGGGCGCCTATCGCTATGTCGTGACGCCGGGCGCGACCACGAGCGTCGAGGTGACCGCGACGATCGTGCCGCGCAAGGAACTGCGCCGCGTCGGCTTCGCGCCGCTGACCTCGATGTTCCAGGCCGGCGAGGGCGATCTCGGGCAGCGCACCGATTTCCGCCCCGAAATCCACGATTCCGACGGGCTGATGCTGCATGCCGGGTCCGGCGAATGGATCTGGCGGCCGATCAAGAACCCCAAGGCCCTGCGTGTCTCGAGCTTCAGCGACGAGAACCCGCGCGGCTTCGGCCTGGTCCAGCGCGACCGCGAATTCGGCCATTACCAGGATCTCGAAGCGCATTATCACGCCCGGCCGGGCTATTGGGTCGAGCCTCTCGGCAATTGGGGAAAGGGGCGGGTCGAGCTCGCCGAGATCCCGACCGACAACGAGGCCTTCGACAACATCGTCGCCTTCTGGACGCCGCAGACGCCGCCGCCGATCGGCAAGCCGACCGAGTTCGCCTACAAGATGACCGCGCTCTCGACGACGGAGCGTCTCCACCCCTACGGCCATACCCGCAACAGCTTCTCGGGCTCCGACATCGAGGACGGCAAGGTCGACGGCAAGAGCAATGGCGAGGGCCGCAAACGCTTCATCGTCGATTTCGCGGATGGCGATCTCGCCTTCTGGCTCGGCGACCCCGCCCAGGTCGAGGTCGTCGCATCGACGACGCTGGGCTCGATCACCTCGACGATCCTGGTCCCGAACCCGGACGTGAAAGGCTTCCGCGTCATGCTCGACGCCAGCCTCGCCAATGGTGAGACGGCCGACCTGCGCATCTTCCTGAAATCGAAGGGCCGCACGCTGACGGAGACCTGGACCAGCACCTGGTCGGCGAAGGGGTAGGGCGTTCCGCCGAATGCCGGCCGCTCGTGGCCATCTCCGCCTTCTCGTCGTCCTGCCCGGGGCAGCGCAGGTGTATGGCCGCACATCGGGATCGGCATCGATGGAGGCTTGCGCGATGCCGGGACGACGGCGGTGATGTCGGCCTTCGATGGCTTGAGATCGCCGGGGCCTGCCGATGGACGAGGAACGGGCAAGGACGCTGCAGACATATCTGCACGAAAAAATCCCGATCTCCGCCTTCATGCAGATATCGGTCCGGCTCGCCTCTGCCGACCATGTCGTTCTGTCGGCGCCCCTCGCGCCCAACATCAATCATGAGAAGACCGTGTTCGGCGGCAGTGCCGCGGCGGTCGCGACGCTCTCGGCGTGGTCGCTCGTCCATCTGCGGCTGCCGGCGGCGGAAGTGCCCGCCCATCTGGTCATCATGGCGAACCGGATGGATTACGACCGGCCGATCACCGGCGCCTTCGAGGCCGAGGCGACATTGTCGGAGCCTGCCGCCTGGCCGCCCTTCATGCGCACGCTCGCCAGGCGCAGGCCGGCCCGGATCGTCGTCCGATCCGTCCTGCGTCAGGACGGCGCCGTCGCAGGCCGGTTCGAGGGCAGCTTCGTCGCCATCCCGGCTTGATCCGCCTCCGGGGGCCGGCGAACTCACGCCCGCCCGCGGGCGCTCATCCCGGCCTTGACCCGGTACTCCAGGAAGTTCCTGAGCTCGGTCACCCGTAACTCCGCATCCAGCACCTGCTCGTCGAGGCCATGCGCCCAGGCGAGGTCGAAGCGGGCCGGGTCGGCGTCGAGCGCATCGATCTCGGTCAGCCAGCGCTGCGCCTCGACCTCGTCCTTGCGGAAGCCCTCGGCGATCAGCAACGGCGTCATCCGGCGCAGGATCGAGGCGATCTGGGCGAGCGGAAATTCGGGATGGTACTGCACGCCCCAGAACGTGCCGCCGTCGCTCCTGATCTCGGCGGCGTGCATGGCGCTGTAGGCGTTCGAGGCCAGGACCGTCGCGCCGTCCGGCGGCACGGCGACGGTGTCGAGATGGATCGCCGGTGCGTCGAAGGCCGTCGGGCGCCCGGCCAGCAGCGGATGGCCCTGCCCTGCCGCGGTGATGGTGATCCTGCGGGCGAAGCCGATCTCGCGGCCTTTCGGATTGGCGATCACGGTGCCGCCGGCGGCCACCGTCCCGACCTGGATGCCCCAGCAGGAGCCGAAGCAGGGCGTGCCGCTGGCATAGATCGCGCGCATCAGCTCGACCTGCCGGGAGATCGCCGGATCGTCATGGTAGATGTGCAGCGACGAGCCGGTGAGGAAGATGCCGTCATAAGATCGCAGGCCGGCGCCGTCCGGAAGATTGGCGCCCTCGTCGGCCGGCAGGCAGATGTCGGTGATCGCGCCGGGCGAGATCGCCGTCACCTCTTCGGCATAGGCCGCCGCCGGGGTCAGCCCACGATAGCCAGCCGCGTGGTTCTCGCGTTGCTCGCGGGTGTTGCCGTCGACGACGAGCAGGCGCAGCGGGCGGGGAACGATCTGCAGCATGAGCGGGATCCGACGACAGGGATGCGCGGGGCGACGGGCGGCCCTGCGCCTCATCTCATAGGAGGCGAGCCCGGTGCAAGGCTATTGCAGATGCCCATTCCTGCGGCAGACGGGCGACAATTGTGACGCAAGCCGAAACCATGCCGACGGAGCGCAAGGCGCCTGACAGCGCGGCCCTGCCGCCCCGGACGCTGGCGCAGCGGCTCTGGGGCAATGCCTATCTCCTGCTCACCTTGACCATGCTGATGTGGGGCGGCAACGCCGTCGCGAGCCGGCTCGCCGTCGGCGAGATCTCGCCGATGGCGCTGACCTCGCTGCGCTGGGTCTTCGTCTGCGCCGTGCTGCCCTGGGTGGTGCGGCGCGAGCTCGTCGCGTACTGGCCGGTGCTCAAGGCCCATGCGGCTCTGATCGTCGGCATGGGCATGATCGGCTTCACCGGCTTCAATTCGCTGATGTATCTCGCCGCCTATTCGACCAGCGCGATCAATATCGGCATCCTCCAGGGCGCGATTCCGGTCGTCGTGCTGCTTGGCGCCTTCCTGGCCTATCGCACGCCGATCGGCCCGCTGCAGGCGCTCGGCGTCCTCGTCACGCTCGCCGGGGTCGTCGTCGTCGCCAGCCGCGGCGACTATCATGTGCTGACGCAGCTCGCCTTCTTCCCCGGCGATCTCTGGATGATCCTGGCGAGCTTCTTCTACGCCGCCTACACCATCGCCATCCGCTCCCGGCCGGAGATGCCGGGCCTCGTCTTCTTCGCGGCGCTGGCGCTGGTCGCTTGCTTCGGCTCGCTGCCGCTGCTGGCGCTGGAGGTCGCGACCGGCGCCATCGTCTGGCCGACCCCCAAGGGCTGGCTGATCCTGGCCTATGTGGTGATCTTCCCGTCGCTGCTCTCGCAGCTCTTCTTCCTGCGCGCCGTCGGGCTGATCGGGCCGGGCCGCGCCGGCGTCTTCGTCAACCTCGTGCCGGTCTTCGCGGCGGTGCTCGCGGTCGCGATCGTCGGCGAAAAGCTCGCGCTCTATCACGGTGTGGCGCTGGCGCTCGTGCTCGGCGGCATCTTCATCGCAGAGCGCCTCGGCAAGCGCGGCTGACGCCTTGCCGTAACGTCGGCTCTGGCCCAGCATGGCGTCGGACGAGGCGATGCGGATGAGGGCGTGATGCGGGTCGCAAGGATCGTCGCCGGGTTTTGGCTCGGCGCCATGGTGCTGGTCGCCGCGCCGGCGCGGGCCGAGCTCGGCTTCCCCGACTACATCGCGTTGCCCAAGCAGATCGCGCTCGATCCCGACCAGGGCCTGATCAAGGAAGATTTCGGCCAGGCCGAGTTCCGTGTCGATGCCGCCGGCGCAACGCTCGAGGAGAAGCGCGGTCGCCATTTCGCCCGCTGGCTTACCTACAAGCCCGCAGTGGGCGAGCCGGCGCCGGGCTACTACAACGGCACCGAGGAGCGCATCCACACGCTGCTCCTGAGCGGCTTCGCCAAGGCCGGCTGGCGCGAGATCTATCGCAGCGAATCCAGGGACGCTGCGAGCTTCCGTCTGTCGCGCGACGGCCGCGACATCTGGGCTACGATCAGGATGGATGCGCCGCAGGCCCAAATCTTCATCGAGGTGGTCGAGGTCGCGGCCGCCGGCCCGGGGCTGGTGCTGCCGCGCCCGGCGGCGAAACCCGAGACCGTCGCGCTCAAGGCGGAGCTGCCCTATCTGCCACCTTGGCCGGGCTCGAAGCGCATCGGTGAAGGCCGCGGCGACGGTCCGCTCGACGTCTCGGTGCCCGGCGCCGGCGGCGAGCCCAGGCTGGTCGGGCAGGGCGTCGAGACGCGCAGCTATCAGGGGCCTACCAGCCTGTCCAAGCTGCAATTCGTCGGGGAGATGCGCGCGGCGCTGATCGCCGCCGGCTGGGAGGTGCTCTATCCGGCGTCCGAACAGGCGGTCGCCGACCATGCGAGCCTCGCCGCTCACTATGCGAAGGACGGCCGCGACATCTGGATCAAGGCGGACTACCAGTACGGTGCGATGCTGAGCTATTCCAGCGTCGACCTCGGCCGCGAGGACTGGGGCGCGCAGCTCGACAAGAGCTGCCGGCTGCCGCTCTACGGCGTGTTCTTCGATTTCGACAAGGCGGTGCTGAAGCCTGAATCCGATGCCGTGCTGACCAAGGCCGCGGCGCTGCTCAAGGGCCGCGCCGGGACCAAGGCCGAGATCCAGGGCCACACCGACGCGGTCGGCGGCGAGGACTATAATCTGAAGCTCTCGGACGCGCGGGCCGCGAGCGTGCGCCTCTGGCTGACCCAGCACGGCATCGAGGCACCGCGCCTGACCTCGAAGGGTTATGGCAAGAGCCGCCCGGTCGCCGACAATGGCAGCGACGAGGGCCGCGCCCGCAACCGGCGGGTCGAGCTGGTCAAGCTCGGCTGCACCGCGAAGTGAGAGCTCAGCGCAGTGCCGCGACCGCGAGCCGTGCGACAGCGGCATGGGCCGCTTCGCGCGCGGATGGGTCGGCGGTCGAGCCGGCGAGATAGACCGCGATCGCGAAACGCCGCCCGTCCGCCAGCGTCACGATGCCGATGTCGTTGGTGGCGTGGTTGAGTCCGGCGGCCGAGGGGCCCAGCCCCGTCTTGTGGGCGAAGCGGGCGCCGCTCGGCAGGCCGGCGCGGATGCGGTCCTTGCCGGTCTTCGCGCTGACCGCGGTCTCGTCGATCAGCCGGTTATGCGCCGGCTCGCGCAGCCAGTTGCCCTTGGCGAGGGCTTCGAGGAAGGCGGTCGAAGCGTCCGGCGTGGCGCTGTCGCGGGCGTCGAGGAGCGTCGCCTCCAGCCTGCGCCGGCGCTCGGCGGCTGGGATCGCCGCGATCCGGGCCGAGAAGGCCTTCGTGTCGATGACCTCGTCCCAGCCATAGCCGGGCAGGCCGAGGATCTCGGGCTGGAAGATGCGCTCGTAGCGATCGACCGAGATGCCGTTGAGCCCGTCGGCTTTCAGCATCGCGGTCACGGCCTGCGGTCCGCCGATCAGCCGCATCAGCAGGTCGGCGGCGCTGTTGTCGCTCTCGGCGGCGGCGAGGCGGACGAGCTCGCTCAAGCGGACGGTCTGCCGCTCGCCCCGGAAGCGCTCGCGCAGCGGGCTGTGATAGAGCGAAAGGTCCTTGCGCGTGACGACCACCGGCTGGTCGAGCTTCAGCTTCCCCGCTTCGACCGCCTGCAGCACCGCGACCGCCAGCGGCAGCTTGAACACGCTCTGCAACGTAAAGCGCTCGGAGCCGCGATGCGCCCAGGCCTTGCGATCCTTCAGGTCGAGGAGGGCGACGCCGAGCCGGCCTTTCGCCTCGCGCTCGATCGCGCCGATGCCGGCTTCGAGCTTCGCCATGTCCCAATCGGCGAGCGACGGCGTGGCGATCAGGCAGGCGAAAGCGAGGGCGGCGAAGCGAAGCATGGGCATCTCCTGTGGGATGGCGCACAGGAGAGAGCGATTTTGGCGGGGGTGGGGCCGCGCCGCGACGACTTCGCTAAGCTCGCAACACCGACCCTCAGAACCGCAGCCGTCGCGCCCGCTTGACCATCGGGATCTCGTGGATCTTCGCCAGCAGCGCGTCCGAGATCGGCTCGTCGACCGCGACATAGCAGATCGCGTCGCCGCCGGGCTTGTCGCGGCCGAGCGAGAACGTCGCGACGTTGACGCCGGCTTCGCCGAGCAGCGAACCGAAGGCGCCGATGAAGCCCGGCTTGTCGGCGTTGCGGACATAGAGCATGTGCGGCGCGAATTCGGCGTCGACCTGGATGTCGCGGATCTCGACGATGCGCGGCTTGCCGTCCTGGAAGACGGTGCCCGCCGCGTGGCGCGCCATGTCCTCGGCCTCGACGACGATGCGGATGACGCTTTCGAGATTGCCGGCGACCTCGCGGGTCAGCTCCTCGACGACGATGCCCTTCTCCTTCGCCACCATGGCGGAGTTGACCATGTTGATCTCGGGCAGGAAGGGCCTGAGCACGCCGGTGATGGCGGCGGCCGAGATCGCCTTGAGGTTTAGGCTCGCGACCGCGCCCTCGTATTCGATGCGGATGCCCTTGACCGGGGCCTCGGTGAGCTGGCCCAAGAACGAGCCGAGCTTTTCGGCCAGTGCCACGAACGGCCTGATCCGCGGCGCTTCCTCGGCCGAGATCGAGGGGAAGTTCACCGCATTGGTGATCGCGCCTTTCAGCAGATAATCCGACATCTGCTCGGCGACCTGCAGCGCGACGTTCTCCTGCGCCTCGTTGGTGGAGGCGCCGAGATGCGGCGTGCAGACGACGTTCTCCAGGCCGAACAGCGGGTTAGATTCCGCCGGCTCGACCGAGAACACGTCGAAGGCCGCGCCGGCGACATGGCCCGACTTGATCAGCTCCGCCAGCGCCGCCTCGTCGACGAGGCCGCCGCGGGCGCAGTTGACGATGCGCACGCCCTTCTTGGTCTTCGCCAAATTCTCGGCCGAGAGGATGTTCCTGGTCTTCTCGGTCATCGGCACATGCAGCGTGATGAAGTCGGCCCGCTTCAGCAGGTCTTCCAGCTCGACCTTCTCGACGCCGAGCTGAACCGCGCGTTCGGGCGAGAGATAGGGATCATAGGCGATCACCCGCATCTTCAGGCCGACGCCGCGCTCGGCGACGATCGCGCCGATATTGCCGCAGCCGATCAGCCCCAGCGTCTTGGCGGTGATCTCGACGCCCATGAAGCGGTTCTTCTCCCACTTGCCGGCCTGGGTCGAAACGTCGGCCGAGGGGATCTGGCGGGCGAGCGCGAACATCATCGCGATGGCGTGCTCGGCGGTGGTGATCGAATTGCCGAAGGGCGTGTTCATCACGATGATGCCGCGCGCGGTGGCGGCGGGGATCTCGACATTGTCGACGCCGATGCCGGCCCGGCCGATCACCTTCAGGTTCTTGGCGGCCTCGAGCAGTTTCGCGGTCGCCTTGGTGGCCGAGCGGATGGCGAGGCCGTCATAGTCGCCGATGATCTGGCTGAGCTTGTCCTTGTCCTTGCCGAGGTTCGGATCGAAGGTCACGTCGATGCCGCGATCCTTGAAGATCTGCACGGCGGCGGGGGAGAGGGCGTCGGAAATCAGGACGCGAGGGGCTGTCATGGGGATGGCTCCTGCGGCGCGGCGCTGGGCGCTCTGCGCTTGCGTGAAAAGAAAAGGCGCGTCTCCTTCTCCCCTCGGGGGAGAAGGTGGCTCGGCGAAGCCGAGACGGATGAGGGTCTGGCCGACGCGCAAACGTCGGCACTTGAAAATCGCAAACGATCAGCGTCGCGCTGCCCTCACCCCAACCCTCTCCCCATCAAAGTCGGCTGTTGCCGACTTTGACACTCTGAGTGCCCATCTCGGGCAAGCCCGAGATGGGTGGGAGAGGGGGACACGTCGAGGTCAGGCCGCCTTCTTGCCCAGGCCGGCCTTCGCCTCATGGAACGCATAAGCGATCCACGGCATCAGCGCCTTCAGGTCGCGCGCCTGCACGGTCGCGCCGCACCAGATGCGCAGGCCCGGAGGGGCGTCGCGGTAATGGCCGAGATCGTAGCCGGCGCCGGCCTTCTCGATGATGCCGACGACCTGCTTGGCGAAGGCGGCCTGCGCGTCGGCGCTGAGCGCCGTCACCGCCGGATCGGTGAACTTCAGGCAGACGCTCGTGTTCGAGCGCATCTTCGGCTTCACTGCCAGGAAGTCGATCCAGTCGTTCTCGCGCACGAATTTGGCGAGCACGCGGAAATTGCCATCCGCCCGCTTCACCAGCCCGTCGAGCCCGCCGACCTTCTTCGCCCAGGCCAGCGCATCGAGATAATCCTCGACCGCGAGCATGGAGGGCGTGTTGATCGTCTCGCCGGCGAAGATGCCCTCCGAGAGCTTGCCGCCCGAGGTCATGCGGAAAATCTTCGGCAGCGGCCAGGCCGGCTTGTAGGTCAGCAGCCGCTCGACCGCGCGCGGCGAGAGCACGATCATGCCATGCGCCGCCTCGCCGCCAAGCACCTTCTGCCAGGAGAAGGTCACGACATCGAGCTTCGGCCAGTCGAGGCGCTGCGCGAAGGCGGCCGAGGTCGCGTCGCAGATCGTCAGCCCCTCGCGATCCCCGGCGATCCAGTTGGCGTCGGGAACGCGCACGCCCGAGGTCGTGCCGTTCCAGGTGAAGACGACGTCGCGCGTCCGGGTGTCGATCGTCTTGAGGTTCGGCAGTTCGCCATAGGGCGCGGTGATGGTGCGCACATCTGCCAACTTGAGCTGTTTTGCGACATCGGTGACCCAGCCCTCGCCAAAACTCTCCCAGGCGACCATGTCGACGCCGCGCGCCCCGAGCAGCGACCACATCGCCATCTCGACGGCGCCGGTGTCGGAGGCCGGCACGATGCCGATGCGATGATCGGCCGGCACCTGAAGCACCTCGCGCGTCAGGTCGATCGCGAGCTTGAGCTTGTCCTTGCCGACCTTGGCGCGGTGCGAGCGGCCGAGCGCTGCGTCACTGAGGGCTTTGAGTGACCAGCCGGGGCGCTTGGCGCAGGGGCCGGACGAGAAATGCGGCACGCGCGGAAGCGCGGCCGGAACGGTATTCGCCATCGATGTCTCCATCCTTGCAGATGGGCGCGCCGCGTTGGGGCGGCGTGTCCCGGGGATGGGGTTAGGCGCGGTGGGGTGGGGGAGTCAAGCGCGGCGTCTAGCGATGAACCGCGAGGCAGGCGGTCGTCCGCGCTTCCGGATAAGGGCCAGGGCCACCCGCCTGCATCAAGGCTGCTGCGACGCTGTTCTGGACGTTGCCGATCGCATTGTCGTCCCACCCGCGATCGAGCCACCGCCCGGATCGCGCGCGAACCCATTCGGTGTGATGGATGACGCCGCGAGGCCCGCCACGTCCTCTCGTTCCGGGCTCGGCTACGCCGAAGCGTGAACAGTATCGAGCCAGGCTTTTGAGGTCGCTGTTCCGGCAGGCGATCGGGTTCCGGACCGTCTGTTCGGCTCCGGCAGCGACCGGCTTGCATATCGGCTTCGATCGGGTCGACCGACGCGAGCATTGCTCGGCCCCGTCGGTCCACGTCAAGCAGTGTCGCGAGGTCCACGCCCGCGCCGGCAGCGCGCGAGAGGCTTCGACGACCGCAAGTGAGCCCGATCGGACGAAAGGCTGCCTGTCCCGCGCCCATGTCTCGGCAGGCTTCATCAAGACCAGAAGCGACACGCAGAACACGACCCGCAGACCGATCATGTCGAGAAAACTCCTACGGCGGTTGCTTAATCGCTGGTCGGTTATTCAACCCGAGGGAAGACACAGCGCGTTCTACCGGATCGATTGGCCATAATGTAGACCCAACCACCCTTCTGCTTCATCGCCGCAGGATGAAAGAGCGGAGAGATCGCGGCAAGTCCGCCGATCAAGGCCGACCATGACGCGGGAGGCGCGGGGAACCCCTCTCCTTACAGGAGAGGGGTTCCCGTTGCGGTTCCCGCCGCCTCTCGGATGGCGGCGATGACGATATCGCGGTCGTTCAGCACGAGGTCGTTGGCGAAGCGGATCACCACGAAACCGTGGCGCTCGATTTCCTGCGTCCGCGCCGCATCGTAGTCGCGCTCGGCGTCATGCTGCCTGCCGTCGAGTTCGATGATCAGCTTCCGGTCGATGCAGAGAAAGCCGACGGTATGGCCGAGCAACGGTACCTGCCGGCGGAATGTAAGACCGTCGAGCCGGCTTGCGCGTAGTAGACTCCAGAGGATGTCCTCCGGTTTCGTTGATTGCGCCCGCAGACGGCGAGCGAAGCGGCGTTGTTCTGTGGTCATGACACCAGATGATGGCCGAGTGGAGAGGCGCGAGGAACCCCTCTCCCGAATGGGAGAGGGGCAGGGGTGAGGGACCGCCGCTGATCGCTTGAACCGCGACGGAGCCGTTGCATCTCTTGCTGCAACGGCAGGCCCTCATCCGGCCCTCCGGGCCACCTTCTCCCATCCGGGAGAAGGGAAGAGGCGTCGTGGCTCGACGGACAAGTAATCCCCAGTGCTTCTGCGCTCCTTTACTCTGCCACCACCTCATCCCCGAGGGGCGGCCATCCGGAGGCATGCCGATGGTGGGGATGGGGGCGGCGCCTGCGGCTGGCTTTGCACCCCGCTCCCGGGAGGCTTCGGGGCACCGCCGAAAGCCGCCGCCTGCGGCGGCGTCTTTCACTCAAAGCCATGCAGACTGCGCAAGCTTGTCTGCATGGCGTACTACGGTCCCTGCGCGAGGAGCTTCGCTGGAACGGTCGACGGCATCACGCCCTCGTCCCATGCCCGAGTAGACGCGACGAGGCGATGAGCCGAACTGGCGTCGAAACGGCTCGCGACGGGGGATGGCCAACGACCTAACAAGCGCGGCCCGAAGTCTATCAGAACGCCGACGAGCGGAGCGCCACGGGGCGTGCGGCAGGTAGCTCAATCCTGCCGCGCCGCGACCTGGCTCAATGGTTGCGGCCTATACACCACGCGTCTCGCGGCGCTCCGCTGCCCCTCGACTGGACGACGCCCGGGCCGCTCGGCCGTGGGCGAGGTTTTCGCGCGCCTCGGGCGCGTCGGCAGGGAGCAGCACCATGGCAAAGGCCCGCGAAAGCAGTGCGTTCACACCGCAACAGATCGCCGACTACGAGGATTACAGGCGTCGCAAGCCGCAACTGCTGCGCGACATCGCGACCAGGATGCAGTGCTGGACCACCTGCGAGCGCAGCGCCTGCCGGCGCGGCAAGGCCTGCCTCGGTGAGGACGCCTCCGCCTGCACGAGCCGCGCCATCCGGGGCGAGCTGAGCGACGAGGATCGCGCCATCTTCCAGATCGCGCTCGGGCTGAGGGCCGGCGGGCTCGACGCCAAGGCGGCCTGGGCAGAGGCGAGCCGCCGCGTCGCGCAGCAGATGGCGGCGATGGACGGGATGGGGTTTCCGACGACGGCGGGGTGAGGGGGAAGTCGGTGAGCCGACCCCCGCCTACTCCGCCGCCTTGAGCGGGGCCAGCGCCGCGGCCGAGCCGTCGCGGAGTTTCGCCAGCAGCCCGGCCTCCTCGGCCTTGGCGGCGACGAGGTGGCGCTCCTTGACGTGGCCGAAGCCGCGGATCTTTTCCGGGATCGCGGCGAGCGCGACGCAGAGCGCGTGGTTCTCGGGCGAGAGGCTGGCGAGGATCTCTGCCAGCAGCGCCTCGTAATCGGCGATCAGCTTGCGCTCGGTCCTGCGCTCAAGGCTGTAGCCGAAGACGTCGAGCGCCGTGCCGCGCAGACCCTTCAGCTTCGCCAGCAGGCCGAAGGCGCCCATCATCCAGGGGCCGAACGTCATCTTGCGCGGCAGGCCGGTGTTGGGGTCCTTGCGCGCCAGCAGCGGCGGGGCGAGGTTGAACTCGTAGCGGATCGGCTTGCCGGCCGCATCGGTCGGCTCGAAGGTCGCGGCGACCTGTTTCTGGAACGAGCCGTCGGCATAGAGCCGCGCGACCTCGTATTCGTCCTTGTAGGCCATCAGCTTGAAGAGATAGCGCGCCACCGTCTCGGCCAGCGCCTGCTGGCCGGGCAGGACGGCGGCTTCCCTGGCCTGAACCTTGGCGACGAGGTCGCGGTAGCGGGCGGCGTAAGCCGCGTTCTGGTAGCCGGTCAGGTAATCGACCCGGCGGGCGACGATCTCGTCGAGGCTGTCGGAGATGTGCCGGGCCTGCGTCGGCGCCTTGGCTTCCGACAGGGCCGCGACCAGGGCGGCCGGATCGTGCGCGGCGCGGCGGCCGAGCTCGAAGGCCTGCAGGTTCATCGGCACCGCCTCGCCGTTGAGCTCGATGGCGCGCTTCAGCGCCTCGCGCGACAGCGGCACGCCGCCGAACTGCCAGGCGTAGCCGAGCATGAACATGTTGGCGGCGATGGCATTGCCGGTGAAGGCCATGGCAGCGGCGGTTGCGTCGACGAAATGGGTGTGGTCGCGGCCGCCGGCCGAGAGGATCGCGCGCTTCAGCCGCTCGGTCGGCAACGAGAAATCGGCGTTGCGGGTGAAGTCGCCGCCGAGGCTTTCCGCCGTGTTGACGACGACGGTCGAGCCCGCGGGCTTGATCGCGCCGAGCACCTTCTTCGAGCCGGTGACGGTGAGGTCGCAGCCGAGGACGAGGTCGGCCTGCCCGGCGGAGACGCGGATGGCGTGGATCTCTTCCGGCGTCGGCGCGAGCTTGACGTGGCTGAACACCGCGCCGCCCTTCTGGGCGAGGCCGGCCATGTCGATCATGCCGCAGCCCTTCCCTTCGAGATGGGCCGCCATGCCGAGGATCGCGCCGATGGTGACGACGCCGGTGCCGCCGACGCCGGTGACGATCACGGCGTAGCTGCGGGTCAGCATGGGAACCAGTGGCTCGGGGAGGTCGCCCGAACCGAAGGCGCCGGCGTCGAGGCGCTTCGGCACCGCCTTCTTTGGCCGCGCGCCGTGCACGGTGACGAAGGAGGGGCAGAAGCCCTTCACGCAGGAGAAATCCTTGTTGCAGTTCGACTGGTCGATCTGGCGCTTGCGGCCGAACTCGGTCTCCAGCGGCTGCACCGAGACGCAGTTCGACTTGACGCCGCAATCGCCGCAGCCTTCGCAGACCAGTTCGTTGACGATGACGCGCTTGTCGGGATCGGGATAGCTGCCGCGCTTGCGCCGGCGCCGTTTTTCGGTGGCGCAGGTCTGGTCGTAGAGCAGGAGCGAGACGCCGGGCACCTCGCGCAGCTCGCGCTGGACGGCGTCGAGGTCGTCGCGGTGGTGGAAGGTGGTGCCGGGCGGCCAGATGGTGCCGGGCGGATATTTGCCAGGCTCGTCGGAGACCACGGCGATGCGCTTGACGCCCTCGCCGGCGATCTGGCGGGCCATCTGGTCGGGCGAGAGGTGGCCTTCGGCCTGCTGGCCGCCGGTCATCGCGACGGCGTCGTTGTAGAGCAGCTTGTAGGTGATGTTGACGTTCGCCGCGACCGCCCAGCGGATCGCGAGCGAGCCGGAATGGGTGTAGGTGCCGTCGCCGAGGTTCTGGAAGACGTGGGGCCGGGTCGAGAACGGCGCCTCGCCGACCCAGTTCGCGCCCTCGCCACCCATCTGGGTGAAGCCCGCGGTGTCGCGGTCCATCCACTGGACCATGTAGTGGCAGCCGATGCCGGCATAGGCGCGCGAACCCTTGGGCACGACCGTCGAGGTGTTGTGCGGGCAGCCCGAGCAGTAATAGGGCGTGCGCTTGGCGACTTCCTGCGCCTCGGCGAGGCGGCCTTGCGCGCTGGCGATCTCCTCGAGCTTGGCCCGCAGCGCCGGATCATCCTGATACTGGAGAAGGCGGGCGCCGAGCGCGATCGCGACATCGTTGGGGTCGAGCGCGCCATGGACCGGGAAGAGCCACTCGCCGGCCTCGTCCTTCTTGCCGATCACCATGGGCTGGTGCTGCGAGCCGTAGAGCTCCTCGCGGACCTGGACCTCGATCAGCGAGCGCTTCTCCTCGACCACCATGACGAGGTCGAGCCCGTCGACGAAGCTCTTGAGTTCCGAGGGGTCGACCGGCCAGGGGCAGGCGAGCTTGAACAGGCGGATGCCGAGATCGTTGGCGCGGACCTCGTCGATGCCGAGCTCCTCGAAGGCCTGGCGGACGTCGAGATAGGATTTGCCGACGGTGATGATGCCGATGCGCGGCTGCCTGCCGCCATGGGTGATGGTCTGGTTGAGCTTGTTGGCGCGCAGATAGGCCAGCATCGCGGCGCGCTTGTGGATGTGGAGGCGCTTCTCCTGCTCGAGGAAATCGAGCTCGCGGCGGATGCTCAGGCCGCCGGGCGGCATCGCGAAATCATCCGGGATGACGATCTTCACCCGCTCGACATCGCCATCGACAGAAGCCGTCGATTCGATGTTGTCCTTGACGCATTTGATCCCGACCCAGACCGAGGCGAAGCGCGACAGCGCCAGCCCGTGCAGCGAGTAATCCATGATCTCCTGTACGCCGGCCGGGTTCAGGATCGGCATCATCCGGTCGACGAAGACGAACTCGGTCTGGTGGGCGTTGGTCGAGCTTTCGGCGGTATGGTCGTCGCCCATCAGGCAGATCACGCCGCCATGGGGCGAGGTGCCGGCCATGTTGCCATGGCGGAAGACGTCGCCGGTGCGGTCGACGCCCGGACCCTTGCCGTACCAGAGCGCGAAGACGCCGTCGTGCTTGCCTTCGCCGTTGAGTTCCGCCTGCTGCGTGCCCCAGACAGCGGTGGCGGCGAGGTCCTCGTTGAGGCCCGGCGTGAAGACGATGTCGGCGGCCTCGAGGTGCTTAGTGGCGCGCGCGAGCTGCTGGTCGAGGCCGCCGAGCGGCGAGCCGCGATAGCCCGAGACGAAGCCTGCGGTGTTCAGCCCGGCGCGGCGGTCGCGCTCGCGCTGGACCATCAGCATGCGGGCGATGGCCTGCGTGCCGTTCAGGAAGATGCGCTGCTTGGAGAGATCGTATTTGTCGTCGAGCGCGACCTCGCGCAGGCCGTTGGCCCGGGCTTTTCCGTCCGAGGTGGCAGCGTTTCGAATCTCGGCCATGGCCGACCTCCCGCGATCGTCCCGTTTCCAGAATATGGGGCCGGTTGCTCCAGCCTCCAAGCCGGCTGTGCCGATTGGATATTATGTCAGCAATGCTGACATAATTGGGTTGGCCGGTCAATCACCCTGGGATCGTTCCAGACTCCGGCGGGCCTGTCGCGATAATGCCGTGATTGCAGGAGATGGCTGGATGGACCGGATCGCGCGGGGCGGCCGCATTCACCAAGCGTTAACCATGATTTCGCCAGGGTCGCGCATGCGCAAAAGCCCGTCACTCCTGCAACGCGCCGCGATCCTGGCTGCCGGCCTCGCCGCAGCCTGGGGGCTGGTGATCGGTCCGGCCGAAGCGCATCCGCATGTCTTCGTCACCGCCAAGGCCGAAGTGCTCTATGCGCCCGATGGCAAGGTCACCGGCATCCGCCACATCTGGAGCTTCGACGAGGCCTATTCCGCCTACATCACGCAGGGCTTGGACAAGAACGGCGACGGCATCCTCTCCGATGACGAGCTCGTCGAACTCGCCAAGGTGAACATGGAATCGCTGCCCGAGGTCGGGTTCTTCACCATCGCCAAGGCGAATGGCCGGGTGCAGGAATTCGCGACGCCGACGGAGGCGAAGCTGAATTTCAGCGACAAGAAGATCCTGACGCTGACCTATGTCCTCCCATTGAAGCAGCCAGCCGCGGCCGGGCGCTCCTTCGGGTTGGAGATCGGCGATCCCACCTATTTCGTCGCCTTCGAGATCGCCGAGGCGCCCGACGCCGTGATCGCCCGGGATGCACCGAAGGGCTGCGTCGTCCGCGTCGCGCGCCCGCCCAAGCTCGACAACGCGACCCAGCTCAAGCTGGCGCAGGAGGACATCACCGCGACGCCCGACATGAGCGCTTATCAGGTCACCACGCGCGCGCTGGTGGCATGTCCCTGAGCGCGCCGCGTCCGGATACGCTGCGCTGGCCGGGGCTGTCGCGCCGGCTGATCGTCGTGGGTCTCGCACTGCTGCTGGTCGGCGCGGTGCTCGCGGCGCTCGCCGCCGTCATCGCGGCCTGGGGCCCGCCTGCCGCGCCGCCGCCGCGCAATCCGTTCGGCGTCGGCCTGCCGCGCGAGGCGGCACCGGCGACCACCGGGATCGGCGCGGTGATCCTGGCCTGGCAGTCCTCGTTCTACCGCGAGCTGACCGCGACGCTGAAGGCGGTGACGCAAAGCCCGGCGGCGTTGTGGAGCCTGCTGGGCTTGGCTTTCGGCTACGGCGTGTTCCACGCCGCCGGACCCGGCCACGGCAAGGCGGTGATCTCCGGCTACATCGTCGCCGACAACCGCAGCCTGCGTCGCGGGCTCGGGCTCAGCTTCGCCGCTGCGATCCTGCAGGCGCTGGTCGCGATCGCGCTGGTCGGCACGCTGACGCTCGTCCTGCGCGCGACCGCGCGGCAGATGAGCCAGACCACCTGGGCGATCGAACAGGCCAGCTTCGCGCTGGTCGCGCTGGTCGGCCTCTATGTGCTCTGGCGCAAGGCCGGCGCGCTGCTCGCGCTCGGCCGGGGCGCGCAGGCGCACGACCCGACCTGCGACCATGTCCACATGCCCAGTCCCGACGAGATCTCGCGGCTGAAGGGTTTTCGCGAGATGGCCGGCGTCGTGTTCGCCGCGGGCCTGCGCCCTTGCGCTGGCGCGCTGATCGTCCTCGTCTTCGCGGCCTCGCAGGGCGTCGTCTGGGCGGGCGTCGCGGCGACGTTCGCGATGGCGCTGGGTACGGCGCTGACCACAGGTGCGCTTGCGGCGCTCGCCGTGTTCTTCAAATTCGCGGCGCTGAAACTGGCGAGCGGCGGCTCGCTGGGAGCAGCGCGCGCCATCGCGGCGCTGGAACTGCTGGCGGCGGCTTTTGTGGCTGTGCTGGGGGCGGCGCTGTTCTTCGGGTTGTGGGCAGCGGGGGCGGGGAGTTAGGTCGCAGAACGGCGGGCGATTTAGTTGAGCGAGGATAGTAGCCCGTCATTACACAACCATAAGTACGTTTCTGTCGAGGACGCTGCGCGCCAGCGCATCTGAACGGGAGCGCACATCAGTGAATGCGAGGATCGGCTGGCCGCTGGCATTGGTCTTCGCATTGGCGGCGCCCACTGTCCTGATAGGGCTCTTGCAGACCTTGCCCTGGCAATGGTCCTTCACCAAATCGGTCGAGGTCGACAACAGCACCTATTTTCGCCTGAGGCTGGACTTCGCCTACAAGGGCGAGCCCAAGAGCTTCGATGTCGTCTATGGCTGCAACGTCAGGCGCACACGTTACAAGGACGGCAGCAGCAGCGTCGAGGGTGGCATGGTGCCGGCGCTCTACGGCCGGCGCATGGGCGACGGCCAGCTCGTCGCGGTGAGGACCGTCGATGGATGCCGGGAGGGAACGACGGCTAGCGGCCGCATCCCGAAGGACGTCCTGCCGCTGATGATCGTCTATCCGAAGGCCGACGATCCTTCCTTCGGCATCGGCTACATCAGCAGTGACGCCTATGACAGCCCGCTGTCGCAGTTGACGTTCGGCAGCGCCGTCATCGAGACGGCGGCGCGCGAGGACTATCTCGCCTTCCGCAAACGCGCCGACAACGACCTCGCGCGTCCTCGCCCCGGCACTAAGGATATCATTGAGGACGCGCTGACTATGCAGGAGGCTCAATGGGCTGGGTCTCCGATCGGAAATCTCTGCAGCGCTGCGATCAGGGTTCGCGTGCCGGACGAACTGCGCGAGGTCGTGCGCGGAGAATGGCCGGCGCATAAGCCGCGCTATTGGGGATCCGTGCCCTCGCCGGAGGACCAGGTTGCTCAGAAGGACAATTCTGTCGGCCGACAAGTCTGGAACTACCTTTATTCTCGTAAGGCGCTGGCGATCTCTGACCGGGTGACCGACCCTCCAACAAGTTTGCCCAATCTGTTTTTTGGAGATTCCGCCGTTAATTTTGGCATGCCAAGTCGTTCTAGCTCGAAGATCGGCGGCCTTATCCCAACATTCCCTGGAGCTTACTACCCATTGGGTAGCGAAAATACTCTGAGCGCATGGCTGACCGGTGAGCGAAAGCCATCTTGGCGCTTCGATAGCGGTCCCGAAGCGGGTAGAGCAATTGATGTTCGCGATGGGCTGACTCGCGGTTTCGCATATTGCGTCCCATCGGGAACCAAGCCGCTTCCGGTAAAGATTGACGGGCAGACCGTCGCGCCGGGCGGTTGGTGGACCGTCTTCGAAAGAGACGATTACGCTTATTTCTTCATAGATACTATCGATGCAGGCGCATACGGCGGGAGAATGTGATGACGATCGCTCTTAATCCGAAAGCAGATCGCTACTGTTCTCTTTGACCTAGCTCGAGCGGATCCGTTCCGGATCGTTCTCCAGCCTGATCGGCTGGCCATGCGGCGTCGCCTCGGCCGCGCGCGCCCATGACGCCGCCAGCGCATCGACACCGTCATGCGAGGTCAGGCCCTTCTCGATCAGCAGGTGCTCCAGCGCTTCGCACCAGCGCTCGTAATAGTCGGAGCCATCGCGGCAGCCGCCTTGCGCCACCGCCTCCGCGATCTCGGCACCGAGCGCCTGCGCCCACTCCTCGGCGGTGAAGACGCCCTTGTCCTGGAGGGTGACGACGAGCGCGAAGGCCTGAGCCTGCCAGGGTTCGGCGAAAACCGGGCCGTCGCCATCGCGCGGGATCGGCGTGTCGCCGGCGAGTGCGATCTCAAGCCGGCTCAAGATAGCTCTCCCAGGCCTCGATGCTGACGCTCGACGTCGGGTCGGCGTCGCGGCCCCAGAGTTCCGGGCCGGCGAAGACCACGGTGTAGAGCCATTGCGCCGTCTCCGGCTGCCCCTGAGCCCCCGTGTCGGGGAAGACGTGGCAGCCGGTGACGCGCTCGACCGTCCCCGTCTTGCCGCGGGCATAGCGCGGCAGGCGGGTGTGATGGCTGGGATGCATCACGATGGTGCGCACCATATCGCCGACCGAGAAGCGCGCCGGGGCCGACGCCTCGCGTTCATAGGGGAAGCCGCGGCGCAGAACGGGCGCGACCTCCTCGCCCTTGAGCACGCGCTTGGGCGCCTTGGGTGCTGCGAGCGGCTTGCCTTCGGCGAGTTCGGCCGGCGTCAGGAAACCGTGGCGGACCAGGGTCCTGTCGAGGGCCGCGAGCCAGATCTGATAGTATGAGAACGCGAGGTAGTCCGCCGGCGGCAGGCTCTCGCGGGCATGCCGGATCTCGTCGATCGTCCAGTGTCCCATCGCACCGGCTGCCACGTTGAGCGCCAGCACGCGCTTCTCCCAGTCGCCATGGAAGATCGGCTCGTTCGGCTCCGGCACGACCGGGCCGAAGCCCATCTGGCCGCCGAGGTCGTGGGCGCTGTTCATGATCGTTTCTCCGGCCGATCCTCCACGACAGGCAACGCCGTGCCGATCATGCAGTCGCGGCTGACGATCTCGGCGAGCGCGTCCTCAGACCAGCCTTCGGTGCCCTCGGGCCGCATCGGGATGACGATGAAGCGGGTCTCGGCGGTCGAATCCCAGACGCGGATGCGCTGGCCTTCCGGCAGCGCGACGCCGAAATCGGCGAGCGTGCCGCGCGGGTCGATCACCGCCTTGGAGCGATAGGGCGGCGATTTGTACCAGACCGGCGGCAGGCCGAGCACCGGCCAGGGATAGCAGGAGCACAACGTGCAGACGATGAGGTTGTGTTCGTCCGGCGTGTTGAAACAGGCGACGATGTGCTCGCCGCCGCGCCCGCCATAGTCGAGCTCGGCGACGGCGGCCGTGCCGTCGGCCTTCAGTCGCGCGGCATAATCCGGGTCGGTCCAGGCCTTGGCGACGACGCGGGCGCCGTTACGCGGGCCGATCTTCGTCTCGTAGGTGTCGACGATGGCGTCGAGCGCTGCCGGGTCGACATAGCCTTTCTCGACCATCAGCGTCTCCAACGCCTTCACCCGCGCCTCGATCGGCGTGAAGTGATTGTCGTGATGGTCGTGGTCGTGATGATGGTGGTGGCCGCTCATGGCATCCTCCTCAGGCGATCCTGATCCGCGCCGCGCGCTCGAACCTGACGGCGAAGGCGGCAAGCGACTTGTCCGAGCCTTTCGGCCCGATCAGCGAGAGGCCGAGCGGGGCGCCTTCGCGCTGGGCGACCGGCATCGAGACCTGCGGAAAGCCCGACAGCCCAGCGAGGCAGAGCAGGCGCAGCGCCCGGTTGCGGAAATCGTCGAGCTCTGGCTCCTGTGCGCCGACCAGCGGCGCGATGTCGGGCACGGTCGGCAGCAGCAGCACGCCGTCCGTTCCGAGCAGGCGGGCGAGCTTGGCACGGAAGCCCTTCCGCACGGTCGCGGCCTTGGCGTATTCGGCGTCGCTGACCGATTTCGAGAAGGCGAAGCGTTCCGTCACGCCCGGCCCGAGCGGCGCGGCGAAGCGCTCGATCATGGCGCCGTCGGCCTGCCAGGCCTCGCGGCCCTGGATCCAGCGGAAGGCCCAGTAGAGCGCGTCGAGATCGCGCGCGGCCTTGACGGGCTCGGGCTGGCCGAGCACCGGCACGGCGCGCTGCACGACATTGCGGAGGATCGTCTCGGCCTCCGGCACGGCCTGGGCGAACATGTCGTCGGCGAGGAGGAGCCGGGGGGTCTCCGGCAAAGTGGTGCGGTCCTTGCCGAAGACGACGCTTGCGACCCTGGCGAAGGTCTCGCCGTCGCGGGAAAACCAGCCCGGCGTATCCAGGCTCTCGGCCAGCGGCCAGGCCCGCTTCAGCGACAGCCGGCCATGGGTCGGGCGGATGCCGAATAGCCCGCCATAGCTCGCCGGCGCGCGCACCGAGCCGCCGGTGTCGGAGCCGAGCCCGATATCGGCGAGTCGCCCGGCCACCGCCGCCATCGAGCCGGAGGACGAGCCGCCGGTGATCCGGTCCGGCGCGGCCGGATTGATGGGAGAGCCGAAATGCGCGTTCTTGCCGTTGAGCGAGAAGGCCAGTTCGTCGGTGTGGGTCTTGCCGACGAAGCGGGCGCCGGCATCGAGCAGGGTCTTCACGATCGGCGCGGTCTTGGTCTTGAGGCCGGACTGCGCCAGCACGAGCGGCGAGCCGGCCCCGGTCGGGTAGCCCTTGACGTCGAACAGGTCCTTGACCGCGAGCGACAGCCCCGCGAGCGGGCCGGACGAGGCGTGCTTCACCGGCGCCTCGGGATAGGGCAGGAAGCAGCGGAACGGGTCGTCGATAGGCATAGGCTGTCAGATCCCTCGTGAATCGCCGTCGGAGCGCGGGTCGTGCGTCGCCTCGACCCGGCCGTTCCGGTGCTTGACCAGCATGCCGGCATGCCCGAACTGATCGGAATAGGCTTCCGAATATTCCTCGACCGGATGGCCGGCGGCTGTCAGCCGCGCCAGCAGCATCGGGTCGAAGCGGCTTTCGAGCTTGAGCGAGATCGAGCCCGCGCCCCAGGTCCGGCCGAAGAGCCAGCGCGGCGCGTCGACGGCCGCCGCCGGGTTCTGACCGAAGCGGTAGCGCGACAGGATCTGCGCCTGGAACTGCGGCTGGCCGTCGCCGCCCATCGCGCCATAGGACATGATGCGGCCGTCGTCGAAGCGGGCGAGCGCCGGGTTCAGCGTGTGGAAGGGCTTGCGGCCGGGCATCAGCGGGTTGAGCGCCGCCTTGTCGAGCGAGAAGGAGACGCCGCGGTTCTGCCAGTTGATCCCGGTCTTCGGCAGGATGCAGCCCGAGCCGTATTCCCAGTAGATCGACTGGATATAGGACACGGCGACGCCGTTGCCGTCGATCGCACCCATCCAGACGGTATCGCCGGCGCCGGGCTTGGGTGGCCACGCGAGCGCACGCTTGCGGTCGATCGCGGCGGCCTCGCGCGCGAAGACGGCCTCGGTCAGGAAGCTCGCCGGATCGACGCTCTGGAAGGCGGGGTCGGTGACGTGGCGGTCGCGGATCATGAAGGCGCGCTTCACCGCCTCGACCAGGCCGTGGTGATGCTCGAAGCTGTCGGCGCGCTGGACGCCGAGCTTCTCGAAGATGCCGAGGATCAGCAGCGCCGCCAGCCCTTGCGTCGGCGGCGGCAGGTTGTAGGCGGTCAGGCCCTGCAGCGCGACCGAGAGCGGAGCGACGAGGCGCGCCTCGAAGGCCTCGATGTCGGCCCGCGTCACCGGCGCGCCCATCGCCGCGAGGTCGGCGGCGATCTCGCGGCCGATGTCGCCGCGGTAGAAATCGGCGAGGCCGGCATCACCGAGCTGTTTGAACGTGGCGCCCAGTGCCTCGGGCCTGCGGCGCGCGCCGGCCTTCGGCTGTTCGCCGCCCGGCCAGAAGAAGCTCAAGAAGCCCGGCGCGAGCCTGGCGTCATCGACCTGCTGCGGCCAGGTCCGCAGCTCCGAGGCGGAGATCTCATAGCCCGCATCGCAATGGCCGATCGCGTTGCTCAGCAGGTCCTTCAGCGGCATGCGGCCGCCAAGCGTCTTCGACAGGTCGAGCGCCGTCTCCCAGCCGCCGATCGCGCCGGCGACCGTGAGCGCGGAATCGGGCCCGCGCGCGGGAATCGTATCGTGGCCCATCTCGCGATAGCGCTCGATCGTGGCGAGGCGGCCGGCCGGCCCGCAGGCCTCGATCGCATGGACCTTGCCGCCGGGCTGGTGCACCAGCCAGAAGCCGTCGCCGCCGATCGCGTTCATATGCGGGTAGACGACCGCGATCGTCGCGGCCATCGCGACCATCGCCTCGATCGCGTTGCCGCCTTCGGCCAGGATGGCGCGCCCGGCCTCGGACGCGAACGCATGGGGCGCGGCGACCGCACCGGAAGCGAAGGCAGGCGTCTCGATCATCAGGCTCTTTCGGTCTCGCGGGAATTGCAATCGCGCCGGAATCGCCCATTTGGCGAATGGGCGCGATTTTGTTACACGCCGCGCCAGCCTTCGCTAGGCACCGTTACGCATAAGTTTCGAGGACGAGAGAATGGCCAAGCAGCGCACCAGCCCACGCACCATGATCATGGTGGTGTCGCTCGGCATCCTGATCGCGGTCGAACTCTTCGGCGTCGCGCTCGCCTCGGGCTGGGCGCTGGCCGGTCTGTTCGAGCTCGGCCATATCGTCGGCTATGTGATGATGGGCCTGTTCTCGCTGCTGGCGGCCTATGCGATGATCAGCCTGATGAAGCGCGTGCTCAAGATCGAGCACATCACCGACTGAGCCCCGGCTGCCGCGCGGCGCCTCTTGCCCGCGAGATGTCTCGCGCCGGTGATCCTTTCGTCATGGTCCTGCGGCAAGCGGCCGGTTGCGGAGTGGCCGGAGCTAACTATCTGGTGCTCAGCGCGCCTGTTGCCCTTTCCGATCGTCTTTGCCGATTGTCCTTGCCGAAGGGACAGGCTAGCCCCGACAGTCGATCGTCACAGACGAAAGCCGAGAGACCCACTCCCGATGCCCGCCCGTACCGACGCCAAGCCCATCGAGGCCAAGCCCATCCTCGACCGCCGGACCCTGCTCGCCAGCGCCGGCGCCACCGCGGCGCTGGCCGCGCTCGGCTTCTCGCCCGAGGCGCTGGCGCAGCAGGCGCTGAAGCTCGGCCAGCCCGAGGCGTTCGGCTTCGAGGCGCTGAAGGCGAGGGCGCGCGAGCTCGCGGCGAAGCCCTATCAGGCACCGCCGCCGCCCCGCGCCGACGTGCTGGAGCGGATCGACTACGACGCCCATGGCAAGATCAGGTTCAAGCCGGAGATGGCTCTGTGGGCGGACGGCCCCTCGCCCTGGCCGGTGACCTTCTTCCATCTCGGCCGCTACTTCCAGAAGCCGGTGCGCATGCATGTCGTCGATGGCGGGCAGGCGCGCGAGATCGTCTATGACGAGAGCTATTTCGAGATGCCGGCGAATTCTCCGGCGAAGGAACTGCCGCTCGGCGCGGGCTTCGCCGGCTTCCGCTTCCAGGAGAGCCGCTCCGGCCATCCCGGCCGCAAGGGTGAGAAGCTCGACTGGCAGAAGAACGACTGGGTCGCCTTTCTCGGCGCCTCCTATTTCCGCGCCATCGGCGAACTCTATCAGTACGGCCTCTCGGCGCGCGGGCTGGCGATCGATCCCGCCGTCGCCGGCAAGCCGGAGGAGTTTCCCGACTTCACCCATGTCTGGCTGGAGACGCCGCAGGCCGGGGCCGAATATGTCGTGATCTACGCGCTGCTTTCGGGACCGAGCGTCGCCGGGGCCTATCGCTTCCGGATGCGCCGGGCCAAGGGCGTGACCATGGAGATCGAGACCGCGCTCTTCCTGCGCAACGACGTGGCGCGGCTCTGCATCGCGCCGCTGACCTCGATGTACTGGTATTCCGAGTCGGCGAAGTCGACCGCTGTCGACTGGCGGCCCGAGGTGCATGATTCCGACGGTCTGGCGCTCTGGACCGGCACCGGCGAACGCGCCTGGCGCCCGTTGAACAATCCCGCTCGCACCGTCGCCTCCTCCTTCATGGACACCAATCCGCGCGGCTTCGGGCTGATGCAGCGCGACCGCGAGGTCGGGCATTATCTCGACGGCGTGTTCTACGAGCGCCGGCCGAGCCTCTGGGTCGAGCCGATCGGCGAATGGGGCCGGGGCGCCGTCCAGCTCATCGAGATCCCGACCGACGACGAGATCCACGACAACATCGTCGCGGCATGGGTGCCGGAGGGCCAGGCGAAGGCGGGCGGAACCTACGCCTTCCGCTACATGCTGCACTGGCTCGTCGACGAACCCTATCCGCCGCGCCTCGGCCGCGTCGTCGCCACGCGGCTGGGCAATGGCGGCCAGCCGGGCACGGTCAGGCCCAAGGGCGTGCGCAAGTTCATGGTCGAGTTCCTGGGGCCGGCGCTGGAGACGATCCCTTTCGGCGTCAAGCCAGAGGTCGTGCTCTCGGCCTCGCGCGGGAGCTTCTCCTACGTCTTCTGCGAGGCGGTACCCGACGACATCCCCGGCCATTGGCGGGCGCAGTTCGACCTCACGGTCGAGGGCAGCGAGCCGGTCGAGATGCGGTGCTTCCTGAAGGGGGCGGAGACGGTGCTGACCGAGACTTGGATGTATCAGTACGTGCCGTTCTGAGATGAGGATCGCGCAACGCGAAACAGGGTTCGACCGTTGCCAGCGTGACTTCGTAACATTATATCATTTCCTATGAGCCATTCGCACAGCCACGTATCTCGCGCCGTCTCGGACGACCCGGGCTGGTCGCTGCTGCGATTATCGGCGGCGGGACGCTTCGGGCTGGCGCTGGCGGTGATCGCCGCGGTCTGGGCTGCGACGCTCGCCGTGATCCTGTGAGAGTGCCCGTGCCCGCCATCCGCCTCGACGATTTGACGCTCGGCTATGACCGGCATCCGGCGGTGCATCATCTCTCCGGCGAGATCGCCGCCGGCAGCCTGACCGCGATCGTCGGCCCCAATGGCGCCGGCAAGTCGACCTTGCTCAAGGGCATCGCCGAGGCCCTGCCGGCGCTCGGCGGCTCGCTCGCCGTGGCCAAGGGCAAGCGCCTCGCCTACTTGCCGCAATCGGCCGATCTCGACCGCTCCTTCCCGATCCATGTCTACGATCTCGTCTCGATGGGCTTGTGGGCAAGGAGCGGCATCTTTGGCCGCATTGGCGCCAAGACGAAGATCGGTGAAGCGATCGCCGCCGTCGGCCTGACGGGCTTCGAGAACCGGCCGATCGGCGCGCTGTCCGGCGGCCAGATGCAGCGCGCGCTGTTCGCGCGGCTTCTGCTGCAGGACGCCGACATCATCCTGCTCGACGAGCCCTTCACCGCGATCGATGCCCGCACCACGGCCGATCTGCTGGCGCTGGTGCAGCGCTGGCATGGCGAGGCACGGACCGTCGTCGCCGTGCTGCACGACATCGAGACGGTCCGGCGCGTGTTCCCGCAGACGCTGCTGCTGGCACGCGAAGTCGTGGCCTGGGGTGGCACGGAGGAGGTGCTGACCGCGGCCAACCTGCTCAAGGCGCGCCGCCTGGTCGAGGCCTTCGACAGCCATGCGCCGGTGTGCGAGCGCGACGCCGCCTGACGGTCGAGGGCCAGCATCGATGCTCTACGAGCTCTTCATCGGCCCCTTCGCCGAGTTCGACTTCATGCGTCGGGCGCTGGTCGGCGTCTTCGCGCTGTCGGTCTCGGGCGCGCCGATCGGCGTCTTCCTGATGCTCAGGCGGATGAGCCTGACCGGCGACGCCATGGCGCATGCGATCCTGCCCGGTGCGGCGATCGGCTATCTCGTCGCCGGCTTCTCGCTGCCGGCGATGACGTTCGGCGGGCTCGTCGCGGGCTTCGCGGTCGGGATCGCGGCAGGCGCGGTCGCGCGCATCACGGTGATTAAGGAGGACGCGTCGCTTGCGGCCTTCTACCTGATCTCGCTGGCGCTAGGCGTCATCATCGTCTCGCTGCGCGGCTCGGCTGTCGATCTCTTCCATGTCCTGTTCGGCAATGTGCTGGCGCTCGACGACGACGTGCTCGTGCTGCTGGCCGGCGTCTCCAGCGTGACGCTGTCGCTGCTGGCGCTGCTCTACCGGCCGCTGGTGATGGAATGCGTCGATCCCGGTTTCCTGCGCTCGGTCAGCCGCGCCGGCGGCCTTGTCCATCTGACCTTCCTCGGCCTCGTCGTGCTGAACCTCGTCGCCGGCTTCCATGCGCTCGGTACGCTGCTCGCGGTCGGGCTGATGATGCTGCCGGCCGCGGCCGCGCGGCTCTGGACCGCCGACATCACCCGGTTGATCCTGCTCGCCAGCGGCTTCGGCCTGCTCTCGGGCTATGGCGGGCTCGTCGTCTCCTATGCCGCGGCCGGCGGCAATGTTCCGGCGGGGCCGGCGATCATCCTCGCAGCCGGGGCGCTCTACCTCGTCTCGCTCCTCGTCGGCTCGCAGGGCGGATTGCTGCTGCGGCTCTTGCCACGCGCCCACCTCCAGCGTTAGTTATGTAATAACGTTACATTCGATGTTGGAGATCATCATGCTGAACCGCCGCCATCTGCTCGCCGCGAGCCTCGCTCTTCTGGGCCACGCACTGCCGCTCGCGGCACAGGAAAAACTCCCGGTCGTCGCGAGCTTCTCCGTCCTCGGCGATCTGGTGAAGCAGGTCGGCAAGGAGCGGGTTTCGGTCTCGGCGCTGGTCGGCCCCAATGGCGACGCGCATGTCTATTCGCCGACGCCTGCCGACGCCAAGACGATCGCGGCGGCCAAGCTCATCGTCGTCAACGGGTTGAGCTTCGAGGGCTGGATGACCCGCCTGATCAAGTCGTCGGGCGCAAAGGGCACGGTCGCGACCGCGACGACCGGGATCACGCCGCTGAAGGCCGAGGAAGATCATGACAAGAAGGACGCGCATGGCCATGCCCATGGCGGCGTCGATCCCCATGCCTGGCAGAGCGTCGCCAACGCCAAGATCTACGTCGCCAACATCCGCGACGCGCTGAGCGCCGCAGACCCGGCCGGCAAGGCGGAATACCAGGCCAATGCGGCGGCGTATCTGACGCAGCTCGACGCGGTGGACGGCGAGATCAACGCGGCGGTCGCGCGTATCCCGGCCGACCGGCGTAGGGCGATCACCTCGCACGACGCCTTCGGCTATTTCATCAAGGCCTACGGCATCCAGTTCATCGCGCCGCAGGGCGTCTCGACCGAGGCCGAGGCATCGGCCAAGGATGTCGGGCGCATCATCCGACAGATCAAGGCGGAGAAGATTCCGGCGGTCTTCCTCGAGAACGTCACCAATCCGCGGCTGATCGAGCAGATCGCGCGGGAGAGCGGTGCCAAGATCGGCGGGCAGTTGTTCTCCGACGCGCTGTCGGACGCGAGCGGTCCGGCCGGGACTTACATCGCGATGATGAAACACAATATAAGCCAGATCGAAAAGGCGCTCGGCGCCGGCCCGGCCTGAGCGCCGCACCGGCCCGCGCCCACCACGCCATCAGGGTCAGACCCATGTCCGAGAAAATCCCCGTCACGGTGCTCACCGGCTATCTGGGCGCCGGCAAGACCACGCTCCTCAACCGCATCCTGACCGAGGACCACGGCAAGAAATTCGCCGTGATCGTCAACGAGTTCGGCGAGACCGGCATCGACGGCGACCTCGTCGTCGGTGCCGACGAGGAGGTGTTCGAGATGAACAATGGCTGCATCTGCTGCACCGTGCGCGGCGACCTGATCCGCATCCTCGACGGGTTGATGAAGCGCAAGGGCAAGTTCGACGCGATCATCGTCGAGACCACCGGCCTCGCCGATCCGGCCCCAGTGGCGCAGACCTTTTTCGTCGACCAGGATGTCGGCGACGCGACCAAGCTCGACGCGGTCGTCACCGTCACCGACGCGAAATGGCTGACCGAGAGGCTGAAGGACGCGCCGGAAGCCAAGAACCAGATCGCCTTCGCCGACGTCATCGTCCTGAACAAGACCGACCTGGTCTCGGCCGAGGAACTGGCGGAGGTCGAGGCCGCGATCCGCGCGATCAACCCCTATGCCAAGCTGCACAAGACGCAGCGCTGCGACCTGCCGATCGCGAACCTGCTCGACCGCAATGCCTTCGATCTCGACCGCATCCTCGACATCGAGCCGGATTTCCTCGAATCCGGTCATCACCACCATCATTCCGACGAGGTGCGCTCGATGTCGTTCACGCTGCCGGGCGATGTCGATCCCGACAAGTTCATGCCCTGGATCAACGATGTCAGCCAGGCGCAGGGGCCCAACATCCTGCGCTCCAAGGGCATCCTCGCCTTCAAGGACGAGCCGCGCCGCTTCGTCTTTCAGGGCGTCCACATGATCCTGGACGGCGACCTTCAGCGCGACTGGAAGGCCGACGAAGCCCGCAATTCGCGCCTGGTCTTCATCGGGCGCGACCTTGACGAGGCGGCGCTGCGCAAGGGGTTCATGGCCTGCGCGGCGTGAGCCCGTCTCGAAACTCTACTCCGGCGGCCGTCTGACGCGGTTTTCTGCGCTTCCAGTGCTCAGGGACGAAAAGTCCGCTCCGCTCCGGTTTTCGAAAACCACGTCAGCCGACTCGCCGGAGCGAGTTTGGAGACGGCCTCAGGACGGCTTGTTTCGGCTGCGTCGTCTCAGAACAGCAGATGCGGCGCGAACAGGGCAAGGGCCATGAAGGCGATGGCGACGCCGCCGAGGCCGCCGCCGACCAGGGCGAGCATGGCGACGCCGGTGATGATCGAGGCCGAGGCGACGACGATGCCGATCTGGAGCAGGCCGGAGGCGATCTCGAAATTCTCGTTCCTGGCCTTGTAGTCGTCGCGCTCGTGCTCGCTCTTCTTGGCGCGGGCCATCAGCTCCTTGCGACCCTCGTTGGTCTCGGGCTCGGATTCGTAGCGGGCGATCGTCTTCTTCCAGTCGTCGATGCGCTTGGCCATCCGGTCCTTCGCGGCGGGGTCGGTCGCAGCAGCGAGATCGACCTCCATCGTGTCGGCGGCGGTGCGCAGGGTCGTGCCGCGGATCGTCTTGGCCTGGAAGAAGGCCCAGAGATTGGAGGCCTCGATGTTCTTGGCGACCGCCTCGTTCTCGGCCTGCTTGCCGCCGATCTCGGCCAGCGACAGCAACAGCGCCAGGATGGCGATCAGCAGCGCGACCTTCTTGTTGCCGCCTTCGGGCGCCTCGTGATGTCCAGACATGAATCAGTCTTCCCCAGCTTGGATCGGGGGCAGGTGTGTAGGGGATTCCGCATCGGCAGCAAGCGGTTTTTGCAGAGCAGCATTGCGCCGGCTGCGGATCAGCTCCGGGCGCGCGGATGGGCGGCGTCATAAGCCGCCATCAGCCTGGCGGAATCGACACGGGTATAGATTTGCGTGGTCGAAAGCGAGGCATGTCCGAGCAGCTCCTGGATCGCGCGGAGATCGCCGCCGCGCCCGAGCAGATGCGTCGCGAAGGAGTGCCGGAGTGCATGCGGCGTCGCCGAGGAGGGCAGACCGAGCGCGCCGCGCAGGCCTTCGACCGTGAGCTGTATGATGCGCGGCGAGAGCGGGCCACCCTTGACGCCGAGGAAGAGCGGGCCGTCGGGCGCCAATCGCCAGGGGCAGAGCGCAATGTACTCGGCGACGGCGTCGACCACGATCGGCAGCACCGGGACCATGCGGGTCTTGTTGCCCTTGCCGGTGACTGTCAACGCCGCGCCGGCGCTGGCGGGAGCCTCGGCGCGCGTCAGCGAGAGCGCCTCCGAGATGCGCAGGCCGCAGCCATAGAGCAGGCTGAGCACGGCGGCGTCGCGGGCCAGCACCCAGGGTTCGCGCTCCTCGCCGGCGCGGATGTCGACCTTGGTCACGGCGCGCGCGGCGCGGGGATCGAGCGGGCGCGGCAGGGGTTTGCCGATACGCGGACCCTTCGTCGCGGTGAAGGCGGCGGCGGTCAGCACGCCCTGGCGTTCGCCGAAGCGGGCGAAGGAGCGCAAGGAGGCGAGCTGGCGCATCAGGGTGCGGTTGCCGACATCCTCGCGCCGACGATGCCCGAGGAAGGCGCGCAGGTCGAAGGGCTGCAGCGCCGCGATGTCGGCCAGTGCCGCCGACCCGCCGAGATGGTCTGTGAGGAAAGCCGAGAACTGCCCGAGATCGCGATCGTAAGCCTCCAGCGTCTTGGGCGAGAGCCGGCGCTCGCCGGCGAGATGGGCGAGCCAGTCGCGGCGGAGGCGGTCGAAATCGGACATGCGTCCGAGCATGACGCCCCTGCCTTAACAGGTCACGAATCGATGCTAGACACGGCCACGATGAGCGATGCGCCCGAACAGATGCAGGAAGGCGGCACCGTCGAGGTGCTGATCCCGCTCGGGCTCGACCAGGCCTACAGCTATGCCGTGCCCGCCGGGCTCGCGCTGAGGCCGGGCGATGTGGTGCAGGTGCCGTTGGGGCCGCGCCAGACCGTCGGCGTCGTCTGGGAGACGGGCTCCGGCCGCGGCGGCAATCTCAAGCGCGTCACGGCGAAGCTCGACATGTCGCCGCTCGATCCGGCGCTGATGCAGCTCGTCGATTGGGTCGCCTGGTACACGCTCGCGGCCAAGGGTTCGGTGCTGGCGCTCGCCTTGCGCCGCCAGCCCGACGACACGCCGGAGCGACCCAGGCTCGGCGTCCGGCTGGCCGGGTCGCCGCCGGCGCGGATGACGCCCGCACGGGCCCGGGCGATCGCGGCGGCCGAAGGCGGGCTGTTGATCACGAAATCCGCGCTGGCCGAGGCGGCCTCGGTCAGCGTGGCCGTGATCGACGCGCTGGTCGATGCCGGCACCTTCGCGGTCGAGGCACTGCCACGCGATGCGGTCGCGGCCATTCCCGATCCCGATTTCGCCAACCCCGTGCTGTCGGAGGACCAGCAGCGGGCGGCCGATGCGCTCGTCGCCTCGGTACAGGCAAAGGCCTATGGCGTGACGCTGCTCGAAGGGGTCACCGGCTCGGGCAAGACGGAAGTCTATTTCGAGGCGGTCGCCGAGGCGATCCGGCAGGGCCGCCAGAGCCTGATCTTGATGCCGGAGATCGCGCTCACCGCGCAGTTCATCGACCGCTTCGAGGCTCGTTTCGGGGTCAGGCCGGGGTTGTGGCATTCGGCCGTGACCGGGCGCCGGCGCGAGCGGCTGCAGGCGGCCATCGCCAGCGGCGAGGCCAGGGTGGTGGCGGGTGCGCGCTCGGCGCTGTTCCTGCCCTACAAGGCGCTCGGGCTGATCGTCGTCGACGAGGAGCACGAGGCCGCCTACAAGCAGGAGGACGGCGTCAGCTACCATGCCCGCGACATGGCGGTGGTGCGCGGGCGCATCGAGGCGGCGCCGGTCATCCTGACCTCGGCGACACCCTCGCTCGAAACCCGCGTCAACGCCGAGCGCGGCCGCTACACCCATCTCAGGCTGCCCGAGCGTTTCGGCGGACGCGAATTGCCGACATTGGGTCTGGTCGACTTGCGCAAGGACAAGCCCGAGCGCGGACGCTGGCTCTCTGGCGCGCTGCTCAAGGCCGTCTCCGAGAATCTCGAGGCGAAGGAGCAGTCGCTGCTGTTCCTCAACCGGCGCGGCTATGCGCCGCTGACGCTCTGCCGCGACTGCGGACACCGCTTCCAGTGCAAGAACTGCTCGGCCTGGCTGGTCGACCACCGCTTCCGGCGGGCGCTGGTCTGTCATCATTGCGGCCATGTCGAGCGCCGCCCGCAGGAATGTCCGTCCTGCCATCAGCCGGAAAGCCTCGTCGCCATCGGGCCGGGCGTCGAGCGGCTGGCCGAGGAGGTCGCGACGCTGTTTCCGCAGGCACGCGCGATCGTGCTGTCGAGCGATTTTCCCGGCGGCACCGAGCGGCTCAAGGCCGAGCTGATGGCGGTGGCGTCTGGCGAGTTCGACATCGTTATCGGTACGCAGCTCGTCGCCAAGGGCCACAACTTCCCGGGCATGACTTTGGTCGGGGTGATCGACGCCGATCTCGGCCTGACCTCGGGTGATCCGCGCGCGGCCGAGCGCACCTTCCAGGTGCTGCGCCAGGTCACCGGCCGGGCCGGGCGCGGCGAGAAACCGGGCCGGGCGCTGCTGCAGACACACGACCCCGGCCATCCCGTTCTGAAGGCGCTGATCTCCGGCGATCCCGAGCGCTTCTACGCCGCCGAGACGGCCTCGCGCGAGGCCGCCGGCCTGCCGCCTTTCGGGCGGCTCGCGGCGCTGATCGTCTCGGCGAACAGCTCGGCCGAGGCCGAAGCGCACGCCCGGGCGCTGGCGCGGGCGGCGGAGGTGCCGGACGGCGTCGTCGTACTCGGCCCGGCGGAGGCGCCGCTCACGGTGCTGCGCGGCCGACACCGGATGCGGCTGATCGTCAGGACGACGCGGGAGATCAACCTGCAGGACTATTTGCGCGGCTGGATCAGGCGCGCACCGAAGCCAAAGGGCTCGGTGCGCGTGCAGGTCGACGTCGACCCGCAGAGCTTCCTGTAACGCCCGTTCAGCTCAGCGGTGTGATCTTCTGGATCAGCGCGCCGAAGCCAGGCTCGCCGCCCGTGGTGTCGCGCAGATGCAGCTTGTCGCCGATCTTGAAGAAGACATAGGCCTTGGACGAAGCGTCCTCCATCGTCACATAGACGGTGTTGCCGTAGCGGATGTCCCAGCGGCCCTTGGTCGGTTTCCTGCCGCCGGATTCGAAGAAGCCGACGTGCAGGGGGCCGGCGATCGTGTAGTCGTGGTTCCTGTAGAACGAGATCACGGTCTTGTCGGCGAAGAACAGCCGGCGGCCGCCGACCGTCTCGTCGTTCAGGTTCATGTAGCGGATCTCGACGCCGGCCTGGGCGAAGGCGGCCGGCGGGGCGAGGCGGCCGGACACGGCCGATCCTGCGATCAAGAACAGGGTTGCGCCGACATGCATCCAGGCTGTGGTCATGGCCTCCCCTCAGACGTTGCCGCCCGGACCGGAGTTCGCGTGCCGACGGCTATTCCAGTGCCGCGATCTGCAGGATCTGTTCGCCGAAATTCGGCGTCGCTCCGGTGACGGTGCGCATAAAGAGCTTCTCGCCTATCTTGAAGAACACCCAGGAGCGCGAGGAGCCGTCTTCCATCACGACATAGAGCGTGTTGCCGTACTGGATTTCCCATTTGCCGCGGGTCTGGCGCTTGCCGCCGCCCTGCGCCGGCGCGTCATGCGTCGGCCCTGCGACGACATAGGTGCCATTCTTGTAGAGCGACATCAGCGTCCGGTCGGCGAGCAGCAGGCGGCGCCCCGCGACGGTGATGTCGCTGAGGTTCATGTAGCGGATCTCCGTGTCCGCCTGCGCGAGCGCGATCCCGGGGCCGACGACGCCCGCGATGGCGAAGAGGGCGAGGACGACCCGCCGCGAGGGCCGCATGCCGTTGCCGCGCACGTCGCAAGAACCGCTGGCCATGTCGCGCTCCTTCGCCCGATCGCGGGGGAATGGGACGACCCGCTGCCGGCGATTATGCCCGATCGCGCTGTGATCGTCAGCCCGCCGGCGGTGGTACGCCCATGCCGTGGCGGCGCGTCGTTCCGCCACGCCTCCGGGCGGGGATCGCGCGACCGCGGGCGATGATGGGGATTGCGGCGTCGCTTCGGGTTGCGCCCCCAAAAATCACATGCTATCGCACCGCCGCATTCTCGGTGTTAAGTGCGTTTTCCAGCGCGCATTTCGCCGGATAGACACATCGCAGCGCCAGGACGATGCACTCCGCCCTCGCAAGGGGTCGCCGATGCGGTCCTTTTGAAACGAGAGACGAGACGCGTGGCAGAGGGCGGAGCGCAGGATACCTTGGTTTCGGGCGTCGCCGGCCGCTATGCGACCGCGCTGTTCGAACTGGCGAGCGAGGCCAACGCCATCGACGCCGTCTCGACCGATCTCGACGCGTTCGGTGCGATGCTCGCCGAGAGCCCCGACCTCACCCGTCTGATCGAGAGCCCGGCTTTCTCGGCCGAGGACCAGACCGCCGCCATCAAGGCGATCCTCGCCAAGGCCGGCATCTCCGGCCTTTCCGCCAATTTCATCGGCCTCGTCGCCAGCAAGCGCCGGCTGTTCGCTCTGCCCGGCATGATCGCCGGCTTCCGCAAGCTCGTCGCCGAGGCCAAGGGGATCGTCAGCGCCGAGGTGACGCTGGCCGAGACGCCGTCGTCCAAGCGCATCGACGAAATCCGCGCGGCGCTGAAGGGCGTCGCCGGTAAGGATGTCGACGTCGCGATCAAGGTCGATCCGTCGCTGATCGGCGGGCTCGTCGTCAAGATGGGCTCCCGCATGGTCGACGCCTCGCTGAAAACCAAGCTCAATTCAATTCGTCTTGCCATGAAAGAGGTCGGCTGATGGAAATCCGCCCCGCTGAAATCTCCGCCATCCTGAAGGCCCAGATCTCGAACTTCGGTTCTGAGGCCTCGGTCACCGAAGTCGGCCAGGTTCTCTCCGTCGGCGACGGCATCGCCCGCGTCTATGGTCTCGACCAGGTCCAGGCCGGTGAGATGGTCGAGTTCGAGAGCGGCGTGCGCGGCATGGCGCTCAACCTCGAGAGCGACAATGTCGGCGTCGTCATCTTCGGCTCCGACCGCGAGATCAAGGAAGGCCAGACGGTCAAGCGCACCGGCGCCATCGTCGACGTGCCGGTCGGCAAGGAGATGCTCGGCCGCGTCGTCGACGCGCTCGGCAACCCGATCGACGGCAAGGGTCCGATCAAGGCGACCCAGCGCGCCCGCGTCGACGTCAAGGCACCCGGCATCATCCCGCGCAAGTCGGTGCACGAGCCGATGGCGACCGGCCTCAAGGCGATCGACGCGCTGATCCCGATCGGCCGCGGCCAGCGCGAGCTGATCATCGGCGACCGCCAGACCGGCAAGACCGCCGTGGCGCTCGACACCATTCTCAATCAGAAGGCGCTGAACGAGGGCACGGACGAGAGCCAGAAGCTCTATTGCGTCTATGTCGCGATCGGCCAGAAGCGCTCGACCGTTGCCCAGTTCGTCAAGGTGCTGGAGGAGCGTGGCGCGCTCGAATACTCGATCGTCATCGCCGCGACCGCATCCGACGCCGCCCCGATGCAGTTCCTGGCGCCCTTCGCCGGTTGCGCCATGGGCGAGTATTTCCGCGACAACGGCATGCACGCCGTCATCATCTATGACGACCTCTCCAAGCAGGCCGTCGCCTACCGCCAGATGTCGCTGCTCCTGCGCCGCCCGCCGGGTCGCGAGGCCTATCCGGGCGACGTGTTCTATCTCCACTCCCGCCTGCTCGAGCGCGCCGCCAAGATGGGCGAGGCCGCCGGCCTCGGCTCGCTGACCGCACTTCCGGTGATCGAGACGCAGGCCAACGACGTCTCGGCTTATATCCCGACCAACGTGATCTCGATCACCGACGGCCAGATCTTCCTCGAGACCGACTTGTTCTACCAGGGCATCCGCCCGGCGGTGAACGTCGGCCTCTCGGTCTCGCGCGTCGGCTCCTCGGCGCAGACCAAGGCGACCAAGAAGGTCGCGGGCAAGATCAAGGGCGAGCTCGCGCAGTATCGCGAGATGGCGGCCTTCGCGCAGTTCGGCTCCGACCTCGACGCGGTGACCCAGCGCCTGCTCAACCGCGGCGCGCGCCTGACCGAGCTCCTGAAGCAGGCGCAGTTCTCGCCGCTGAAGATGGAAGAGCAGACGGTCGTGATCTATGCCGGCGTCAACGGCTATCTCGACCCGCTGCCGGTGAACAAGGTCCGGGCCTTCGAGGACGGGCTGCTGGCGCTGGTGCGCGGCAAGCATGTCGACCTTCTCAACGAGATCGGCAAGACGAAGGATCTTTCGGACGCGAACGCCGCGAAGCTGAAGGAGATCGTCGAAGGCTACGCCAAGTCGTTCGGCTGATCGTCTCACGGGCGTCGGCGGGGCAATCCAGCCTCGCCTGCGCAGCCTGCTCTGGATTGCTTCGTCGCTGCGCTCCTGGCGGGTGACGGGTAGGGGATTGAAGACCAGATGCCTTCATTGAAGGACCTCCGGAACCGCATCGCCTCGGTCAAGGCGACGCAGAAGATCACCAAGGCCATGCAGATGGTCGCGGCCGCCAAGTTGCGCCGGGCGCAGGCCGCCGCCGAAGCGGCGCGGCCCTATGCCGAGCGCATGGAGACCGTGCTGGCCAATCTCGCCGCCGGCGTCTCGGGCGAGGGCGCGCCGCGGCTGATCGGCGGCACCGGCTCCGACAAGGTGCAGCTCCTCGTGGTCTGCACCGCCGAGCGCGGCCTCTGCGGCGCGTTCAACTCCTCGATCGCCAGGCTCGCCCGCGATAAGGCGAATGCGCTCAAGGCCGAGGGCAAGACGGTCAAGATCATCTGCGTCGGCAAGAAGGGCTACGACATCCTGCGCCGGCAGTTCGAGAAGGACATCATCGAGCTGATCGACCTGCGCGCCTTCAAGCAGCTCGGCTTCGCCAATGCCGAGACGATCGCGCAGAGCATCCTGGCTCGCTTCGCCGCCGGCGAGTTCGACGTCGCGACGCTGTTCTTCTCGAAGTTCAAGTCGGTTATCGCGCAGATCCCGACGGCGCAGCGCATCATCCCGGCGGAAATCCCCGCCGGCACCAAGACCACTGATGCGGTCTACGACTACGAGCCCGACGAGACCGAGATCCTGGAGACGCTGCTGCCGCGCAACCTCACGGTGCAGGTGCTGCGGGCGATCCTGGAGAACGCAGCCTCCGAGCAGGGCGCGCGCATGTCGGCGATGGATTCCGCCACGCGCAACGCCGGCGAAATGATCAAGAAGCAGACGCAGCTCTACAACCGCTCGCGCCAGGCGATGATCACCAAGGAACTGATCGAGATCATCTCCGGCGCGGAAGCGCTTTAACCGTCATCATTTCGGCCGGATGCCCGGCCAAACGACACGCTGAACCCGAGGTTTGGAACCATGGCCAAAGCCGCTACGAAGAAGTCCGCCGCCGAGAAGCCCGCCAACACCGGCACCGGCAAGGTCGCCCAGGTCATCGGCGCCGTCGTCGACGTGCAGTTCGACGGCGCGCTGCCGGAGATCCTGAACGCGCTCGAGACCAACAATCTCGGCAACCGTCTCGTGCTCGAGGTCGCCCAGCATCTCGGCGAAAACACGGTCCGCACCATCGCGATGGACTCCACCGAAGGCCTGGTCCGCGGCCAGTCGGTCACCGACACCGGCGCCCCGATCGCGGTGCCGGTCGGCGACGAGTGCCTCGGGCGCATCATGAACGTCATCGGCGAGCCGGTCGACGAGGCCGGCCCGATCATGACCACCAACACCCGCGGCATCCACCAGCCGGCTCCGTCCTATGCCGACCAGGCGACCGAGGCGCAAATCCTCGTCACCGGCATCAAGGTCGTCGACCTGCTCGCGCCCTACGCCAAGGGTGGCAAGATCGGCCTGTTCGGCGGCGCCGGCGTCGGCAAGACCGTGCTGATCATGGAGCTGATCAACAACGTAGCGAAGGCTCATGGCGGCTATTCGGTGTTCGCCGGCGTCGGCGAGCGCACCCGCGAGGGCAACGACCTCTATCACGAGATGATCGAGTCGGGCGTGAACAAGAAGGGCGGCGGCGAGGGCTCGAAATGCGCCCTGGTCTACGGCCAGATGAACGAGCCGCCGGGCGCGCGCATGCGCGTCGCGCTGTCAGGCCTGACCGTCGCCGAGGACTTCCGCGACAAGGGCCAGGACGTGCTGTTCTTCGTCGACAACATCTTCCGCTTCACGCAGGCCGGTTCGGAAGTGTCGGCGCTGCTCGGCCGCATTCCTTCGGCGGTGGGCTATCAGCCGACGCTCGCGACCGACATGGGCAACCTGCAGGAGCGCATCACCACCACCAACAAGGGCTCGATCACCTCGGTGCAGGCGATCTACGTCCCCGCCGACGACCTGACCGACCCGGCGCCCGCGACCTCCTTCGCGCACTTGGACGCGACGACCGTGCTGTCGCGCTCGATCGCGGAGAAGGGCATCTATCCGGCGGTGGACCCGCTCGACTCGACCTCGCGCATGCTGTCTGCCGCGATCGTCGGCGACGAGCACTACAACATCGCCCGCCAGGTCCAGCAGATCCTCCAGCGCTACAAGGCGTTGCAGGACATCATCGCGATCCTGGGCATGGACGAGCTCTCGGAAGAGGACAAGCTCGCCGTCGCCCGCGCCCGCAAGATCGAGCGCTTCCTGTCGCAGCCCTTCTTCGTGGCGGAAGTCTTCACCGGTTCGCCGGGCAAGCTCGTCGCGCTCGAGGACACGATCAAGGGCTTCAAGGGCCTGGTCGAAGGCAAGTACGACCACCTGCCGGAGGCGGCCTTCTACATGGTCGGCTCGATCGACGAAGCCATCGAGAAGGCTCAGCGCCTCGCGGCCGAAGCGGCGTAAGTCACAAAACGCGCCGTCATCCCGGACAAGCGGCGCAGCCGCGCCGATCCGGGATCCATCGAAGGGCTCTGCGCTCCAGGATGGATTCCGGGTCTCCGCTGCGCTTTGCCCGGAATGACGGTCGAGGGAGACAAAGACGATGGCCACCTTCAAGTTCGAGCTCGTCTCGCCCGAGCGCATCCTGTTCTCCGGCGAAGCCGAGAGCGTCATCGTCCCCTCGGTCGAGGGCGAGATGACTGTGCTCGCCGGCCATGCGCCAGTCGTGGCCGTGCTCAAGGCCGGCATCGTGCTGGTCAAGACCGATGCCGGCCACGGCAAGGAGTTCCTGGTCCAGGGCGGCCTCGCCGAGATCAACCAGGCCTCGACGACGATCCTGGCCGAGCAGGCTCATTTCATCGAGGACGTCGACACCGCCGTGCTCGACAAGGAAATCCTGACCGCCGAGACGCGGCTCGCCGGCTCGACCGACGAGGCCGAGCAGAAGCGCCTGCACGACACGCTGGTGCAGCTGAAGGAATTCAAGGGCGTCTTCGCCGAGCGCAAGGCGGCCTGACGAAGTCCTATCAGAGGCGTGAGAGATCAAAGGCCGCGCGAGCGGCCTTTTTCATGCGTAGCTGATGAACTCCATCAGCGAGCCGTCCGGATCGCGGAAATAGACGCTCATGCCCTTGCCACCGACGCGCTGGACCGGGCCGAGTTCGACGGAGACTCCGAGCTTGTCCAGATGCGCGATCGCGCGGTCGATCGGGCCGGGCCAGGTGAAGCAGAGGTCGCTGCCGCCCGGCGGGACCGGGATGCGGGCGACCGGCGTCGGCTGCAGGTTCGGGCCGTGGCAGTTCAGTTGCATGGTGCCGATGCGGTAGACGAAGCCGGCTCCGTTCGGCACGACATCGGCGCCGATCACGTCGCGGTAGAAGGCGTTGGAGCGCTCCCAGTCGGAGACGTGGATCACGCAATGGTCGAAGGTGACGAGGTTCATCTGCGGCTCTCCTCGGCTGGTGCCGGTATGGCGAAGCGGGTGAATGCCGTGACGACCTTCTCATAGACCGCGCGCTTGAACGGGACGATGCGGGCCGGCATCTCCGTCAGCGGCAGCCAGGCCCAGTCTTCGAACTCGGCTGGCTCGTCGCCGTTCGGACGAGCAATGTCGATCTCGCTCGCGTCGCCGGTGAAGCGGAAGGCAACCCAGCGCTGGCGCTGGCCGCGAAAGGCGCAAAGCCGGTGCGGCGGGCCGGCATAGGGCGGGAAGTCGTAGGACCACCACTCCTCGGTGGCCGCGAGGAATGCCGTGTCGGTGATGCCGGTTTCCTCAGCCAGTTCGCGCCGCGCCGCAGCGACGATGTCCTCGTTCGCGTCGATGCCGCCCTGAGGCATCTGCCAGTCATGACCGGGGAGCACGATCTCGGGGCCGGCGCTGTGCGAGCGGCCGGCGAAGACGCGGCCGTCGCGGTCGAACAGAGCGATACCGACATTGGGGCGGTAGGGCAGATCCATGGAATGGGGTTTCGCCCGCCGGAGCACGGCGATCAAGCCTTCCGCATTGCTCTCGATCAAGCGGGAGGGTTCCTCACCCGATCCTCCAGATCGGCCCGACGTTCGCCCGCGGTCGCCTTGCGGCGCCAGTAACGTTCGCCGAGCCACCAAATCGTGCCGGCGCCGACAAAGCCCGCGAGCACGCCGCCCGCGCCGCCGATCGCGACGAACAGGGCGACGAAGACCGCGACGCCGGCGAATGCGGCAACGAGCTTGACGAGGCCCGGCCGGTTCATTCGCCCATCGCGATCAGGCTGGCGTTGCCGCCGGCGGCGGCGGTGTTGATCGTCACAGTCTGCTCGGTGGCAAAGCGCATCAGATAGTTCGGCCCGCCGGCCTTGGGCCCGGTGCCGGAGAGGCCGTGGCCGCCGAAGGGCTGGACGCCGACGACCGCGCCGATGATGTTGCGGTTGATGTAGATGTTGCCGGTCGAGAGGTGTTCGACGACCTCCTGCACGGTCGCCTCGATGCGCGAATGCACGCCGAGCGTCAGGCCGTAGCCGGTCGCCTCGATCTGCGCGACGACCTTGCCGAGCCCGCCGGCCTTCCAGCGCACGACATGCAGGATCGGGCCGAAATGCTCTTGGGTCAGGTCTGAGATGGCGTCGAGAGCGATCACATGCGGGGCGACATAGGTGCCGCCGAGCGCCGGCACCTCGCCGGCCCAGCGCAGGCGGTTCTGCGCCCTCATCGCTGCGACATGGCCATCGAGGCGCTGCTTTGCAGCGGCATCGATGACCGGGCCGATATGGGTCTCGACCAGGCGGGGATCGCCCAACGTCAGCTCGCGGGCCGCGCCGGTGATCATCTCGACCATCTTGTCGGCGACGTCCTCCTGCACCACGAGCAGGCGCAGCGCCGAGCAGCGCTGGCCGGCCGAGCGGAAGGCCGACATCACGACGTCGTCGGCGACCTGCTCGGCCAGCGCGGTCGCGTCGACGATCATCGCGTTGAGGCCGCCAGTCTCGGCGATCAGCGGCACGATCGGGCCGTCCTTGGCGGCGAGCGCCCGGTTGATCGCGCGGGCCGTCGCGGTCGAGCCGGTGAAGGCGACGCCGGCCACCGCCGGATGTGCGACCAGCGCCGCGCCGAGGGCCCCGCCGCCGGGTGTCAGGTGCAGGGCCGAGACCGGCACGCCTGCCTCGTGCAGCAGCGCGATCGCGACGCCGGCAATCAGCGGCGTCTGCGGCGCGGGCTTGGCGACGACGCTGTTGCCGGCGACAAGCGCGGCCGCGACCTGGCCGGTGAAGATGGCGAGCGGGAAGTTCCACGGCGCGATGCACAGGAACGGACCGCGTCCGCGCAGGATCAGCCGGTTCTCCTCGCCGGTCGGGCCGGGCAGCACGGTCGGCACGGCGAACTTCGCCTCGGCCTCGGCGGCATAATAGCGCAGGAAATCGACGGCCTCCCGTACTTCGGAGATGGCGTCGTCGAGCGTCTTGCCGGCCTCGGCCTGGAGCAGCGCCAGCAGCAGGCCGCGGCGGGCCTCCATCAGGTCGGCGGCCTTGCGCAGGGCGGCTGCACGGTCGCGGGCTGGCGTGGCGTTCCAGGCCGTGAAGCCCTTGGCGGCCGCCTTCATGGCGCGATCGGCCAGCGCGGCATCGGCCTCGGCGACCTGGCCGATGACATGATTGTCGATCGGCGAGCGGACGTCGCGGTTGGTGCTGGCGGCCGGCTTGCCGTCGATGACCGCGCCGGCCTTCGGGAAGGGCTTTGCGCTCGCAGCCGCGATCTCGGCGCGCAGTTCGGCGAGGTTCTCGTCATGGCCGAGCTCGATGCCGGCCGAATTCTTCCGCGACGGGCCGAACAGGTCGGCCGGGAGCGGGATGCGGCGATGCCGGGCCGCGCCGGGTGAGCCGATGATGTCGGCGGGCGGCACCAGCAGGCTCGCCACGGGCACGTCGGGATCGCCGGAGACGCTGACGAAGGAGGAGTTGGCGCCGTTCTCGAGCAGGCGGCGCACGAGATAGGCGAGCAGGTCCTGATGGCCGCCGACCGGCGCATAGGTGCGGCAGGCATAGCCGGCCCTGTCGCCGAGCAGCTTCTCATAGAGCGCCTCGCCCATGCCGTGCAGGCGCTGGAACTCGAAATTCTCGGCATCGCCCGCCATCTCGGCCACCGTCGCGACGGTGAGCGCGTTGTGCGTGGCGAATTGCGGGATGATGCGGGGGCGCAGGGCCAGGAGCTGCGCGGCGCAGGCCTCGTAGTTGAGGTCGGTCATCGCCTTGCGGGTGAAGACGGGATAGTCGGCCAGGCCGCGCTCTTGGGCGCGCTTCAGCTCGGTATCCCAATAGGCGCCCTTGACCAGGCGCACCATCATGCGCCGGCCATGGCGCTGGCTGAGCGCGGCGATGTGGTCGATCACGGCGGAGGCGCGCTTCTGATAGGCCTGGATCGCCAGGCCGAACCCGTCCCAGCCGGCGAGCGAGGTATCGGCGACCACGGCGTCGATGACGTCGAGCGAGAGTTCGAGCCGGTCGGCCTCCTCGGCATCGACGGTGAAGTTGAGGTCGTAGCTCTTCGCCTGCCGGGCCAGCGTCACGACCTTGGGAACGAGCTCGGCCAGGACGCGGACGCTGTTGGTCGCTTCGTAGCGCGGATGCAGCGCCGAGAGCTTGACCGAGATGCCCGGGCGGTTCGGCAGGGCGTCGTTGCCGGCGGCGCGGCCGATAGCGTCGATCGCGGCGGCGTAGGACGCGAAATAGCGGTCGGCGTCGGCTTGCGTGCGCGCGCCCTCGCCGAGCATGTCGAAGGAGTAGCGGTAGAGCCGGCCGGAACCGGAGCCGGCGCGCTTCAGCGCCTCCTCGATCGTCTGGCCGAGGACGAAATGGTTGCCCATCACGCGCATCGCCTGGCGCGTCGCGGTGCGCACGGTCGGCACGCCGAGCCGCTTGGCCAGGCCGCCGATGATGCTGGTCGGCGTTTCGCCGGGCTGGATCACGCGGGCGGTGATGCCGAGCGCCCAGGCCGAGGCCGAGACCAGGAAAGCATCCGATTTCGATTCATGATGGGCGAAGTCGCCCTGGCCGAGCTTGTCCTCGATCAGCCGGTCGGCAGTGGCGGCGTCGGGCACGCGCAGCAGCGCCTCCGCCAGCACCATAAGCGCCAGTCCCTCCTTGGTCGAGAGCGAATATTCGCGCAGCAATTCCTCGATGCCGCCAAAGCCGACCTTGCGGTTGCGGATCGCCTCGATCAGCCCGGTCGCGCGGGCGTCGATGCGGGCCTTGGCGGCAGGCTCCCTGCGCGTGCCGGCGAGCAGCCGCGTTGCGATCGCGCCGTCATCCTCTGCGTAAGGGGCGCGAAAGGCGGGGAGAGGGGCGGCCATGACGAGGGCTCCGGGCGATCTGGCGGGATGATCTGAAGCATCGTGGCTATCGTGCCTGACATCAATTGGCTTTCTTGACAAAAATGCCGTATAAATCTTTGCTTTGACACTCGATGGCGATGATTTATCCCGTGCTCGACCGGACCGACCGCCGCATCCTGACGCTTTTGCAATCCGACGGCCGGATCGCCGGGGTCGAGCTCGCGGAAAAGGTCGGGCTGTCGGCGACGGCGGTGGGCGAGCGGCTGAAGCGCCTCACGCGCGAGGGCTACGTCACCGGCTATCGCGCGACGCTCGATCCGCTGAAGCTGGGCTTGAACCTGCTCGTCTTCGTCGAGGTCTATCTCGACAAGACGACGCCGGACGCCTTCGAGCGCTTCGCTTCCGCCGTGAAGCGCGCGCCCGAGGTGCTGGAGTGCCACATGGTCGCCGGCGGCTTCGACTATCTGGTCAAGACCCGCGTCGCCGACATGAACGCCTATCGCCGCTTCCTCGGCGAGGTGCTGCTGGCGCTGCCCGCTGTGCGCGAGACCCGGACCTATGCCGTGATGGAGGAGGTCAAGACCGACGGGGCGCTGCCGCTCTGAGGGCTGCGACGGGGGGCCGCCGCGGCCCGGCCTTTGCTTCGCCGTCTTTGCCCTCCATCAGCAAAGCCGCACGCAAAAGGTCAGCCTGACGCCATGACGCTTTTCGTTCCCGCTATCGCCATCCGGGCTGCGAGCCTCGCCTTGCTGGCGCTGGCCCTGTTCGCGGCCGGGCCAGCGCTGGCGCAGACGCCGGTGCGCTTCACGCTCGACTGGCGCTTTGAGGGACCGTCCGCGCCGTTCCTGGTCGCGCTGGAGAAGGGTTACTTCAAGGCCGAGGGGCTCGACGTCACGCTGGAGAGCGGCAACGGCTCGCGCGAGGCGCCGCCGCGGGTGGCGTCGGGCGTCTACGATGCCGGCTTCGGCGATGTCAATTCGCTGATCCGTTTCCGCGACGACAATCCGAATATCGATCTCAAGGCGGTGATGATGGTCTATGACCGGCCGCCCTTCGCCATCGTCGGGCGCAGGAGCCGGGGCGTCACGACCGAACCGAAGAGCCTCGAAGGCAGGAAGCTCGGCGCGCCCGCGGCGGATGCCGCCGTCGCGCAATGGCCGGTCTTCAAGGCAGCGGCCGGCATCGACGACAGCAGGATCAGGCTGGAGAATATCGGCTTTCCGGTGCGCGAGCCGATGTTGGCCTCGGGCGAGGTCGACGCGGTGCTCGGCTATGCCGCGTCGTCCTATGTCAGTCTCAAGGCGCGCGGCGTCCCGGTCGACGACATCGTCGTGCTGCTGATGGCCGATCATGGCGTCGAGCTCTACGGCAACGCCGTGATGGTCGCGCCGAAGTTCATGGCCGAGAAGCCCGAGGCCGTGCGCGGCCTGTTGCGGGCGCTGACGCGCGGCTTCCGGGACACGGTCGCCGATCCCGAATCCGCCGTGCAGCTCGTGGTCAGGCGCAACGACGTCGCCCGCATCGAGGTCGAGCGCGAGCGGCTGCAGATGGTGCTCGAGACCAGCGTGATGACGCCTTTCGTCAAGGCGAACGGCTTCGGCGGCATCGACAAGGCGCGCTGGGAGCGCGCGCTCGACCAGACCGGCGCGAGCCTGCCGTTCAAGGATCGCGCGCGAGCCGGCGCCGCCTTCACCGACGCCTTCCTGCCGGCGGCGGTCGAGCGGGTGTTCTAGCCGCCTCCCACCAACGCAGCGTCAAGGTGACAGCGGCCGGCGCCATGCCTATCGTGCCGCGCTTTTTTCAGCCGGACGCATTTCCTTTGATCCTGCCCGACATCCGCGACTACGACCGCCTGCGCCGCCAATTCCGCTGGGCGATCCCGGCCCGCTACAACATCGCGACCGACATCTGCGACCGTTGGGCGATGGCGCAGCCGGAGCGGACAGCCATCATCGAAGTCGCGCAGGACTGGGTGGCAACGCCGGTTTCGTTCGGGCTGCTGCGCGAACAGTCGAACCGGCTCGGCCATGCGCTGCGGGCACGCGGCGTGACGGCGGGCGACCGGATCGCGATCCTGCTGCCGCAGGGGCGCAACGTGCTGATCGCGCATCTCGCCGCCTACAAGCTCGGCGCGATCGCGGTGCCGCTGGCGGCATTGTTCGGCATCGACGCGCTGGCCTACCGGCTCGGCGATGCCGGCGCGAAGGTGCTGGTCACGGACAGCGCCGGGCTCGCCAAGGTCAGACAGATCGTCGAGCCGCTCCCGGACCTCGAACTGGTGATCTCGACCGATGGCGCGGATGTCGGCGTACAGGGCTGGGACCGGCTGATCGCCGGCGGCGAGCCCGATTTCACGGCGGTCGACACCGGCCCGGACGATCCGGCTCTGATGATCTACACCTCCGGGACGACCGGCAATCCCAAGGGCGCGCTGCACGGGCATCGCGTGCTTCCCGGTCATCTGCCGGGCGTGCAGATGCCGCACGAGTTCATGCCGCAGCCGGGTGACGTCGCCTGGACACCGGCAGACTGGGCCTGGGCCGGCGGCCTACTCAACACGCTGCTGCCGGCCCTGCATTTCGGCGTGCCGGTCGTGGCGCGCCCGGTGACGCGGTTCGAGCCGGAGAATGCGTTCCGGCTGATCGCCGAGCAGGGTATCCGCAACGCTTTCGTGCCGCCGACGGCATTGCGGATGCTGCGCAGTATCGACGCGCCGCGGGAGCGCTTCCGCTTCGACCTGAGGACGGTCGCCGCCGCCGGCGAGGCGCTCGGGGCCGAGACGCTGGCCTGGGGCCGCGAGGCGCTGGGGCTCACGATCAACGAGGCCTATGGCCAGACCGAGTGCAACCTCGTGCTCGCGTCCTCGGCGGCGATCGGGATCAGCAGGCCGGGCGCGATCGGCAAGGCGGTGCCGGGGCACGAGGTCGCGATCATCCGGCCGGACGGCGCGGTCTGCGCGACCGGCGAGGAGGGCCAGATCGCGATCCGGCGGCCGGACCCGGTGATGTTCCTGGGCTATTGGCGCAATCCGCAGGCGACGGCGGAGAAATTCGTCGGCGACTGGATGACGACCGGCGACCAGGGCGTCGAAGACGCGGACGGCTATGTCCGCTTCATCGGCCGCGACGACGACGTCATCACCTCGTCGGGCTACCGGATCGGGCCGGGCGAGATCGAGGACTGCCTGCTGAGGCATCCGGCTGTGTCGCTCGCCGCCGTCGTCGGCAAGCCCGATCCGCTGCGCACCGAGATCGTCAAAGCCTTCGTGGTGTTGAAGAGCAGCGTCGCCGCCTCGGACGGCCTCGCCGGCGAGATCCGGGACTTCGTCCGCAAGCGGCTCTCGGCGCATGAATATCCACGCGAGATCGCCTTCGTCGACGAATTGCCGCTGACCACGACCGGCAAGATCATCCGCCGCCTGCTGCGCGACCGAGCCTGAAACCGCGCTTCAGCGCCTCGCGGGCGCGACTGGCGAGGTCGCGCGGCTGCAGCGCCGCCTGCGGCACGAGCCGGAGTTCGCCGAAAGCGCCGCCGTCGGCCGCGCTGTGCGGGAGCGGACGATTGGGCTGGGCCTGGCGAAGCATGGCGAGGAGGGTCCGCAGCGGCGCGATCTCGGCGTGTCCTTCGTCCTCGGCGGCGAGATAGAGGAAGCTGCGCTTGGCCCGGCCGAGGAACAGCGCGGCCGCGATCGCCTCGCCCTCCAGCATCAGCATCACGAGCCGGCATTGCCGGTTCCGCGCCAGGCCGCGCGTGACGGCGCGCAGGAAGCCGACCTCGCGGGTGTCCTGCAGCGTCGCCGTGCCGGCGCGCCCGCGCGGGCCGGAGGCCTCGATCGCAAGCAGGATCTCGACGGCGTCGCGAATCTCGGCGCGGGTCGTCGCCTCGCGCAGGGTCAGGGCGGATGCGACCGGACGCTCGGCCGGGGTCGGGAAAGGCAGGATGGTCGGCAGCGCCGCGCCCGGGCGCAGCGTCGCCGCAAGGCCGCGTTCCTCGGCGGCGCGCAGGATCGGGCCGACCAGCGGGCCGTCGAGATCGAGCCGGCGCAGCAGCAGGCCGCGACCCTCGAGGTTCCAGCCCTGGCGCAGGCCGAGAAGCGTGGTGACGACGGCCTGGGCCCGATCGGCATCGAGCAGCGGCGCGCCATCGCGGATGCGCTCGTTCGAAAAGCCGATCAGCTCGTCGGGAACGAATAGGCCGTTGCGTGGAAAGCACGGCACCAGGCCGAGCAGGCGACGGCCGGGATCGCCCGCGACGCCTTGCCAGACTAGGATCGCCGCCGCCTGTCGGAAGGCGACGAGATGCTGGGTGGCGGCCAGCGCGAAATCAGGTTCGAAGAACAGGTTGGGGGCGAGCGCCCGCGCGGCGAGATCGAGCCAGTCCTGCCTGATCTCGGTACAGGCCGAAAGCGGCCTGATCTCGACCTCAAGCGTGGTCGCAGGCGCGACCGGGCGTGAGAACGGCACAGTGGCCGATGCGCCGCCGGCTGGGCCTTTCAGGGCGATGAGCTGGTTCATTTTGCTGCCATCCGCCATTGCGCTGGATCGTGCCGGCGCGATCGCGTGCCAAAATGGCGAGCAAAGGCGGGCCGGCAGTCTCTCTGCCGTCACCGCTTCAAGAAGGGGGCCGCGCCGCGGCCGTCAGGCCGGCATGGGCAGCGCGGCCGGGATCGTCTGTCCGAGGAAGGCGTCCCAGAGACGGCGCACGATCGTCTCGTCCAGATCCTTGACGATCAGCACGAGACGCGAGCGCTCGTCGGCATCGGGCCAGCGATCGAGCAGCACCGGCGGATGCAGGATCTGCTGCACGGCATGGACGATGAGGGGCTGGTCCGGATGCTCGGCGATGGCGACGAGACCCTTCAGCCGCAGGAGCCTCGAGCCATGGGTCGAGCGCAGCAGCGACCAGAACAGGTCGAAGGTGGCGCGCTTGATCGGCGCGTCGGCGGCGAGCGTGAAGGCGCGAATGTCGTCGCCGTGCCGGCTGACGTCGTGAGCGTGGTGGTGGCTGTGATGATGGTGATCATGGTGGTGGTGATCGTGGCCTTGATGGCCGTGAAGATTGTCGTGGCCGTCATGGGCCTCTGCCGCGAGCCAGCGGCTGAGCTCGCCGGGACGTTCCGCGAGATCGTAGAGGCCGGCGCCGATCAACGCGTCGGCAGGCGCGTCCGGCATCAGAAGCGCAACGCCGGGATTGAGGCGCGCCAGCCGGTCGCGCAGGGCGTCGACGTCACCCGGCGCGGCGAGCAGGTCGGTTTTGGTCAGCACGATCCGGTCGGCGGCCACGGCCTGTTTCAGCGCCTCCGGATGGGCGTCGAGCGTCGCCGTGCCGTTGACGGCGTCGACCAGGGTGACGACGCCGTCGAGCCGGAAGCGCATGGCGAGATAGGGGTGATTGATCAGGACATTCAGGATCGGCGCGGGATCGGCGAGGCCGGTCGTCTCGATGACGACGCGCGCGAACGGGGCGATCCGGCCATTGTCGCGCCGACGCAGCAGGTCCTCCAGCGTGACGATCAGGTCGTCGCGGATGGTGCAGCACAGGCAGCCCGAGGCGAGCAGGATCATGCCGTCCTCGACGCCCTGGACCATCAGGTGGTCGAGACCGATCTCGCCGAACTCGTTTACGATGACGATGGTATGGGCCAGCGCCGGATCCTTGAGCAGGCGGTTCAGCAGCGTCGTCTTGCCGGCGCCGAGGAAGCCGGTCAGCAACGTCAGCGGAACGGGGATCGGGCGCTCGGTCATGGGATGCTCGCAGGGATCAGGCCGGCGCCTGTGGGCGCCGCTTTTGTTCCAATATTACATTGGCCATGATGGCCGCGATCACAAGGGTGCCGCCGGCATATTGCAGCGGCCCGACCCGCTCGCCCAGCACGGCCGCGGCGATGACGACGGCGAAGACCGGCTCGGCGCAGAAGGCGAGCCCCGCCGGCCCCGGCGCGACGCGCTGCAGCGCCATGACCTGCAGCAGGAAGCCGGCGAGATAGCCGGCGATGGTCACGGTCGCCGCCCCGGGCGCCAGCGCCAACGCGGCGGGGCCGAGGAAGCCGCCGGTCAGGCCGAGGATCACGGCCGTGACCGGCAGGATGATCAGGTGCGACCAGAATAGTTTCGGCACGAGGCCGGCCGTGGGGCTGGCTGCGGCGGCGAAGAATTGCGCGGCCGCGAGCACACTGGCTGCGAGCGCCAGCGCCAATCCGCGCGGATCGAGACCGTGCAGATCGGGCCCGACCACCAACGCGACGCCGATGAAGGCGAGGAGCGCGACCGCGAGCCGGTCGAGGCTGAAGCGCGCCGGGGTCAGCACGGGCTCGGCCAGAACGATCAGGACGGGGAAGGTGTAGAACACGACCGCCGCAACGGTGACCGGCAGGAAGGCGACGGAGGAGAGATAGGCCGAGCCGACCAGCGCGCTGGCGAGGCCGAAGCCGATGACGGCGCGGCGTTCCGGCGTTGGAACCCGCAGAGTCGTCCGCCAGAGCAGCGCGGCGCCGACGACGAGCACGAGCATGATGAAGACGCGGTAGAACACGATCAGCGGGCCGCTGAGGCCGCTCGCGCCGGCGATCTGGGCGCTGACGATGTTGGTGCCGTAGGCGGCGGCCGAACCGAGCGCGAGCGTGAAGCCTCGGCGCCTGGCGGCGCGCTGCCCCTCGGCCGTCATGAGCGTGGTCTCAGGCGTCGTCGCCGGATTTCGGCTTGGTCTTGGCCTTGTCCTTGGCAGGATCTTTGGCAGTGGGTTTGGCCGGCTGCAGCTTGGCGGCGGCGGCCGCTGGTTTCGCCTTGTCGGTCGCCGGTTTGGCCAGCAGCGGCTTGGCGGGTGGGCGAGCAGCGGCCTTGATGCCGGCCGCAGCGCCCGGACGCAGGCTGGAGGGCGTTGCGGCGCCGGGCTGAATCGCGCCCTGGAGCTTGAGCGGGCCGGACTGGAAGGCGTCCGACGGCGGTTGGAGCTGGCCTGCGCCGGCCGGGGCGAAGGCGGTGGTGCCGAGCGGGATCGCCCCGTTGCTCGAGGCCGTGCGGGCGGTGCCGCCGCCGACCAGGCTCGCGGCGACCGGCGCGCCCGTGCCGCGCGCGGCGATCTGGCTGTCAGCCTTGGCCGCGACATTGGCGGCGAGCGGGGCGCGGTCGGAGGCCGGCGTGCGGCCGAAGGCGACCGGGACGGGTATCGTCTCGGCGCGCGGGCCGAGCACGATCCGGCCGGACGGCGAGCGCGACAGCATGGCGCCGGTCGCACGCGGCTGCGCGCTCGCGGTGGCGAAGCGGTCATTGGCGCCGTCGGCATTGCCGCCGACGCCGGCCGGCGTGGTCAGTGCCGAGATCGGGCCCTGGACGTCGACATCGTCGGCGAGCGCCGCGCCGCCGCCCTTGCGGCGGACGTCGTCGCAGATGGAATAGGCGCGGCCGCCCTGGCCCGAGGGCAGGCTCGCGACCGAATAGCCGGAGCCGCCCCATTTGCCGAAGCCGTCGTCGAGGAGTTGCGCCGCCTTCACGGTGCGCTCGGCGCCCGAGAGCGCACCGAGCACGACGGCGATCAAGGTGCGCCCGCCGCGCGTCGCGGTCGCGACCACGTTGAAGCCCGAGGCGCAGACGAAGCCGGTCTTCATCCCACCGATGCCGGAATAGCGGCCGACCAGCCCGTTGGTGTTGTGCAGGATCTGTTTGCCGAGCTGGAGCGAAGCCGTGTTCCAATAGTCGGAGTAATCCGGGAACTCGCGCATCAGTGCCATGGCGAGCACGGCGAGGTCGCGGGCGCTGACCTGCTGGTCGGGATGGTGCCAGCCATTGGGATTGACGAAATTCGTGTCGCGCATGCCGAGCCGCGCGGCTTCTGCGTTCATCATCGAGACGAAGGTCGGAACGTCGCCACCGACGCCCTCGGCCACGACATAGGCGATGTCGTTGGCCGACTTCACCATCATGATGCGCAAGGCGTTGTCGAGCGTGATCTCCTGGCCGGCGCGGATATAGACCTTCACGCGCGGCTGGCTCGCGGCAAGCTTGGAAGCCGGAATCGCGGTCTCCAGCCCGATGCGGCCCTCGCGGACCGCCTTCAGCGCGAGATAAGCGGTCATCAGCTTGGTGGTCGAGGCCGGATGCCAGGCTTGGCCGGCATTCTCCGACGACAGGACCTCGCCGCTCGCTGCGTCGATCACCAGACTCGTGCCGGCAGCGGCGGGTCCGGCGAGAGCGAGACCGAAGGCGAGGGCGGCGGCGAGACGTGAGACTGTCATCGTGCGGATTTCGAACCTGTCGTAGCGGGTCGGGAAAGCGCGAGGGTTCAACGCGACGCATGCGGCAATTTCGCGACGGAGCCGACAGGTCGACCGTCGCCAGACGCATACCTACCCGCAGCGGAGCGATTTGCCTAGCTGCCGTGGCAGGTCCAAGAGCGAAGGAAGCAACCAGGACACGCAAGCCTTGAGCCTCGCCCTTCTCTGGATTCCAGCGACGATCCTGGCTTCGCTGCTGCAGACCGCGCGCAACCTGGCGCAGCGCTCGCTCACCGACGTGATCGGCGTCGTCGGCGCGACGCAGGTGCGGTTCCTGTTCGGGCTGCCCTTCGCGCTGATCTTCCTCGTCGTGGTTTGCCTGGTGTCGCAGCGCCTGCCGCCGGTTCCGGGCGTCGATGCGCTGGGTTTCGCAGCGTTCGGCGCGCTGACCCAGATCGCCGCCACAGGACTGATGCTGGCGGCGATGCGGGCGCGCTCCTTCGCGGTCACGACCGCCTACACCAAGACCGAAGCCGTGCAGGTCGCGATCTTCGGCGCGCTGCTGCTCGGCGATCCGCTCGGCCCGATCAAATTCGCCGCCATCCTCGTCGCGAGCGCCGGCGTGATCATCGTGTCGTGGAAGCCGGGCGAGAAGCTCTCCAAAGCCGGGTTGCAGCCGGCCCTGCTCGGGGTCGGCGCCGGCGCCTTCTTCGCGCTGTCGGCGGTCGGTTTCCGCGGCGCCATCACCTCGCTGGCGGAGGGTTCCTTCTTCATCCGGGCGACGACGATCCTGGCGGTCGGCCTCGCCATGCAGACGGCGCTGCTGACGCTCTACATGCTGGTCGCCAATCGCCAGGCTCTGGTCTCGAGCCTGCGCAACTGGCGGCGCTCGCTGTTCGCCGGCTTCGTCGGGGCGGCCGCGTCGCAGTTCTGGTTCATCGGCTTCTCGTTGACGAGCGCGGCGAATGTCCGCACGCTGGCACTGATCGAGGTGCCGCTGGCGCAGCTCGCCTCGCGGCGGATTTTCGCCGAGGGCACGAGCCGACGCGAACTGCTGGGCATGATGATGATCGTGCTCGGCGTCGGCGTGCTGCTGCTGATCGCGATCTGAGCCGCCCGGCGCGAGCAGTCCGCGATGCGACGACCGTTCGACAGATCAAGCCTCCACTTCGGTAGAGGGCGGCTTAGTCGAGCGGGTCTTGATCTGGCTCCGATCTCGACTCGGCGATGCATAACTTTCAGGCAAGTGCTGATATCGTCATGATACCAGCGCCGCGATGCTGATGAGAGCGCTGGATTTTCTCGCTGTAGTTGCGTTAATCTAGCCCTGCTGGGGTTTGACCTCCGGCTGCTGTTTGCGGTGCCCATCGGGAGTGACGACGTGATCGCCACCCATTACGAGACGCTGATCGAACGCATCCATGCCGGCTCGGGCGATCCGCGCGACTGGATTTCCGTCCTGCCCGACATCTGCGCCTATGTCGGCGGCGAGGTCGGTCAGCTCGTGATGGCCGGGCGCGATCGCAGGATCGCCTCGGAACGGCATTTCTACGCCCTGACGCCCAATCGCGACGTCGGCGACGTGCACCGCTTCATCCAGGAATATGGTGGGCGCGATCCGCGGCGCTCGGTCTATCTGAATGGGCTCGGCCAGGTCTTCAGCGATATCGAGATGGAGCCGGAGGGGTTCGACCGGACCGGGATCGTCGCCGATTATCTCGACCGGCTCGATGTGCGCCGCCATCTCGTCTGCGCGCTGGCCGCGCCCGAAGGGTCGGTGGCGGCCTTCTCGGTGATGCGCTCGGCGCGGGCCGGCTTCTACGACGAGAGCGAACGCGCCCGGATGCTGCGGGTTGCGCGGCACATGGAGCGTTCGCTGCAACTGGCGAGCGTGCTCGCCGAGCGCGACGCGGCGACGGCCATGCTCGACCTCGTCAGCGCGCCGATCCTGATCGCGACGGCCGCCGGAAAGGTCGTCTATGCAAACGCCGTCGCCGAGGGTATGGCCGAGGCAGGCCTGCTGACGATCCAGAGCCGCCATCTGACCAGCAAACGACCTGCGGAGCGCGAGCAGTTGATGGCCGCTCTGCTCGCGGCTGCACATGGGCTCGACGTCGCCGGACAGGCCGGCATCTGGCTGGTGCGCAATGAGGCCGTCTCGCAGCGCTTCCTGGTGCTGCCGCTGCCGGAGCGCCATGCCTGGCGGACGCTCGCCGGATCGGGACGGCTCGCCGCCATCGTCGGCTCCGCGTCGCAGGAGACGCCGGGTGACCTTCTGCGCGTGCTCTACGGGCTGACCTCGGCCGAGACGCGGCTCGCCAAGGCGCTGACCGACGGCCATTCGCTGAAGGAAGCGTCCGATCGCTTCAGCATCTCGATCAACACGGCGCGCGACCATCTCAAATCGGCCTTCCGGAAGATGGGCATCAAGCGCCAGAGCCAGCTCGTCCTCGCGGTGCGCGAGATTCATTCGCTGCCGCTGGCGGGTCCGACGGGACGCTGACGCCCAACTTCTACCCGGTCCGGGTCCGCATCGTGGTCCGCCCGTGCTTGCACGGCCGAAATGCGTCGCTGCCCGCTTGCAGAGTATCGGCCGCGGGGGCAAGTAACGTGTAACAGCACAGACTGACGCTTTGGGAGAGAATGCCATGTGCGCTGCCATCGTGGGCTGGGCCCATACGCCGTTCGGCAAGCAGGATGCGGAGACGATCGAGAGCCTGATCGTCAGAGTCGCGACCGATGCGCTGGTCGATGCCGGCATCACCGCCGACCAGGTCGACGAGATCGTGCTCGGCCACTACAACGCCGGCTTCTCGGCTCAGGACTTCACCGCTTCGCTCGTGCTCCAGGCCGATCCGGCGCTGCGCTTCAAGCCGACGACCCGCGTCGAGAACGCCTGCGCCACCGGCTCGGCCGCCGTCCACCAGGGCGCACGCGCGATCAAGGCCGGCGCGGCCAAGATCGTGCTCGTCGTCGGCGTCGAGCAGATGACCAAGACGCCTTCGGCCGACATCGGCAGGTTCTTGCTCAAGGCCTCCTATCTCCCGGAGGAGGGAGAGACGACCGGCGGTTTCGCCGGGGTCTTCGGCCAGATCGCCGGCTCCTATTTCCAGAAATACGGCGACCAGTCGGACGCACTCGCGATGATCGCGGCCAAGAACCACAAGAACGGCGTCGAGAACCCCTATGCCCAGATGCGCAAGGACCTGGGATATGAGTTCTGCCGCAACGAGAGCGAGAAGAACCCCTTCGTCGCTGGCCCGCTGAAGCGCACCGACTGCTCGCTGGTCTCGGACGGAGCTGCAGCCCTCGTGCTCGCCGACGAGGAGACCGCGATGGGCATGCGCCGCGCCGTCGGCTTCCGCGGCATGGCCCATGTCCAGGACTTCCTGCCGCTGTCGAAGCGCGACATCCTGAAGTTCGACGGCTGTGCGCTGGCCTGGAAACAGGCGCTGGCGCAGGCCGGGGTGACGCTCGACGATCTCTCCTTCGTCGAGACGCATGACTGCTTCACCATCGCCGAGCTGATCGAGTATGAGGCGATGGGGCTGACCAAGGAGGGCGACGGAGCGCGGGCGATCAAGGAAGGCTGGACGAAGAAAGACGGCAAGCTACCGGTCAACGTCTCGGGCGGCCTCAAGGCCAAGGGCCATCCGATCGGCGCGACCGGCGTCTCCATGCATGTGCTCAGCGCGATGCAGCTCGCCGGCGAGGCACCCGAGGGCATGCAAGTGCCGGACGCCAAGCTCGGCGGCATCTTCAACATGGGTGGCGCGGCGGTCGCCAACTACGTCTCGGTGCTGGAGCGGATCAAGTGACGCCGCGTCGCGGCGGGTGATGCGCGCGTGACCGTCTTCGTCGCGCTGCTGCCGGCCTATTTCCTCTCGATCTTCTATCGCTCGTTCCTGAGTGTCATCGCGACATCGCTGATGACGGATCTGGCGATGGGGCCGCGCGAGCTCGGCATCCTCGGCTCGGCCTGGTTCATCGCCTTCGCCGTGGCGCAGTTCCCGATCGGCTGGGCGCTCGACCGGCTCGGGCCACGGCGTACGGTGTCGGCTGCGATGGCAGTGGGGACAGCGGGCGCCTTCCTGTTCGCCTATGCCGGCAATGCCGCGATGGGCACCCTCGCCATGGCGCTGATCGGCATCGGCTGCGCGCCGATCTTCATGTCGAGCCTGTTCCTGTTCGCGCGGACGGCGGCGCCGTCGCGCTTCGCCTTCCTAACGTCGGTCTTCATCGGGCTCGGCTCCCTCGGCAATCTCGTCGGCGCAGCGCCGCTCGCCATCGCGGCCGCCCATTACGGCTGGCGCTCTTCCATGCTGGCGATGGCCGTCGCCTTCGCGCTGGCGACGCTGCTCGCCGCCGCGCTGATCCGCGATCCGCCGCGGGCCGAGCAGGAAACGGGCCGGGCGGAGGGGCTGATCGAGGGGCTCGTCAGCATCGCGAAGCTGAAGCCGCTCTGGCTGCTGGCGCCGCTGACGCTCACCGGCTACGCCATCCTGGCGACGGCGCGGGGCTTGTGGATCGCACCCTTCATGATCGACGTGCACGGCTTCGACAGCGTCGTCGCCGGCAATGCCGCGACCGCGATGGCGGTGACGATGGTGGCGGGCGCCTTCATCTATGGCGGGCTCGAGAAATGGTTCGGGCGGGTCAAGCCGCTGGTGCTTTGGGGCACCGTTGCGACGGCCGTGTGCTTCGCCCTGCTGGCTGCGTTCGGAGCCGGCTCGGCTGCGCTGTCGATCGCGCTGTTTTCGCTGATCGGCTGCGTCGGCTTCACCTATGCGATCCTGATGGCGCATGCGCGCATCTTCTTCCCGGCGCATCTGCTCGGGCGCGGCATGACGGCGGTGAACTTCCTGTTCATCGCGGGTGCGGCGCTGGCGCAATCGGGGTCGGGCTGGCTGATCGCGAGCCGGCGCGCAGCGGGGTTGGACGCGGCCTCGGCCTTCGCGACGCTGCATTGGGTGTTCGCGGGGCTGCTACTGGTGTCGGTTGCGGTCTATGCGCTGACACCGGAGCGGGCCAAGGGCTGAGCCTGCCTTAGCCTTCCCCCGGGGCCTTTGCCGCGATCGCCAGCGCATGGACGCGATCGGCGAGTTCCTGCGCCAATGCCGCATTGACCAGCCGGTGACGCTCGAGCCGGCTCTTGCCGGCGAAGGCTTGGGACACGATATCGACGCGGAAATGGGTCTCGCCGCCTTCGCGCCAGCCGCCATGGCCATGATGCTGGTGCGATTCGTCGATCACGTTCAGCCGGGCCGGCGCGAGCGCATCGGTCAGCTTGGTGGTGATCCGTTCAGCCATCGTGGTCATGATCGCGACACCATTCGAGTCGATCTGCCGTGATGCGGCGGCGCATGCTGCGTCGCACTTGCCCGCCGCCCGTCCCCGTCTCATAACCTTTCGAGCATGAACTTCAACTCGCGCCTGTTCGACCGTATCAGGATCGGCCCTTCCGAAGCGGAGGCGGTCGAGCAGCCTGTCGGCACGCCCTGCGACCATCCCGGCTGCAAGCGGGCGGGTGAATTCCGCGCGCCCAAGGGGCGTGGCCGCGAAGGCCAGTTCTTTCATTTCTGCATGGAGCACGTGAAGGAGTACAACGCCTCCTACAACTACTTCGCCGGGATGACCGACGAGGCGCTGCAGGCCTATGCCAAGGACGACGCGATCGGCCATCGTCCGACCTGGAAGCTTGGCGTCAACTCTAAGGCGGCGCGGATGTCGCAGCGCGGCCGGGTCGCCGGCGGGGCCGAGCAGCCCGATGTGCAGGATGCCTTCAACATTTTCGGCGCGCGCAACGCGCAGACGGCGGCGAAGCCCGAATCGCGCGTCGGCGTCGTGGCGCGCAAGTCACTGGATACGCTCGGCCTCGACGATACCGCCGATTCCGCCGCGATCAAGGCGCGCTACAAGGAACTGGTGAAGCGCTTCCACCCGGACGCGAATGGCGGCGACAGATCGCGCGAGGGGACGCTGCAGGAGATCCTGAAGGCGTATCAGCAGTTGAAGAGCGTGGGGATGGTCTGACGCGGTGCGCGAATTCGCTGGAGCGGCCGTTTGACGCGGCGCTCTGCGCTTCCGATGCTCACGGACCAATGTCCGCTACGCTCCGGTTCTCGATCGCCACGTCAGCCGGCTCGCCCCAGCGAATTCTCGAACGCCGTCAGACGATCTAACGCTCCTTCGCCGCCAGCCCCGCGACGTCGGCGATGATGCCGTCGAGCTCGAAGTTCTTCGGGGTGTAGACGCGGGCGACGCCCATGTTCTTCAGCGCGTTCTCGTCGTCGGGCGGGATGATGCCGCCGACCACCACGGGCACGTCCATGCCGGCGACGCGCAGTCGCGCAGTGACGTCGCGCACCAGCGGCAGATGCGAACCCGACAGGATCGACAGGCCGATGATGTCGGCCTTGGTCTCCTGCGCCTGCATCACGATCTCCTCAGGCGTCTGGCGGATGCCGCCGTAATTGACCTCCATGCCGGCGTCGCGGGCCCTGACGGCGATCTGCTCGGCCCCGTTCGAATGGCCGTCGAGACCGGGCTTGCCGACGAGGAAGCGCGGCGGGCGGCCGAGCTTTTCGGTCGCGCGCGCGACCGCGGCCTTGACGGTGGCGAGGTCGGAATTGTCGCCGAGCTTGCTGGTGTCGACGCCGGTCGGCGCGCGGTATTCGCCGAAGATCTCGCGCAGGGTCTGGGCCCATTCGCCGGTGGTGACGCCGGCCTTGGCGCAGGCGATCGAGGCCGGCATGACGTTTCGCGCTTCCCTGGCGGCCGCGGCCAACTCCGACAGAGCCGCCTCGGCGGCCTTGCCGTCGCGGGCCGAGCGCCAGGCCTTGAGCCGGCCGACCGCTTCCAGCTCGACGGAATCGGGCACGGTCACGACATTGCCCTCGCCGGCCGAGAGCGGGGAGGGCTCGGTCGAGGTGAACTTGTTGACGCCGATCACGACCTGCTCGCCGCGCTCGATCGCCTCGATGCGGCGCGCGCCGTTCTCGACCAGCGCCTGCTTCATGTAGCCGCTCTCGACCGCGGTCAGCGCGCCGCCCATGGCGTCGAGCTTCGCCAGTTCCTCGCGGGCGGCCGCCTTCAGCTCCTCGACCTTGGCGTCGATCACGGTCGAGCCGTCGAAGATGTCGCCGAATTCGAGCAGATCGGTCTCGTAGGCCAGGACCTGCTGCATGCGCAGCGACCATTGTTGGTCGAAGGGGCGCGGCAGACCCAGCGCCTCGTTCCAGGCCGGAAGCTGCACGGCCCGCGCGCGCGCCTTCTTCGACAGCGTCACCGCCAGCATCTCGATCAGGATGCGGTAGACGTTGTTCTCAGGCTGCGGCTCGGTCAGCCCCAGCGAATTGACCTGCACGCCGTAGCGGAAGCGGCGCATTTGCTCGTCTGCGATGCCATACCTGCCTAGTGTGATCTCGTCCCAGAGATCGACGAAGGCGCGCATCTTGCTGAGCTCGGTGACGAAGCGCATGCCGGCGTTGACGAAGAAGGAGATGCGCCCGACGATTCCCGGAAACTCGGCTTCCGGCACCTCCGGGCGAGCCCGGATCGCGTCGAGCAGGGCGATCGCGGTGGCCAGCGCGTAGGAGAGCTCCTGCACCGGCGAGGCGCCGGCCTCCTGCAGATGGTAGGAGCAGACATTGGTCGGGTTCCATTTCGGCAGCTCGCGGGCCGTGAACACGACGATGTCGGTGGTGAGCTGCATCGAGGGGCGCGGCGGGAAGACGTAGGTGCCGCGCGAGAGGTATTCCTTGACCAGATCGTTCTGGGTCGTGCCCTGAAGGACCGCACGCGGCGCGCCCTGCTCGTCGGCGACGGCGATGTAAAGCGAGAGCAGCCAGGCCGCCGTCGCGTTGATCGTCATCGATGTGTTCATCTGGTCGAGCGGCAGCCCGTCGAACAGGGTCCGCATGTCGCCGAGATGGCTGACGGGCACGCCGACCTTGCCGACCTCGCCGCGCGAGAGGACATGGTCGGGGTCGTAGCCGGTCTGGGTCGGCAGGTCGAAGGCGACGGAGAGGCCGGTCTGCCCCTTGGAGAGGTTGTTGCGGTAGAGCTTGTTGGACTCCGTCGCGTCGGAGTGCCCGGCATAGGTGCGGAAGATCCAGGGCTTGTCGCGCCGGATCGTGGCGCCGCCGATCGGGTCCATCGCGTTCATGGCCGCTCCCTGTTCTTCATCCCGCCGGGCTGCAATCTGAATGTTGCACTGCGGCGAAGATAACGCCAGAGCGCCTGATTTGTCGCCAGCGACGTTCGGCCTATGAGCGGCAGCGGGCGCAGGCCATGCGGGCAAGACCCTTGCGCTGGCGGCGCGGCCGGGTAGCGTCGGCCTCACCATCACCGGGTCCAGCCAATGCCGTCTTCGGGATCAAAGCCTGCCAGCCCCAGACCGCCGCTGGCCGCATGGCTGCGCGACGGCAACAGCATCACCAAGCAGTTCATGGCGCTGGGTGGCTGTCCCGACGTCATCAGCCTCGCCGGCGGCCTGCCCGCGGCCGAGCTCTACCCGGTCGAGGCCATCGCGCAGGCGAGCCAGGCGGCCCTGCGGCGCTGGGGCGCGACCGCTCTGGAATATGGTGCGATCGAGGGGTTGCCGGCGCTGCGGGCTGCGGTCGCCGCGCGGATCTCGGCGGAATCCGGCATCGCGCTCGGCCCTGAGAACGTTCTGCTCACCACCGGGGCGATGCAGGGGCTCGACCTTCTCGGCAAGGCGCTGATCGATCCCGGCGACCTGATCGTCGCTCAGTTCCCGACCTATCTCGGCGCGCTCGACGCCTGGCGCCCGCGTCGGCCGGTCTATGAAAAGTTGGACTGGAACTCGGACAGCCCGGCTTTCGAGGCGGCGCTGGCCCGGGCCAAATTCGTCTATGCCGTGCCGAACTACTCCAACCCCACGGGCGCACTCGTGCCACAAAGCAAGCGGCAGGCCCTGCTCGACAAGGTCGTGACCGCCGGGACATGGCTGGTGGAGGACGATCCCTATCTCCCGCTCCAGCTCGGCGGGCCCTGCGGCCCAAGTCTGCTTTCCCTGCAGGAGCCGGGCCGCAACAAGGCTGCCTATGACGGGCCGGTGATCTATCTCGGCACGCTGTCGAAAAGCCTGGTGCCGGGCCTGCGCGTCGGCTGGATCGTGGCGGAGGCCGGAATGATCGAGGCGCTGGCCCTGACCAAGCAGTCGACCGACATCAGCAGCAGCATGCTGACCCAGGCGATCGCGCTCGAACTGATCGAGAGCGGCTTCGAGGCCGGACACGTCAGCCGCATCCTGCCGGTCTATCGCGAGCGGCGCGACGCGCTCTGCGCGGCGCTGGCCGAGCATCTCGGCGACTGGTTCGCGTGGGAGGTGCCGCCCGGCGGCATGTTCGTCTGGGCCAAGGCGCGCTTGGCCGAGATCGACACCAACGCGCTCTACGCGGATGCACTCGCCGAGAAGGTCGCCTTCGTGCCGAGCAGCGTCTTCGATCCCGCGGGGGCGCTGACCAGCGCGATGCGGCTGAACTTCACCCGCTCGACGCCCGAGCAGTTGCGAGAGGGCGTCGCTAGGCTGGCGCGAGCGGTTCGCCGCCACCTCGCCGCGCAGCCGGGCCGCGCCGCCTGATCTCGAGAGGTCGGCGCGAAACTCAGTTTCCCGCGCCCGGTAGGCGCGGCAGCGGCATGAAGGCGACGCCTTCCTCATGCAGCATCCGTGCATCCTCAGGCGTCGCCTCGCCATAGATCGCGCGGCTGTCGCTTTCGCCGTGATGAATCTTCAGGGCCTCGTCGGCGAAGTGTGGGCCGACATGCTCGGCCGTCTCGGCGACATGGCGGTGAAGGTCCGCCAGCATCTGGCGCACGGCGATCTCCCTCTCGCCCATCAGCGCGACCGGCGCGGGCACGGAAGGCGCGGGCGCGGCCGAAGCCGTCTCCCGAGCCGTCTCTATGATCGGCGAAACGCGTCCGCGGTCGGTGCGAGCGACATTGGGTGCCATGATCGCGCGCTCGACCCTGGCGCTGCCGCAGAACGGGCAGGTCACGAGGCCGCGGTTCGCCTGGTCGTCGAAGCTCGCCGACGTCGAGAACCAGCTCTCGAAGTCGTGGGCGCTGTCGCAGATGAGGGCGTAACGGATCATGGCAAATTCGGGCTGCCGAGCATCGGAAAGGCGAGTGGAGCACTTAAGTCCTGACGAAGCCTTTGCAAGGCGCCCGTCGCGGGCTCAGGCCGCGAGCAGCCTGTCGAGCTCGCCGCGCGCATCCAGCGCATGGATGTCATCTGATCCGCCGACATGACGGCCGGCGATGAAGATCTGCGGCACCGAGGTGCGCCCGCCGGCGCGCGCGGTCATGGTCTGGCGCAGCTCCGGCTTGCCGTCGACGTCGATCTCCTCATAAGCAGCGCCCTTCTTGTCGAGCAGGGACTTCGCCGCCCGGCAATAGGGGCACCAAGAGGTGGTGTAGATCGTGATCGGCGGCATGGTCGGCCTTCGTCGATATTGCATTGCACGCCCAATGTAGTGTGCGCTCGGCCATCCGTCACGACCCGTCTGTCACGACCCTCGCAAAGGTCAGCACATCGACGCCGGTCGCGCCGCTCCGGAGCAGAGCGCGCGCGGCGGCGTTGACAGTGGCGCCGGTGGTCAGCACGTCGTCGACCAGCAGGACGCGGCGGCCCTCGATCTGGGGCCGCATGCCATGCGCGACCCTGAAGGCGCCCTGGAGGTTGTCGGCACGCTGGGCCCGCGTCAGCCCGACCTGCTGGCGCGTCCGCTTGATGCGGGCGAGGCCCTGCGTGGCGAGCGGCAGTCGGTTCAGCCGCGCGACCGTCTTCGCCAGCGCCGCGGCCTGGTTGAAGCGCCGGCCCCAGAGCCGCGTGCGATGGAGCGGCACGGGCACGACGAGGTCGGCCTCCGCGACCAGTTCGCGGCCTGCCTGACTCATCATCCGCCCGAGCGTCAGGGCAAGTTCTAGCCTGTCGCCGTATTTCAGCCTGTGGACGAGGTCGCGCGCCGCGCCGTCGAAGCGGCAGACTGCGCGCGCCCTGGCGAAGACCGGCGGGTCGGCGATCGCGGCCGGCGAGACCAAGCCGGGGCCGAGATCGACCGCAAACGGAGTGCCGAGCCGCTCGCAATAGGGCCGCTCGATGAAACCGATGCCGGCCCAGCAGGCGGCGCAGAGCGCCTGCGCCTCGCCGACCGCCGCATGGCAGGCGATGCAGCTCGGCGGATAGACGATGCCGATGGCGGCGCGCCAGCCTGCGACAAGCGCATGGCCGCCGCGCAACAGGAGAGCACGGGAGAAGGATTTGCTCCGTTCAGGCCTGGCCTCGCTATCCGCCATCTCCATGCCGATCCTTCGGAAGACATGCTTCCCACGCAGGTGAAACGTGCTGCACCGCACCCTGCCTTTCCAGCCTGCCACACCTATCTCAGCGCTGTCGACGCCGGTTACGGCGCCCGGTTTCCGCGAAGGATTGTCCGATGAGTTCCTCCAAACCCAAGCTGTTCACGCCGCTGACGATCGGCGAGATCGACCTGAAGAACCGCGTCGTGATGGCGCCTTTGACCCGCAACCGCGCTACGCGCGGCTCGGACGCGCCCAACGCGCTCAATGTCGAATATTACCGCCAGCGCGCCGGCGCCGGCCTGATCATCACCGAAGGCACGCAGGTCTCGCAAACTGGCCAGGGCTATGTCTGGACGCCCGGTATCTACAGCGCCGAGCAGGTCGCGGGCTGGAAGGCGTTGACCGATGCGGTCCATGCCGAGGGTGGCAAGATCGCGGCCCAGCTCTGGCATGTCGGGCGGGTCAGCCACGTCTCGCTGCAGCCTGGCAACGCGGCGCCGGTTGCGCCCTCGGCCCTGCAGGCCAAGACCAAGACCTATATCGAGAGCGGCTTCGCCGAGGTCTCGGCCCCGCGCGAACTGGCGCTGGACGAGATCCCCTCGATCATCGCCGAATTCGTCGCGGCGGCGGAGAACGCAAAGGCGGCGGGCTTCGACGGCGTCGAGCTGCACGGCGCCCATGGCTATCTGATCGACCAGTTCCTGCGGGACGATTCCAACAAGCGCACGGACGCTTATGGCGGCTCGATCGAGAACCGGGTGCGCTTCGCGCTCGAGGTGGTCGAGGCGGTGTCCAAGGTCTTCGGCAAGGGCCGCGTCGGCATCCGCATCTCGCCGGTGAGCCCGGCCAACGATGCCCGCGATTCCGACCCACAGGCGCTGTTCGAGCATCTCGTCGGCAAGCTGAGGGAGGCCGGCATCGCCTTCATCCATGTCGTCGAGGGCGCGACGCGCGAGGCGCGCGACTACCTGCCTTTCGACTACGGCGCGCTGCGCCGGGCCTTCAAGGGCGCCTACATCGCCAACAACAGCATGACGCGGGAGCTGGCGATCGAGGCGGTCGAGGACGGCCATGCCGACGCGGTCGCGTTCGGGCGCCTGTTCATCGCCAATCCGGACCTGGTCGAAAGGCTTGAGGCGGATGCGCCGCTGAACGAGCCCGATGTCGCGACCTTCTACGGCGGCGACGCCAAGGGCTATACCGACTATCCGGTCCTGACCGACAAGGCGGCCTGAACCTTCCGCGAGCAAGGTGACAGCCCGGCGCGACGCGGCGCCGGGCTTGCCGTCTGCTGCCCTGCCATAGCGCGGGCCAAGCGGCCGGAATTCGCCGGGACCGCGCAAAAACAGTTGCAGAGCGGAGGCCGGCCGATTACACAGACGCCCTCACCGCGCTGCTCCCATCGTCTAGCGGTCAGGACGTCGCCCTCTCACGGCGAAAACTGGGGTTCGATTCCCCATGGGAGCGCCAAAGCTTGCACAAGGCTTGTGGCGGCACGACGATCTCATAGACTCTGCGATCGAAGCGGCCCTCATACACGCGGGCGGCGCAATTATCGGACGATCGCGCATGCCTCGAATCGCTGCCATACTGGTCGTCGTCTTCGCCTTCGGGTTCGCCCAATCGGCTCTTGCGGCCGGCGCCTGCCGTCCGACGCGGGACGGCAAAGACCGCATCGAAAAGACTGGCGCCTGCCCGAGCGGCTATTTCGCGCGCGGCGCCTGCTGCGAATCCTTCCAGTCCTTCCAGTCCTTCCAGTCGGGAGTTCAGCCGCCTGTGCCGGGGTCCGGCGCGACGTCCTGCCCGGCGGGAACCGTTCCGAAGCTCGGCCTCTGTGTCGCCGGGAAATAAGTCCAGGCCAGCCGCCGATGCGGGACCGCATCGGTGGCTGAGCCGTGGAATCAGGCGGCGTTGCCGCGGGCGGTCGCGAGCGCAGCGACGGCGTCGGCGGTCGCGGCCGAGAGCGTCCAGCCGAGATGGCCGTGGCCGGTGTTGTAGAGTACGCGCGGATTGCGGCCGGTCATGACGCGCGGCAGCATGTCCGGCATCATCGGCCGCAGGCCCGCCCAGGGCACGGCGTGGCGGGTACTCATGCCCGGGAAATGCGCCCGGCACCACGCGACAAGCGGCGCGATGCGCTCGGCCCGGATGTCCTTGTTGTCGCCGTTGAACTCGGCAGTTCCAGCGACGCGGAAGCGCGTCTTGCCGAGGCGGCTGGTGACGATCTTGGCCTTGTCGTCGAGCAGGCTGGTCCAGGGCGCGGCCTCCTGATCGACAGCCTCGGGCAGGCTGACGGTGATCGAATAGCCCTTGACCGGATAGACGTTGACGCGGTCGCCGACCTGCTGGCCGAGCCTTCGCGACATCACGCCGCCGCAGATCACCACCTTGTCGAAGGTCTCGACCACGGCTGGCAGCACGACGCCGTCATGGCGCGCCTCGACCGAGCGGCTGGTGATCGTCACCTCGGTGTCCTTGGGCGCGACCGCCGTCACCTCGGTCGAAAACCGCAGGGCGACGCCGAGCCGCTCGCAGGCGCGGGCCAGCCCGCTGGTGAATTTGTGGATGTCGCCGGTGAAGTCCGACGGGGTGTAGAAGCCGCCATGGAACGAGCCTTTCAGGGCCGGCTCGATCGCCTTCATATCCTCGGGAGTGACGGCGCGGCGCTCCAACCCGCCCTTGGCGAGCAGGCGCGAGACGGCGGCGGCGGCCTCGAAATCCGTCTTGTTGTGGTAGAAGTGCAGGATGCCGCGGGTCTCGCAATCGAACTCGATGTTCTCCTCGGCCGCGATCCGCGTGAGATGGCCGCGCGCCTCGATGGCGAGACGGGCCGTGGTGACGGTGTTCTCCTCGTATTTCGGGATCGCCCGGACGAACTCGGCCATCCAGGAGAGCTTGTGCCAGGACGGCGTCGGGTTCACCAACAGTGGCGCGCCGGGCGTGAACATCCACTTCATGCCCTTGAGCACGGTCGCCCAGCTGTTCCAGACCTCGGCATTGGAGGCGGAGAGCTGGCCGCCATTGGCGAATGAGGTCTCCATCGCCGCATAGGGCTGGCGGTCGAAGACCGTGACGCGACAGCCGCGCCGGACGAGATTGTAGGCCGTGGTGATACCGGTGATGCCGGCCCCGACGACGGCGACATGCGGCTGATCCGAACTCGACATAAGCGCTCCTTCCCGCCTTGCGGGTGTTCAAGCGCCCCCTCTGTCATTGGCCTGAGAGCATCATCGCGACCCGCGGACCGGGCCGGGACTTACACCATCGGCGAGGGCTGCCGCCCTGCTTTTCAGAGTTCAAAAATCGGTAGCGGTCTTTTTGCCTGAGAGTTTCCGGGGCGGTTGCTCCGTCGGCGCCGCTCCTGCGATCCGTGCAGTCGCGATCTCTTCCGCTGGGGAAGACGATGCCTGCGCCGACCACGGTGAGTCAAGAACTTTGTTGCATTGCAGCAATCGATCCGCCCGGCCTCCATGACGACGAGCGGCGCATGACTGGCATAGCCAATATCTATTTGCCGCCAGGGCGGCCGGCCCTCGATAGTCGCGGCCGATCGGAACCGAGAGCGCATCATGAGCCTGCCCAACCACGCCCGTGTCGACATCGAGCGCTTCTGGACGACGATCGAGCGTTCGGCCGAGATCGGACCCGGCCGACCCGGCGGCCTGTCGCGGCTTGCGGTCTCCGATGCCGACAAGGAGATTCGCGACCAGTTCGTCGCCTGGTGCCGCGAGGCTGGCTTGAGCGTCCGAGTGGACGGCATCGGCAACATTTTCGCGCGGCGCTCAGGCACCGACGACAGCCTGCCGCCGGTGGTGATGGGCAGCCATCTCGACACCCAGTTCAACGGCGGGCGCTTCGACGGCATCGCCGGGGTGCTGGCGGGGTTGGAGGTTTGCCGTACGCTCGACCAACTCGGGCATCGCACGCGCCGGCCGATCGAGGTGGTGAACTGGACGAACGAAGAGGGCGCGCGCTTCTCCCCGCCGATGGTCGGCTCGGGCGCCTTCACCGGCGCCTATGCGCTGGACTGGGCGCAGGGGCGCACCGACGAGGACGGCAAGACGATCGGCGGCGAGCTCGAACGCATCGGCTATCTCGGTACGATGGAGGAGGCGCCGCACGAATTCGACGCCTATTACGAGTTCCATATCGAGCAGGGGCCGATCCTCGACGCCAAGGGCATGCAGGTCGGCGTCGTCACCGGCGGCTTTCCCTCGACCGGCATGCTGATCGAGTTCAAGGGCGAGACCGCCCATACCGGGCCGTGGCCGATGGAGCGGCGCAAGAATGCGCTGATCGCTGGGGCGCGCTTCCTCGTCGCGGTCGACGATCTCGGCTGGACCCATGCCGGCAGCGGCGGCAAGGCGACCGCGGCGCGGCTGGTCGCCTGGCCCAACAAGCCCGGCATCCTGTCGGACTGGGCGCAGGCCGTCGGCGATGTCCGCCATCCCGACCCCGTGACCTCCGACGTGATGGCTGAGGCGATGCGGCGTGCGGCCTTCGAGGCGGCGGCCAAGGCCGATTGCGGCGTCGAGATCCTCGACATCTGGCGCTGGGGCGGGCGCATCTTCGCGCAGGAACTGATCGATCAGGTCCGGACGACGGCGGGCGCGTTCGGCTATCGCCACATGGACATATTGAGCCAGGCCGGCCACGACGCCTATTTCGTCGCCCGGCATGCGCCGACGACGATGATCTTCGCGCCCTGCCAGGGCGGCATCACCCACAACAACGCCGAAAACTGCTCGCGCGAGGATCTGGAACCGGGGCTGAACGTGCTGCTGAACTGCGTGCTTGAGCGGGCCGACCGATAGGTCTCGCGCGGCGCTGCGCCCGCTATTCCTGACATAGGAACTGTCTATTAGCCGGGCGCGGCGGGCAGGGCCTAGTCTCCCTCAGGTGAGAGGTCGATCGCGCGGTGGCGGCGGTCGCACCAGGAACTCAAAAAAGGGGAACAGGCGATGGCACGTTTCGGATTGGCAACGCTCCTGGGCGGCATCGCCCTGACGGTTTTCGGGCTCGCCGCCCCGCCGGCGCAGGCCGGCAAGGCCGACGATACGCTCAACGTCGCCTTCGCGCTCGAGCCCGAGGCGCTCGACACCTACAAGATCGCCGGGCGCGAGGGCCTGATCCTGGCCCGGCACATCTATGACGGCCTGCTCTACAAGGATCTCGACACCGGCGAGATCAAGCCGGCGTTGGCCTCGGCCTGGCGCTTCATCGATCCGATGACGATGGAATTCGATCTGCGCGAGGGCGTGACCTTCCACAACGGCGCGAAGTTCAGCGCCGACGACGTGGTCTACACCCTCAACACCGTACTCGACCCGGCCTATGGCACGCGCTTCCGCATCTCGGTCGACTGGATCCAGACGGTCGAGAAGGTCTCGGACTTCAAGGTCCGCATCAAGCTGGCGAAACCCTTCGCCGGCGCGGTCGAGATGCTGGCCGATGCGCTGCCGATCTATCCTGCGGCCTATTTCAAGGAGGTCGGCTCGGCCGGCATGGCGGCAAAACCCGTCGGCACCGGCCCCTACAAGCTGACCGAGATGACGCCAGGCATCCGCTACGCCTTCGAGCGTTTCGACGGCCACTATGCCGGCAGCCCGAAGGGCAAGCCGGCGATCGGCAAGATCGTGGTGCGGACCATCCCCGAGCTCAACACCCAATTCGCCGAACTGCTCGCCGGCAAGCTCGACTGGAGCTGGCGCATCCCACCCGACCAGGCGGCGCGGCTCGCCGGCCGGGTCCAGATCGTCAGTGCACCGATCATGCGGATTTCCTATGTCGGCATGACGGTGACCGGAAAGGGCAAGGACTTCCCGACCAAGAACGTCGCGGTGCGCCGGGCGATCAACCACGCCGTCAACCGCGAGGCGATCGTCAAAGCCTTCGCCGGCGGCGCCTCGCAGGTGCTGAACGCCGCCTGCAATCCAAAACAGTTCGGCTGCGCCCAGGACGTCGTGAAATACGACTACGACCCCGCCAAGGCCAAGGCGTTGCTGACCGAAGCCGGCTTCGCCAACGGCGTCGACATCGAGATGGTCTTCGCCGCGATGCCGCGCCCGGTCGCCGAGGCGGTGGCGTCGGATCTCGGCAAGGTCGGCATCCGCGTCACGCTGAACGAGCAGCAATACGCCGCCGGCGTGCAGAAATGGCGGGCGGGCGAATTGCCGGCCTTCTTCACCAACTGGGGCAGCTACGGCACCGGCGACGTCGCCTTCATCATCTCGAACTTCTTCGGCGGCGGCGCCGACGACCTCGTCCAGGACAAGGAGGTGATCGATCTCGTCACCATCGCCGACACGGCGCAGGACCGGGCGCTGCGCGAGGCCAACTATGCCAAGGCGCTGAAGAAGATCGCCGATCAGGCCTATTGGCTGCCGATGTACGACTTCAACATCAATTACGGCCTGTCGCCGTCGCTCGCCTTCAAGCCGCACCCGGACGAGTTCGCGCGCTGGTGGCTGTCGAGCTGGAAATGAACGACGGCGCCGAGGCGCGCTCGCCATGCTGCCGTTCCTGACGCGCCGCCTGATCGTCGCCGCGCTCGTCGCGCTGGCGGTGTCGGGCGTCGCCTTCGGCCTGATGTTCGTCTCCGGCGATCCCGCGATCGTGCTCGCCGGCCAGGCCGGGCGGGCGCAGGATGTCGAGCTGATCCGGCAGGCCTATGGGCTCGACCGGCCGATCCTCGTCCAATTCCTGAGCTGGATCGGCAAGGCGCTGCGCGGCGATTTCGGCACGAGCCTGTATTTCAACCTGCCGGTGGCGGCGATCGTCGGCGAGCGGCTGCCGGTGACGCTCCTGCTCGGCAGCGCCGCCTTCGTGCTGGCGATGCTGGTCTCGCTGCCGCTCGGCATCCTCGCGGCGCAGAAGCCCGGCGGGATCGTCGACCGGATCGCGCTGCTGCTCGCCGTGCTCGGCCAGGCGATCCCGAGCTTCTGGCTCGGCCTGATCCTGATCGTGGTCTTCGGCGTCTGGTACGGGCTGGTGCCGATCTCCGGCACCGAGAGCTGGCAGGGCTACATCCTGCCGGTGATCGTGCTGAGCTACTACGCCATGCCAGCGCTGATGCGGCTGACGCGGGCGGGGATGATCGAGGTGCTCGGGGCCGACTATATCCGCACCGCCCGGGCCAAGGGGCTGGCGCAATTCCGCATCCTGCTGGTCCATGCGCTGCGCAACGCCGTGCTGCCGCTCGTCTCGCTGGCCGCCGTGCAGTTCGGCATGATGCTGTCGGGCTCGATCGTGATCGAGAGCGTCTTCGCCATCAACGGGCTCGGCCGGCTCGCCTGGGAATCGCTCCTGCGCAGCGACCTGCCGGTGGTCCAGGCGATCATCCTGATCCTGTCGTTGATCTATGTGACGCTGACGACGGTCGCCGACCTGATCAATGCCTGGCTCGATCCGCGTTTGAGGACAGCCTGATGGCGACGCTGCCCCTCGCTCCGCATCTGCTGCAGCGGCGCAAGCTCTGGCTGAAGATTGGCCGCAGCGCCGGCATCCGGCTGGGTGGCGGTCTGCTCGTTTTGATCGCGCTCATCGCGCTGCTGGCGCCGCTCATCGCGCCGCACGACCCGATCGCGCAGGACCTGACCAAGCGGCTGCTGCCGCCGTTCTGGCAGCCGGGCACCAATCCGACCCACTGGCTCGGCACCGACCATCTCGGCCGCGATTATCTCTCGCGGCTGATCTACGGCGCGCGCGTCTCGCTCGGCATCGGTCTCGGCGTGACGCTGTGCGCGGGCGTGATCGGGACGCTGCTCGGGCTGGCGGCCGGCTATTTCGGCGGCAAGATCGACATGGCCGTCAGCTTCGTCATCACGACGCGGCTGTCGCTGCCGATCGTGCTGGTCGCGTTGGCGGCGGTGGCGCTCGGCGGCGCCTCGCTGCAGACGCTGGCGATCGTGCTCAGCCTCCTGCTCTGGGACCGCTTCGCGGTGGTGGTGCGCTCGGCGACGCAGGGGCTGGCGAGCCTCGAATTCGTCCAGGCGACGCTCTCATTCGGCGCCTCGAACCTGCATGTGATGCTACGCGCGATCCTGCCGAACCTGCGCAACACGTTGATCGTGGTGGCGACGCTCGAGGTTGCCAATGTGATCCTGCTCGAGGCGGCCTTGTCCTTCCTCGGGCTCGGCGCCCGGCCGCCGACGCCGTCCTGGGGGCTGATGATCGCCGAGGGGCGCGAGCACATCCTGTTCGATCCCTGGCTGATCGCGCTGCCGGGCTCAGGCCTGTGCCTGCTCATCCTCGCCGTGAATCTCCTGGGCGACGGCGTCCGCGACGCGCTCGATGCCACCACCGCCTGACGACGAGCCGGGCCGGCACGAGCCCTGCATCGCAGTCCCGAGCTTGACGCGCGCCTCAAGCTGCGTTGCCATCCCCTATCGAGGCGGCGGCGCGAGCGTGCGCGTCGCGATCATGGGGAGCGCGAGGGGAGAATTCGTGACGGCGAGGCGCCCGAAGCTGCATCATCTGAACTGGAATCTCCTCCACACCTTCCTGGTGATCGTCGAGGAACGCAGCATCACGCGCGCGGCCGACCGGCTCCTGGTGCGGCAACCCTCGATCAGCGCGGCGCTGCAGCGGCTGGAAGAGACGCTCGGCGGGCAGCTCGTGCAGCGCGACAGCCGCCGCTTCGTCCTGACCAAACGTGGCGAACTGCTGCACAAGGAATGCGTCGAGATCTATCGCAGCGTCGCGCGCATCGGCGAGAAGCTGTCGGAGGAGCATGACGAGCTGACCGGCCTCGTCCGTATCCAGATCATCACCCATATGGTCCTGCCGACCTTCGACCGGACGCTGTCGCTGATGAGCCGCCGCCATCCCGGCGTGACCTTGCGCGTCGAGGTCGCCAACAGCCACGAGATCGTGCGCTCGGTCTCTCAGAAGCTCAGCCCCTTCGGCTTCTGTCTCTTGCCCAACCCGCTCGCCGGGCTGAACTGCCGCCACCTCATGCGCGAGGAGTTCGGCATCCTGTGCGGGCGCGACCATCCGCTCCACGGCCGGACCAGCGTGCCGCTGCACGATCTCGCGGACGAACCCTTCATCGCGCTCGCCTGCGGGCAGGACGGCGCGCTCGAGCCGATGGTCTCGCTGCGCGAAGGCGCGGGGCTGGGCAGCCGCACCGTCGGTGCGAGCCCGAATCTGGAGGAGGTCGCGCGGATGATCGCCGCCGGCATGGGCATCGGCATCCTGCCGCTGGCTTCGGTGCAGGACGCGCTCGACACCGGGACGCTCTGGAGCCTGTCGGGTGCCGGCGATGATCTCGGCGCCGACCTGTATTTCGTCGCCAGCCCGACGATGGGCATGAGCGCGGCGGAACTCGCCTTCCAGCGCCTGTTCGAGGACGTGCTGGAGGCCGAGGCCGCGCCGGCGATAATCGACGCGGCCCTTGCCGCCGGTGTCGCGCTGCCGCTGGCCTGACAGGCCTCAGACGCCGCGCGAACTCGGCAGGCCGAGATAGCAGATGCTCTCGCCGGGTTTGGCATTGGCGTTCGGGAAGATCGCGAAGGCGTCGTGAGGGCAGGGCACGGCCGTGCCATCCGCATTGCGGGCGATGATCTGGCCCGCCGCAATCCGGTCGCCGGTACGCCATGTGCCTTCGAGCCGATCGCCGGTTTGCTCGCATAGGATCATCTCCGCCATGTGAATGACGGCCGGCCTGGGGACGGCCGGCTGGGCCGCGTCGATCAGTCCGAGATGCGCCAGCGCATTGTGGATCGCGGCATGGCCGACCTCGACGGAAGCCGGATCGTCGTGGCGGCCGCATTCGAGCGTCACGCCGTAGCCCCCAGTAAAGCGCATGTATTCGGTGGTGCCGAAGCCCTCGGTGACGGAAAGGCGCGGCAGGTTCAGCCGCTCGCGCGCCGCGATCAGCCGGACATGGATGTCGAGCCAGCCATGGATCAGCACGGCTGCGCCCAGACAGGCGGCGAAGGCGACCTCGGCCCGCGCATGCCGGAAGGGTTCGAGCGTGCCGGCGTTGTCCTCCGGGCCGAAGAAGACGAAGGGCTCGCCCGGCGCGGTGAAGGAATGGATGTCGAGCAGCACGTCGTGCTCGCGCAGCAGGGCGCAGAGCCGGTTGCCGATCCGGTCCTCGTTGTCGGCGGGCTGGGGCCGTTCGCGCAGGTCCCGGTTGAGGTTGCGGTCGCCCTCGCGGGTGTTCTGCCGGTGCGCCTTGGCGTTGGCGACCGGAACGAAGGTGACCTCGCCGCGCCGGATATTGAGCGTGCCGGACCGGCACTCGGCGATGGCACGGGCGATGGCGTTCGGCCCGCAGGTCTCGTTGCCGTGGACGGCGCCGAGGACGAGCAGCTTCGGGCCGGCGTCGAGGCCGTGGAAGCGCACGCTTTCGAGCGGGGGTGGTTCGATGTCGGCGGGCATGGTCTTGGTCTCGTCAGGTTCGGCGCGATTGCGATTGCGGGTCGAGGATGTCGCGCAGGCCGTCGCCGAGCAGGTTCAGGCCGAGCACGGTCATGAAGATGGCGAGGCCCGGGAAGATCGAGATCCAGGGCGCGGTGGTGATCTGGTCTCGCGCATCCGAAAGCATCGAGCCCCAGCTCGGGAAGGGCGGGCGGATGCCGAGGCCAAGAAAGGAAAGCGAGGCCTCGGCGAGGACCGCGCCGCCCATGCCGAGCGTGCCGATGACGACGATCGGGCCGGCGATGTTAGGCAGGACCTGCGTCAGCATGATCCGGATGTCGCCATAGCCGAAAGCGCGCGCCGCCTCGACATAGCCCTGCGCCTTGACCGAGAGGGTCGCGGCCCGCGCCAGACGGCAGGTGAAGGACCAGTTGGTCAGGCCGAGCGCGATCAAGAGGCTGGTCAGGCCCGGCGTCAGGATCGCCATGATCGCCAGCGCGAAGATCAGCGAGGGTATGGCGAGCATCAGATTGGTCAAGCCGTTGACGACGTTGTCCCACCAGCCGCCCCAATAGGCGGCGGAGACGCCAAGGCAGACGCCGATCAGCGTGTTGACGAGCTGCGAGACGATGCCGACGGTGAGCGAGATGCGCGCGCCGTAGAGCACGCGGCTGTAGATGTCGCGCCCCTGCGCGTCGGTGCCGAACCAGAACTCGCGGCCCGGCGGCGTCTCGGCGTTCATCAGATTGGCGTCCATCACCGGATCGGTATGGGCGAGGAAGGGCGCGAGCGCGCCGGCGACCAGCACCGTCGCGAACAGGGCGCCGCCGATCCAGAGATTGCCACGGAACCGCATCGCGCCGCCTAACCGTATTTGATGCGCGGATCGATCAGCGCGCAGAGCACGTCGACGACGATGTTGACGACGAGGAAGAAGATCACGATCACCAAGATGCAGCCCTGCACCATCGGGATGTCGCGCAGCGAGACACTGTCGACGAGGAGCGAGCCGAGGCCGGGCCAGGCGAAGAGCTTCTCGATCACCACCGCCTGGCCGATGACCGAGCCGAACTGCAGGCCGAGCGTCGTCAGCACGATCACCATGGCGTTGCGGGCGACGTGCCAGCGCAGCACCCGGATCTCGCCCGAGCCCTTGGCGCGGGCGGTGCGGATGAAATCGGCGTTCATCACCTCGAGCACGGCGGCGCGCGAGGTCCGCGCCAGCAGCGCCAGCGGGGCGACGCCGAGCGCGACCGCCGGCAGGATCAGGTAGCGCGGATCGCCGTCGCCATAGCCGAAGCTCGGCAGCCAGCCGAGCACCAGCGCGAAGGCATACATCAGCAGCAGGCCAAGCCAGAATTTCGGCAGCGACAGTCCTGAGACCGCGACGACCATCGAGGCGGTGTCGAGCCAGCTTCCGGGCTTGAGCGCGGCGAGGAAGCCGAGCGGCACGCCGATCACCATGGCGAAGGCCATGGCGGCGAGCGCGAGCTGGAAGCTCGGCCAGAGCCGCTCGGCGAGCGCGCGCGTCACGGGCTGGCGGGTGCGGAAGGAGGTGCCGAGATCGAAGGTCGCGAGATCGCCGATGTATTTCACGAAGCGCAGCGGCAGCGGGTCGTCGAGGCCGAACTGCTTGTTCATCCGCGCCACCGCCTCGGCATCGACGACGCTGCGCCCATCCGCCATCTGGGTGGTGGCGAAGCTGCCGGGGATGACGCTGAACAGCAGGAAGACCAGGGCAGCGACCGCGAGCAGGATCGGGACCGCCTGCAGCAGGCGCCTGGCGACGAAGGGCAGCATCGGCGACTCCCGGTTGCTGTCACGCGACAATCTGGAGAGGAGACGATGAAACCTCCGTCATCCCGGATCGGCGCGGCTTCGCCGCTTGTCCGGGATGACGGTGCGGTACCGTCACATCGCGACCAAGAGCCTATTTCGCCGCCGGCGAGGAGGCGTCGACCCAGAGGTCCTCGTAATATTGCAGCATCAGTTCGGTCGCGTTGGGCTGGAGGCCGTGGAGCCAGGGCTGATAGGCCAGCACCGCCTTGTTGTAGTTGAAGAACCAGGCCGGCGCGTCGGCATAGATGATCGCGTTGACCTGCTTGAGGAGGTCGAGCCTCCTGGCGGCGTCGCCGGTTGCGCCGGCCTCGTCGAGCAGCTTGTCGACCTCGGGGTTCTTGTAGGTCATGTAGTTGCAGGCGCTCTGCGGTGTCGCCGAGTGGAAGCATTTCAGCGCCGTCAGCGGGTCCGGCCCGGTCTGGTTCGACCAGATATAGGCCTGGAAATCGCCCTTCGAGACGATGCCGCCGAGTGCCGAGGCCTCGACCGGCTTGACCTTCACCTTGACGCCGACCCTGGCCAGCATCGGGATCACCGCCTCGACGATTGGCAGGCCCCAGCTCTCGTTCGGCGAGGTCGTCCATTCGAACTCGAAGCCGTCGGGATAGCCGGCCTCGGCCAGGAGCTTCTTGGCCTTCTCCGGATCGAAGGCATAGGGCTGCATCGCCTTGTCATAGGCCGGCGAGGAGAGCGGCAGCCAGCCGGTGGCGCGGTAGGCCTTGTCGCGGACGAGGCGCCTGATGATCAGGTCGGTGTCGATGGCGTGGTTTATCGCCTGGCGCACGCGCTTGTCGGAGAACGGCTTGACGGCCGGGTTCATGCCCATATTGCGGGTGAAGACCTCGGCGACCTCGAGGATGCCCTTGGACAGGTTCGGATCGGCCTTGTAGGCGACATATTGCGTCGGCCCGAGGATCGAGACGTCGACCTCCTTGTTGCGGAAGGCGACGTCGCGCGCCGCGGCCTCCGCCATCAGCGAGATCACCAGCCTGTCCGCATAGGGCTGGTTCGGCTTGTACAACAAGGCTTGAGAACGCCCACAGGACCGAGTTCCGCGAGGTTCTCTATCGGTATCATCCGTGGTTTGGCCATGAGGTCGGGGTTCATGGCGTCGTTGCTAAGAGCGACGGTGTGTATTTC